>Ga0116183_1000524_pt1 | contig 45130 bp, 35 predicted proteins | sample AD_UKC078_MetaG_FD_89753 | JGI IMG/M metagenome (GOLD analysis project Ga0116183, IMG submission 89753) | Active sludge microbial communities of municipal wastewater-treating anaerobic digesters from USA - AD_UKC078_MetaG | ecosystem: Engineered > Bioreactor > Anaerobic > Digestate | place: USA...
ACCCGTCGCCGAAGGACAGGACCGTGTACTATGGGCCGGGCAGAAAGAACAGGAAGCCGAAGCGCGAGCGAACTTGGAGGGAGTTCCCTTGTCAATGAACGTGGTCTCCCAATTGCGGACCATCGGGAAAGACCTGGGAATAGCCTTTCCTCGCCTTCTTTCCAAATGACATGCTCCTTTAACCCCTCTTCGAAGTATTTCTTTCGATGTAATTCACCTCAAATCATTGTTGAATGCAGTCGTTTTTCACTGTGCCTTCCGTCAAACACCTCCTTTCCTTTGATTGACTTGCCTCCTTTCATGATGTACCCTGATTTGTATGAAAACGTGGATTAGTTACTTAGCGGCGACAGCGTTTGGGCTAGCAGCGACATTGGTCTTCGGTGAGTCCTCTTTTTTCCAGCAGGCAATGTATACCGCCACCGCGGTGCTGGTCAAACTTGGAGGGTTCATCCTCATTCCGTTGGTATTTTTCAGCTTCTCCGCCGGTATTGCTTCCTTGAGAAAAGACAACAAAGGATGCACGTTTGCTCGAACTACCGTGTTCTGGAGCGTTTTTTCCACCTTGCTCCTCGCGTTGAGCGCCGCGGCGCTCTTCCGTTTCCTGCCTTTGCCGTTCCCGGCTTCCACCTCAGCGGGAACGGATGCCGGCAGCCTTTCGAACGTCGGCCTGCAATCGTTCTCTTCTCTCCTGGGGCACCTTACGATCGTCAATCCCTTCTTTTCGCTGGTGAAAGCGGAAGATTTCCTCCTGCCGGTGATCATCATCGCTTTCTTCTTCGGATGGTTCCTGAAGCCGAATGTTGAGATTATCCGACCCGCCTATGTAGTCATGAACTCCTTCAGCGAGACGTTCTTCCGACTTGCTAAAGCGTGGGCGCAATGCGGAGCGATCTTTCTGTTCTTCATCTCTTCCCATTGGCTGGTCTCCGTCGCGAAGGAAGGCACGATCTTCGTGATGCTGCCATTTTTGATGATGTTGACCATTGCGCTGCTTCTTGCCCTCTTTGTCATCCTGCCGCTTCTTCTCGCGATCTTCTCCCTCTTTTCGGTGAATCCGTATCGGATTCTTTACCGGATGCTCGGTCCCGCTCTTGCCGGATTGTTCTCCGGTTCGATCTTCTTCACCACCCCCAGCACGATGAGCTTGGCAAGACATAACCTCAGCGTCCAAAAACGGGTCAGCGGAACGGCGATCCCGCTGTACACCCTGATCGGCAGAGGCGGCTCCGCTCTCGTTTCAACCCTCTCGACCCTGACGATGGTGTATGCGGCGACAGGAAGCATGCCCGAAGACATGGTTCTTCTTTACATCGCCCTCGCATCGGCGCTCTTCTCCTTCGCGAGTCCGTTGTACCTGGGTTTCGAGGTCTTCTTCATCACCTCCCTTACCCTCAATTTCCTCAAGATCGATCTCTATGGAGCTCATATGTCGATGGTCGCCCTGATGCCGATTCTCAACGGTGTCGGCGTTCTCATCGATACGTACGTCGCATCCTTCGGAGCGGCGTATACATGCAGTCGAATGGGTGTTTTAGTAAAAACTCCTCACCGTGACATCGTATGAGTAAAGGGGTTCAGTTTACGATCAACCTCATTCAGGGCCTGATTACCATGGCCCTGACTTTTATTGCGGTCGCCGCCTTCATCGCTTCGGAAGATGGGCATCTCGCCTCTGAAGCTCGCGCTCATCTTTGGCCGGCATTGATTCATATATGGATCACCTTCCTTACCTCCCTGCTTCTGATCACCCGGTATCGGGCGAACCTCGGCAGTGAGGCGAAAATCCTGCCGGTGCTCTTTCTTACGATAGTTCTTGCAAATATCAAGATTCTTCCTCTTCATCAAGCGATCACCGGAACCTTTATCCTTAGCGGAGAAACCCTGAATTTCATCTACCATGGAAGTCTGCTGTATGCCTCGTTTTTATTCCTGATCGGATCGTTGCTGTTTTTACGGTTGAGTCCCTCGCGCATCATTTTCATAACCTTTGTGGGGGCGGCGGGCTCTGCGCTCCTGGCCCTGTTGGTCCCCAGCAGCCCCAATGATCCCTCTTTTCTCTTGGAGGTAGGTGTAAGCGATCCGCTCTTCCTGTCGATCTGCATCACGCTTACCGCCCTGGCCGGTTTGACCTACCTCGTGACCGCGGTAGGCGAACACACCAATCGGGAAACCCGCTTCAAAACCCTCGCCTTCCTGTTCCTTACCGTCGGCAACGCCTTCGTCTCGATCAGCCAACGGACCTTCTACAACATCATCGGCCTCGTCCTCTACGGAGCGGGAGCGACGATCCTGGTGCTGGTGTCGCGTTCGTACCACATCTAGAATGCGGCGATCAGCTCCTTGATGATCTCCTCCTTAGGATTTGCAAGTGTAAAAACGTTGAGATGATCGATTGCCCGGGTTATTGCCACATACAGGAGTTTCCGAGTCAATTCATTGTTGATCGCTTCATCATAGGATTCATTCACTTTGGGGAGAAACGGCAGATACAGCAACACGACAGGAATGTCGAGACCTTTGGCTGAGTGCAGGGTGGAGAACCGAAGATGTCCATGATACTCTTCTTTGAACGTGAAACGATCGTCATTGATGCGAACGCTTGAAATCCCCGCCTCCGCCAAAGCCTGCTCAAGCTCCTCGTAGCAGGAGCTCGAAGGGCACATGATGCAGACATTTTCTTTCTCGTACTCAAGCTGCTGGACAAACAGCAGCACTCGATCGACGATCATCTTCCGTAGCGTCGATTCGTCACGACCTCGGTGAAGCTCAGGGTTCGGGCCATCGCGCAGCGCTCTTGGTTGCTCATGTTCGCTTCGCCGCTCAAAACGTTGGGCAAGCTGGTGTATTTGCAACGTGGAGCGATAATTCTCTTGGAGGATCACCCGATGGTCGGATACATCAATCCCCGCTTGAGCGAAAGAAAACCCCGGTTGATAGATCGCTTGCTCCCCATCGCTTGCAAGAATAATCGATCCGGAAACAAAACGCTTCAGTGCGGCAAGCGTCATGACGGTGACATCTTGTGCCTCATCGACGAACAGGTGATCGAACATCGTTACAGAATGCTCGTCGGCGACCTTGAGCGCTTGAATCGGAAAATATGCGAACGGAAGTTGTTTCGTCTCATCGATGAACGCTTCGACAGCCTCCTTCGCCTCCCAGATCCGATGGCGCATCGCGTCATCAAGCTCTTTCTCCATTCCGACGCGTTGAACCAGATCAACGCAGTAGCTTTGGCGGGTATGTCCGAACGCCCAAAGGACATCAACGATTTCATCGTATATATCTTTAGCGCTCCATTCAGAAGAAGCGTAAGGTTCACAAAGCTTGATAAGGATACCTGTATCCTTTCCGGCCAGCACCCCGAAGCTCTCTCCGCTTTCTTCTATCCGTCTCAGAAGAAAGTGGTGGATCGTCATGATCTGGTGGAGTCCGCTATTAAGCAACCGGGTGAGGTAATGACCGTACTTGGCCAAGGCGTTCGTATAGGTCAGAAGCGCGACGTTGCTCTTTTCCGATTTTTTCTCTATCGCCTTGAGAAGAACAAGGGTCTTTCCCGTTCCCGGGCCACCGGTGATCAAAAAATCGTTGCTCAAGTCGATTTGGCGAAGTGCCTCTTCCTGCTGAGCGGATAATCGCAGGATAAGGCGTTCATAATCACGGCGAGTCCGCGTATAGGAAGTCATCGTTCGCATTACGTGCAGATACTCCTCAAGATCGCGGGTTTGTCTTTCCAGGGAACGCCGTTGCTCCTGTAAGTCAAACCGTTCATCTCGGAGTTCTTTTATCTTTTTTTCATTTCGATCTTTGTCTCTCTGAAGTTTCTGAATCTGATGCTCCAATGAATGGATGTGCTCATCGACACGCTCACGTTCTTCTTCGCGTTCCTTCAGTTCAGCGAGCTGATCGGCCAACGATCCTTTCTCGGCAAGTGTTTTTTGGAGCTCGATTTGGAGGGTTCGGGCTTTGGCGATAAGTTCGCCTCGGCTCTCCGAGCGAGTCCAGGTATCATCCAATTTCCGTTTAATCTCATAGAGCGCCTGCTGAGAATCTTCATCGACATCGATGAAGTAACAGAACGTGTAGAGATGTGCCGCCGCCATCAACGCGTGATCGACATCAAGAGCTTTAAACTCGTGGCGGACTTCATTTACCGCCTTATGGGCGGCTTTGAGATTTGCCAAAAATTGCCAGCCGCTCCCGCCTGTTTCTTCGATCAATCGATCGCTCAACGCATTGAAGCTCGGCTCCACTTCATAGGAAAGGTCATATCGCCGGCGCAATTCTCCTTCGATGAAGGAATGGACCGCGAGGGCGAATATTCCCGGATCTCCTCCTTGAAGACGACCCAGACGTTTCAATCGATCATCAATACCCATCCGATCCTCCTGCATCCATCTTAGCAGGTTTCGACCGGTGGAGATATTAAAAGATTATCGGATGGATTGTTACTTCATCGTGATGATTGAGCTGTCGTAGAATTCCGGCGGATCGAAGCCCAGAAAATTCATCACGGTGGCGGCGACGCTGCTGATCCCCAATCCTTCCTTCAGTGTCAGTTCATACTCGCCGTCGTAGAGCGGATCGACGAGAATGAAGGGAACCGGGTTGAGGGAGTGGCTCGTCTTCGCTTTCGGCGAACCATCCTCCTTGCGGGCGACCTCGCCGGTTTTCGTGTGCTCGTACATGTCATCGGCGTTCCCATGGTCGGCGGTGATCATCAAGACCCCGCCGGCGGCCCGGACCGCTCTTTCGATCCGTCCGATCTGCAGGTCCAGCGCCTCCATCGAACAAACTACCGCCTGGTAGACTCCCGTATGCCCGACCATGTCTCCGTTGGGGAAGTTGAGCTTAATCAGGTCCCACTTGCCGCTCTCGATCTCCGCGATCACCCGGTCGGCGATCTCGGCGCACTTCATCCACGGACGCTCTTCGAAAGGAACCATGTCGGAGGGGATCTCGACATATTCCTCCAAGATCTCGCTGAACTTGCCGCTGCGGTTTCCGTTGAAGAAGTACGTTACGTGACCGTACTTCTGCGTTTCGGAGATCGAGAATTGCCGCACTCCACTCTTCGTCAGATATTCGGCCAACGTCCGATCGATCGCCGGCGGAGAGACGAGATATTGAGAAGGAACATGCAAGTCCCCATCATACTCCATCATTCCCGCATACTCGACGTTCGGTCGTCTCTTCCGATCGAACTCGACAAGCTCTTCCGCTTCAAACGCCTTGGTAATCTCAAGAGCGCGATCGCCTCGGAAATTGAAGAGGATCACGCTGTCGTGGTCTTCGATCGTTCCGACCGGCTTGCCCGCTTCGGCGATGACGAAAGGAGGAAGGTCCTGGTCGATCGCCCCGGTCTCCTTTCTCAACGTCTCGATCGCTTCCGTCGATGAGGTGAAGTATCGGCCCTCACCGAGCACATGGGTGTGCCACCCCTTCTCGACCATCTTCCAGTTGGCGTTGTACCGATCCATCGTGATCACCATCCGGCCGCCGCCGCTGGCGATCTTCGCATCGAAGCTTTGATCGTTCAACGTATCAAGAAACGCTTCAAAGGGCTGGAAGTACTCCAACGCCGATCGCTCCCCGACATCCCGTCCGTCCAGAAGGGCGTGGACCCGGACCCTCGATACCCCTTCGACCTTGGCTTGAGCGACCATCGCCTTAAGGTTGTCGATGTGCGAATGGACGTTTCCGTCGCTCAGAAGACCGATGAAGTGCAGCGTCGAGGAGTGGTTCTTGACGTTCTGAATGAGCTTCTTCCACGTCTTGCCTTCATACATCGCTTTGGTCTCGATCGAGGTCTGGACCAGCTTCGCTCCTTGACTGAAGACCCTGCCGCATCCCATCGCGTTGTGCCCGACCTCGCTGTTGCCCATATCATCGTCACTGGGCAGTCCAACCGCCGTGCCATGGGCTTTCAGCTTCGTCCAGGGGTTGTCCCGGTAGAGGCGATCGAGAGTTTGCGTCACGGCGGAGGCGACCGCATCCCCTTCTTTGTACTTGCCGAAGCCCACCCCGTCCATGATCAGCAGGACGACGGGTCCTTCGCGCTTGATCTTCCCTGATTTCCGTAACGGTTCCACCATTTCTATTCTTCTCCCAAGAGGCTCCGTGTCGCATATTCAAGATATTCGACCGCCTCGTCATCTATTAATTCATACAGTTCATCATATACCCAGGCATGGTATGCATCGACCATCTCGACCTCCTCCCCGGTCAGCATGTCCGGGTCGATCAGATCGCGCTCAAACGGACAGAGCGTGAGGACCTCGAAGCTGTAGAACGTTCCGAACTCCGTCTGTCCGTCTTCCTGGACCGCCAACAGGTTTTCGATTCGAATGCCATGCGATCCGCTTCGATAGATGCCGGGTTCGTCGCTGACGATCATCCCTTCCTTAAGCGGCGCGACGATCGGCTTGGGACTGATCGACTGGGGTCCTTCGTGGACGTTGAGCCTGAAGCCGACTCCGTGACCGGTTCCGTGGAAGTAGGAAAGCCCTTCCTGCCAGAGATGCTGACGGGCAAGCACATCCAGCTGATATCCGTTGGTGCCTTCGGGGAAGCGAGCGGAAGCAAGGGCGAGATGACCCTTGAGCACAAGGGTGTAATCACGGATCTGCTCCTCGGTCGGCTTTCCGAACAGAACCGTCCGGGTGACATCCGTCGTTCCGAACGCATATGAACCGCCGGTGTCGAGAACCAGCAGGCCGTTTCCTTCCACCTTGGCGTTCGATTCTTCATCCGCCGCATAGTGAACGATAGCCCCATGGGCTCCGAAGCCGCTGATCGCGTTGAAGGATTCGCCCAAGAAGTGCTCGTTCCGTGATCGCTCATCGAGCAGCCGCTCGGCCAGTTCCAACTCCGTATAGGAGCCGTTTTTCGCATCCAGCCGTCCAAGGAAGTTGACCAGCGCAACACCATCCAGCAGATGAGCTCTTCTCATTCCCTCCAGTTCCACCTCGTTTTTTTGAGCCTTCAGGTCGGTCGTGAACTCCCGCCCTTCGAGCTTCTCGTAGGATCCGAAGCTTTTGGCGACCATCACGCTGGTCTTTTGAGGATTGTAGTACAGCGCGGCATGTTTCCACAGGCTGGAAAGATCCTTTTGAAGCCGAGCGTACGGCTGAATCGCAAGATCTTCTTCCAATCGTGCCCTGAGCTGTTCCGTAAAGCGTTTTTCGCTGGTATACAGGCATGCTCGCTCGGTGCTGATCAGCATATAGCCCATGAAGAGCGGATTATAGAGGATGTCGCGGCCGCGAAGATTCGTGAGCCACGCGATATCATCCAGTGTGGAAAGGAGCAGGTGGGTCGCCCCCGCCTCGATCATCAACGTACGAACCTGCTCAAGCTTCTCTTTCATGCTTGAACCCGCATACTCGACGGGAACCTCGACAACCTCATATTCCGGCAGCGCCGGACGATCGGTCCATACGGTATCGAGAATGTCCTCCATCGGCTTGAGGGTGAGGGTGTTCCGAAAGATTCCTTCGATCCGTTCGCGCTCGCTGACGGGAATCGTCGCCTCATCGATTCCGATGATCGATCCTTTGGCGAGGTTCGTCTTCAGATAGGTATACGGATCGGGATAGGAGGGGGTATCGATCTTCATCATTTCAAAGACCGTACCGGAAATCTGCTCCTCGGCTTGAAGGAAATATCGTGAATCCACCCAGAGCAGGGCTTTGTCCTTGGTGACCAGAACGAAGCCGGCACTGCCGGTGAAGCCGCTGATGAACGCCCTGCTCCGATATCTCTCGGGAACGTATTCGCTTTGATGCGGATCGGTTCCGTTGATGATCCAGCCATCAACGCCGGCATCGGCCATCGCACGCCTAAGGTCTTCGACCCGTGCATTGATGATATTCATTATGTAGTTCTCCTGTAGCGGATGATAAGGCGAATCGCTATTCCGAGGACAATCATGATCAGACAGAAGATCTGCCCCATCGAAATATTGAAGATCGATTGAAAGAGAGCGATGGTATCGGAACCACGCCCCCAGGCGATGACATACCCGAGATGCTCGTCCGGCGAGCGGAAATATTCAATGACGAAGCGGGCGCTTCCGTAGCCGATCAGATACCATGCCAACCCCGTTCCGACGGGTTTTTCCCTTCGCTTCGGCTTGATGACGAACCACAGGAAGAAGAACAGAATGATTCCCTCGAAGAGCGCTTCATACAGCTGGCTGGGATGACGGGGGAGATTGATATATTGACCGATCTCATAGGGAATATTCAGCGTTTCGGCGATGTTTCTCACCCATTCATAGTTGGTAGAGTAGGAAGGAGCGTCGGGAAAGACCATCGCCCACGGTTTCGTCGAGACCCGTCCGAACAGTTCGCCGTTGATGAAGTTGCCGAGCCTTCCGAACGTATACCCCAGCGGAACGCTGTAGACGACCGTATCGGCGATCTCCAAGAAAGGCATCCGCTTTTTTCTGGAATACAGCCATCCTCCCACTGCAGCCCCGAAAAGCCCTCCGTGATAGCTCATCCCCGGCAGGCCGACAAACTTCCCGTCGCGAAACGGCCAGAAGATCAGATGGGGATGGGTCAAATAAAACGTGGTGCCGTCATAAAACAGTACGGAAAAAAGCCGAGCTCCCAGAATCAGGCCAATGACACACCACATCACGAGATCGAGTGCATCCTCCTTGGTCAGCGCGATCTCGCCGTTCCTTGCCTGGATCACGATGAAGATGTACGCGGTCGCGAACGCGAGGATATACATCAGCCCATACCACCGAATCGGCAGAAAGGAGAAAATTTCCGGTTTTATCCAGCTTGGGAAGGAAATATACAGGGCCATGCGGCAAGTGTAGTAAGCTAATTGGTCCCGGTCAATAGTGCCAAACCTAGTCGACGTCGACTCATTACAGTATACTTGCTGTATGAAAAAATTGAGACATTTCCACATATTTGTGTTCATTCTTATTCTGCTCACCCTCGCTCCGGTTTTCGCCGGAGGCGACCCGGAGCCGCTCATTACCAGTTTGACCTCCGGTCGATTCGCTCAGGACAAGATCTCCACGGACATCTTGGCTCTTGAACGTCTCTATCGGTACATCGATGCGATCTATATCGAGGAAGTGGATAAAGACAAGGTCTTCACCGATCTGGCCACGGCGCTCGTGGCATCCCTTGACGATCCTTACTCCTTCTACGTCAAACCCTCCGACGCGAAGGAGTATGAAGAGGGAGCCAGCGGAATCTACGGAGGAATCGGGACGTACCTCTCCAAGCCCAATCCCGATTCGATCGACCCGAACGATCCTGAAACGTACATGATCACGATCGTTTCCCCCTTCCCCGGTTCGCCCGCCCAGCGCGTGGGCTTGCAGGCCGGCGATTTGATCAGTCACATCGAAGGCGAACCGGTCGATGCCCTCACGAGCCTTGAGGCATCACGCAAACTCAGAGGAGAGCCCAATACGAGCGTGACGATAACCGTCTATCGGATGGGAACCTCGTTCGATCTGACGCTCCACCGCGAACTCATCACCACTCCCACCGTTGATTCGATGCTCTTGGAAGGGAACCTGCTCTACATTCAGATTTCCGAATTCAGTCCTCAAACGGGCAAGCAGCTTCTTGAACACGTCCGCAAGTATGACCTCGATGCAATCCAAGGGATCATCATCGATGAGCGGAACAACTCCGGCGGCGCGGTGGACGGGGCGATGCAAGCCGCAAACGTCTTCCTCGATGAGGGTAAGACGATCGTGACAATCCAAGGCAAGCGAGGTTCAAGCCGCGACCAGCGCTACCTTTCCTCGAACAAGGCTGAGGTAAGCGAAGACATTCCGATCGTCGTCCTTACCAACGGCGGATCCGCTTCGTCGGCGGAGATTTTCGCCGCGGCGATGCGCGACAACAATCGGGCGGTATTGGTAGGAGAAAAGACGTTCGGAAAAGGAATCGTCCAAGATGTCTTTAAATTCGGCGACGGGTTCGCCCAGGTTACCACCGCTCATTACTACACCCCAAACGGTGAGAATATCCATAAGATAGGAATCGAGCCGGACGTGCTCGTGGAAAGCCTGGTGATGGCGGAGGAAGAACTCGAACCCTTTGCCAGACTCATGGAAGAAAAAGCCATCTCTTCCTTCATCGCCGCCCACCCTGAACCGAGCGACGAGAATATCGCCGCCTTCCTCAAAGCCAATCAGGAGTGGGGAGTCCGTGATGAAATCCTGGCGATTCTCATTCGCAACGAATATCAAGCCAAGATTCCCTATGATGAACGCAAGCTTGCCGATCCCGCTTTCGATCATCAATTGCAAGTGGCGATTGATGTGATCCGAGCCCAACGATGAGAGTCTACCGCCTCCCCTCCTCCTACGATGGAGAAGAGGAGATAACCCTGAAGGGCAAGGAAGCACACTATATAACGACCGTATTGCGCCTCAAGGCCGGCGCTCATCTCCTTGCCCAAGATCGAAAAGGGGTGCGTTACCAAGGAGTCATCATCACCTCCTCCTCCGCCTCCTGCACGATCAAGCTCACCATCGCCACGAAGACATCAATCGCCACCGACTCCCTTCCTTCCTACGAGGGAGCGTTCACTCCCCTGGTACTCCTGCTCTGCTTGCTCAAAGGAAAGAAAGAGGAGCAGGTCGTTCGCCAAGCCACCGAGCTCGGTGTCAGCGAAATCGCCCTTGTTTCCAGTGAGCACTGCACCGTCCAGCTGGACAAGAAACATCCCCGGGCTCGATTTGCCAGGCTCGAGGCTCAAATCACCGAAGCGCTCCAGCAAAGCGGATCGATGGTTCCCACCACCTTGATCGACCGGGTGCTCGACATTCGTACCCTTGATGCGTGGTGGGCCAACAAAGGTCCGCTCCTCTTCCTTCATCAGAACTCCCGCACCCAAAGCAAAGACCTGTCGACATATGCCAAAGAGTTCGATCCGAATGCTCCGATAGGCGTTCTGGTCGGTCCCGAAGGAGGGTTCAGCGAAGAGGAATGCGCTCTCTTGGAAGAAGCGGGTTTTCTCCCCGTTTTCCTGAAAAGCAATATCCTCCGAAGCGAAACCGCCGCAATCTATGCCCTAAGCAGCTTGCAAGAGCTTCTCCACCGCTAAAAACCTCTCAAAATGATAGTAGATAGCCTTTGAAAGTCTTTGATAAGACTAAGGTAGGGTTGCCTCTGCTCCTTTGCTTCTCCTTTCCGCCCCTAAAACACAAGCTACGGAGTATATGCATGTCTCTATTCGTGCTCTCCTTGGACTGGAGGACCAAGGAGCGGTTCAAACTACAGTTTACTCAACCATATCTTCAACTCTTCAACATACCGGCTGCGCTCTTCGAGGCGCTTGAATCCGAGATTCCCGATATGATCATCATCGATTCCAAAGAGCCGAAGATTTCCACAAGCGAGATCATCCATCAGCTAGGAGAGAGCGAATGTCCCGCCCCGATCATCATCCTTACCCGTGATGAACCGGTTCGGAACTACCGCAATCCCTACAATCTGGACATTACACTGATGCACAAACGGACTGTAAACTGGGAGGAAGTGTTCAAGGAGATCTGCCGGGTCGGAAAGACGGAACTCGTCAAAGAATCGTGTCCGGTCTGGTCAAGCGGTCTTGTCGGTGAGAGCAGACCGATGGTCGAACTGAGAAACCTTCTTGATTTCTATGCAACTAAAGATTGTTCGGTGCACATTTACGGTGAAACCGGGACAGGAAAAGAACTCGCGGCCGAATATCTCCATCGCCGCCGGTATCCCCAGCGACACATCATCGCGGTCAACTGCTCCCTGCTCAATGACGCAGTCGGCAAATCTGTGTTCTTCGGACACAGCAAAGGCGCATTCACCGACGCGACCAATGAACTTATCGGTCTCTTGTGCCAAGCGAACAACTCCACCCTCTTTCTGGATGAGGTGGAGAACCTGCCTCTCGTGTTCCAAGCCCATATGCTTCGGCTGCTGGAGAACGGGGAGTATCGGCGCCTGGGTGATACGAAGCTCCGCTCAAGCGATTTCAGACTTCTCACCGCCAGCAATGAGAAGCTCATCAAGCTGGTCACCGAAGGGCAAATGCGCAAAGATTTCTTCTATCGAATCACCGATGCTCAAATCCATATGCCGCCCCTGCGAGAACACATTGAAGATATTCCTCTTCTCATTCAACACTTTTTCTCGACCCTTTCCGAGCGACGGCCGGTAACCGACAAATCGATCAAGCTGCTTCAAAGTTACCACTGGCCGGGCAATGTCCGCCAGCTCTTTTCCGTCTTGAGACGGGCATCGATTCTTGCAAAGAGCAATCGCTGGATCGAGATCGATGAAAAGGAGTTCGCTGAAGAGTTATGAGCAAGCTATCCACAAGTTATCATATGAACATGAGCGACGGACTCAGAGGGGAAAGTTTCCTCTAACTCTCGCTATTAAGGTAGTTACATGATGTTTTCCCCTCTGTACAGCCTGTGGATAACTTGTGTATACAATGGGAATAGGATGTCACATTAAGTTGTGTCCAACCTACTAAAAACCACATAAAACTTATATCGGTTTTAGAGTAAAACAAATCACTAAACAAGAGTTTATTTTTATGCAATATAAATAGTTAACAGATAGCTTATATCTGTATTTTTTATGTGGCATACCGCCGGTTTTCAGTGACTGATTCTTGGGGGTTATAGGGTGTTTAGTATCCTTGTGGATAACTTGTGTACAAAAAAGCAGAAACGTCTAATCGGTTCGAACCATGTCGATTCCCAGAGAAGTCAACTTTTCACTCAGATTCTCATATCCTCGCTCGATCTGGTAGATATTCTGGATGATCGACTCTCCTCGGGCGGCAGCCGCGGCGATGACGAGGGCCATCCCCGCCCGGACATCGGGGCTGCTCAATACCGATCCGATCAGTTTGCTCGGTCCTTGAACCACCGCTCGGTGCGGATCGCAGAGAATGATGTTCGCTCCCATCCGGATGAGCCAGTCGATGAAGTACATCCGCGATTCGAACATCTTCTCGTGGATGAGGATCGAACCGCGAGACTGGGTCGCGGCGACGGTCAGAATGCTGAGAAGGTCCGCCGGAAATCCCGGCCATGGAGCGCTGTCGATTTTGGTGGTCTGTCCGCCCAGCTCCTTGGCAAGAACTTTTCGTTGTTTTTTGGGAACGAGAATCGAAGAGGGGCCGGCGCTTTCCCAGGCGATGCCGATTCGCTCAAAGCCCAGATGCAGCATTCTCAGATGCTGATGATCGATCCCCCTGATCAGCAGTTCGCCCCCGGTGGCGGCGGCCAAGCCGATGAACGAGCCCGCTTCCATGTAGTCGAACCCGAGAGTATGGGAGGCTCCTTTGAGCTTCTTAGACCCGATGACGGTCAAACGGTTTGAGCCGATTCCCGTGATTATCGAACCCATCCTCACCAGAAGATGACAAAGGTCCTGGACATGCGGCTCGCACGCTGCATTGAAGATCGTCGTTTCTCCTTCGGCGAGAGCTGCGGCCATGATCACGTTTTCCGTCGCGGTTACCGAAGCTTCATCAAGAAAGATGTCATTTCCCACAAGGCCTTTCTTGACGATCTTGAAATGAAGCGACCCATCCTCGCTGAGCTTGGCGTTCGCTCCCAATGCGGTCAACCCGAGAAAGTGGGTATCCAATCGCCTCAGGCCGATCACATCCCCTCCGGGGGGAGGAATCGTCACCTCGCCATTCCGCGCCAGCAGCGGTCCGAGCAGGAGGATCGAGCCGCGGACCGCTTGAACCAGATCCTTCGGCAAGGAGGCATCGCCCCTTCCGGATCGGATGGCATACTCTCCCTTGCCTTCACGGATGACGGAAGAGCCCAAGCTTTCCAAGAGAGCGATCATCACCTTCACATCTTCGATTTCGGGAACGTTGGAAAGGCGGACCGGCTCATCGGTGAGCAGGGTCGCCGCGAGACAAGGAAGGGCGGCGTTCTTGTTGCCGCTGATCAACACCTCGCCGCTTGCCGGTTTTTCGCCGATGATCCGATATTCACTCATATCTCTATCGTACTTCCGCCGCCTCCTCCAATCAAGCGTTGTATGAGAGTGCTTTCTGGTGTTAGAATGAGCGCGGCGGACAGAGGAGACGACAATGGTCTATGGAATTGGCAATCCCCTCATCGATATCATCATCAACGCGAGCGACGAAGATATCGCCCGACTCGGGATTCACAAAGGTACGATGGCTCTGATCGACGAAGAGCGCCGGGAAGAGCTGTTGCAAATGGTCGGGGACCGGGATGTCTCCTATTCCTGCGGCGGATCGTGTCCGAACACGATCATCGCCCTCGCTTCCCTTGGAATAGAAACAACGCTAGCCGGAAAACTGGGCAACGATCCGTATGCCGAAATCTATCGTCAGCGCCTTGCGTCCTTGGGGGTTCGGGATGAACTCGTTTGTACCGACAAGCAGAAAACCGGTTCCACGATCATTCTCATCAGTGATGACAGCGAACGGAGCATGAATACGTTCCTGGGAGCGAATCGCCTGTATGAAGCGGATGATGTATGCGAAGAATCCATAAGAAACGCCGACATCTTCCACTTCACCGGCTATATGTGGGATACGGCATCCCAGCGAAGAGCGATCGAGCGGGCTCTTTCGATCGCCAAGGAGAACGATACGGTCGTCTCCTTCGATGTGGCGGATCCTTTCGCCGTCGGACGCTACCACAAGACATTCCTTGAATTGATAAAGGAATCATGCGACATCGTCTTCGCGAATCGGGAGGAAGCCCGAATCCTCTTTGACAACTACGACCCGTATGAATGCTGCCGCTCGATGGGAAAGCTCTGCAGGATCGCCATCGTGAAAGATGGAAACAAGGGTTCTTTCATCGCTCACGATGGAACGATCATCAAAATCCCGCCCAAAGGAACCCCCAATCCGGTCGATACCACCGGAGCGGGTGACGTCTACGCGGCGGGTTTCCTCTACGCTCAGACGAAGGGGATGGATATCGAGGCCTCGGGAATCATCGCATCCATTCTTGCCGGCGAGATCGTCACCCAGCGGGGGGCTCAATTCAGTGAAGAAAAAACGAAAGAGCTCCGAATCCTTCTTGAAGGCGGAGGATGGCGATACCGCTAGGGTCCTTGCTCAAACATGTTGATCGTGGTAGTATCTGTCCATGACGTCGATTTGATGGCCTCCCGGCTTGCTGGCGTCAATAAACAACGATGCTAAAAGGGGAGCGCAGCAGATTTTGCTATGAGTTCCCCCTTCCGCATGCAGGAAGGGTTTTATGTTTTTGAGAAACCAGGTTCTTACTTCGGAGTCGGTCAGTGAAGGACACCCCGACAAAGTGTGCGACCTCATCAGCGATGCGATCTTGGATGCATGCCTGGAAGGCGATCCGAACAGCCGGGTCGCCTGCGAGGTCTTCGCCACCACGAATACGGTAATCGTCGGAGGGGAGATCACCACGAATGCCACCATCGATATCGATTCGATTGTTCGCGATACGGTAAGACAGATCGGCTACACGATCGAGGGAATCGGCTTTGATGCATCCACTCTCACCGTCACCAATCTGATCGATCGGCAATCGCCGGATATCGCCTTGGGTGTCGATCGGGACGGAGCGGGCGACCAGGGAATGATGTTCGGCTATGCAACCAAAGAAACCCCCACGCTGATGCCCGCCCCGATCTACTGGGCACACGAACTGTTGAAACAAGCGGCTCTCGTCCGTCGAAAGACGAGCTTTCTCCGCCCTGACGCAAAAGGCCAGATCACCCTCGCCTACCGAAACGGAAGACCCCACCACATCGATGCGGTGGTGCTCAGCCACCAGCACAGCGAAGAGATCGACCACGAGGATCTTGTAACCTTCCTCAAAGAGAAGATCATCATCCCGACCTTGGAGCCCAGCGGCCTCTTCGATCGGAACACCAACCTACATATCAACCCCACCGGTCGCTTCGTGATCGGAGGACCGGCCGGTGATACCGGCCTCACCGGTCGCAAGATCATCGTCGATACGTACGGCGGAATCGGACATCACGGCGGTGGTGCGTTCAGCGGCAAGGATCCTTCCAAGGTGGATCGCAGCGGCGCGTATCTGGCCCGATGGATCGCGATCAACCTAGTCCGGAGCGGCCTCTGTGCGAAGTGCGAAATCCAGCTCTCCTATGCGATCGGGGTCACAGAGCCGATCTCGATCGCTGTCGAGACGTTCGGTACGGGAGTGATGAACGAAAAGGAGCTGATCGCCATCATCCGGAACAACTTCGACCTCACCCCCAGAGGAATGATCGAAGCGCTCGATTTGAGGACTCCGATCTATACCCGGACGACCAACTACGGACACTTCGGGAAACAAGATCTGCCTTGGGAGCAAAAACGAATCTTGACGTCATGCTAGACACAAAGCCGGATGAAGGGGCAACAGCTCCTGTAGCTCATCTTCGTGAAGATACGCTTGGAACACCCGGTCCCGATCGGCTTCTTTGAAGGTTTTCGGAATCCGATACTCGTTGAGAACCCATCGGGGGACATCTCCTATGATGGGAACGAGGCGTTCAATATCTTCCCTCTTCAGCGTTGGAGCCATCGTTGTCCGGATCTCGAAGGAAAACCTCTTCTCTTTTTTTTCATATCGCTTCAACACGTTCAGCGATTCGGATACCGGCAAGAAGGATCCGCCGGCAATCTGTGGATAGCGTTCCGGCGGCGCCTTGATGTCCAAGGCCACATAATCGAGGAGATCCGCTTCCAAGAGGGTTTTGAGGATCTCAGGCCTTGAGCCGTTGGTGTCCAGCTTCGTTAGGTACCCCAACCGTTTTCCGATTGAAAGAAGGGATCCCAGTTCTTTGTGAAGCGTAGGCTCCCCTCCGCTGATCACCAACCCGTCAAGAAGACCTTTTCGCTCGGCAAGAAACGATTCGACCTCTCCCAAGGGGAGAACCTCGTCTCCCGGCTGCAACAGGAAGCGATTGTGGCAGTAGAAGCAATCATAGTTGCATCCTCCGAGAAAGAGAACGCAACTGAGCACATCGGGATAATCGAGAAAGGAAACGCTCTCGATGCCCCGGATCATACCGCTTCCGCTTTGAAGAAGGAGCGCTCGGAGTGTTCTTCCTGCTTTCCCGGATGGAAGTCAGCCACCGGCCTGAGATACCCGACCACCCGAGTCCACACCTCGGTCGTTTTTCCGCAGTGGGGGCATGTCTTCTGTTCTCCGACAAGATACCCATGATCGGTGCATGTGGAGAAGGTCGGAGTCAGGGAGAGATAGGGAAGCCTGTAACGGGAAAACACCCGTTGGACCAGAAGCTTCGCCAACTGAGCGTTCCGAATCCTCTGGTCGAGGTAGAGGTGGAGGACCGTTCCTCCGGTGTACTGACACTGCAGCTCATCCTGCTTCTCCAGCACATCGAAGATGTCTCTGGTGGATGAGACGGGCAGCTGGCTGGAGTTGGTGTAATAATGCTCCTTCTTTCCGGCGGTGACGATCTCGGGATACGCCCTCTTGTCGAGGTTCGCCAGCCGGTAGCTTGCCCCTTCGGCGGGCGTGGCTTCCAGGTTGTACAACACTCCGCCGCTCGTTTCCTGGAAGCTTTGAATGATTTCCCGAAGATAGGCAAGGGTTCTGAGTCCGAACGCCTGCCCTGCTTCCTCAAGCAGACTGCCTCCCAGAAGGTTGATGCACGCCTCCTCCATCCCAAGCACTCCGATCGTCGAGAAGTGGTTCGCCCAGTAGGTTCCCTGGCTCTCTTTCACGCCGGAGAGATACACTTTGCTGAACGGATACATTCCCCGATTCGTTTCGCCTTCGATGATTTTGCGCTTGATTTCAAGACTCTCTTTAGCCAACAAAGCCGCGGATGCCAATTTTTCTCTGAACTCCTCTTCATCGGCGCTTTCGTAGGCGAGCCGGCTGAGATTGATCGTCACCACTCCGATCGAACCGGTCAGGGGGTTTGAGCCGAAGAGTCCGCCGCCGCGCTTGCGCAGTTCGCTGGTATCAAGGCGAAGCCTGCAGCACATCGAAAGAGCGTCTTCCGGATTGAGATCGCTGTTCACATAATTGGAGAAGTAGGGAATTCCATATTTGGCGGTCATCGAAAAGATCGCGTCGACGACCTCGCTTTCCCACGGAAACTCCTTGGTTACGTTGTAGGTGGGAATCGGAAAAGTGAACACCCTTGAAGAAGCATCCCCTTCTTCCATCACCTCGCAAAACGCCTTGTTGATGATATCCATCTCCTCCTGATAATCACCGTAACAGGAATCTTGGGGGACCCCTCCGATGATCACCGGCTGCTCGCTGAGGGTCTTCGGAGGGGTGATATCGAACGTCAGGTTGGAAAACGGACATTGAAACCCGACGCGCGTCGGAACGTTGAGGTTGAAGACGAACTCCTGTATCGCCTGCTTTACCTCTCTGTGCCCCAACTTGTCCGAGCGGACGAAGGGAGCGCAATACGTGTCGAAGGAGGACCATGCCTGAGCTCCGGCACATTCACCTTGGAGCGTAAACGTCGCATTGACGATCTGTCCCAGAAAGGAGCGCAGATGCTTCGCCGGTTTTGAAGAGACTTTTCCTTCCACGCCTCCGAAGCCGACCTCCAGGAGCTGGCGAAGATCCCACCCGCAGCAGTATGGCCCGAAGAACCCCAGATCATGAAGGTGAAGAGTTCCTTCCAGGTGGGCCTCTCTGATGGTTTTAGGATAGATATCGTTGAGCCAATAGCTTTCCGTCAGTCGCTCGCGGATATAGTTGTTCATCCCGTTGACGCTTTTGCGGGCATTGGCGTTTTCCTTGATCTGCCAGGTCCTGTCTTCAAGGTAGGAATCGAAGAGGTTCTGGGTCGCCTTGATGAGGGCTTTGCCTTCGCGAATCCGCTGTCGTTCTTTCCGGTAGAGGATATACGCTTTCGCAGTCTTGGGGTAGTTCGCTTCGATGAGCGCCTCTTCGACGAGGTCTTGAATCTCTTCGACTTCAACGGTGGTTCGGTCGGAGATCTGCTCCAACACCCGATTGGCAAGAGCGACCGAATCGATCGGCTCGCCGGCGGCGTGCGCCGCTTTCGAGAGGGCGGCGGTGATTTTCTGTGCCTCGCAGAAAACTTCCCGTCCATCACGCTTGATAATGGTAACCATGATTTCTCCTAGCCTGAAGCGGCAAGAAGAATAAAAGCCTATCGGCTCTCACGCTCCTGCCATGCTCCGTGGCGGCGTGACCATATAGGCAAGGTCTTCTGGCTTAGGATCATCGCTTTTGGAACCTTCCCGGATCGCTCCAGTGGTCATCTCCAAACGCTCCCCATCACAGCGGCGGGACCGCGTGGGCGTTACACCCAACTTCCCTTTTCCTATACACTCAACATATAGTGTCTTATATCATACGATACACCACTCATAGTAGTTTTACCCACTATACTTGTCAAGCTTTTCTTTAATCACAATCAAAAAACCACCTACATTTCCGCAGGTGGCACAGAAGTCAGTTCGTCGCGATGACTCGCACTTGTTTGTAGAGTCCGTCACCCTCGCTCTTGGTCTCCACTCCGCCGAAGTCGTTCAAGGCGGTATGTACCAAGCGCCGTTCATAGGGATTCATCGGTTCAAGCAAGCGGCTTTGGCCGCTCTTTACAACATGCTCGGCAGTGCGATACGCAAGGCGAATCAGCTGCTCCTCGTGGCGGATCCGGTAGTTTTCACTATCGACGATCACTCGGACGTTCGAGTTTTGCTGTCCGACGAAGACGTTCGTAAGCAATTGAAGGGCATCAAGGTTCTTGCCTTTTCGACCTATGATGATGTTGGAGTTCTCGCTGTCGATCCTCAAGCCGATCTTCCGCTCTTTCCTGAAGGCGATCGAGACATTGCCGGCATAGCCCATCTTCTCAAGAACCGTCGCCACAAACGTGAGAACTTTATCCTCGAGTTCGCCGTCAAACGGCTCGTCGAGATCCTCTCCCTCATCATAATAGGACTCTTCCTCGTCCATTCCATCGTCAAAGTGAATTCTGATTTTCACGCTGTTTTTTTTGAACAGCCCTTTGCGAGCCGGTTCGATGATTTCGACATCGAAATCCTCCCGCTCGATGTTCAGTTCTTCGATTGCTTTCGCGATCGCTTCCTGTTCTGTTCGTCCTTCGAACTCTCGTATCATGGTATCGTACCTCTTCGGTGTTAATCTTCTATCGTTTCTTGCCTTTCGTCTTGGGCTGGAATTGGATGACCTTCTCTTCCGCGTCTTCCTTTTGTCTTTTCTTGTTGGTGTAGATCTGCTGAACGACAGAAATGATGTTCATCACCGACCAGTAGAGAATCAAGCCGGAGGGCGCATTGTAGAGAACGAAGAAGAACATGATCGGCATTCCGTACGTCATCATCTTCATCATTCCTTGGCTGCCGGCGGCACTGCCGGAAGAGCTTTGAGTGATCTTCATCGAGAAGATCATGCTCACGGTGTAGAAGATTGGCAGCAAGTGGATCTCATTTCCGAGGAACGGCAGATTGAACGGCAAGGTAGCCACCGTCTCCGGAACTGAAAGGTCCGGAATCCATCCGGGGATGAACATCGCTCCCCGAAGCTCAAAGTGTTTGTTGAGCAATCCGTAGAACGCGATAAGGATCGGGAACTGGAGAAGCATCGGCAGACAGCCGCCCATCGGGTTGATCTTCTCCCGCCTGTAGAGCTCAGCCATCTCCTCGTTCTGCTTGGTGGGATTATCCGGATAGCGCGCCTTGATCTCCTCCATCTGAGGTCCAAGGGCGCTCATCTTGGCGGTGGACTCCATCCCCTTCTTGGTGAATGGGTGGAGAATCAGCTTCAAGAGGAAGGTCAGGATGATGATTCCGACTCCGTAGTTGGGAATCACCTTGTACAAAAGGTTGAGAATCGTCTTCAGGATCGTCTCAAGCCAACCCAGCCATGAGGATGAATCGAGGGTCTCCTCCAGGAACAGGTTGGAAAGCCCGAAGCTGTTGCTCGTCCGATCATTATACGGAATCATGTCCGTCTTCAGCTGGGGGCCGATGTAAAAGCGGTACGTATCCGTCTGATCGGCGCTGCGAATCGTCGGCCGACTGAAGAATACGTTCGACTCGAGAGGAATACCGGTGCTCGTATCTTCGCTCAACGTGACCGTATAGTTCGTTGCATCGGGAATCGCGATCATCGAGAAATACTTGCCGGTCAAAGCAACCCAGGAAATGGGTTTTTCAGTGGTATAGAGCCCGTTCTTGACCGTGATCGTAGCTTTCTTCTTCGCTCCGTCCTCTTTGATGTAGAACCGGCGATAGGAGTAACGGTTGTCGATGCTGGTGAAGGAGGGCCCGATTTGCGGTTCGAAGCCGATGGTATACGCCGTATTGTCGAAGGAAAGAGGAATCGCCTTGTTTTCACTGTTGACGAGGTTCACGTCGACCTGGAAGAGATACTCGCTGTCTCCGAAGGTGAACGTCTTCGTCAACGTGAACGGAACATCCTCGCCCTTGATCGCGAAGGTCTGGCTGAAAATCACCCGGTTCCCGACGATCTTGTAGTCGAACGGCGCGTCAATCGGTCGAGTACGATCGGATCCGGCATATAGGAGGAATGCGTTGTTGGCATCCGCATCACCGAAAAGCAGCTCCACCGGCTCGCCTTTATCCAGATGCTTCTTCAATTTGAAGGATGAGATCGAAGCGCCTTTGGGATCGAAGGTGATCAGAAAGATATCCGTTTCATAGACGAACGGGGATGAAGCGGCGGGAGTTTCAAGAGCGATCAACGAACCCGGCAAATCCGTTCCCCAGGCCAGGTTGCTCGGAAGCTTGCTGTAGGTCTCCGGCTGAAGATAGATCTCTTCTACGTTGATTGCCTCTTCGACAACCTCTTCTTGCACGCTCGGGGCAAAAAAAGTCGCTTGAATCGTCATCCCGATGGTGATGACAAGCACGCTGAGGATGATTGCTAATATGGTGTTTCGGTCCATGACTACTCCTGCTATCGGAAGAAGGTGTGGTTCAGGAATAGGTAGACTCAAAGAAATCAGGGAGTATACATCACTCCGGCTTGCTTACACAGAGTGAGCACTTGTTGCCTTTGAAGAGCATGGTCTACATTTCTTCCTGGGTATACGACAAATGCAAAATCGTAGCCCGGAAGAAATCGATCTTTTTCAGTACGCCAGATCTCTTTGATCTGTCGACGGATTCTGTTGCGCTCCACCGATGAGCCATAGCCTCGGACGGGAATAACCACGATCCGGCTGAACGGAAGGCCGTTGGCTGTCACAATCAAGCTCATGCCCCGGCTTGAAACTTTCTTGCCGGTTTTAAAGATTCGATCTATTTCCGATCTACGTTTTACAATTTCACTCTTAGAAAGGCTTTTTCTCATCTGCAACAGAAAGCTTGTGACGGCCCTTTGCTCGGCGGCGGGCGAGGATGAGCCTTCCTCCCTTCGTGGCCATACGAGCACGGAACCCGAACTTTCTGTTCCTTTTAACCCGGCTGGGCTGGTAGGTTCTCTTACCTTTGTAACTCATGGGGATTCTCCAATTTACATCGCTTAACGCGGATTATTCATATCAAGCGGGGGACACTCCCCCGAGTGGTGCAGTATATAGACAGTGCTGTTTTACGTCAAGCGCCAAGCACTTGAAGACTTGTGATCCCAAGGCTCGGATATCGCTTTTGAATCGCCTGTATAATCCGTTTTTTTTGCAGCAGCACGAGGTTTGCCCATGAAGGATGATCCGCTCGAAGAACCAAGGTGCTGTGCCGGATATCCACCACCTTCACATGCAGATACAGATCGGGTCCGGCAATCTCCTCCCAGCTTGTGGCAAGACCATATCTCGGTTCGGCCAGATCGATATTGAGCGTTTTGAGGACGGTGTCCAAGACATCTTTGCCGAGCAGGGGATGTTCGCTCTTGCTGAGGCGAGGTTTCTTTTCACTGGCCAAGAGTAAATGCTCCTTCACCGACATGATACACTTTCCGATCGCACGTTTCAAAGGAGTTGATATACCGTTCTTCCGGCAGGAACGTGAAGAACGCCTGGCTGTAGCCGGAAAGAAGAGTCAGAAACCGTTCGCGCTTCGGAATATCCAGCTCCAAAAGAACGTCATCGACGAGAATGACCGTTTCTTTATCCGTTTTTTTCGTGAAGTACGCCATCTGAGCAACCCGGAGGGCCAATGATGCCAGGCGCAGCTGGCCTGTCGACCCTTTGTTGGCGAACGGGTAGCCTTCTTCCGAAATCATGAACTGGTCGCGATGGATCCCGCTCGTCGTCGTCTGAAGCTTGATATCCCTTCGGCGATGGAATTCGAGGTAGTGGATGACTTCCTCCTCGGTGGCGCACTCCTCCCAGGAGGGGCGATACTCGATATCCAAGAGGGTGTCGCTTTGGGAAACTTCCTGATAGATTTCCGGAAAGATTTGAAGAAACTCATAGACGGAATGAACCCGTTCCTGTTGAATCGCGATTCCATGGCGGGCAAGCTGCCGGTCGTAGATCGGCAGCAAGGAGTATTGTTCGTCCTTGATCGCCTGATTTCGCTGGCGTAGCACTTGGCGATATCGCCGATGATCATCGAAAAAGAGTGGATTGTACATACTCATCGTCTGGTCGAAAAATTTCCGTCGATATTCGGGTTCGCCTTTGACAAAAAATATATCATCGTGACTGAAGACGATCGTCGGAATATTGTAGACCAGCTCTTTCCGGTCACGAATCACCGTTCCGTCCAAGGTGATGACTCGTTTATTGTCCTTGAACGTGAGGGTGAGGGTATGGAGCAAGTCCCGTTCATCGCGGTATGTTCCCTCGATCCGAAAATCCTTGAATCCGTGCGTCGCCAGCTCTTTGATCTGGGTCGTTCGAAAAGAAGAGCCGTAACACAGCGTATACAACGCTTCGAGCAGATTCGTCTTGCCTTGACCGTTGGAACCGATAAGGAGAACCTTGGAAGCATCCACTTCCAAGGGTTCTTCCTTGAGGTTTCTGAATTGATTCGTTGTGATCGTACAAAAGCGCATCAAGGATTAAGCTGCATCGGCATGATGATATGCATATAGTCACGCCCGCTTTCCGGCTTTACCGTCATCGACCGGTTCGGTTCAGTAAAGTTGATCGAGAAATATTCCCCTTCCATCACTCGCAACGGAGTAAGAAGATAGGTGTAGTTCAATGAGATCTTGCAATCCGGTCCTTCATACTGACAAGGAACGATTTCCTTGGCTTCACCGCTTTCACTGACATCGCTCGTCAACAGGACGCCGCCCTCACTGACATCCAGGAAGAGCCGTTTGGCTTTCGACTCGATTAGGATCGCCACTCGCCGCAATGCATCTTCCATATCTTGAATTTTCATCGTGCATCGATAACTTTGCTGTTCGGGAATGACCCGGCGGAAGTTCGGATACTGTTCCCGGATCAGATTGATATAGAACGTCCGTCCTCCGATCCGGGCAAAGAGGATGGATTCTGTGATTGCAAGCTCGACGGTCCCTTCGCCGGTACCGATCTTCCGAAGAATATGGAAAAACTTCGGGAGCACGATGATCGGCGCGAAGGAAGGCAATCTCTCTTCAAAGACCCGCTCGACGATCGAGAGTCTTCGTCCGTCGGTTGCGACCATCGTTATTCCTCCTTCGCTGCGTTCAATATAGATTCCGCAAAGGAAGTATCGGGAGGTATCATCACTGACGGCAAAAATGACTTGTTCGCTCATATCGAGGAAAGAGCTTTGAGCAATGCTGAAGAACCGACCATTCTCAACCGTTTCAAGAGCGGGAAACTGATCCGCTTCGATCATTCGGATTTTAAAATCGATTCCATGACCGATGGGCACGATCGTGAAATACCCGTCTTTTATTGAAAAGTTGATATCTCCATCCGGTAAGACACGAAGGATTTCCAGCAGTTTTTCCTGAAGGACCAGAGCTTTTCCCTCTTCCTGTACATCCACCGTGATCGAAGTTGAAAATCCTACTTTACCGTCTGTAGCCTTGATCAGCAGCTGATCGCCAAGAGTCTGAAGGTATACATTGCTGGTAATCGCCAGATTGTTCTTTTGCGTGGTGAAATCCACCGTGTATATGATTTCTGAAAGGATTGCTTCTTTGGTTGAGACGAACTTCATCTTACTACTCCTATTTTATTATTAATCAGTAATAATAGTAATAATAGCACAGAAACTGTGGATAACTCAGACAATTCATTGTAAAAGAACCGGTTAAATTTTTCTAGCTTGTGGACAGGTTCAAAAGGTGTCCACAATCCATTCACAGGCAATATTGAGCTATCCACAGGTTTGAAAAGATATCCACACTTCTCCAAGAGGTTATCCCCAGGTTATACAGCTTAGGAAGAGGTCAGTTGGCGACGCAGCTTATTGACGGTCGCCGCGTATGCTTCATCACCTTTCATCAATGATTCGACCCGGTTGTTTGCATACATCACCGTAGTGTGGTCGCGGCCGCCGAATTCCATCCCGATTTCCGTCGTTGAAAAATCGGTGATCTGCCGGGCAAGGTACATCGCGATCTGTCTTGGCTGGACCAGACTCTTGTTTTTCTTCTTTCCTTTGATCTCGAATGTTGAAACATTGAAGTAATCACCGACCGTTTTGATGATCTCTCCGATGGAAAGGGTGTCTCGAGCGATATTGGCCATCGCGGGAAGAATGCCCAGAAGCTGTTTCGCTTTCTCGAACGTCAGCTCTTCGCCGATCAGATCCATATAGGCGACGAGCTTCGTCAACGACGATTCAAGGTCCCGGACGTTGGTCACAACATTAAAGGCAATGTAATTGATGATGTCCTCTGAAAGGGTTGAACCATGTTCCTGGAGCTTCTTTTTAAGGATTGCGACCCTTGTTTCATAGTTTGGCGGTTGGAGGCCGACATTCAGTCCTCGTTCAAACCGGGAAGAAAGACGATCGGTGATATTCTTCAATTCACTGATCGGGCGGTCGCAGGTGAACACCATCTGCTTCTTTGCTTCATAGAGGTTGTTGAAGGTGTGAAAGAGTTCTTCCTGGGTGGAATCCTTGCCTTGGAGAAAGTGAATATCATCGATCAGCAGGACATCGACATTTCTGAACTTGTTCTTGAACTGCTGGGTTTTTTGATTTCCGATCGACTCGATGAATTCGTTGGTAAACGTTTCGGCGGTCACGTACATCACTTTGCACTCGGGAGCATGATCGAGAATGTAGTTGCCGATTGAACTGAGGAGATGGGTCTTTCCGAGGCCCACATCGCCGTAGATCAGACAGGGGTTGTAGCTCGAGCCTGGATTCTTTGCGATCGCCAGGCTCGCATTGTACGCGAATGCGGAGTTGTCGCCGAGGACGAAGGATTCGAACTCATAGGAAGGGTTCAAATTCGCCTCGCTCTTTCGTTTGGAAATCTTCTTTGCAAGGTCACCGGCTTTCTTCTCTTTTCGCGCTTCCCCACTCATTTCACCGCCGTCCGTCGATTGGGCGGGACGTTTTCCTTTGTCGGATACGACGAACTCGACGGTAATCTCTTCACCGGTAAGTTCGCTGAGGGTATTAGCGATGATCGATCGATAACGGGTCGTTACGGTATCGAGGACAAATTGACTGGGACCAGCGAGGGTGACCTCCCCTTTTTTGGAGGAGAGATAGGAGATTCGGCTGAACCAGGTGGAAAATTCCTGAGGAGGAAGGGTTTCCTGTATTCGTTTTGCCGTCTCCAGCCAGAACTCGTAATAGGTTGTTTGTTGGTCGCTCATACCACCTATTCTATCGTTGAGTGAACAACGGTGCAAGCATTCTCTGTCCGAGTGGTTTTAGGTAGGTGTAACTCATTATCATGAAAGTATATATATTTTGTCAAAAACCTCCAAGGCAGCTTGCAACACTTTGTTATTTCTGGTACAATTTATCGAATGGAAGTTATGAAATTTTTTATTGTTACATAAGGATATACCAATGAATGATGGGAGTTTTTCCAACGGGAATGCTGACCCTTCTGCGGGTGCAAGAGAAACGGGTGCAGTAAAACCTTCGGAACAGTATTCCGCTTCCTCGATTCAAGTCCTCAAAGGCCTTGAAGCGGTCAGAAAGCGGCCGGGGATGTATATCGGTTCAACAGGAATCGACGGACTTCACCACCTCGTCTATGAGGTGGTGGACAACTCGATCGATGAAGCGATGGCGGGGTATTGTGACAAGATCGCTGTTACGCTTTCCCGAAATGAAGACGGACGACAGTTCTGTACTGTCGAAGACAATGGACGGGGAATTCCCGTAGCCATTCACCCAATCGAAAAGAAGAGTTCGCTTGAGATCGCGATGACGCAGCTCCACGCCGGAGGGAAGTTCGACAAGAACTCCTACAAAGTCAGCGGCGGGCTTCATGGTGTCGGTGTTTCGTGTGTAAACGCCCTCAGCATCTGGATGGAAGTGATCGTGAAGCGGGATGGCGGAATCTTCCGTCAGCTCTACAGCCAGGGCAACCCCACCAGTGCGGTTGAACGAATCGGCGACACCGACGAGACCGGAACGAAAGTTACGTTTTCTCCGGACCATACGATCCTGGAAGAGAACGCATTCAGTTATGAAACGCTGGTGAATCGCTTCCGTGAACTCTCCTTTTTAAACAAAGGAGTCTCAATAACGGTATCCGATATCCGCTCTGAAGAGCCGAAACAGCAGGCTTTTCTCTCGGAAGGGGGCATCGTTGAGTTTGTTAGCTACCTTAATGAATATAAGCGCACTCTCGGTGACAAGCCGATCTCCATCGAGGGGGAGCGGGACAATATCAAGGTTGAGATCGCCATCCAATACAACGATAAATATGATGAGAAGGTCCTGACCTTCGTGAATAACATCAACACGAAAGAAGGCGGAACGCACCTTACCGGTTTTCGAACTGGGCTGTCCCGGGTGATCAATGTTCAGCTTCAGAAGAACCAAAAACTTCTGAAGCGTTATGAAGATCGCCTCGAACCGAGCGATATCTCCGAAGGACTCACCGCGATCGTGTCGATCAAGCTTCCCGAGCCTCAGTTCGAAGGTCAAACGAAGATGAAGCTGGGGAACAGCGCCGTTACCGGTGTGGTCTTTTCCCTGGTATATGAAAAGCTTGGCAACTACTTTGACGAGTTCCCTGCCCACGCCGAACTGATCTTGGAGAAGATCATCAACGCGGCGCTCGGCCGGATCGCCGCCCGGAAAGCTCGGGAGCAGATCAGAAAGAAAAGCGAAGGAGGAGGCCTGCCGGGCAAACTGGCGGACTGCTCCGAAAAGGATCCGGCGCTCTGTGAAGTGTTCATCGTCGAGGGAGACTCCGCGGGAGGATCGGCAAAACAAGGCCGCGACCGCCGTTTCCAGGCGATCCTGCCGCTCTGGGGCAAGATGCTGAACGTTGAAAAAGCGCAGGAATACCGGGTCTTGGGCAATGACAAGCTTCAGCCGGTGATCAGCACGATCGGAGCAGGCCTCACCCGTTACAACGATACGGGCAAGGATGAGGACCTCGACGCCGATGTGACGTTCGATATCACCAAAGCCCGCTATCATAAAGTCATCATCATGGCGGATGCCGATGTCGACGGTTCGCACATCCGAACTCTCCTCCTGACGTTCTTCTTCCGCTATATGCGTCCGTTGATCGAAGCGGGATATGTCTATTTCGCGATGCCGCCGCTGTACAAGATCACGATCGGAAAAAACGTCACCTACGCCTATGATGAGGAAGCTCGGATTCGAATTCTTGAAGAAGCCGGCGACGATGCGGCGAAGGCTTCCATTCAACGCTATAAGGGTCTTGGAGAAATGAACCCCGAACAGCTGTGGGAGACGACGATGAATCCCGAGACTCGCCTGATCAGTCAGATAACCCTCGGTGATGCCGAGGAGGCGGATCGGGTGTTCTCGATGTTGATGGGCGAAGAAGTCGAGCCTCGCCGGGCGTTCATCGATGCAAATGCGGTGTATGTCTCCAATCTTGATGTGTAGGCAAGGATAGAATTGTGGATACGATGGAAAACAGGACGATTAAAGTGGATGTAGCGGAAGAGATGCGCACAAGCTATCTCAACTACGCGATGAGCGTAATCGTCAGCCGGGCTCTGCCCGATGTGCGCGATGGACTCAAGCCGGTCCATCGTCGAATTCTCTATGATATGTATGAGATGGGCCTCAGGGCCAACTCATCCTATAAGAAAAGCGCCCGCATCGTCGGAGATGTCCTGGGTAAGTATCACCCCCATGGCGATGCTTCCGTGTATGACGCTCTGGTCCGGCTCGCTCAGGATTTCTCGCTTCGGTATCCGGTGGTGAACCCCCAGGGCAACTTCGGATCCATCGACGGAGATCCCGCGGCGGCGATGCGGTATACCGAAGCGAAGATGAGCCGCATCGGCGAAGAGATGCTCAGCGACATTCAAAAAGAAACCGTCGACTTCAAGCCGAACTACGATGATTCGTTGACCGAGCCCTCCGTCCTCCCCGGCGCGTTTCCGTTCCTTCTGGCCAACGGGTCGAGTGGAATCGCCGTCGGCATGGCGACGAACATGGCTCCGCACAACCTTCAGGAGATTTGTGCCGCCGCCAACGCTCTGATTGATAATCCCGAAATAACGTTGATGGAGCTTATGGAGCACATCAAGGGCCCCGACTTCCCGTCAGGAGGAGTGATTTGCGGGATGAGAGGCATCGTGGATGCTTTTTCAACGGGTCGAGGGCGGATCATCACCCGAGGGAAGTATGAGATCGAAGAGACCGCCCGCGGAAACGATGCGATCGTCTTCACGGAAATTCCCTATCAAGTGAATAAAGCGGACTTGGTGAAAAAGATCGACGATCTTCGGAAAGACGGATCGATTCCCATGATCAGCACGATTCGCGATGAATCCGACCGCAACGGTATTCGGATCGTCATCGAATTGAAGATGGGCGCCGAAGTGATGGTCGTCTTGAACCAGCTCTTCCAGCGGACCGCTCTTCAGTCGAACTTCAACGTCAACAATCTCGCCCTGGTCGATGGACGACCTCAGCTCCTTGGGCTCAAGGATATGCTCTACTACTATGTAAAGCATCGCCAAGATGTCGTAACGAGACGGACGACGTACGATCTTCGCAAAGCCCAGGAACGAGCTCATATCCTTCGCGGTCTCAAGATCGGTCTGGAGAATATCGATGAAGTGATCCGGATCATCAAAGACTCGCCTGACAACAGCGTTGCGTGCCGGCGGTTGATCGCCACCTTCGCTCTTGATGAAATCCAAGCTCAGGCGATCATTGACATGCGCCTTGGCCGGCTCAGCCATCTTGAATCCTCCAAGATTCTTGAAGAGCTGGCTGAACTCGAAGCAAAAATCGCCTACTACAATGAGCTTCTTTCGGATGAAGGAAAGCTGATGGGAGTCGTACAGGCGGAAATCAATGAGTTGCCGCAAAATCTCGCACCGCGGGATAAGAGAAGAACCGAGATCACCATCGAGGAGCTTGGTCAGGCGACGATGGCCGACTTCATCAAGGAGGAGGACGTTGTCGTCCTGATCTCCAACAAGGGCTTCGCCAAGCGGGTCCCCACGGAGGAGTATGAGGCACGCGGACGCGCCGGAATGGGCGTTCGCAGCGCGAAACTTCAAGACGGAGACTTCATCGACCACATGTTCGTCGCCTCGACCCACGATTACGTCATGTTCGTGACCAATATGGGCAAGGCGTACTACACCAAAGTCTTTGATATTCCCGAAGCGGGAAAATATGCCAAGGGCGTTTCGATCAAGAACTTCATTCAAATTGAAACCGAAGAGAAGGTAACGTCGATCATCTGCTTCAAGGAGTTCACCGAGGATCAATACTTGATGATGGCCACTTTGTATGGAGTAACGAAGAAAGTATCTCTCCAGAACTTCATCAACGCCCGAGCTCGAGGCATCTGGGCGATCGTCCTGGATGAGGGCGATCAGCTGCTTTCCTGTGAGCTGGTGGAAGATGGCGACGAAGTGATGTTCATCACCAAAGGCGCACGGGCTCTTCGCTTCCAAAGCGACCAGGTCCGGGCGATGGGTCGGGCAACCCGAGGGGTGCGAGGCATTCGCCTCGTTGATGGTGACCAGCTTGCTGGAATGGTGAAAGTCGAAGAAGGGAAACATGTTCTCGTGATCACGGCGAATGGGCAAGGCAAACGGGTGGAATTCGATGCGTTCATGCCCCACAATCGAGGAACTCAGGGCCAGCGGATCCTCAGGCTGAGAAAGAACGACGAGATCATCGGAGTTCTTGGCGTCAGTGAAGAGGAAGATGTCGTCTGCGTTACCCTCTTGGGACAGACACTCAGAATTCACGTCGATACGATCCCTGTCCAAGGCAGAAACGCCGGTGGCGTACGAACCGTCCGGATGAAGTGGGATGAGGACTCGATCGTGGCGATCGCCTCGACCGATCGCGACGATGAAGCTGATGTGGAAATCCCCGATGAGGAAGAGGACCGGACTGACGACGATGACAACGATCTCGAGGGCAATAACGATGCTGACGAAGAATAGGATCAGATAGATCTTTTCAAGCAAACAAACAATAACCGCGTCGTCTATCCTATCAAAACGACGCGGTTTCTCATTGAAACGAGGAGGCATATAGAATATAGCCCAGAGCGATATATCAGTACAACAATCAGGTACAATCTCTAAACATATCTGTTTCTGTTTATAGAAACCCAGCTAAAAACCATCAAACTACGCATTTAAATGCAGGTTTTGGCGCATCCAGAATGTTTGGGAAATAAACCAAGCAAAACCATAAAACAGGACCTCTTGAACAGATCAAGAGGCATAAGAGTACAATCAGTTTGTGCTAATCCCAACAGATGTTTCACGTGAAACGCACCCTTTATCCGTATCGCCATCACTACACCCCAGTGAAGATCCTCTCTACACCTAAAACAAACAAATGAGAAAAACGTTACGGGATTTGATTGTCATTCGTAAAACACGCACGAATAGAACGAACCTCCCCGCTTGTCCATTTGTTCGTCACATAGATACTATACCATAAAACAAAATGGCGTACAACATAATTATTCTGATAATAATTATTCTGATAGCATGAGAAGAAAAAATACTTGGCTGGGATGGAGAGCAGTGTATTGACGGAACGTATGATTAGGAGAAATGCGAGAGTAGGAAAAGGGATGTTTCACGTGAAACAAAAAACGTCTCACGATGTTTCACGTGAAACGTTCCTTATTTGTAATGATCGGGGTGTGGGCTACCGCTCGTTAACCACGTTAAGGTTAGGATCGACAAAGTTGCGCAAATAGCGCTCCACTCCCCCTTTGAGAGTCATTTGCGACATTGGGCAGCCGGCACAAGCTCCGACGAGTCGAACAGTTACGTCATTTCCAACGAGACTGACGAACTCAATATCTCCACCGTCATTCTGCAAAGCAGGACGAATATCCTGAAGTGCTTGTTTGACTTTATCTTCCATCATGGATACCTCCTATGGGTTAAGAGAAAGATACATTGTAGATAGATAACGGTCAAGGCGGTGACAGATTGGAAACATTTGAGTATAGTATCAACTATGAAGACAAAGATTATCTTGTTTTTGAATCAAAAAGGAGGAGTCGGTAAAACGACTTCAGCGATCAATCTGGGCGCCTCCTTAGCGGAGTTGGGCAAGAGAACACTATTGATTGATATCGACTCCCAGGGAAACCTCACCAGCGGCGTCGGCTTGGATGCCCGGAAACCCGGAGTGTATGAAGTACTTGCCGGCAGCGCAGAGCTTGACGATGTGATTCAGCAGACTGCCGTCAGGAATCTTTATGCGATCGGCAGCAACATTCATATGGCCGGACTTGCCATCGAGCTGGTGAATCAGGATCGGCGCGAATACTATATTCGGGATGCCTTTTCACCCCTTGAGGGGAAATGGGATTATATCATCATCGATTGTCCTCCATCATTAGGTCTTGTAACCATCAATGCGATGGTGTGGGCCAATGAGATCATCATCCCGATGCAAAGTGAATATTTCGCCATGGAAGGATTGACGCTTTTGATGCATACGATCGGAAATATCAAAAAATCATTGAATCCGGAGTTGGAAATCTTGGGCATTCTCTTTACGATGTACAGCAAACGGACCCGGCTCTCACGGGATGTCGTCGATGATATCGTCTCCTATTTTGATGATCTAGTATTTAATACGATGATTCCTCGGAATATCCGCCTGGCCGAAGCTCCCAGCCATGGTTTACCGATCAATCAGTATGACAGCTCCTGCAACGGGGCGAAGGCGTATCGAGCATTGGCGAAGGAGGTCATTAAACGTGGAAAGTAAGCGAAAAATCGGATTGGGTAAAGGCATCGGTTCATTGATGCAAGACTTCTCCTATGATTCGGTGTTGGATAACGCCTTGAGTTCGAGCAAAAAGGAAGAGAAGGGAGATCGTGTTCTGGAAGTGGACCTTGATGCGGTCCGCCCCAACCCCAACCAGCCTCGGAAAGAGTTCGACAGCGCAACGCTGGAAGAGTTGGCCCAATCGATAAGGCGGGAAGGTGTGCTGCAGCCGATTCTGGTCGAAGAGATCGGCCCGAATCGCTATTCGATCGTAGCCGGTGAGCGCCGGTACCGGGCATCGAAGATGGCCGGTTTGAAAACCATCCCCGTGCTGGTAAAAGATGTAACGCAGATGCAGCGGCTTGAAATCTCTCTGATCGAGAATATCCAACGGGAATCACTCAACCCGATCGAGGAAGCGCAGGCATATGCCTACCTGATCCAGGAAGCCGGAATTACCCAGGAAGAGCTTGCCCGAAGATTGGGCAAGAATCGATCGACGATCAGCAACAGCATCCGTCTGCTTCAACTCAGCCCTGTGATGCAGGAAGAGCTTTTGAAAGGCAAGTTCACCGCCGGACACGCTCGCGCGATTCTCTCGGTCGTAAACCCCGCTGATCGGGAGATTCTGTATAAAACCTTGTTGGAACGAGATTTATCGGTTCGAGCAACCGAGGAGATGGCCTCCCAGTTCAACCAAGGCAGGCGAGTGGCGCATCAAAAGAAGAAACGCTCCAAAAAAGAAGTTGAAAAGAGTCTGGAGGTTCTCGCCGCCGAGGAAAGCTTTTTGATGGCGCTCGGCACCCAAGTCGAAATCAAAGGGACGATCAAGAAAGGCAGGATTGAAATCCCGTTTTCCAGCACGGAAGAACTGGAGCGGATCTACCAGATACTGGTTCCTAATGAGCATTTGTTTTAAGGAAGGAATTCATGGATAAGAATACCCTGAAGGACGGCCTCTATGCCGTTATGCATACGAGCAAGGGCGATATCGTGCTCGCCCTTGAATATAAGAAAACGCCGATGACCGTTGCGAACTTCGTCGGTCTGGCCGAAGGGAGTCTGAACAAGGACAAACCCTTCTACGATGGATTGAAGTTTCACCGGGTGATTGCGAACTTCATGATTCAAGGCGGGTGTCCGTACGGAACGGGAACCGGTGGACCGGGGTATAAGTTCGGTGATGAATTCGATCCTTCCTTGAAGCACGATCGGGCGGGAATTCTTTCGATGGCGAACAGTGGTCCCGGAACGAATGGAAGCCAATTTTTCATCACCCATGTGGAAACCCCCTGGCTTGACAATAAGCATTCAGTCTTCGGTAACGTCGTCGAAGGCCAGAAAGTCGTCGATTCAATCGCGCAAGGCGATACGATCAAGAAGGTTGAGATTCTCCGAGTCGGTAGAGATGCGGAAGCCTTCAAGGTTACTAAACAATCCTTTGCAGCATATATAGTTGAGGCAGAAAAGAAACAAAAGAAGGCAGCTGGAGAAGCACGGAAGAACGTCGAAGCCGAGCTGAAGAATCGTTATCCTGAAGCGATCTCCACGAAAACGGGCCTTAGGTATGTAGTGAAGAAGAAGGGCGATGGAGAGCGCTTTCCGAAGACGGGAGCCCGTGTAAAGGTCCACTATCAAGGCTCCCTGCTTGACGGTCGAATCTTTGACTCGTCGATTCAGCGAGGCGAACCGACGGAGGTCCGGATCGGAGAAGTGATCGAGGGATGGAATGAGGCGCTTGTGACGATGAGCGTGGGTGAAGAGCGAACCCTCATCATCCCGCCTGAGCTCGGTTACGGCGAGATGGGGTATCCGGGGATCATTCCTCCGAACTCTTACCTGATCTTCGAGGTCCACCTTCTCTCCTTCTAAAGGGGGCTGATTTGGCAAAAAGAAGCGGCGATCTGCAATTCGTATGCTCACATTGCGGCAGGACCGAGTCAAAATGGCTTGGTCGCTGCCCCGATTGCGGTTCGTGGAACAGTTTTGAAGAAGAACTCATCATCGCTCCCACAAAAGGAGCGCAGCCGCTCAGTACGGATGAAGAGCCGGTAAGTCTGGAGAATGTGGTCGTCGATCCTCAATTCCGCTATGCCAGCGGTATCAGCGAATTGGATCGAGTCCTCGGCGGAGGAGTGATGAAGGGCTCCTCAGTGCTTATCGGAGGCGAGCCGGGAATCGGGAAGTCCACCTTGATGCTTCAGCTCCTTCAAAGCGCCCAGCGAACCTCCAAGGTGCTCTACGTGAGCGGAGAAGAGTCGCCCTCGCAGGTGAAAATGCGAGCCCAGCGCCTCGGTTTGCATTTGGGCAAGATCAATATCTTCTGCGATACCAGGCTGGAAGTACTTGAAAAGGTGCTACCAAGTTCAAAAGCTACACTCATAGTGATAGATTCCCTCCAAACGCTCAGCAGCGATACACTGCCTTCGCCTGCGGGATCGGTGAACCAGATCAGGCACTGCTCCAATGCGTTGGTCAGTTTGGCGAAGCGATTGGGTATCAGTCTGTTTTTTGTCGCCCACGTCACCAAAGAAGGAACGATTGCGGGGCCCAAGGTCATTGAACACCTGGTCGATACAGTCCTGTATTTCGATCAGCTGCCTTCGGGGATCCGCCTCATCCGGGCGGCAAAAAACCGTTTTGGAAGCGTCGATGAGATCGGGCTGTTCTCAATGGATGAAAAAGGCCTTCATCCGGTAGTGAATCCCGCATCCTTTTTTCTCTCCGACCGAGCGGAAGGTCCATTGCCTCCGGGGGTTGCCTACAGTGCGGTGGCGGAAGGAACCCGTTCGTTTCTGGTGGAAGTCCAAGCGCTCACCGTTCCCGCCAAAAGCGGCTTCAGCAGGATTTACTCCGATCGGATCGACAGCGCCCGCGTTACCCGGGTCGCCGCGGTGCTTGAACGACATGCAGGTCTGCGTTTCAGCGATCAAGACCTCTACGTGAACGTCGGCGGAGGAATGAAGGTAGGAGAAGTCGCCATCGAACTGGCTCTTGCCCTCGCTCTGTATTCGGCGCTCACCCAAACGAGCCTGCCGAAAGATCTGGTGAGCTTCGGAGAGTTGAGCCTCTCGGGAGAGATTCGTCCTGTCGGGTTCATCCAGCGCCGGGAGAAGACGGCAAAAGAACTCGGCTTTACCAGATCCTTAGTTAGTAAGGCTTCCAAACAATCTCCCCTGACTCAGTATGGAGCTCGAACGATTCGGGAAGCCCTTAATGCCATTCAAGAGATGCATTGATCATATAATAAACGATCCTAACTATTATAATTATTTATAATCAAACATATTAAAACTAAGATAAATGATTGAGGAAATCCGATTCCTTGTTTGTTATGATTCCTAACAAAAGCGATTGCCCCTAGAGCTGAGGAAGCGTCGGCTGGATGTTCGGATCGAAGATGAACCTGGAATCTTTGCGCAGCTCATAACAGTATTGACGAAGCTTATCGGAAAAAAGCCGGTCGCTCATCTTTGAGGAGTCAATCATCTCGGGGGTGATCGTGGAACCGATGACCATCCTGAGGGTCTTTCCTTTCAGCTTGAACATCTCGTCAACCAGGAAGATCGTCTCGATTGAAAGCCTGATGTTCAGAAGTTTTCGCAAGCGGGTCCACCAATGTACTTTCCTGCTCAGCTGGCCGTCGGTGTACACGATGAGGATCGGCATCCGTTTCCTTCGGGCGATTCGAACAAAGGAAGACTGCCAACCGTAGTCGAAGATCTCTCCGTTGGAAAGGACCCGCGAGCAATATCCGGCCGGATAAAAAATCAGACTGTTTCGGTTGTTTGCCGCTTCCATCAAGGTCTTCACTTCACGCTTGTTGAACACGCATGCTTTTTCAACGGGCTTGATGAACTTCAAGAATGATTGAGCCACCAGCTTCGCGTCGGGAAAGAGCCGATGGACGATGGAGAACAGGACCATCGCCTCCGGCCCTCCATAGGGATGGTTGGAAGCGAAGATGACCGGCTCTCCTTCAAGGGCGGTCAGAGCCTCGATCCCTTGGCCGTCGATGACGATCTCAAAATCGAGATAGGAGACCACCGCATCAAGAAACGTCTGGGTGTCATCATCGTGATGGGCTTCAAAAAACTCGTTGAGCTCTTCGACATGAAGAAGCTTCTCCAGTTTTCTATACATGAAACGAGGGATGAGCCTGGCGAGTTTAGGATTGACCTTCTTCGCTAGCGAAGGAAGGTCAATCGGTTGATATGGTTTCGAGCTCTTGTCCATGGCGCGAAGTTTAGCACATTTTTGCTTTTATCTCACCTTTTTAATGATCGCCTTGTAGAAGTCGACCGCAGGCGGCAGGACCGCGGCGTCGATGTTCTCATCGGCGGCATGGATCGAAGCATGTTGCTGATTGTTGATTTGCAATGGAGCGAACCGGATCGCATTGTCCGTAACGATGCGATAGTGATAGGCATCCGTTCCGCCGGTCATTACGTAGGGGGTCGCCACGACGCCGGGAAAGAGTTCATTGACGGTCTCTTCGACGATCTTGAACGCATTGCCGTTGAAATCCACCGGCATTTGCAGATCGCGGCAGTGATCTTCGATCTTCAGTTCGATATCATACTTTTTCGCGATGGGAGCGAGAATGGCCATCGTCTCCTCGACTCCCTGATGCTGGATGAAGCGGGTGTTTATATTCACTTTGGCGACTTGAGGCAAAACGTTTCGGCCGAGGGATCCCTCGGCCATCGTGAACGCCATCGTCGTTTTCATCATCGCGGCGATGACTGGACTTTTTTTCGGCAGGACTCGTTTCAGTACCGGTTTCAGGAATCGGGCGTTCCGAAGAACGAAGCCGAGAGATCCATCCGCCTTGCTTCCGATTCGACGGAACATCTCCATCAAGGTCGGGCTGAGCTCGACGGTGTTGGGATCGTGCTTCTCCAGTTCATTGACAAAGCCGGCCAGACGGGCGAGGGGGGAGTTCTTCGGCGGAGTGGAGGCATGCCCGCCTTTGCCATGTGCGATGGCGACGATGTCCCCATATCCTTTTTCGACCGTTCCGATCATCGCGAAGCGGCCTTTGACCCCCTTGATCGGTTCATCGACCACCATTCCTCCCTCATCCATCAGGAGCTGGAGGCGGATGCCATGCTCATGAAGATATCTTGCCGCATTTATGGCTCCCGTTCCCGTGACCTCTTCATTCCACGAAGAAGCGATATAGAAATCGACTTCGGGGACGTAGTCTTCTTCAAGCAGCTCCTCGGCCGCCTGAAGGATGCACATCAATGCTCCCTTGGTATCGACGGTTCCCCGGCCCCAGACCTTGCCATCGGCGATCTTGCCGCTGAAGGGAGGATGTTTCCACTCCCCCTCGGCGGAAACCACGTCCTGGTGACTCATGAGGAGCACCGCCTCGCCCTCGGTTTTTCCCTTGAGGCGCATCAAAAGTCCGTTTTCAATCGGAAGCCTCTTAAAGGAGGAGAACACCTTGGGAAAGAGCTTTGCAAGGACCTCCTCGCTTTTGACGAACTTCTCTTCATGGGTTTTTCCCGGTTCACTGATCGTTTCCACCTGAATCATCTTCGAGAGCAGCTTGGCATACTGTTTTTCCCGTTTGGTCATTGGAGGGCTCCTTTCTTGTGGAAGAAATAGGTGATAGCGATCGCGATACCTCCGATGAGAATCATCATGACCGTTGTTTGAGCGATGAGGGCGGGAATCGCAATCGAAAGACCGATCATCAGGATCAATGGAACCGCGCTGATCTTCCAGCTCTTGAAGAAGTACTGGGCACCGAGCGCTCCGAACAGAGCGGGCAGCAGGTTGTCGAACGCCGGGCGGAGGGTCGGATTGTTCAAGACGGGGGTCAGAGGAATCAACAGGAGGACTCCGATGAAGATCACCAGCATCGTAACCAGGGATGAAACCCCGACCGCCAACGTCGTGATGATCGAATCTTCGGGAGTTCCCGCCTGAGTCTTGGCGATTTCCCGGGCGTTGTAGGCACACGGCAGTTTCATATTGATGATATTGCCGGTGATGAAAGAGAGATAGGAGCCGCCCGACCCGAGGATCGGCACATAGATCAGAAATTCGACGATGCAGATCGGCAGATAGGTGATCGAGACGCGGAGGAGACCTTTTGCAAATCCGGACCAGGAAAGCGAGGTGCCGAGCACTACCGAAAAAACGAGGGGAAGCGTCAGCAGAGAGAGAATCCCGATCGTGTTCGTGATCCGCCCGAGGCGATGGATCGAGTTGTCATACTGCTCATAATCAAATGATTTGTTCATTCCATTCCTCCTACAGGGCCAGCAGGACCGCGGCGGTCATCGCGATCAGCATCGAAAGGGAGAGGGAGAAGTTCTCCATCCATGCCAGTTGTTTTTCATTCACGAGGTATTCACACCCTTTCATCACCAATCCTGCGACCAGTGCCGTGAGAAGCGGAAGGAAGTGTTTGAAGACCACCGCTTCGGCGACGTAGGAACCGATGAACGTTCCACAGAAGCCGATGAACATCGCGACCATCGCCCAGTCGGCGAAACTCTTTCCTTCCTTCTTTTTCGATTTGTTGAGCAGTTGGGTCGATTTGCGGGAATATGATTTTCCGAAGAAAATCGTCGCGATGATTCCCCAGCTGATTCCGGTGGTCATCACCAGGACGATCGTCACCAAGTGACCGGTGGTCAATGAGGCGGCATCCTTCAGGGAAACGCCCATCGCCTGAGAAGCGGCTTCTGCGGCGATCGCTTCATAGGAGAGGTTGCCCACGACCGAAAGGCGAAGCCAGGAGGAGGGCACCCCCAACGATCCGGAGAGGGCGATCACTCCCAGCAGGATGGAAATCGAAGGCAGAACGGTGAAGAGGGCACTTGCCGTGATTGTTGTTCTCAGAACGTTGCGGTCCATTCCCATCTTGAGTCCGGCAAGATAGCTCTTTCGGATAAAGAGCACGCAGCTGATTGCGACGAAGAGCAGGACCACCCCGACCAGTATGTACAACGGGGCACTGTTGGCTTGACTAAAGTAATCCATTGTCACCTCCATTGGAGGCAGTGTATCAAATTATGGGGATGGAGGCGATGGATATTTACGCCAATCGAGCCAAGAGGAAGGGGAAAACGACCACATTTCCGATCGATCCGCCGAGACTCGTGAGGAGGAACACCACTAGGATGTGGAGGACGCGGTTGCGATACCAGCCCTTCAGCTTCACGGCATCATCGTTGAGGTTTTCAAAATCCCTGACTTTGGGTTTGCGGAGCGTGGCCTGCAAGAGGCCGCTTACCATCCCCACCCCGATCGCCGGATGAAGGCTGGTGATCGGGCTTGCCAGAACCGAAACGAGAATATTTATCGGATGGGCCAGCGCCAGAATCGATCCGAGGGCGGTAAACGACATGTTCACCGCCAGCCAGAGACCGACCATCTTGATTCCTTCGGCTCGGCCGAAGGAGAGGAATCCGTAGAGAAGAAGAGAGACGATGAGGACCGGGAAGATCCATGAAAGGACTTTGGATGATTTTGGGGATGCGGGGACGTCGGCGATCTGAGTGACATCCGTATCAAGCTGCTTCGAGTCGAGGGCTTCCAGCGTTTTGACGATTCCGTTCATATGACCCGCCCCGATGACCGCGAGCTTGTTCTCGCCGGGAGCAAGGTAGATCTTCGTAGCCAGGTAACGGTCGCGTTCATCGATCAGAACCGATTTCACCGCGGGCAATTCAGAAGCCATCTCGTCCATCATCTGCTGCATCACGTCCGCTTTCTTCAAATCCTCCAAGTCTTCTTCGCTGAGCTTCTCGTTGGAAAAGACCGCGCTGATGATCGTTGCGATCAGTTTGGCCTTATTCCAGAGATTGCTCATTCTCCACGCTCGTTTAAAGGTGACTTGAATCTCCCGGTCGCAGAGGGAGAAGGGGATTTCTTTTTCTTTGGCCAGGCGCGCCGCTTTGAGAATCTCCGCTCCCGGTTGCGTGTCCGTTTCGTCGCCCATCCGTTTTTGGAAGGAGGCGAGGGCCATATTGGCGAGAAGGAGGAACCCTTTGCCCTCCTTGAGGACTTTCTTGATGTCCATGTTCGACCAGGAGCTTTCCTCTTCCTTGTTCTTCATCCGCCCCATATCCAATTCAAGGCAGATATGATCGGGCATTTCAGTTTCAATCGCCTCGGCGACCTCATCCACACTGTGTTTGGAGACGTGAGCGGTCCCGATGAGATGAATCTTTTTTCCATCGGCGAGGGTGATGAGGCGGCGGGTGTCACTGAGCTCTAAGACGGTCATAGCCGTTAATATACTGAAGGTAGCGGTATTTAACAAGGGAATTTGACATTCCCGTCAGCTTTCGGCTAGAGTCATTTTCATATGGAGACCCTCATCTATCTGGCAAAGCTTGCCTTGGCGCTTCTTCTTGGCAGTCTTTTTTCCAAAGCGATCGGAAAAGAACGACTGATCCGGTCAAGTGCGATCGGGCAGACGGTATTGGTGTGGGTCCTGCTGTTCTTCATGGGAATCAATACCGGCCAGATCGAGAACATCGCCAGCGAACTGGGACATATCGGCCTCAGCGCGCTGGTTCTGACACTCTTCGGTCTGGCGGGATCGATCGTCGTGGCAATCGCCGGTTCAAGCCTGTTCCTGCCCAAGGATCTTGACACCACGATTGCCGTGGCCCGGCGAAAAGAAGGATCCCTGCTCCGATATGTGTGGGATCTCCTGAAAGAACCGCTGTTCCTGATATCAATCGTCATTCTCGGAGTGCTGTTTGGAATGAACAGCACCCTCTTCGATTGGTTCAAATCCTCCTATATCTCGTATCTGCTCTATATGATGCTCTTTTTCGTGGGAATGAATCTGATTCAGCGTTCGGTCTCCTTCAAAACGGTGCTGCGCGACCCAAGCGTCTTTCTCTTGCCGATCTACACGATCGCGGGAACCCTCCTGGGAGCGTTCGGAGCCAGCCTTGTAACGTCCTTCACCTTTTGTGAAGCCGCCGGAATGCTCAGCGGGTTCGGATGGTATTCGCTTTCGGGAATTCTCATCAGCGATCTGGGATTTCCTCTTTTGGGTTCAATCTCTTTTCTTGCCAACCTGATGCGCGAAAGCTTCTCGTTCTTCCTCATCCCCTTCTTCGGGCGATTGGGAAAACGGTACTATTATCCGGCGGTCTCCTGTGGAGGGGCTACGACGATGGATGTGGTGCTCGTGCTTCTTTCCAAGCATTTCGGTTCTGCAACGACGATCGGATCAATCTATCACGGGGCGGCTACGAGTCTCTGTGCTCCGGTTCTCATACCGCTTTTCTTTTGACCCACAGCTGGGCGACCGGAGCAAGACTTCCTTCCTTCAGGATTCTAAGATAGAGCAGATCACCTTCGTTCAGGACGAGTTCCTCCATTGGGAGCTCTTCAATCGAAGAAAGCAAGGGGAGCTGAACGAAGTGGTAGCGTCCCGATTCGAGAATAAGATCGCCGTATACCGAATCGAGCTTCTCCGCCTTGGCGATTTTTTCCAACGTTCCCTCATCCAAGGGATCGGTCGTCCCAAGAAAGAGGACGTCCATCTCAGAGGAGAGAAGAAGGATTCCTTCGCTGCCGATCGGAGCTTGGTCGAGAAAGGCGATCAATGTCCGATATGCCGCTTCGGCGGAACTTCCCTCGTAGGGGAGTTTTTGGTACGCTAGGTTTTGGCGGAGGGAAAGGTTCATGATTCTCATTGAGGCCACTCTAGCAAAATGAAAAGCACCGGTAAAGTAGGAACGATTCAATACACGCTGCTCACCTCCCGGACGAATCGTCGGATCACGATTCGAGTCGGCCATGACGGGATGTTGACGATTCGAGCTCCGAAACGGGTAAGCAAACGAACTATCGAAGAGCTCATCACCGAACATAAAGAACATCTCTTGAGCCGGATCGACGAAGAAGCGAGGGACGCTCATACCTATGAAGACGGCGATCGATTCCCGTATGCGGGAACGCTGGTCACCCTTCAGGTTCGAACAGGGGCAACGAATCGAGCGCATATCAAAGACGATCTTCTCGTCGTCTCCTCGCAAAACCCCCGGGATAAGGATCGGATTCTTCGCCTGATCAAAGCTCTCTATCGAAAAGAGGCAGAAAAACGGATCAAACCGCTTGTGGAGCATTGGAGCCGAATCCTCGGAGTGTCAACACCCCGGTTCACGATTCGTGATTCGAAGAAGCGCTGGGGAAGCTGCTCGAAGGCGGGGCGGCTTAACTTCTCCCTCCGCTCTCAGGCGCTCGGAGATGAAGAGCTTTCCTATCTCGTTCTCCATGAGGTGGCTCATCTGCTCCATTTCGACCACTCCAAAGAATTCAAAACGATTCTTCAGACCCACATGAATGATTATAAGATTCGACAGAAGAGGATGTTCGCCATGCAGCGAACCAGTCAGCTCATCCGCTGATATACATCCACCAACTCTTTAAGGTATATTGCCATGACAGGAGTCAACTATAAAGAATGACTAACGCATCAAGTTGGTATACAAAACATCTCCTTTTTCTTCAGCATTGCGAAAAGAGTCTTGATGAGCTTGTTCATCAAGGCGACCATCGCCTTTCGATGAGGGAAGTTTTCATCACGTTTCTTGTCGTAGAAAGCCTTGAAGTAGGGATTGCACCGAATGACTCCCGAAGCCATCAGAAAGAGATATCTACGCAAGCTGGGGTTTCCCCGTTTGGTGATCCGACCTTTTTTGAGGATGGAGCCCGATTCGTAAATACCCGGATCGGTGCCACAGAAAGCGATGAGATTCTGATATCGTTCAAATCGATCGATGGACTCGATTTCGGCAAGGAAGTGAGCAGCCGTGATTTCACCGATGCCCGGAATGCTGGTGATGATGTCCATCTCCAGATTCTGAGTCTGCCGCACAAGTGCCACCAGTGTCTTGGTCAGCTCATCGAGCTTTTGTTGGAGAAAGAGCAGGCTTTGGGCACTGTCCTTGACCAGAGGCCCGTAGGAGGGGATTCCGATCGAAGAAGAAGCCAAAGCTCTCAAATCTTTGATAGAAAGCGAGAGACCTCTGCCCCGTGGAGTCTTCAATGCCAGAGCCAGCTGCTCATCAGTGGCCTCCTCGATAGCCTGGGCGCACGGATAGACAGAGAGCAGACGGAGCATTCCTTGTGTAAATACATTTTTGGCAAGGACTTCGGGCCAAGCGACAGTAAGATCGGCCTTCAGCTGGGTCTTCACCGTGGCCACTTGCTCAGCGACTTGTTCTCTTCTTCGCGCGACACTCAGTCTCCGGTCATCCATGGTTCTTGTGTTCTCGCTGATTTGCTCCTGAGCCTGCTTTGCATACCGAGCAATCAGGGCAGCATCAATCTTGTCAGTCTTGGTCTTCCTCAAGGTGTTGGCCTTGCTGAACTGCTTGATCAATACTGGGTTTACGATAACCGCCCTGTGGCCTTCCTGCAAGAGGAAGTGAGCCAAGGTGATATGGTAGCGTCCTGTGGACTCCATGAAGAAGCGGGGATCTTGCACATGAGAGACCCGTTGCAACAGGGACTCAAAGCCACTGCGATTCATGGAAAACGATCCACTTGTTTCTTTGATTCCTCCAGCGTCCAACAAGTGGTACGAGGAGCTGTTTTGAGAGATGTCGATACCGATAATGGCACTCATCACGGAACCTCCTTTGACGGGGTTAAAAGACTAGTCCCGAACTCAATCTCCCGTTTGACGCAAGCTCGACGGCTTAATCAACCAATAGGGGTTTTAGGGACAGAGGGGCAGACTCCTGATGAAGCTCAAAGGCTTAATAAATATGCCGCCCTTACTGCCCCTAACAATAACATAGTTAAAAACCTAACTAATTTTAGGGCTATTTATACGTAGGAGGATTAA
>Ga0116183_1000529_pt1 | contig 44912 bp, 44 predicted proteins | sample AD_UKC078_MetaG_FD_89753 | JGI IMG/M metagenome (GOLD analysis project Ga0116183, IMG submission 89753) | Active sludge microbial communities of municipal wastewater-treating anaerobic digesters from USA - AD_UKC078_MetaG | ecosystem: Engineered > Bioreactor > Anaerobic > Digestate | place: USA...
ATACGTCTTATAATGTATCTTATGTTAACTACCCTAGGGCGAGGGCTGACGCAGATATGCGGGTGGCTTCTACTTAAGGAGGTCTTTGACCGCGGCTTGAACTCTTTTTCCGTCCGCTTTTCCCTGGATAAGAGGCATGAGTGTTTTCATGAGTTTCCCGATGTCGGAGGGATTTTGAGCGCCGGAGATTTGCATCGCCTTCTTGATTTCAGCTCGAAGTTCTTCGTCGCTCAGCTGTTTTGGCAAATACGATTCGAGAATGAGCAGTTCAGCCTTTTCCTTTTCGGCAAGATCCGTCCGGCCCGCTTGCTCGTAGCTTTCCACGCTTTCCCGGCGCTGTTTGGCCTGTTTAACGATAATGGCCCGCAGTTCCGCATCCTCAGCCTTTTCTTTCCGCGCCGTAATCAGGTAGTTGCCGATAGCGCTTTTTAGCATCCGGAGCGTCGATACTCGAACCGCGTCTTTGGCCTTCATGGCGCATATTACGTCTTTTTCGATCTGTTCTCTTAACGATAATGAAGTCATTGTCGCGTCTCCTTAAGTGGGAAATAGGTCATTTTTACATTTTATAAATCCAGGACATCATTTCACGATAAATCTATTACCAATCCTTTTCAATTTGCACTGGATTCGCCGGGATTGGTGGCCGGCGCAGGTCCTGGAGTTCTTTTTCGGATTCTTTTAAGCTGTCCAGAAGATTAATAGCGTCTTCTTTAGTCATTTGCCCCTGCAGTGGCTGCCTTTGAGGTTGACCGTCCTGTTTTTGAGGATCTTGTTTTGACTTTTCTTGCTCCTGCTGTTGTTGCTGTTGTTGCTGTTGCTGCTGTTGCTGCTGTTGTTGCTGTTGCTGCTGCTGTTGCTGCTGTTGTTGCTGTTGCTGCTGCTGTTGTTGCTGTTGTTGCTGTTGCTGCTGCTGTTGTTGTTGCTGTTGCTGCTGTTGCTGCTGTTGTTGCTGTTGCTGCTGCTGTTGTTGCTGTTGCTGCTGTTGCTGCTGTTGCTGCTGTTGTTGCTGTTGCTGCTGTTGTTGCTGCTGCTGCTGTTGTTGTTGCTGTTGCTGCTGTTGTTGTTGCTGTTTTTGCTCCGAGTCATTCTTTTTCTTTTGAATAAATTCGAGATTGTATTTCGCGTCTTTATCGTCGGGATTAATCTCAAGGACTTTTTTGTAAGCGTCAATGGCCTTATCAAAATCACCCATTCGGTATTGGACATTTCCGTAATTATAAAGAACCTTCGACATCAATTCGGGATCCTCGGTTTTATTCAGGGTGTTTTCGAGCTCCTGGGCGGATTGCCGGAAATCATCCGTTTTGTAAAGAACCGTTCCAATATTGTAAAGGACTTCGGGAGCATCGGGATTTTTGACCTGAACTTTTCGATAGGTCTCCAGCGCCGACTGGTAGCGTTTATTCTTGAAATCTTCGTTACCTTTCTCAACGAGGCCTTCCGAGGTTACTGTGAACGCGGAAAACAGAAGAAACGCGACCAGACATCCCATAAACGCTGGGAGGCGTCGCGATCGTCGACGAATCAGCATTTCAGACAACAGAAAAAACAGGGCTAGGGCCAGAAAGACCTGGAATTGTTCTTCTTTTTCCACAATCACTTTTTCAGAAAATTGCTGTTCGCCCCATCCCTTGAGGTGACGCACGATCAGGTCAATTTCCTTTTCTCCCGGGGTGGCAGGCATATAAATACCGCCAGTTTCTGCCGCGATTTTTTCAAGTAGAGGCTGGTTTAAACGGGTCAGCACCATTTGACCCTGCCGATCTTTTTTGAATCCGGCTCGTTCTCCCCTTTCGTTTTTGAGTGGAATTGGCTCCCCTTCCGGGTTTCCCAATCCTATGGTGTAAATTCGAACCCCCGCTTTTTTAGCTTCGGAAAGTGATTTTTCAATCTCGCCCTCATGATCTTCCCCGTCCGTCAAAAGGATGATGGCTTTATATTTCAGATCTTTTTGCGGGAAAGCCATGATTGAAAGATGGAGGGCCTGGCTTAGCGAGGTCCCTGGATCCGGTAAAAAACCGACCTGAACCGCGCCCAGAAACAACCGGAACGCCGCATGGTCGAGCGTGAGCGGGCTTTGCAAAAATCCCGAGCCGGCAAACGTAATCATCCCGATCCGGTCACCACCGAGTTTCTCCAGGAAAGTTTTAATCATGAATTTTGATTTTTCGAGACGATTCGGCTTGATGTCTTCGGCCAGCATGCTTAACGATGTGTCCACCATAAAGATCAGATCGACCCCTTTTCTCTGGATACTCCGTTTTTCGTCACCCCATTGGGGCTGTGCCAGCGCCAGGACGAGAAAACCAACCGTGAGAGCCATGAGGAATGATCGCAATCTCCATTCCGAGGATCGATATCCGCGGATTAATTTTGAAGCGAGATTTTTTTCGCGGATGAGCAGGCGCATCCGTTTCCGCCAGAGTTTTCGGGAGAACCAGAAGATCAGAAAAATCCCCGGAACCAGCCAGAGCCAAACCAGGTTTTCAGGTTTCAGAAATTGCATTATGGCACCTTCAGGAGAACCGTTTGACGGAACAGGATATCGATCAAAAGTAACAGGAGCGCCGGAACCAGAAATATCGGGAAGAGTTCCTTGTAGCTTTTATATTCCTTCACTTTAACTTCTGATTTTTCGAGGCGGTTGATTTTTTCATAGATTTCGGAAAGAGATTGTGGATCTCGGGCGCGAAAGAAAAGACCTCCGGTGATGTCCGCGATGCGCTTCAGAGTCATTTCGTCGATTTCAACATTGGCCTGCACATACCGTTTCCCAAATAGAGGATCGTCGATCGGAAACGGAACCAGCCCTCCCCTTCCGACGGCGATCGTATAAATCTTGATATCGAAGGTTCGCGCCAGCTCAGCGGCGGTGATGGGATCGATGTTTCCGGAGTTGTTCGCTCCATCCGTGATAAGAATGAGGACCTTGCTTTTGGCGTCACTGTCACGGAGGCGGTTGACCGCTGTCGCAATCCCCATGCCAATGGCAGTTCCGTCCGCGATCATGCCCACCCGGAGTTCAGACAGGAGTTCAATCAAAATCCGGTAGTCCAGGGTCAGTGGACACTGCGTAAACGCCTTTTTCGCAAAGACGACAAGACCAATACGGTCATTTTCCCGGCCCTGAATGAATTTGACGGCCTCCTGTTTGGCGACATAGATTCGATTCTCAGGCTGAAAATCTTCAGCAAGCATGGATCCCGAAAGATCGAGAGAAATCATGATGTCCAGCCCATGAGTTTGGAATTCACGGTCACTCGATACATGACAAGGTCTTGCCATGGCGGTTATGAGAAGGACAAGCACAAGGACACGCAGGCAAGGCAACATTTTATAAAGCATCATCCGAAGGGTCCAAGGACGTTTTTCGAGACAGGAAAAAGTTGAAAACGGAAGTTCGAGTTTTTGACGGCGTTTTGCCAGAGTCCAGATAAACGGGATCAACAGGAGCAGAAGAAAAAAAGCCGGATGACGGAATATCATTGCGGCACCTCTTCAGGGACGGGCGGCGGAGGGACGTAGAAGCGGACAATGGCCTCCGCATCCCGGTTAATCTGAAGTACTTCCGTGGCCGTGGGAATCCCCTTGGCGAATTTTGCCAGATCCGCCATTTCCAGGACGTATTTAATTTTTTCGACCATTTCTGGCGTGAAGGAACGGCCCGGAAGATCACGAAGAATTTCCGCGGTCGTGGATTCAACGGCCAGAATTTGATAACGCCTCTCGAAATAGACCTTCAGGATCTCGGAAAGCCTCAAATAATAAATTTTAACCAGGCCTTTCCTGAGAAGGTCAGATTCAAAAAGTTCAACCAGATTTTGGAGAGCCTCCTCTTCGGGGGTTAGACGGGGCGCCGAGGACGATTCCGTGGAGAGGAAACGTTTTCGGAGCTGCCGGTAGGCCCAGTAGCCAAGCGCTAGTCCGGCCAGCACGAGTACAAAAATGATGATTTTGGAGTAGCGAAAAACAAACGGGACCACATCTTTCACGTCCCGGATATCCTCTTGAGGAATATCCCCCGCGACGCTCCGCACATAAAGATAAAGTTTATTGGTCTGGACCGTCTTTTCCTCACTCTCCCCCATCTTGCGATAACGGATGACGACTGGATCCAGGACGTACTCGCCGACGCGATAGGCCGCCAAGGTAAATTTTCGGCCCTCAAGGACTGCCTTTTTTCGCTTTTTATAAATATCCTCGCTCTTTTTAATTTCGAGAAACTCTTCATTGGGCGCGGGAATTGAGGAAAGAATCTGTGTGTCGGGATGGTGTTCGATCGTTATGGTATACGTCACGAGATCCCCGATCGTCAAAAACGCTTTATCGATCTCGGCTTTGACGTGAACGGGATCAGATTCGGTCGCGGCGCTGGAAGTGAGCGGGGTCCCCAGAAGCAAAGTCAGTGCTAGAAAAAAAACAAAGCGTTTCATGACCGTCCCCGACTTTTGAAAAATTTAAACAGCGGCTCGACATAAGACGTATTGGCCGGAATATTGATCTGGTCAATATGCAATCGCTTGAACAGCTTATCGATGGCCCTTTTCTTAAGGAGCGCATTGTTTTGATAGCGAGCCTGGAATTCCTTGGAGTTCGTGTCGATGAGCACGGTCTCTCCCGTTTCGCGATTTTGAAGATTAAGAAGACCCACCGCGGGGATTTTTTGCTCGAGGGGATCCTGGATGTGTACCGCGATGACATCATGTTTTCGGCTCAATATTTTAAGGGGTTTTTCATAACCTTCATCGATGAAATCGGAAATCAGGAAAATTACGGCGGTTCGAGTCAGAACCTTGTGGAGATACTCAAGGGCTTGTGACAAACGGGTTTGCCGTTTGCGGGGCTGATAACCCAGAATTTCACGAATCACCCGAAGGGCGTGATTACGGCCTTTCTTAACCGGAATGAATTTCTCCACTTCATCGGTGCAGATCAGGAGACCGGTCTTGTCATTATTCTTGACGGCGGAGAAAGCTAGGATCGCGGTGATCTCGGCGGCAATTTCGGATTTCAGTTTGTCTTGAGAACCGTAGTATTGAGAACCGGACATGTCGACCGCGAAGATAACCGTCAGCTCCCGGGTTTCCACAAACTTTTTCACAAAAGGCTGGTTAGAGCGCGCCGTGACGTTCCAGTCAATGGTCCGGATGTCATCCCCGGGAACATATTCCCGGACGTCCGCGAATTCAATACCCTGCCCCTTAAAAACAGACTCGTATTCTCCCCCAAAAAGGTCATTGACCAGACGGGTGGTGTGAATTTCAATTTTCCGAATCTTTCTTAAAAGCTCAACGGGTATCACTTCTCAAAACCTTTCTGTTTGAGAATGCGCTTATCGGATTTCAAACCAAGAATTTCGTGTTTTAATCCTGGTTATGGCACTTCCACCTGGTCAAAAATATTTCTAATGATATCCTCGGAGGTCAAGTCTTCCGCTTCCGCTTCATAAGTCAGCAATACGCGATGGCGAAGAACGTCCATTCCGATTTGTTTCACGTCGTCCGGCGTAACATAACCGCGTCCCTGGAGGAAGGCGTTCGCCTTGGCCGCCAGGGTAAGCATGATGCTGGCACGAGGCGATCCACCGTAAGAGATGAGCGGTTTCAGATCCGCGAGATTGTATTGCTCCGGATTACGAGACGCAAAAACAAGGTCGAGGATGTAGTCTTTGACTTTTTCATCGACATAAATCTGGTGCATAAGCTGCCTCAGATCCATAATCTTTTTCAGGTCAATCACTGGCTGGATCTGGATCGATTTTCCACTTGCCATCCGTTGCAGGATTTCCTTCTCCTCTTTTTGCGTCGGATAAGTCACCACGAGTTTAAGCATAAAACGGTCAACCTGCGCTTCCGGCAACGGGTAGGTCCCCTCCTGTTCGATCGGGTTTTGAGTCGCGAGAACCAGAAACGGAACGGGAAGAGGAAACGTTTCATTGCCGATGGTAACCTGGCGTTCCTGCATGGCTTCAAGGAGAGCGCTTTGAACCTTGGAGGGCGCGCGGTTAATTTCATCCGCCAGGACGATATTGGTGAAGATAGGCCCTTTTTTGGTCGTAAAATTGCCATCCTTGGGATTATAGACCAGTGTTCCGATAACGTCCGCCGGAAGCAAGTCGGGTGTGAACTGAATTCTCTGGAACTGCGCCGCGATCGCCTGAGAAAGGGTTCGGACTGACAAGGTCTTCGCGAGACCGGGAACCCCCTCGATCAGAATGTGGCCGTCGGCCAAAAGCGCCATTAAAAGCCGGTCAATCAGATACTGTTGGCCGACGATGACTTTGCCGATTTCCCGGGTGAGGTCCTTGATGATCGAGCTTGTTTCTCGAATTTTACTATTAAGTTCCTGGATGGACGCGTCCATTGTTCTTCTCCTTATTTTTAAAATTTAAAGTGCGGGACAAAATTGAGCAGATGAGAGGGACAAACATTGCCCCGAGCATCCTTTTCAGACCATTGATTTTTCAATGATAATCTTGCCCCGCACATATTTCAAGAGTGTCTTTTGCAGGGTTTCCATCTCACGGGTCGTGAGGAGCTGTCCGTTAAATTTCAGGGATTCTGTTTCACGAAAAATACGGGTAATCTCGTTCATTTCCTCAACTCGCAGCTTTTGGGAAGCGAGAGCTTGAATGATTTCCGATTCGGTTGTCGGCTTGTTGGGAAGGCCGTAATAGGTCATGACCGTCTCCTTGACGGCACGAAGCCAGTGGGAGAGCGTTTCCTGTTGCGTTTCCCCCTTAAAAGTTAAAATATGCTCTTCCGATTTCGCGTAGACCCTCTGTTTGGGATCATACGGCTGGAGGTTCTTTTCCAATTTTGCCGCTCGCGAAACTACAAAAGCTTTTCGGCCCAAATAAAGACAAAGAGAAACCGTGAGGATCAGCCCGCCCACACGCAAAAACATGGACCAGGGAAATCGCGCGCGGATCGAGATCGTCTGAGCGGGAACGGGAATCATTTGCCAATCAGTTTCCCCTTCCCGACGATATGGAATTTGGAGAGGCCCGATACGGGCGGGGCCTTTCTTAATACCGGAAAACGTAAAAGCCAGCGTTACCGTCAAACGGGATCCCACTGTTTCTTGCGACTGGCGTTGTTCGATAAGCTCAAGGTTTTCCAGCACGGGACTGACAGGGGCAACTTCATAACTCCCCTCCCCCGACGGCCATTCAAGGATAAGGCGGTAGTGAAAGGGAGTTTGGGCGGTAGATTCTTTTGGGGGGGATTGAAGACGGAATGAAGGAGCGGCCTCGACGCCATGGCAACAGCTCATCGCAAGGGCGAAAAACGCACCTAGCACCGTCACCTTGCGCGTCAAGGCCGTATCCTTCTTAAATGACGAAAAGGAGCGATTACTTGTCTTTCTTTTTGTCTTTATCGTTTTCGTCAACAACCTCATAATCCGCATCAACAACGCCATCCTCTTTTTTCTCCGGGTCAGCCTGCGGCGCTCCCTTCCCGGCACTTGCTTTTTTCGCGGCTTCTTCATACATTTTTTGCGCGATGGTATGAGACGCGGTCGCGAGTTTTTGCGATGCCTGCTCAATCGTTTCCTTGGAATCAGCCGTCACCGCCGTCTTGGCGTCCTTGAGAGCTTCTTCGACCTTTTTCTTTTCATCTTCGGAAACCTTATCTCCATGCTCCTTCAGAGCCTTTTCGGTCGCATAGATCAGGTTATCCAGCTGATTACGAGCTGAAATGACCTCATGTTTCTTTTTATCTTCTTCCGCGTGCGACTGGGCTTCCTTGACCAGTTTTTCGACTTCTTCTTTGGCGAGACCGGAAGAAGATTCAATGCGGATTTTTTGCTCTTTTCCGGAGCCCAGATCTTTCGCGGAAACGTTCACAATCCCGTTCGCGTCGATGTCAAAGGTGACTTCCACCTGGGGAACTCCCCGGGGCGCCGGAGGAATGCCCTCGAGGTTAAAAAGGCCCAGGAGACGGTTATCGTTAGCCATCTCTCGTTCCCCCTGGAGGACCTTCACCGTGACAGCGGTTTGGTTATCCGCCGCGGTCGAAAAAATCTCAGATTTTTTGGTCGGAATGGTCGTGTTACGCTCAATCAACTTGGTCATCACCCCGCCCAAAGTTTCAATGCCCAGGGAAAGCGGCGTGACATCCAAAAGAAGGATGTCCTTGACGTCCCCTTTCAGGACCCCGCCCTGGATTGCGGCGCCCAAGGCAACAACTTCATCCGGGTTGACGCCCTGGTGAGGCGTTTTTTTGAAAAGTTCCTTCACTTTTTCAACGACAGCCGGCATTCGTGTCATACCACCCACCATAATCACTTCATCAATGTCATCAGCGGTCACATCCGCATCTTTAAGCGCTTTCGTGCAGGGACCGATGGTGCGTTCGATGAGATCCGCCACGAGTTGTTCGAGCTTCGAGCGGCTTAGCGTCATAAGCAGATGCTTCGGCCCGGAACTATCGGCGGTAATGAAGGGAAGGTTAATCTCAGTGCTTTGGGCGGTGGAAAGCTCGCATTTTGCTTTTTCAGCCGCTTCTTTAAGCCGTTGAATGGCCATCTTGTCTTTCGCGAGATCAATGCCCTCCTGTTTTTTGAATTCGGCAATGAGCCACTCGATGACACGCTGGTCAAAATCGTCACCGCCAAGGTGAGTATCCCCGTTGGTTGCTTTCACCTCAAAAACACCTTCACCAATTTCCAGAATGGATATGTCGAACGTCCCGCCGCCAAGGTCATAAACGGCAATAGTCTCATCTTTCTTTTTATCCATGCCGTAGGCAAGAGCGGCCGCCGTGGGCTCGTTAATAATGCGGAGAACTTCAAGCCCCGCGATTTGGCCCGCGTCTTTCGTGGCCTGACGCTGCGAATCATTGAAATAAGCGGGAACAGTGATGACCGCCTGCTTCACAGGTTCCCCAAGATACATTTCAGCATCGGCCTTGAGTTTTTGAAGAACCATCGCGGATATTTCGGGAGGCGTAAAATCACGCTTTTCTTGGGGAATTTCAAAAACAGCCTCCCCTTGCTTGCCGGCCTTGACCTTGAACGAAACCATCTGTGTTTCGTTCCCTGCTTCTTCAAAACGGCGTCCAATAAATCGTTTGGCGCTGAAAACGGTATTTTCCGAATTGGTAATGGACTGACGTTTTGCGGTTTGGCCCACAAGTCGCTCGCCGGTCTTCGTGAAAGCGACAATGGACGGGGTCGTGCGATTTCCTTCCTTGTTTGAGATGACCTTTGGCTCAGTCCCCTCAATGATTGACATGCAAGAGTTTGTTGTTCCAAGATCAATTCCTAATATTTTCGACATATTTTGTCTCCTTGTTTGAGTCCGTTAGTGACTTTATCCATCATTTTTGATTAAAAAAAGCAATTATCGTGCCAACTTATAAAAGCTTAAAGCTTCGCAAGTTATGTGATTTGAATGAGTTGCGATCGGCTGAAAAATCTATTAATTCGTTTCCCTTCTCATGTGGAGCATTTTGACACGTTCGATTGTGCCGAAATGACAGACCCAAATCAAAGAGAAAATGACTTTCAAAACGACGCTCAAACCTCCAACTGATATTCCTCTATTTTCCGGTATAAAGTCCGGCGGGAAATCCCCAGTTTTGCCGCCGCTTTCGATTTATTTCCACGGGTTTCCTTGAGGGTTTCGCGGATCATTTCTTTTTCCGCGTCCGTAAGAGTTCTGATTCCGCCCGCCGCGATCAAATTTGTGGGAGAATTTCGTGAACCCCGCACATCCTCGGGCACCTGCTCGAGGGTCAAGCGGTTCCCCGTGCTAAGAACAGTCATGCGTTCGATGACATTTTTAAGTTCCCGGACATTCCCCGGCCAGTCGTAGCGGGTAAGCGCCGCCATGGCTTCTTTGTCAATGACGCCTATTTTTTTTGAATTTTGCATCCCGTATTGACGAAGAAATGCCTGGACCAATGGAGGAATATCCTCTTTCCTTTCACGAAGCGGAGGCACTTTAAGATAAATTACGTTAATCCGGTAATACAGATCCTCGCGAAAATTCTGCTTTTTCACTTCCTCAATCAGGGTTTTATTGGTGGCCGCGATCAGCCGAACATCGACCTTGATGGTTTTGGTGCCCCCCACGCGTTCAAATTCCCCTTCCTGCAAGACTCGAAGAAGTTTAACCTGGGTCTCTCGCGTAATTTCCCCGATTTCATCGAGAAAAAGACTCCCCTGATGCGCGCGTTCAAACCGGCCTTTTTTCCGGTCGATCGCGCCCGTAAATGCGCCTTTTTCATGACCAAAAAGCTCACTGGCAAGAAGCGTTTCCGTGAGCGCCGCGCAATGAACCGCCACAAATGGCTGTTGGGAACGGGGGCTCATCTCATGGATCCGACGCGCGATCAGCTCCTTTCCCGTGCCACTTTCCCCTTCAATAAGCACTGAAGCGTTCGAAGCGGCAATTTTATCGACGGTTTTAAGGAGCTCTTTCATCTTTAGCGACTCGGCAATTAATATTCCCTCGTGGAATCGCTCACTGAAAAGCTCTCGCCGCAGTTCCCTGTTTTCCTCTTCTAACTGATGACTGCTAAAGGCTTTTTTGACGAGAAATTCAAGTTCTTCTAGATTGACCGGTTTCGTCAAATAGTAGAAAGCGCCCTTTTTCATAGCTTTAACGGCGTCCTCGACCGACCCGTAGGCCGTTAGGAGAATAACCTTGGCCGAAGGTTTTTCGTCCCGGATTTTCTCAAGCAAAGTGACTCCATCCATTTCAGGCATCCGGATATCGGCGATCACAAGATCGGGATTTTCCTCTTTAAAAATATCGTATCCTTCTTTTCCGTTGACGGCGGTCATCACGTCATAGTCCAGGGCTTGCAAAAATTGGGTAAGTCCTTTCCTGGAGTTTGAATCATCTTCGACCAGTAGAATGCTTTCAAGCATGAGAAACGTAGCCTCCGTTGGATGTCGCGTAGTCAGGGAGTTGTTTTCGGGGTTCCCGGATTGGAAGAGAAATCCTGAATGTGGTTCCTTTTTTCAGCTTGCTCGTCACTTCGATGCGTCCTCCGTGCTCAGTGATCGCGTCGTAAACCATCATGAGTCCCAGTCCTGATCCTTCTTCCTTCGTCGTATAATAGATGTCAAAAACATGCTGGAGATCTTCCTTCGGGATTCCACAGCCGGTATCCTGGATCGATACGATCGCGCAGTTTCCCTTACGAATGAGAGAGACCTTTAAGTCCCCTCCCCTCGGCATGGATTCCATCGCATTTTTGACCAGATTCATAAACGCGTAATAAAGCCGCTCCCGATCTAACAGAAAAGGAGGGATCGTGTCATCATGCGTGAATTTGAGCCGTATCTTGGCGGCCGTCAGCTCTGGCTTGAGAAAATTCAGAGTATCCGTAAGAATTTCATCCAGAGAATTCGTTTGAAACCGGAGCGGAGGTTTGCGCGTCGCTTTGAGAAAATTTCGGATAATTTTGTCGAGTCGTTTTGTTTCTTGTTGAATGCTGGCCAGATAAGTTTCCAGTTCTGTTCGCTTAGCTTCCGGAATACCCTTCAGACGTTTTTTGAGAAGTTCAAGGTGAATGGTGATCGCGTTCAGGGGATTGCCGATCTCATGAGCAATACCACCGGCCAGACGGATCAGACTGTCCATGCGCTGGAGCATCGCGTCTTCAAATTCCCGTTCGGAGCGATGCGTCGTGTCCCTCAGGATGAGAAGAAAACCTTCCCTGTCCCCTATCGCGTACGGTTCCAGGGACACCCGAAATTCCATTTCCCGAGGAGTGATAATTTTAAGGTTACTGACAGTTTTTTGTCTGATTTCCGAAATGTTTTTTTCCAGAAAAGCCGATAGCTGACGATCTTCAAGAATGGTCCAGACCGGCGCGGCACTTTTCTTGCCGGGAGAGATCCCGAGCCAGGTTTCAGCGCGCGGGTTCACGTAAGTAAGGTGTCCTCGCAAGTCCAACAACAAAATCCCCTCTTCCAGACTTTGACAAACGTGCCGAAAGAGCAGGCTGTCTTGAACCTCCTCCCGGAGTTTTTGATAAAGGGTTTCTTTTTCCACGTTTGAAAGACGCGAACGAATTTTCTTTAGAAAGTCCAGTTTTTCCATTACTTTACCTTTCGAACCGCTGAGATAAACTTTTTTAAAAGCTGAACATCCTTAATTCCCGGCGATATTTCCACTCCGCTTGCCACGTCCACCGCGAAAGGTTCGACGGTCCGGATGGCATCAGCCACGTTTGAGGCGCTCAAGCCGCCGGCAAGAAATAATTTTTCATGCACATAAGGACGATCTTCTATCACGCTCCAGTCAAAGGATTTTCCACCCCCGCCTCTTTCCGAGGGTGAAAACGTGTCAAAAAGGAACGCGCTGACATTGTATTCGTCGATTCGTTTTAGACTCATGGCGTCCTTGATGTGAAAGGTTTTGATGACTTCATAGCCTTCCTTCATAAAATGTTCACAATAAAGCGCGGTTTCATCTCCATGGAACTGGAGATATTTCAGCCCAAGAGTCCCCGCGATTTTTTCGACGTCTTTTTTAGGCTGATTGACGAAAACACCGACCGTGTTCTGGAATCCATCCAGGTGGTCGATGATATCGCGCGCCTGACTTTCCGTGATCGCCCGCTTACTCGCGGGAGCAAAGATGAAACCCAGATAATCCGCTCCAAGATCAACCGCAAGTCGGGCATTTTCAAGATTGGTATTTCCGCAAATTTTAATTCGTGTCATAAGGATCAAAGGCTCCCGGTCGCCTGTTTTCCGAGAAGTTGTTGAAGCGCCAGGGCAATATCGGGAGACTTTATGAGGCTTGTCCCCACAAGAAAGGCATTTGCTCCAAGACTTTTATACATCATGAGTTCCTCATGCGTGCCAAGTCCGCTTTCGACTACAATGGCCGTTCCCTTGGGAATTTTAGGAATGAATTGAGTCGCAAGAAGCGGATCAATTTCAAGTGTCTTGAGGTTTCGATTATTAATGCCGATCATTTTTGCGCCCGCGTTTACGGCCTTCTTCAGATCTGAATTGTTGTGCACCTCAACTAGGGCGTCCATTCCGAGGGATCGGCCCAGATCAATCAACTCTTTAAGTTCTTCTTCCGTAAGGATCGCGGCGATTAACAAAAAGGCGTCCGCCTCGAGGATTGCGGTCTCATAAAGCTGGTATTTTTCAAGAATAAAATCTTTTCGGAGAAGCGGTAGCGTCGTGACCTGGCGTACAGTTTTTAAATAACTGGGACGTCCTTTAAAGAAATGCGGTTCGGTGAGAACGGAGATCGCGCACGCGCCAGCGTATTCATAAAGATTGGCAATTCGTAACGGTTGAAAATCTTCGCGGATCACACCGTGTGAGGGAGATGCCTTTTTGAGTTCGGCGATGACGTTCAGATTTTTGGAAGTCGTGATGGCCTTAATGAACGACCGGGCCGGAGGCCGTGGCATGGTTTCAATGATTCGCTGGAGCCGGGACAGCGGCATTCTCTGTTTTAATTCCGTAACGTCTTTTTTTCTCTGTATCACAATGTCATTAAGAACCATGGGAAGTTGACCATTTCTTGAGATGTTGAAGAACCCGAATCGCGCTTCCGGTATCGATGGATTTTTGGGCAAGGGCGACACCCTCCTGAACCGTCGAGACTTTTTGACAAATCAAAAGACCGTAGGCGGCATTCAATACGATGGTATCTCGCGCCGGCCCTTGATCTTTACCGGTCAAAATATTTTTGGCGCGCCACTTGTTTTCCTGGACCGAGCTCACCACAAGATCTTTCGAACGAGCCGTTTTAAGGCCCAGCGCATTGGGCCGTATAACGGCCATACGAACTTTGTTTGGTGTGACCCAGGCGGCATGTGTCGGAGCCGCCGTTGAAATTTCATCCATACCATCCTGACTATGGCAGACGAGGGCGTTTTTGCGGCCCAATTTCGAAAGGACCTCGGCATAAAGTGGAAGTAAACGTTTTTGGCTCACTCCCACAAGCTGATAATCCAGTCGAAGAGGGTTCACGAGCGGACCAAGCAAATTGAGAATGGTTGGCCGTTTCAATGCTTTCCGAAGCGGTTGCATTTTTGAAAAAACAGGATGATGGTATGGCGCATGAAAATAACCCAGACCGGAATGTTGGGCGGCACGGATCATTTTTTTTCGCGAGGCGGCCAATTTCACGCCAAAGGCCTCCATGAGATCAGAACTTCCGGATCTGGATGAAATGGCTCGATTACCATGTTTGGCGATTTTACCGCCCGCCCCGGCAATCACCAGCGCGACCAACGTGGAAATATTGATCGTGTGACGACCATCTCCTCCTGTGCCGCAGGTATCCATCAAACCGGGAACGTTGTCGCGGGAAATTTTTTCAAGAAACTGAAGCGCTTGGACACAGCCAAGCAGTTCGGGGGCGGTCTCCCCTTTTCGGCTGAGCAACAACAAAAAACTTTTTGCCTTTTCGAATGAAATTTTTTCCGAAAAAAGCAACGTAAACGCTTTCCTGGATTCAAGACGGGACAACGACTTCCCTGCCAGGAGGCGAAGTAACATTCGGTCAAACTTGTGGTAAATGGATTGGCGGATCTTCTTCATTGTTTGGAAAGACTCAGAAAATTTTTCAAAAGACGCATCCCTTCCTTTGTCATAATCGATTCGGGATGAAATTGAACTCCCACAGTTGGATGAGTCCTGTGGCGCAATCCCATGATCTCTTTTTCCCGAGTCCAGGCCGTGATTTTGAGCGTGTCCGGGATCGTGGGCTTTTCGACCAGGAGTGAGTGGTACCGTGTTGCAACGAAGGGATTGGACATTCCAGAAAAAAGCGGATCTTTGGCGTGATAAATCTTTGAGGTTTTGCCGTGCATGATGTTTTTCGCACGAACAATTTTTGCCCCAAAAACGTGCCCGATACACTGGTGTCCAAGACAGACGCCAAGGATCGGGATCAATCCGCTGAAAGTACGGATCACGTCATTGGAAATCCCGGCTTCCCTGGGGGTACACGGTCCCGGCGAAACGAGAATCTGCCGCGGGCGAAGCCGGCGAATTTTGGAAATCGTAATCTCGTCATTTCGGTACACACGGGGATCGGCATCCAGCTCCCCCAGATATTGAACGAGATTGTAAGTGAATGAGTCGTAATTATCGATGACCAGCAACATTAAAAGAGAGTCCTTTCCTCGATCGCCTTCAACACGGCTTTCGATTTATTGACTGTCTCGTCGTATTCACGCGCGGGGTTAGAATCATTGACGATACCGCCCCCCGCGTGAATGAACATTTTTTTCCTTTCGAGCATGAGAGTCCGGATCGTAATACACATGTCCATATTTCCGTCAAAACCCAAATAGCCGAGACACCCCGCGTAGGGCCCCCGGGACTCCGGTTCAAGCTCATCAATGATTTGCATGGCACGGATTTTCGGAGCCCCCGATACGGTTCCGGCGGGAAACGTGGCTTTCAAAAGGTCCGCGGCCGTTTTCCCTTTTTTTAATCGACTGAGAACATTACTAACAAGGTGCATTACGTGAGAATATCGTTCGACGTAAGCGAAGTTTTCGACCCGGACGGACTTGAAGTCTGAAACCCGGCCAAGATCGTTACGACCGAGATCGACCAGCATCAAGTGTTCCGCCATCTCTTTGGGCGAATTCCTGAGCTGCTTTTCCAATACAAGATCTTCTCGTTCCGTTTTTCCCCGCGGTCGTGTCCCCGCGATCGGGCGGACACACGCGGTACGACCTGTTTTTTTTACCAGAACCTCCGGTGAGGAACCGATCAAACGATACGGACCGCTTCGGAAATAAAACATATACGGAGAGGGATTAATGGAGCGGAGGGAGCGGTAGATCCGAAAATCATGTCCCCGATGTGGCAACGAAAACCGCTGGGACAAAACGACCTGGATACAGTCCCCGGCACGGATGAATTCCTTAATTCGGCGAACTTTCGCTTCGTATTCAGCTCGCGAAATGTGCGGCGTCAATTTGGGAGGCGGAGTGTCATCAGTCGTTGGTGGAATCTTCAGCGGTCGACGTAGCAAATTCTGATATTTTCGCGAACGCGCATGAGCGTTCTTGTAAGCCCGCGCAAGATTTTTTTCTTTGCGAATATCCACCAGAATGACAATCGACAGGGTTTTTCGGTAATGATCAAACACGAGGAAATCCTGGACCCTGAAAAAAATCCCTTCCGGAAATCCCGCGCCTTTTTTGGGAGTTAATTGTATTTTTTCAAAACGGCTGACATTTTCATAGGAAAAATAACCGACGAAACCGCCGCTAAATCCGTGAAAGTCCCGAGGATTTGCGATGCGGATCGTGCTCAATTCCTTGTCAAGGAGATCAAGAAGGTGTGTCGAACGAATGACCCGTCGGGTTCCTAAAGGCTCCTCAATCGTGACCTTGTCTTTCTTCATACTGTAAACAGCGACCGGATCGATTCCGAGAATTGAGTATCGCCCGACATGTTCCCCTTGTTCAGCCGATTCGAGGAGAAAGGCCTGCCTGGATTTTCTGGAGATCTTGAGAAAGCTGGAAACCGGAGTTTCCAAATCCGCGGGAAAGGTTTCGGTAAGGGCGATCAGATTTCCCCGGCGTGCCAACTGGCGGAATGTCTGAAAATCGGGCGTGATCATTTTTAGACTTGGCCTTGTTTCCCCGGATAGACTTGATCGGGATCAAAAACTTTCTTCTGCGTAATTCGGACAATATCCCCTTGCTCGTTCATTTCGTGAACAAAGCAACTCCGGTAGCCGAGGTGACACGCGCCACCCTGTTTTTGCATTACACGGATCAGTAGCGTGTCCTTATCGCAATCCGTGAGCGTTTGGACAACATCCTGGGTGTGGCCGGACTGCTCTCCCTTAACCCAGTATTTATTACGGGAACGTGAGTAAAAAACGGTACGCTTTTCCTTAAGAGTTCGTTCAACCGCGATTTTATCCATGTAAGCCAACATCAGGACTTCCCCTGTTTCCGAATCCTGGATAATAGCGGGAAGAAGCCCTTGCTCATTAAATTTCAATCTTTCCATTTTTCGTATTCTCCCTTGAACAATAGAGTTACGTCAATCTCAGGCGTGATAATCAATCAGAAGTATGAGCGTGAGTATGCCTCTATTCTTAAAATGTGTCAAGTGGATACACTTTTCGGGTGTATCCAACTGTTAGACTATTCACAGAAAAACATAACTGAAAGCCTATTACAACCAGTCTTTGTTGGCATAAGGTTGCCTTATTCCAAAAGAGGTTCTGCATGGATATAAACCTCCGGAGGAACTTCGGCTGTCGGGTCTTCCTGTTTCCAAAGGGGGGCCGAACTGAGATCATGAATTAAGTAGATCGCATCAGAGGGATTGCCGGCGGCACGACGAATTTTTCTGATATGGCTAGCCTGTCCAGTTTTATCAGGATGAATAATCTCGACATGCGTCTGAATATCTATTTTTCCCCAATCAGCGGGCGCCCGTTTGTGGAGCACGGCAAAAATTTGTCCGTAACGAACAAGCGCTTTATGTTCAGATCCGAGGTTTCGGGAATGGTTGACTAAAAGCGAGGCGTATTCTTGCGCTCTGAAATGGCGGATTCCTTCCCGGATGTTAACGCAGAGGACATCGAGACCAAATAATCCTGAAAGGTTGCTTTGAGCAAGGGTGCCCGAATAACCAAGTAAATCCTGAAAAGATTTCCAAGCGACTTTTTCCTCCGCGGATACGACGGATGAAAGGAACAAAAGCCGGAATGATTGTTCCCGACCGACGGTAAATTTCAGAAGCTTGGGAACGACCGCACCCTGATACGCGATGGTATCGAATCGCGGCATCGCAGAAAAAACACGGGCGTTAAGAAACGAATTCACAACCGGACGGGGATACCTTTCTTTTTCAAAAATATTTTAGCCTCGGAAATCGTGTAGTCACCGAAGTGAAAAATAGAGGCGGCAAGACAGGCATCAGCCTTGCCACGAGAAAATCCTTGATAGAGATGTTCCAAGTTTCCGACGCCTCCGGAGGCGATCACCGGGATTCGGAGGGAGTTTGATATCCGGCGTGTCAAATCAAGGTCATAGCCTTTCTGGGTACCATCACAATCCATACTGGTAAGAAGAATTTCCCCAGCGCCAAGTTTCTCCGCCTTTTTTGCCCATTCGATGGCGTCCAGCCTGGCCGATTGGCGGCCACCATGCGTGTAAACCCCCCAACGGTTTTTCCCTTCCCGTTTCGCGTCAATCGCGACCACAATACATTGACTGCCAAATCGCTGACTCGCCTGATCGATCAATTGGGGATTTTTAATGGCGGCTGTATTGATGGAAACTTTGTCACAACCGGCGCGTAACAGTTCCCGGATATCGGAAAGAGACGTGATGCCACCGCCGACCGTAAACGGGATAAAAATGGTCGCTGCTACTTTTTCGGCGATTTGGATCATGGTCCGGCGTTTTTCGTGCGACGCGGTAATGTCGAGAAACACAAGCTCATCTGCTTTTTGACGGTCATAAGCCAACGCGCACTCGACAGGATCACCGGCGTCCTTCAGGGAAACAAACTTGACTCCCTTAACGACTCGTCCGCGGTTAACATCCAGACATGGAATAATTCTTTTCGCGAGCATATCAAAGCGTCATCTGGTTGTTTTCGAACTGTTTAAGGACATGAACCGCGGCCGTTCCCAACGCCGAAATGTGGGACATGACGGCCAATAGCAGCGTCAGAATCACCAAGCCTACCAGCCCCGCCTCATAAATTGAAAAAGTTTTAAAGTCGACGGTTTGCCAGATGAACGCGGTTAAAAGAAGCGAAACGACAAATAGAAGCCACCCCCCAAGGGATCGTCTGATATAGGCCTTTTTGATCTCCTGGTACCACTTCGAATTGAGGGATTTTGCCCGCTTGATGAATGGATGAAAATAAATCCTGCGAATCATCAAAAAAAGCAAAAGATTCATGATCCCGAAAACGGCCCATGACCATGTTCGCTGAGTGAGTATCGTCGAGCAGAAATGATTAAGTTCGTTCATGAATGCGCTCCTTGTTGCCGTTAGCGATAGATTGAAACGCTTGTGTCAAAGTGAATTTTTTTTCGTAAAGCGCTTTTCCGATGATGGCCCCATCAAAATTCGGTGCGCTGATCGTTCGACATTTTTCCAGATCCTGAAGCGTTGCGATTCCCCCGGAAAGAATCACCCGGGCTTTTGTTTGAGAAAGGACTTCTTCCAGTTTTTTGAAATTTGGGCCCTCCAGAACGCCATCTTTATCGATATCAGTGCAGATCACCGTTTGCACGCCAAGTTGATTGCATTGAGCAAGCGTGTCCGCGAGATTCATATTTCCATCACGGGTCCAGCCTGAAGTTTTCACAAATCCCCCGCGGACATCCAGTCCCACGGCTAATCGATCCGCAAACTGACGGACACATTGTTCCAGAAAAACAGGTTCCAGAGCCCTTGTTCCCAAAACCACCCGAGCTACTCCGAGGTCCAGAACGCGGCGAATACTATCCATGTTCCGGAGACCGCCGCCACACTGGACATGAGCTTTCACCGACTTGCAAATCATCGCGACCCATCGGTCGTTCGACAAAACTCCGGTTTTGGCGCCTTCCAGATCCACTACGTGGATCCATTGAGCGCCGGCAGATTCCCATTCCCTCGCGACCTGACTCGGATCATTCGAATAAATGGTGCATGCATTAAAGTCACCCTGTGTCAGCCGTACCACTTTCCCCTGATAAAGGTCAATGGCTGGATAAAGATTCATCATTTCACCATCGCATGAAGTTCGCGAGCAACTTAAGCCCTGTCGTCTGACTTTTTTCAGGGTGAAATTGCGTTGCCGCGATTTGACCGTTTCCGATTACGGCCGCAAAATCCCTGCCCGCGTAACGGGAAGTTGCCTTTGTGATTTTTTTTAGTTGTGGCTCGCCATAAAATGAATGAACGTAATAGAAATAATCACCACTTCGAATCCCTTTTAGAAGGGGATGTTTACCGGTGATTCGAATATTGTTCCAGCCCATGTGGGGGATCTTTTCACGAGCCGAGCGAAATCGCCGGACCTTGCCCTGCAAAAAACCCAGCCCCTTGATGCCCGGAGCCTCTTCGCTTGTTTCAAATAAAAGTTGCAGTCCCAGACATACTCCCAAAAGCTTGGCGCCTTTTGCGATTGAATTCGCGAGCGGTTCGACAAAGTTCCGGTTCTTCAGCTCGCGCATCGCGTCTCCGAAGGCACCCACGCCCGGCAGGATGATTTTTTTCGAACCTTTTAATTGGGAGCCGGTGACGACAAAACGGCATCGAGCGCCAACATGAGTCAGCGCTTTCGAAACGCTGCGTAAATTTCCCATTCCATAGTCAATAATCGTGATCATCAAAAATCTCGAGATTTTAAATTGGGGGCGTTAAAACTTTCCCTTGGTCGAGGGAATACCCTTGACCCGAGGATCCCGTGTCATAGCCATATCCAAAGCTTTCGCAAGAGCCTTAAAGATACCTTCGACAATGTGATGCGTGTCTTCCCCGGCAAGCACTCCGATGTGCATATTGATGCCAGCGTGCTGACAAAACGAGCGGAGAAAATCAGCCGCGTCATCCAGGGTATATTTCGCTTGGCGGGTCAAACGCACCCCGGGGAATTTTTTGAGGTAAAACGAGGGTCGACTCGAAATATCCAGTGTGCAACGGATTAAAGCTTCGTCCATCGGGACGGCAAACGACCCGTAACGACGGATTCCCTTTTTATTGCCGAGCGCTTTCGCGAGGGCTTGCCCGAGGGCAATTCCGGTATCCTCATTGGTATGATGAATATCAACTTCGAGATCCCCCTTCGCCTTGAGTTTGAGATCCAGTAGCCCGTGCTTGGCAAGGAGCGTTAACATGTGATCGAGAAAAGGGATTCCAGTCTGGACGGAAGACTGACCTTTGCCATCAATTGTCAGGACGACCGCGATATCGGTTTCTGAAGTTTTTCGTTTAATGATCGCTGAACGTTTTTTCATAGGGGATTTTTCTCCTTTTCCGGTTCTGGCGTGTTTCTGGCCAGACGCGCCTCAAGGGAAATTCGGTGCAGGTATAATCCTTCCATTTCCGTAAGTTTTTGCACATGTTCTTTAGAGGCTTCCAGCGCTTCCGGTGTATACCGGATCGTCTGTGAAGCCTTGATAAAAGTTGACGCGCTAAGCGGGGAAAAATAACGCGCGGTGCCTCCGGTAGGCAATACGTGACTGGGACCCGCGTAATAGTCGCCGATCACAGCCGGAGAGTATGGGCCGACAAAAATAGCGCCCGCGTGACGGATGGATTTTTGGACTTTTTCCGGATCTTCAGTCATGATTTCAAGGTGCTCCGCCGCAATTTCATTGGCCACCTCACAGGCCTCGGCCAGCGATTTGACCTGAATAATGATGCCGCTGTCGATGCGGGAACGCATAATTTCCGTGAGTTTCTTGGAAGTGGAGATGAGATAACCGATTCCCCCATTATGCTCGGTTTGGGCCAGTAAATCGCAAGTAACAAAGTCAGGGTTGGCGGTCTGATCCGCGATAATTGCGACTTCACTGGGCCCCGCCACCATATCAATATCGACAAACCCGTACACCTGGCGTTTGGCTTCCGTGACATAGGCGTTTCCTGGGCCCACGATCTTGTCGACTTTGGAAATGGTTTTGGTCCCAAAAGCCATTGCCCCGATGGCCTGGACACCGCCCACCCGGTAGATTTCATTGACGCCCAGCAGATTTGCCACCGCCAGAATGTGAGGATCGATGTCTCCCGTGTCGCGCCGGGGCGGAGTACAAATAATGATCTGTTTGACTCCGGCGACCTTGGCAGGGATGACCGTCATATAAACGGAGGAAACAAGGGGCGCGGTGCCCGCCGGGATATAAATCCCCACCCGCTCGTGCGCCGAATATTGTTTTCCGAGACAAACTCCGTGTTGCCCGGGAACCTCAAAAGAACGGTTCAGTTCTTTTTCATAATAGCCCCTGACATTTTCCGTAATTTTTTTTAACAGAGGAACGAATTGAACCCGAATTTTCTCGAAAGCGCGATTAATGTCACTTTGCGTTACAGCAATTCTCTTGAGAGGAAGATCCACCGCGTCAAATTCCCGGGTGTAGCGGCGCAAAGCCCGATCTCCCGATTGGCGAACTTCAGCCAGAATGCGGCTCACCTTTTTAAAAATCTTGGTGTCGAAATAGGACGCGTAATCGCGACGGATTTTTTTTTGCGCCTGTTTATCCCAATTAATCACTTGCATAATTAAAAACCCTGTTCGATAAGATAATGTTCAATGAGGTTTTCGATCTGATCGCGTTCAGCGAGAAACTGACCGTGATCAATTCCCCCGCCCTGAACAAAATCAGACCGCCCTCCCCCGGTTACTTTTAAGAGTTCGGATAGCCTACCAAAAAGAACCTTCATATCAAAGGATGAATTCTTGAGATCGTTTGATCGTCCCGCCAGAATGCTTAGTTTTCCTTCCCGGGCAGAAGCGATCACAAAGATCATCCGGACACCGCTACCGCGGAGCTGATCGGAAATGTTTCTGAGAACGCTGATGTCTGAATCCTGGATCCATTGAACCAGAACCTCGTGACCTCTCAGTTTTTTTACATTTGTCTTTATCTGTTTTATGTCAAAATCGCTCGTCTTGGCCTGAGATCCCGAGTTTTTTTGTTTCTTAACCGTTTCTTGGAGTTTTGCGAGACGTAGCGGGATATCAGCAGTTCCCACTTTAAGCATTCTCGCGACTTCGGCAAGTTGCTTTTGTAGGGAGTGGACATGTCGTAACGCTCCGAGGCCGGTCGTCGCTTCAATGCGTCGAACTCCGCTTGCCACGGAAGATTCCGAGAGGATCAGAAAAAGTCCGATCTCTCCGGTTCTCGAGCAGTGGGTTCCCCCACAAAGCTCCTTACTGAAATCGGGCACATCAATTATTCGGACCGTATCTCCGTATTTATCACCAAAGAAAGCAAGAGCTCCTTCTTTTTTAGCCTGCTCGAGTTTTTTCTCGAATTTGTGAACTTCTTGATCTCGGAGGATACGTTCATTCACCGTCGTTTCAATCGCGGCAATTTCCTGGGGTTCTAGCGAGCGTCCAAACGAATAGTCAAACCTCAAGCGGTCCGGCGCGACCAGGGAACCAAGTTGGCGAACAGACACTCCGAGATGATGACGAAGCGCCGCATGTAAGAGGTGGGTCGCGGTATGGTTTCGCGTGATGGCCGCGCGGCGGAGAGAATCAACCTTCGCCTCAACGGTTTCCCCAGTCACAGGGTTTCCACGAAGAATTTCCCCTTGATGCAAAAAATATTTATCAAGCTTCTTCGTGTCAGTAACTTTGATTGTGACTGTCGGGGATTCGAGCATTCCCTGATCTCCGAGCTGACCACCGCTTTCGGCATAAAAAGGTGTTTGATCGAGAATCACCGTGGCCTGGCTCCCTTCGCGTTGAAACCAAAGGATTTTGGCATTTGCGTCCAGCGTTTCATATCCCAAGAATCGGGTTCCGTGAAGATGAGACGGAATTTTTTCAAGTTCCGACTTCGAAAAAATGTCACCTGAAATTTTGCTCGACTCCTTGGATCTCAACCTTTGATCCTCCATCAGTTTTTCGACCCCCGCACGATCTATCGAAATATTCTTTTCTTCCGCGATCATGCGAGTCAATTCTTCCGGAAACCCGTAGGTATCATACAATTCAAACACTGACTGGGCGGAGAGAACTGTCCGTCCTTCCCGCTGGTGCTCCGCGATAGTTTCCGTAAGAATTTTAAGTCCACTTTCGAGAGTTTTTAAAAAACGTTCTTCCTCTTGTTTAATGACCATCCGCACATTTTCTTCGGCGTCCAGAAGCTCCGGGTAGGCGGATTTCATGGCCGTTAGTACTCCGTCTATCGCCTGGAAAAGGAAAGGACGTTTGACCTTTGGATTAAGTTGATGCGCTTGCCAAATCGCGCGACGAATCAACTTTCGAACGACATAACCGCGTCCTTCATTCGAGGGAACAACACCGTCCGAAATCGAAAATACAATGGCTCGAAGATGATCTGCGATGCAATAAAGAGGTTTCGTGCCAGAACCAGCCGATGTTAGTTCAAGCGCCTTTAAGATCGCGCTGTGCACGGGCTGAAAAGAATCTATTTCAAAATTGGAAGTCTTTCCTTGCAGGACGCAGGCCAGTCGTTCAAGCCCCATTCCTGTATCGATGTTTTTGTTGGCAAGGGGTTCAAGGTGTCCACCGTCTTTCCGATCAAATTGGGTAAATACCAAATTCCATATTTCGGTGAACTTACCCGATGAATCTACGGGCGTGCCTTGGATTGATGGATTTTGGTCGAAATAAATTTCCGAACATGGGCCGCAGGGGCCGTTGGGCCCTTCTTTAGGCGCATTGGCTGGCCAAAAATTTGAAGTATCTCCGCATCGGTAGATCCAGCTCTCCGGCAGACCGATCCGTTGATTCCAGATTTCAAAGGCTTCCCGGTCATTCTCGTGAACGGTTACACGAAGCCGTTCCGCCGGAATCTTCAGCGACAAAGTCAAAAATTCCCAAGCCCAGGTTATTGCTTCTTGCTTGAAGTAATCCCCGAATGAAAAATTTCCGAGCATTTCAAAGAAAGAATGATGGTAGGGTGTCCTTCCAACCTCGTCAAGATCGCCCGTCCGGAGGCATTTTTGACTGGTTACGGCCCTTTTCATGTCTTTTTTGACGCCAAGGAAGTATTCCTTGAACTGGTTCATTCCCGCCCCGGTAAAAAGCAGAGAGGGATCATTCTGCGGAACAAGGGAATCGCTTGCGACGACGGAATGTCCTTTGGAAGCAAAAAAATCGATAAACGTTTTTCGAATAAAATCGACTGAATAATGGGAGCTCATATCTTATCGCAGACCGTCAGTTTCAGGATCCTTGCTAATCTCATCCATGACCTCATGCACGACTTGAAAGTCATATCCTTTCCTGATTAAATGATCAAAAATCTTTTTTCTTCTCTTTTTAGAATCGAAAGACTGAAAACCCGCCCATTTTAGCCGGGCTTGTTCCAAGGCGCGTTCTTTTTCATCCGATTCTGTTAATGAATTCAGAATTTCTTTCCGGATGGACTCCGGAATACCGTGACGCTTCAATTCAAACGCGATTTTATGTTTTCCGGATAATTTCCCATGGATCAGCTGACGGGTCAAATTATTGGCGTAGACCTTATCATCTATCAGTCCCCGCTCGCCCAGTTCGTTAAGGGCAAAGCGAACCGCCTCAGGAGGATATCCTTTGGAAACCAACTTATCCTTGAGTTCGTGTCCGCTTTTAGGACTGGCTGCGAGTAATCGAAGAGCCGTGATAATTGCCTGTTTGGATGGTTCATCCGGCGGTTGCGCCATGACGCGGCGATCAGTTTTCCGCGCCAACAATCGCGGTTTCGCCCGCGGCAACCTTCTCGAGAATTCTTCGTTCAATCTCTTCGAGTAATTTGGGATTTTCTTTCAGAAAAAGACGGGCGGCATCTTTCCCTTGCCCGATTTTCTCATTGTTATAAGAAAGCCAGGCGCCCGATTTTTCGATCACGCCATACAGAGTTCCAAGTTCCACGATATTGGACGAGCGTGAAATACCTTCCGAGAAGAGAATGTCAAACTCCGCCTGACGGAAGGGCGCGGCCACCTTATTTTTGACAATCTTGACCCGCACGCGGTTACCGACGATCTCATCGCCTCGTTTAAGACTCGCGATCCGGCGAATGTCAATTCGCATGGAGGCGTAGAACTTGAGCGCCTTTCCGCCCGGTGTTGTTTCAGGGTTTCCGAACATCACGCCAATTTTTTCGCGAAGCTGATTGATGAAAATAATACAAGTCTTCGATTTGCTGATAATGGCCGTCAACTTTCTCATCGCCTGTGACATTAAACGGGCCTGCAACCCCATCTGAGCTTGCCCCATCTCACCTTCAATTTCGGCCTTGGGAACCAAAGCGGCGACCGAGTCGACAACGATGAGATCTACCGCGTTGGATCGCACAAGCATTTCAGCGATCTGAAGCCCCTGCTCTCCCGAATCAGGCTGAGAAATCAGAAGATCATCGACCTTTACGCCAATTTTTTTTGCGTAGACGGGATCCAGGGCATGTTCGGCATCAATAAACGCCGCAACTCCCCCCTGAGATTGAATACGCGAGATTACGTTGAGGGTCAGCGTGGTCTTCCCGCTGGATTCAGGACCGTAAATTTCCACAATTCTTCCCCGAGGAATTCCTCCGATTCCCGTCGCTATATCGAGACTGAGCGCTCCGGTTGGAATTGGCACAACATTTTCGTGACGAGAATCGCCCAGCTTCATAATGGCGCCTTTTCCAAATTGTTTCTCAATTTGGGACAGCGCAAGTTCAAGCGCCTTTTCCTTATCTCCCGTTGTTTTTTTGGGATCGGACGCGGGTTTTTCTGTTTTCTTTCGTTCGGTTGCCATACGTCATTCTCCTTTATCAGTTCTTCTGCCACCACAGAGCACGCGGCAAAGCTTCGAAAGAAGCCTATACATCGATAAGCAAAGATAACATTTTTTTAGTTCTATTTTACCTGACAACAGAAGCGCTGATTCTATCGGCCGGTTTACTTTCTGTAAAGATTATTCCCTACCGAAAGGCGCCTTACACGAATTTCATATAATGAATAATCTATATGATTTATAAGAAAAGTCAATATTCTAGAAGATCTTTTTCTCAATCCCTTGGCGAAGGCGGGAAATATTGCTTCGGTGGGTGTATAGGATAAAAGCTCCCAGAAAAATGCTGATAGGAAGAAGCCAGTAAACATCGGGATTGCCCCAATAGAAAAACGCGACCATGACCGGAAAAGTTAACACCGCGACGATGGAAGCCATCGAAATAATGCGCGTTATCAACAGCGCCAGAATCCATATCCCGAAGGTTGCCACTGTCGCTTCCCAGCAAATTGCGAGAAAAACTCCAAGAGAGGTGGCTACCCCTTTTCCGCCCTTGAATTTCAGCCATACCGGAAATGTGTGTCCAAGGATTGCCGCGACTCCGAGTAGCAACGTAATCTGAGTTGGCAAGTCGGCAATGCCGAAACAATGCGGCAGAAGGCATGCGATCCATCCCTTGAGAGCGTCCAAAAAAAGAACCGTTATCCCCCATTTTTTTCCGACTGTACGAAAAACATTGGTGGCACCAATGTTTTTGCTCCCATGTTCGCGAATATCGATTCCCTTTAGAAAATAGCCGGCCATGAGGCCAAATGGAATCGAACCCAGGAGATAAGCGGCCAGAAAAAAAAGAACGATCATGACGGTATCCTTTTTAAAGCTTTCGAGACATAAATAACGCCGGAAAGAATTGTCAAGAAACCGGTCACGTAAGCAACAGGTACCGCCACAGGCCACTTAAGAAGGATCAAAAGGAGAAGCGACATCTGGAAAACCGTGGTGGCTTTTCCAATCAGATTAGGTTTGGCGTCAAATGGGACTCGAAGGAAATGGAGGGTGAAAAATCCGATCGAGAGAACCACGTCCCGAAAAATAATGACTATCGTGATCCAAAGTGGCGGATGATAGAGCACGGAGTCGACAAAAAGAAGACTGATATATCCGCTTAAAAGTAATAATTTATCGGCGAGCGGATCCAGAATTTCTCCGAGCGCTGTTTTTTGCCGAAGCACCCTCGCCAAAATCCCGTCCAGCGCGTCGGTCAACCCCGCCAGCGCAAAAATCGCGAGCGCCCAATAACGCAGATATTCCTTTTCCGGAGAATAAGAAATCAGAGAGGTAATAAAAACCGGAGTTAGAATAATTCTCAGAAGTGTCAGGTAATTCGGAATACTCAAGAAGTAACCGCGCCCGTAGTTTCCTGGGGATGTTGAATCGCGCGCATGGCCTCTTCCGTGGCGACGCTCGGGTGCAAATCCTCTCCCGGCACAGATTCATCACCTGATCGAACCTTTACGGATACGATCTTGGAGACACCCGGCTCTTCCATTGTCACGCCATAAAGCGAATCCCCCATGGCAATGGTTTTGCGATTATGCGTAATAATCAGAAACTGAGTGGTGTCAACAAACGACCGCAACACTGCGAGAAAACGGTCAATATTAGCCTCATCAAGCGGAGCATCCACTTCATCAAGAAGGCAAAAAGGCGAAGGACGTATTTTGAATAGCGCAAAAAGAAGCGCGACGGCAGTCAGTGCCTTTTCTCCTCCCGAAAGCAAACTCATATTCTGAAGTTTTTTGCCGGGAGGACGAACCACAATATCAATCCCGGAATCCAGCGGATGTTCCTCATCAATCAGTGTAAGACGCGCATCTCCTCCGCGGAAAAGCGTCTGATAATATTCGCGAAATGTCACCTGGACCTGCGCGAAGGTATCTTCGAAAAGCTGTTTAGTCGTCCGGTTAATTTTCCGGATCGCTTCCATCAGGGAATCCCGGGCATCCTCCAAATCCTTTTTTTGAGCTACGAGGAAATCATAACGCTGTTTTAGCTCCTGATATTCTTCAATAGCAAGCAAATTAACGGTCCCGAGAGAGTCGACCTTGGTCTGGAGCCGCGCAATATCTTCCTCAACGTTCTGAAGCTCCTCTGGAGTAAACGGATAAGCCTGCGGATCCAGATCTGTCAAGTTAAGCCGGTAGCGCTGCAGTAATCGTTCCGCGACATTCTTGAACTGATAATCCAGATCCATGATTTGAAGAGAAATTTGATGCTGGGCTTCCTGAATTTGCTTTTGTTTTTCCTGAGACGCGTGAATCGCCTGATTTTGTTGCTCAAGCCTGGTTTCAGCTTCCGTTTTTTCCTGCCGAAGAAGCTCCAAGCTCAAATCAACCTCGCGAAGCTGAGATTGATATTCCTGGGCCATACCATGACATCGCGACTCATCTTCCGCGAGTTCTACATCTTTCGCGTCAAATCGAGCAAGCCCTTCACCTAAAAACACAAGCCGGTCGTTGTCTTTCGCGATATGCTGGGCGATCAAACGCATTGAATCCTGTAAATGATGTATCCCCTGCTGATATTGCTCCGTCTGGGAACGGACTTGCTGAACTTCCAATAGAACATTTTCCCGTTCAGAGAGAAGCGATTGAAGTTCGTTTTCTTTTTCCATCTGAATGCCATGAACTCGGGATTCCTCGGCTTCCTTTTGTCGAAGCTCCGCTTCCAGATGAGTTTCTTTGCCAAAAATCTCCTGAGATTCCCGAACCATGTCCTGAAGTTCGGATTGAGTCAGATCCATCTCCTGCTGAAAAGCGGCAAGACGCTCCTTGATGTTCTTTTTCTCGGTTTCAAGCGATTCCCGGGCAATTAATAATTCCGTTTTTTTCGCGCGCGATGATTCCGCTTCGGTAAGGAGGTTTCGTTGACCCGAGGCGACCCCTTCAAGATTCCCTTCCGCGGAAGTCATATCCAACCGGAGTTGGTCGATCTCCTGGCGGATCCGTGCTACCTCGCCGCTTCGGGAAAAGGCGAACTCCATGCGATTGGTATTATTCCAGAAAAAGATTTTTTTATCGGGCGTAAAAAGAAAACCGTCCTGGGTAATCAGAAACGCGCGCGTATCTCCCTGCAAAAATGCTTCCAAAAACTGAAACGGGAATTGTTCAGCAACATAAATATTACCGAGAATTCTAGAAACGGCTTCTTCCCAACCGCTGGCGGGGCTCACAAACGAGAGCAAAGGTGAAAAACCGGCTGACTGATACATTGCCTCCGCGTCCGGAAGACTCGCGAAAGAAGGTAAAAAGCTTTGAAGAAGGATACCAGTCGTGAACGAACGCCTGGCTTTTAACTTTTCCGCCAAAGTTTTCGCGGTCGGCAAATCCTGGACAATGACGGATCGGACAAAATGTCCCAGCGCGATATCCAGCGCCCACTCCTTCCCTTCAGCGACCTTGAGCACCGTTTTAAGGTCGCGCACCAAGCCTTGCTGCTCCGCTTCATTTTCCGCGATAAAGTCGTGAAACGAAGTCTCCTGATGTTCATCAACCTCCGTGAGAACCCGGAGCCGGGAGTCTTTTTCCTTGATCGAAAGTTGAATTTGCCGGATTTTTTCCTCTTGCGCCGTGCGGGTACGAGTCTGTTCGCTAAGTTGCGTTTCTATCAAGGAAAGCTTTTGTTCAAGCGAGCGGTACTCGGCTTCGTTGGTTTCGATCAACTGCGTTACATTCGTAAGTCGTTGATCCCAAACCGCAATCTCGGCTGAAACGCGAGAAGTTTCCGATTCCCCCCGTTTGCACTGCTGATCGAGATTTTCCTTGAGAGACCGGTGGCGTTGATATTCGTTACGCGTGTGAATGGTCGCCTGGGAAGCCTCCAAAAAATCATGCCGACATTGTTCTAAAACTTCCTTGCACGCCTGGATCGAAGACTCATGAGCGTCGAGTGTCGTTTGCACCTGAGTGAGGCGATCTTGACACGATGACAGATCCGTTTCCTGGGTTTTAAGTAACTTCTCCATCTCTTCTTTTTTTTGTTGCCCGGCGCCAAGGGATTGATTTACTTGATCCTGCTCCTGCAGGACCTGGCCCCGTTGTTGGGCGATTTCAATTTTTTTCTCACGCAAAAACTGGGACTTTTGTTCATTGGTTTCGATCTTGGACAGAACCCCGTATCGCTCCGATTCTTTTTGCTGATAGCGATCCAGAACATCCCTGAGCGAAATCTCCTGCTGGGCCAGTTGCGCTTGGGACTCTGATAGCACAGTCTCAAGTCGACCCAGCTCATTTTTTTGAAACTGAATTTTTTCGTTAAGCTGGGAAGTTTGCGTCGCAATTTGCCCTTGAAACAAAAAGGCTCTTTTAATTTCCAGCGACTTGAGGCGTTCGAGTTCGACCTTGTATTTTTCCGCGCGCTTGGCCTGGCGTTCCGCATACTGAATATTTTTCTGAACTTCGAGAACAATATCGTTCAAGCGCTTGAGGTTATCCTCGGTTCGCTCCAGTTTTCGGATCGATTCGTCTTTTTTCGCCTTGAATTTCGCGATCCCCGCCGCTTCCTCGATGAGAAACCGACGTTCCTCAGGATCCGCTTTGAGAATGTAATCAATCCGCCCCTGTTCAATCATGGAGTAAGAGGAAGAACCGATGCCCGTATCAAGAATGAGATCTTGCAAATCCTTGAGCCGACAAACGGTCTTGTTGAGAAGATATTCGCTTTCCCCCGTTCGGTAAAGACGGCGGGCGATCGTCACATCGTTATATTCAATCGGCAACGTATGATCCGAGTTATCGATCGTAAGAGAGACTTCGGCAAACGCAAGAGGCTTGCGGACTTCAGTCCCGTTGAAGATGACATCTTCCATGGAAGAACCGCGGAGAATTTTAGCGCTACGCTCGCCCAGCACCCAGCGGATCGAATCCGAGACATTGCTCTTCCCACATCCATTCGGACCGACGATACACGTCACGCCTTTGTCAAAAAAAATATCGGTTTTGTCCGCGAACGATTTAAAGCCTACGATTTCAAGTTTTTTAAGACGCATGGTTCATCTCTTCCAGAGTCATTTTTGCTAAAAAAATCTTCTTGATAATGATCGGCAGACAGGGGGAATGTCTAAAGAAGGAAATTTCAGAAAATTACTCTTCAAAGGCCTTGAATGCGATACAGGCATTATGGCCTCCGAAACCTAGCGAATTGGACAAAGTGACGCGAACCTTCGTTTTTTCCGCCTGATTAGGGACGTAGTTCAGATCACAGTCAGGATCCGGGTTTTTGTAATTGATGGTGGGAGGTACAATCTGATCCCGAATGGCGAGTATACAGGCGACCGCTTCAACCGCTCCGGCCGCTCCGAGGAGGTGTCCGGTCATTGATTTTGTGGAGCTAACCCTGGTTTTATAAGCATGATCCCCCAGCGCCTTTTTAATCGCAATCGTCTCAACCTTATCATTGAGGTAAGTCGACGTTCCGTGGGCATTGATGTAATCGACCTCATCGGGCCGGATGCCGGCTTCTTTCATCGCGTTAAGCATGCATCGCGCGGCACCCTCCCCGGAAGGATCCGGCGCTGTGATATGATTCGCATCCGACGTCATGCCATATCCAACGAACTCCGCGAGAATTGGAGCGTTGCGTTTTTTAGCGTGTTCGAGCTCCTCCAAGATAATCACACCACAACCCTCGCCCATCACAAATCCGGCGCGACTCGCGTCAAACGGACGAGACGCCGTCGAAGGATCTTCGTTTAACGTACTCAAGGCTTTCATGGCGTCAAAGCCTCCAAACCCGAGCGACGTGATACAGGCTTCCGTCCCTCCGGCAAACATAATATCGGCTTCGCCCCGCTGAACAATCTTGAAGGCATCCCCGATCGCGTTCGATCCCGTGGCGCAGGCGGTCGCGACACAGGTGGAAGGCCCTTTCAAACCCAAAGCGATCGAAATTTGTCCGGGCGCCATATTCACAATTAACATGGGAATCAGGAAGGGAGAAATTCGTCCCGCCCCTTTCTCCATCAAAACCTTGTGCTGCTCCTCAATCACACGAAGACCGCCAATTCCGGAACCAACGAGAATTCCACATCGCTCGACATTTTCGTTTGACAGATTCAGCTTGGAATTTTCAAGAGCCATTTTTGCGCTCGCAATCCCAAACTGCACAAATCGATCCGTCTTCTTTGTGTCTTTGAGTGTTTGATACTGGGTGGGATCAAAACCCTTAACCTCGCCGGAAACTTTCGAGTTAAAAGGGGTCGGGTCAATCTGAGTAAGATGACCCGTCCCGCTTTTCCCGGCAAGAAAACCCCGCCAGGTATCTTCGGCGTTGTTGGCAAGAGGAGTAACCGCGCCAACACCCGTCACAACTACACGACGCCTCATATGGGTTCCTTAATTGGTATGGTACTTGCTAAAACGTAGGAAGGTAAACGGAACGCTTATTTCTGTCCCGATTTTTCTTCGATATATTTGATGGCATCACCGACCGTTTGAATCTTTTCGGCGTCTTCGTCAGGAATCTCGGTTCCAAACTCTTCTTCAAACGCCATCACAAGCTCAACCGTATCAAGCGAATCGGCTCCAAGATCATCCACGAAAGACGCTTCGGGAACAACCTCTTCGACTTTTACGCCAAGCTGTTCGACAATAATTTCTGTGATTTTTTCCTGGACTCCCATGATTCCTCCTTTAATGATTTGGGACCTTGTTGCTTGAAAGGCCTGTCAAATTACAAGGCCGCCGTCCACTACTATCGTTTGTCCTGTAACGTACGATGATGCATCTGAAACTAAAAATACGGCAACATTCGCAATATCTTGAGGTTCCCCAAGCCGTCCTAACCCGATATGCTCCTTCATCTTCTCTATCAACTCAGGCGAAAGCTTGTCCGTCATCTTGGTCTTGATGAAGCCGGGCGCAATCGCGTTGGCGCGTATATTACGTTTGGCTAATTCCTTCGCCGTCGTCCTCGTCAGCGCGATCATTCCACCTTTAGAGGCCGAATAATTCGCTTGTCCGGCGTTTCCGGCAATCCCAACGATAGAGGCGATATTGACGATCGCCCCGGACCGCTGCTTCATCATGGGCCGGGCGCACGCCTTGGTAAAGAGAAACGCGCTCTTCAGATTGATTGAAAGAACATCGTCCCAATCCTGCTCGGACATCATCGCAAGCAATCCATCCTTCGTAATGCCCGCGACGTTCACGAGTATATCGATGCGGTCATGAGTGTCAAGGGCAATCTTGACGATTTCATTCACTTCATCTCCATTAGCCACATGACCTTGCGTCAAAGTGACCGCAGGGCTTCCCGCCTCCTTCGCCAATGATTCCGTCTCCGTCAAAAATTCTTTTTTAAGATCCGAAAGCACCAGTTTGGCCCCTTCTTTCGCAAACGCGATGGCAATCGCCTGGCCAATTCCGCGGCCGGCTCCGGTGATTAAAGCGACTTTATCTTTAAGTTGCATGATCATTCCTCCTATGGATTTGAAATTGCACGTAGCGCATCCTCTTGCGCCAAATCTGACATTGCCCCCACGTTAAAAACTTTTATCTCCGGCTGACATTTTTTCACAAGCCCTTTCAAGACCTTCCCGGGCCCCATTTCGACGCACGTGAGAATTCCTTCCGACTTAACAGCCGCCAAAGTCATCACCCACTGAACCGAGCTGGTCAACTGCTTCGCCAGGAGGTCACGGATCGTATCCGGTTCCATTACTTTTTGAGCAGTCACATTAGGTATAAAAAGACACTTCGGCGCGTGGATCGTCGTACTCTTCAGCGCATTCTCCAGTTTTTCCTGCGCCGGCCTCATCAAGGATGAATGGAACGCCCCTCCCACTTTCAACGGGATTACCCGTTTAGCCCCTTTTGCTTCCGCAATCGGACAAGCACGCTCTATTGATTCCCGTGAACCTGACAAAACCGTCTGCTCCGGAGTGTTCAGATTTGCAATCTCACAACCCGATTCTCGCGCCACTTCCCTGCACTTTTCGATCTCCAGACCGAGAACTGAGGCCATTGCGCCTGGATTTTGCGAGGCCGCCTCCTCCATCGATTCGGCGCGAACTTTAATCAGCCGCAATGCGTCCTCGAAAGAAATCGATTCGGCGACTGTGAGCGCCGTAAATTCCCCCAAACTAAGACCGGCCGTAAGCGCGGGCTGGATCCCGGGGTTTTTCTCACGAAACGCCTCAAACGCGGCCATGCTCGTGACAAAAATGGCCGTCTGGGCATAAAGAGTCCGGGTGAGTTCGGATTCGGGACCTTCAAAACAGATTTTAGAGATCGAATAACCCAACAGCGAATCGGCAGTTTCGTAAACTTTCCGCCCCGCCGGACTCTGCTCAAAAATATCTTTCCCCATCCCCACATACTGGGCGCCTTGCCCGGGGAATAAAAAACCTATTCGATTCATACCATCACCATTTGATCAGATTTGCCGCCCACGTCAACCCGCCGCCAAACGCGACAAGAGCCACAAAATCCCCTTTTTGAATTGCTCCGGTCGTGACGGCCTCATACAATGCCACAACCGTTGAAGCGCTTGACATGTTTCCGTACCGCTCCACATTAATAAAAATCTTATCAAGCGGCATTTCCAGCCGATCCGCCACCGCCTGAAGAATACGATGATTAGCCTGATGAGGGATGAGCCACGCAAGGTCTTTAACTTCAAGGTTTTCATGTTTCAAAACCTCCCGGACAGCCTGCTCCATCGTCTTGACCGCAATTTTAAAAAGCTCGGGTCCTGCCATTCGCAGGTAGTGAAGACCGTTACGAATACTTTCTTCACTCGGCGGGATCATCGAGCCGCCCGCGGGAATCTGGAGGATATCACTGGCATTTCCATCCGCCCCAAGATTGGACGCTAGGATTCCGTGTCCATCCGTGGAACGCGAAACAACCGCCGCCCCAGCCCCGTCTCCGAAAAGCACGCAAGTCGCCCGGTCTTTCCAGTTGATAAATTTTGTAATTGCTTCCGCGCCCACCACAAGCACATGCTTATAGACACCCGATCTCACAAAACTTTCAGCGACCGCAAGCGCGTATGGAAAACCGGAACAAGCCGCCGCCATATCGAAAGCGCCGCACCTCGCGCCGAGTTTGGCCTGTAAATAACAGGCCGTGGACGGGAAAAGCATGTCCGGCGAGATGGTCGCGACAATGATAAGATCAATGTCTTGAACCGTCAGCCCGGCATTTCGAATCGCCTCCTTGGCCGCCGGCAACGCGAGATCGCTTGAAGACTGGTGAGACGCCGCGATGCGTCGCTCCCGAATGCCGGTTCGCGTGCGAATCCATTCGTCGGTCGTCTCCACAATTTTTTCGAGATCAAAATTGGTGAGAACTTTTTCGGGAAGATAGGCTCCAAGCCCTGAAATAGCCGCTCGGTAAGGTGCTGTCATAGTCGCAAGGGATCCCTACAAAATCATTCGGCAAGCGAATTCCGCGATGAATTCGCAACTGAGGGATTAAGGTATGGCGTCATGGCCTCGACAATTTGCTCATTGACTTGGGTTGTCACAAGCTCTCCCGCGACTCGAATCGCGTTACGAATCGCACGGGCTGAAGAAATGCCATGGCTGATAATGACGTTGCCGTTAACGCCCAGAAGTGGCGCGCCCCCCGCCTCTTCATAGTTGGTGTCCCGTCGAAGGTTCGCAAGCGCCGGTTTCAGGAACCACGCTCCGATCGCTGAAATGGGATTTTTGTGGAGCTCCCGGTTGACGAGCAATATTGAAGTTTCAAGAACACTCTCAATCATCTTGAGACAGACGTTTCCGACAAAACCGTCACAGATGATGCAGTCCGCCTTGCCGGTAAAAAAGTCCCGCCCTTCAATATTTCCGATAAAATTAAGAGATGATTCCCGCAAAAGCTTGTAGGCCCCTTTCAACACGTCGGTCCCTTTGGATTCTTCCTCTCCAATGTTAAGGAGACCGATGGAAGGGCGTTTTTTCTTGATGACATTTTTGGTGAAGACATCCGCCATGATCGCGTACTGGAAAAGCTCATAGGCCGAAGGATTGAGGTTGGCCCCGACGTCCAGCGTCACACACATTCCGTGGAGGGTGGGAATAGTAATGGCGATCCCGGGACGTTTAACCCCGGGAAGCATTCCGAGGTTCAGCAAAGAAGCCGCTACCATGGCCCCCGTATTGCCGGCGGACATGGCCGCGTCCACTTCTTTTTTCTGAAGGAGGTCGACGCAAATGCTAATTGATGAATTTTTTTTCTTTTTGAGAGCGGCCACGGGCGTTTCGCCCATTCCAACGACTTCGGTGGCTTCCACAATCGTGATTTTGCCGCCAAGAACCTTGTGCTTGTTTAACTCCGCTTTCAAAATGTTTTGCTGGCCGACCAAAACGATCTCAAGATGCTTGAAATCGTTGGCCGCCATCACGACCCCTTCAACGATAACGGATGGGCCGTGGTCTCCTCCCATTCCGTCCACGGCAACTCTAACCATTAGGAAGCCTTTTCCTTGGATTTAACCTTGATCGTTTTAACCAGCTTCCCTTTGTAATAACCGCATGCGCGGCATACCCGGTGCGGAAGAATATACGCCTTGCACTGGGGGCACTGGGTCGCTGACTTAAGCTTCAGAGCGTCGTTCGCCCGGCGAAGTCTCGTCCGTGTGTTCGAGTGTCGCCTCTTCGGATTTGCCATCTTATGACTCCTTTTTCAATTTTTTGATAACAGGAAATGAATGATAACCAGATTGCCGACATTTGCAAGTATTTTCATTAAAATCCGTGCCACAAACCGGACATAATCCCTTGCAATTTTCTCCACAAAGATAAGCAAGCGGACGATCCAGAATCAGCAATTCGCGAATAGAATCCAGCGGGTCAATAACTTCTTTTCCCTCAGTCTCATAAATCCAGTCAAAATCCTCGCAAAGAGGTGTTTGTTTTTCCTTAAGACATCGTCCGCAGGTCTGCAGTAATCGCGTGGTCAAAGTTCCCTTAAATCGCAGTGTACCTGTGCTCTTTTCCACAAACCCTTTAACCCGGACCGGTTCCCCATATCGAAAATCAGGAAATTCCACCTCAATGTTTTTCGGGTCATACTCACCCTCCACGGGCACGCAAACGCCTTCCTTGAAATCAGCGATCAGAAATTTCAACATCGAATTAACCCTTGAATTTTTCGAGCAAGCGCCGGGCGACAAGTTTCGGCACATGTTTTGTGACATCCCCCCGCATCTGAGCGATCTCTTTCGCGAGACGGGAGGAAAGAAAGAAATGATGTTCGGATGGCATTAAAAAAACCGTATCAATGTTGGGCGCCAAATGACGGTTCGTCAGCGCCATTTGAAACTCGTAATCAAAATCCGATGTGGCCCGAATTCCGCGAATGATGGTGGAGGCCCCCACTTTTTTCGCGAAATCCACCGTCAGCCCTTCCCAGTATTCCACTCTCACCGAAGGATATTTTTTGACGGCATTCTGGAGGAACTGGATCCGCTCCCGTGTCGTGAAAAGCGTCTTTTTCGCGGGATTTGACGCGACAACCACGATCACACTGTCAAACAGGGAAAGCGCCCTCTCAATCAGGTCAAGATGACCGAACGTGACAGGATCAAAGCTCCCCGGATATATAGCTTTTCGTTTTTTCATTTGCGGATTCCAGGCGAAATAGGAACGAGAGATTTGCTTGCCCGATCTGTTTGGTTCGAACAAGTTTTAGTTTTTTTAATTCTTCGTGCGGGATCGGTTCATGTTTCGAATGTCCGACCACCACCTGTCCAAATGGCTGGACAAGATCCATCTCATCAAGTTTGAAAAGAGTTTTGCTTACCAATCCTTTGTGGAACGGCGGATCCACGAAAATAAGGGGAAATGACCGTCCCAGCTTGTTGAGTTTACGAATTCCCGCGAGGACGTCCAGGGAAAGGATAACCCCCTGATTTTCGAGTCCCAGCGACGCCAGATTCCGCTGGATACAGCTTTTCGCCCAAGGCGCTTTGTCGACAAAGGTCACGGAAAGAGCTCCGCGACTGAGCGCTTCAAGCCCAATGCTCCCCGAGCCCGCGTACAGATCCAGGACATGCTTCCCAAACACAAAAGACCCCACAATGTTGAACAGGGTTTCTTTGGTTCGATCCGTCATGGGCCGAGTGAGTCGGGTTTTCGGAAAATCAATACGACGGGATTTGAATTTACCAGAAATAATTCGCATGCGGGCGGTATTTTAATCGTTTTTGGGCATTTGTTCGAGATATTTTTGTATCCAGTGATTCGGATTTTTTAAAGTCGCGAGATCCAGTCCGTCGGTCACGTCCACCGCTTTTTCCCTTGCGGTCACCAGCATCGCTTCATCCGTCGCAAGATTCGCCACCCGAAAAAACGGGACACCGGCCTGGCGGGTCCCGAGCAAATCCCCCTGGCCCCGCAGTTTCAGGTCTTCTTCCGCGATAAGAAATCCGTCGTTTAGCTTGGTAAGAAGCCGGAGCCTTTTTTTTCCTTCCTCCGTCGAAGGTTCCCCAAACAAAAAACATTCCGACTCCAGACTTCCCCGGCCAATCCGGCCCCGAAGCTGATGAAGCTGAGCCAGTCCAAATCGATCGGCATTCTCTATAATCATGACCGTCGCGTTTGGCTGGTCCACTCCGACCTCAATGACCGACGTCGCCACAAGCACATGGATTTCTCTCCGGCCAAAAGCCCGCATAATCGCCTCCCGCTCCGATCGATCTAGTTTACCGTGGACCAGGCCAACTTTGAATTCAGGAAACACCTCTTTTTGAAGACGCGAATGTTCTTTTTTTGCCGCCCGCTGGTCCGCCTTTTCCGATTCCTCAATAACGGGAAACACAATGTAGGCCTGCTCCCCTTTTGAAAGACGCTGGGCAACATGACGATAGACCTCCGCCTGTTTGGCGCGGGAAATCCAGTAAGTCGCGATGGGTTTTCGTCCTTTTGGCATTTCCCGCATAAGGCTGACATCGAGATCGGCAAAAAGTGTAAGCCCAAGCGTCCTCGGGATCGGCGTCGCGGTCATGACCAGCTGATGCGGGCGCGGTGATCGCTGAAACAGTTGCCCTCGCTGATGCACGCCAAATTTGTGCTGTTCGTCAATCGTTACCATCGCGAGGTTATGAAAAACAACGTCCTCCTGAAGCAGGGCGTGAGTTCCCACCAGCACGGAAAGATCACCCCGTTTGAGCGTGGCGTTGATCCTCTTACGATCGTCCTCCGCGACACTTTTCGTGAGAAGTTCAACCGTGATATTCAGAGGAGTTAACAAACGGGATAGGGTTCGGAAATGCTGTTCGGCCAAAATTTCAGTCGGGACCAGAAACGCCGATTGAAGGCCGGCCCGGGCCGTAAGGAAAAAAGCGAACGCCGCGACAACCGTTTTTCCCGATCCCACGTCCCCCTGCAAAAGTCGGTTCATGGGGACGTGAGCACCCACGTCTTTTTCGATCTCCCGCATGGCGTGTTCCTGACTTCCCGTCAATTCAAACGGAAGCGCCTTTTTAAATACCTCGAAGCACCCCGGCTCCGGGCGAATGGCCGGGGATTGAAACTGGGTCCGCAACGTTTTGACCCGAATCAGAAGACTCAAAGTAAAAGAAAAGAAATCGTCAAAAACAAGTCTCTGCCGCGCCCGGGATTGGTCCTCAAGGGTGGCCGGAAAATGCATGTCGTGAAGAGCCCGATCCAGAGGGACGAAACCCATATCATTTCGCAACGCGGGCGGCAGATAGTCTGAGATCGTTTCATTCAGGTGTTTTTCAATCGCGTCTTTCATGATCATCCGGAGGGATCGCTGAAAAAGTCCCTCGGTCAACGGATAAATCGGAACAATTCTCCCAACATGAGGGGAATTCTCATCAGATCGATCCATGATTTCAAATTCAGGATTAGGCAACTGAAGACGTCCCTCATAATTTTCAAGTTTTCCGTGGAAAACAACCCACTGCCCTGTCTCAAAGGTTCGGCGTAAATAAGGCTGATTAAAAAAAATCGCACGGAGGGTTCCGGAATCATCACCCAAAAGCACCTCCAGAATCGGCATTCTGCGAATCGGTTTAAATTTGATTTCCAAGATCTCGCCGCGGCATGTTGCCGGCTCTCCAAGGGGGAAAGATGCCAACGTATGAAACCGGGATCGGTCTTCATAACGTCGGGGAAAAAGGTAAAAAAGGTCTTTGAGGGAATGGATTCCAAGTCGACGGAATATTTCGGCTCGCCTGGGCCCGATCCCTTTCACATAGCGGATGTCCGATGTCCCCGCGGAATAACGCGAATGAGATCCTGAAAGAGAGTTCATTGGCTCCGTAAACCAAAAAGGACAGCCCGGCAAACAACGGCGGGGCTGTCCTTTTGAGAAAAATCTGTTTAGTTAGAGACGGCGTCGTCCGTCTTTTGAACAGCTTCAGCCAAAAGATTTTCGGCAGATTTCTCGGCCAAATCGGACGTTTCTTTAACACTTTCGGTTTCCGCCGTGACCGCGTCCGCGGTAGCAGTCGCCGATTCCTGAGCGGTAGAATCCGATTGCTTGATCTTGTCCAGGGCCTGACGTATCTGGTCAACGTCCAGAGGCGCCTGGCTGGCGGGAGCGTGAAAAAGAGAACGACTTTTCTGAATTTCCACCGCGTTAAGCCCGATACAGGTCAAGAGAAACAACACCGCGCAAACGCTGGTTGCCTTGGTGAGAAATGAGGACGCCTTGGTTCCTAAAATAGACTGGACGTTTCCCCCGCCAAACGACGCGCCTGTTAACCCCTGACCGCGTCCGGCCTGGAGAAGAATGACCAGAATCAGAACCAGACACACCAACACGTGCAAAATAACTATGACAAGACTCATGTGTTCACCCCCGATTCATATGCCATCCGGGCTTCCCGAACAATCTGGGCAAATGTTTCCGCCTTGAGGGACGCGCCCCCGACAAGCGCGCCATCGATATTCGGTTTCTCCATCAGCGATCGCGCATTGTCCGGTTTGACACTCCCTCCGTAAAGGATCGGCACTTTGACGCCCAGCTCTTTTCCGAAACGCTCGTTCAGGAGCCGGCGAATATAGGAATGCATCTGTTCGGCCTGGTCCGGGGTCGCTGTCTTTCCGGTCCCGATCGCCCAAACCGGTTCGTACGCGATGACGACCTTCGCGATATCATCTTTTTCAAGATTTCCCAGACACTCGTCAAGCTGGGTTTTCACCACATCAAAGTGGGCTTTGCCTTCCCGCTCCTCAAGTGTTTCTCCAACACAAACAATCGGAACAAGACTGTACTTGAGCGCTGTTTTGACCTTTTCATGAATCAGGATGTTATCTTCCTTGAAATATTGCCTCCGTTCGGAATGCCCCAGAATGACAAAACGACAACGAACATCTTTCAGCATCATCGGCGAAATTTCACCCGTAAAGGCCCCTTCCGGCGCGGAATACATATTCTGCGCGCCCAGCTCAATCGGCGTATCAGTCAGAACCTTTGAAACTTCCGAAAGCGCGATGAACGGCGGGCAGATCACGATTTCAACGTTCATCACCGGGTGAACGGCGGCTTTCAACGTTTGAACAAGCGTGACGGCTTCAGAAGCCGTCTTGTACATTTTCCAGTTTCCGGCAATTAAAGGTTTTTTCTTCATGAGCGGCTTAAACAGCACCCTTTCTTGTTTTGTTCTTTATCGAGAAGCACCGCCACCCCGGGAAGTGTCTTTCCTTCCACGAGTTCCAGTGACGCGCCCCCTCCGGTTGAAATATGAGAAATTTTATCGGCAACTCCCGACTGGTTGACCGCCGCGACCGAATCGCCACCGCCAACCACCGTCACGCAATCCGGAAGTTCCGAAATCGCCCGGGCGATCTCCATAGTCCCTTTCGCGAAATTCGGGAACTCAAAAACACCGACTGGCCCGTTCCAGAAAACGGTCTTGGCGCCCTGCAACGCGCCCCTGAATTTTTCGATCGTCATGGGGCCAATATCCATCCCCATCTGATCCTTTCCGATGTTACCACGCGCGACATGCTTCGGCTCCGCGTCAGCCGCGAATTCTTTCGTCACAATATGATCGATGGGCAGGTAAAGATAAATATGAGACTCATACGCCTTTTGCAAAATCTTATGCGCCGTGTCGATCATGTCCTCTTCGATCAACGAATTCCCGATCGAAAGACCTTTGGCCTTCAGGAACGTATAGGCCATTCCCCCTCCCACAATAAGCCGATCGACTTTGGAAAGCAGGCTCTCAAGCACCGCGATTTTTGAAGAAATCTTGGCGCCCCCGATCAAGGCAACGAAAGGCCGGGCCGGATTTTTCACGACCTTTTCCTCAAGATACAGCAGTTCTTTCTCCATCAAAAAACCCGCCACAGCCGGTAAAAATTTCGCCACCGATTCCGTCGACGCGTGCGCCCGATGCGCGGAACCAAACGCGTCATTCACGAAAAGATCCCCGTATTGGGCGAGGGCCTTCCCCATGATGTCCCTTTCCGCGGGCTCTTTCGCTTTTTCTTCCTTGTGGAACCGGGTATTTTCCAGCATCAGGATTCCCCCCTGGGAAATCGCCTTTACCATGGCGTCCGTCTCAGGCCCCATGCAGGACGGGGCAAGCCTGACTTCCTTACCGAGTAATTTCGCGAGGCGCTCCGCCACCGGAGCCATTTTATGTTTGCCCGCGAGGTATTTTGCTTCATCAAACGGTTTCCCGTCCTTCTCCGCTTTCTCGCGCGCCTTCTTCGTATCCTTTTGGGGATCTCCGAGGTGGGACATCAGAACCAGACTTTTCGCGCCCTGATCGAGGACATACTTGATGGTGGGCAAAGCGGCCTTGATACGCGTCTCATCCTGAACCACGCCGTCTTTCATGGGGACGTTAAAGTCCACCCGCATTAAAACACGTTTACCGCGAATTTCGATGTCCTTGACTGTTTTCTTTTCCATGATGGTCCTTGTCAGATTTCCAGGGACGATTCACGCCGAGACAGAACCGTCCCTGAGTCCAGCTTACCTGAGGTGTCGGGTTTACTTAACGCCGTCTTTCTTCGCCATGAACCGGAGAAGATCAATCACTCGATTGGAATAACCCCATTCGTTGTCGTACCAGGAAATAAGCTTAAAAAAACGCTTTTCCCCTTTCAGGTTATTCTGAAGCGTCGCGAGCGAATCATAAATTGAAGAACGGTTGTCATGAATAAAATCCGTCGACACCAGTTCCTCGGTTGTCACGCCCAAGATGCCCTTCAGGTAAGTTTGCGAAGCCTTTTTCAGAAGAGAGTCAATTTCCTCAATCGAAGTGTCTTTGAGGGTTCGGAAGGTCAGGTCAACGACCGAAACGTTCGGTGTGGAAACACGAAACGACATACCGGTCAGCTTCCCCTTGACGGCAGGTAACACTTCCCCGACCGCCTTGGCCGCGCCCGTCGTTGAGGGAATAATGTTGATTGCCGCCGCGCGGCCGCCTCGCCAGTCTTTTTTCGAAGGGCCATCGACCGTTTTTTGCGTCGCGGTGTAAGAATGGATCGTGGTCATAAGACCCGTTTCAATCCCGATACCTTCTTTCAGGAGCACATGGACGAGCGGGGCCAAACAATTGGTCGTACAGGAAGCATTCGACACGACATTATGCTTGGCGCTGTCATATTCATTTTCATTAACGCCCATCAGCAAAAATTTGACGTCGCCTTTTCCGGGCGCGCTGATGATCACTTTCTTCGCGCCAGCCGTCAGGTGCAACTTCGCCTTTTCAGAATCCGTAAAAAGGCCCGTTGATTCGACGACATAGTCAACTCCGAGCGCCTTCCAGGGCAGTTGATCGGGGGTCTTGGTCGCCATCACGCATTTCGTCTTGTATCCGTTAACGACCAACGTGTCTGCTTCCGGAAGTGAGGGATTACTTTTCTCGGTCTTGACATCGTGCTTGAAATGCCCATGAACCGAATCATATTTAATCTGATAAGCGAAATAATCCGCGTCCGTCGAAATATCGACGACCGCGACAACATCAATCTCCTTGCCGAGAAGCCCCTGATCGCAGATCGCCTGAAAAACCAAACGCCCGATACGCCCGAAACCGTTAATACCGACCTTGATACCCATATGTGTAATCCTCCTGGATTAGTTTCGCTACTTGGTCACCCTGGACATGTGCCTGAAGGAATGACAAAAGAAAGCGGTATTATTGTTTGTTACCGGAACGGTTCTCTTACGGGAAAACCGGGGTAGGACAAAACTGCGTAAATTATAAACAGCGCTCATGGCAAGTCAAGAAAATCCTCAATACGGCGGTGTGTTTCGGAACCTAAGGGCGGCCTTTTTCGAAAACGGCCATTTTTTAAAACGACTGCCCCCGCATTTCGGACCCGTGCGTGAAAGCTGTGACGCGCCCCCCTGTGATTTTGTCCGCAGGAACCGATTAAAAATCAAACCGCGCGGTCAGGTAATAGGTGTGATTGCGGTACTGATCCCGGAGCGTGCAGTCGTAGTTGGCCGTAAGCGTCATGTTCCCCTTGTTCAGATAAGCAAGCTCCGCGCCAAAAAGAGCGCCGTTCCGCGCAGGCTTCGCACCCGAACTCG
>Ga0116183_1000531_pt1 | contig 44870 bp, 35 predicted proteins | sample AD_UKC078_MetaG_FD_89753 | JGI IMG/M metagenome (GOLD analysis project Ga0116183, IMG submission 89753) | Active sludge microbial communities of municipal wastewater-treating anaerobic digesters from USA - AD_UKC078_MetaG | ecosystem: Engineered > Bioreactor > Anaerobic > Digestate | place: USA...
GTTGTCTTGTTTCCCACACCCTGAAGTGTAAGACCGTTGAACTCTTTTTCAGAATTGATCTTGAACCCTGTGAACTCAATTCTCACATATTTCAATGTTCCGCTGTTATCATCAGCTTTATCTCCGCCGTACCACTCAACACCGGTTTCCGCCTGCCTCTGGCATGGAGAAGTTTTTCCTGCACAATTAACAGGAGCCCATCCGTTTACAAGAAGTCCGCCCCAGTCGCCTCTTGCTCTTTCGCCATCTTCTTTTGCAGATGTGAAAACAATCGGTTTTTCCTTTGTTCCTTCAGCCATGATCTTGCTTCCAGTGCAAGCATGATCAACAAAAAACCGAGAATCTTTTTTACCTTCATTTTTCTACTCCTTAGAAAAAGTTATCGTTTTACATAACGCTCAATGAGCCGGAAAGAAAGTAAAGCAGAAGTGTTAATATATGATTAGGAAGCCATTAGAAAACAGATTGGATAAGATTAGAAATCAGTTACTGTGGATAATAGACAATTAGGGAAAACCCGCTTAGCTTCTTTCATAAAATGCCTTATCCGCACAAGTTGGAAAGCTTTCATGTTGTGCGGACAATTGATTTTAAAACTTGCTTATCCGCACAAGTTAAATACAATGAAATTTGAAAAAATGTTAATTTCAAGGGAGTTACACATGTTTATCGGAAGAAGAAATGAGCTTAATATGCTTGAAGAAAGCTATAAATCCGACAAGAGTGAGCTTGTTGTAATATATGGGAGACGGCGAATCGGTAAAAGCCGGCTTGTCAAAGAATTCGGAAAAGATAAAAGCCATTTCTTTTCATTTGAAGCCCTCGAAAACAGCAGCATGGCTGAACAGATGAATCATTTTGTAAAACAGATGTCGGGGCAAATTAATGATCCTTTTATCAACAACATTAATTTTGATTCATGGCATGATATTTTTTCCTACCTTACAACAAAATTAATAAAAAACAGCCGCAGACAAAAAAAGCTTGTTGTTTTCTTTGATGAAATTCAATGGATGGCGGGGAAACGAAGCACTCTCATTTCATTGATAAAATATTTCTGGGACAAGGAATGGAAAGATCAGAACATAATGCTGATCATGTGCGGCTCAATTGCATCTTTTATGATTGATAAAGTAATTAATTCAAAAGCATTGTACGGCAGAATGACAATGGAAATGCACCTGAAAGGACTTCAACTGAATGAAATTCCGGCATTTTTCTCATCTGACACCAGCAATGAAGAAATTATTAAATATATTTCTGTTTTTGGCACCGTTCCAAAATATTTTGAAATGATTGACAAAAACCGTTCATTTGAACAGAACATCAACAAGCTATGTTTTTCCGGTAATGCCGTGATGATAACAGAGATGGAGAAAATATTTTACAGTCAGTTTCAGGAAGCTGCAAATTATATCCAAATTGTTAATCTGCTTAAAAAAGGAATGCTGAATCTAAAGGAAATTTCTGAAAAAACAGGCATGCCTTCCGGTGGCGGACTGAAAAGGTATGTTGAAAACCTCGAAAAGGCGGACATTGTAAAATCATTCGTTCCCTGGAACAAAAAGTTAGACAGCAAAATCAAAAAATATTCTATCATTGACGAGTTTTTAAATTTTTATTTCAGATATATAGAGCCGAATAAAGTGGATATAGTCGGAACAAACAGGGGAAATTTATTTAAATCATATACATCAGATTCGTTTGCTGTATGGCTCGGGCTTGCTTTTGAAAAAATGTGTGTCAAACACTCTATTTTTCTTGCAGATATTATGGGTTTTAAGAACGAAGTAGCTTCATCCGGATCACATTTCTCAATTGATAACGACAGATTTCAGGTAGATCTTATTTACAAAAGATTTGACAAGGTTGTGACAATCTGTGAAATCAAACACCATACAAAAGAAATATCGGCAGAAATAATAAAAGAAATGGAAAGAAAGAAACAATTGTTAAAAATTCCACGCGGATATAGCGTCGAAACTGCACTCATCAGCACTTACGGACCTGACAAATCGCTCAAATCAAGCGGTTATTTCAACCATTTTGTTACAGCACAGGACATTTTCAGCAAAAGATAAAGGAATTATTCAGTTCGCATGGAAACTGAAGAAAGTGAATTGATACAGGTGGTTAGCCGGCGTCTCACTCTTCACACAAAGAAATCGGGTCTTCCAGGCATTTCCATCCTTTTTCAGGATCGGGACATTTGCACCATTCAATTTCTTTATCATTTTCACATGTAAGCATTATCGTTTCACCGCTTTCACATGTGCCGCAAGACATTGAATCGCATCCTATTGAACCATCTGGACTGCAAGCACAAAGATTACACCACTCAGTAAAAGTGTCTTCTTCTTCATAAACCTTTCCATTGTAAAAACAGTTGATCTTTTCAAAGGAAAAAACTTTGTCTTCCTGTTGTTCAGCCCAGTAGAAATCATAGTCAATCTTTATCTTTTCAATATTTGTAAGATCATGATCTTCTGAACTGAACTCCATTTCGATTCTCATTGGACAGTCACACCCCGGAACACTCCCGTCTATGATGTTTACCGCTTTCAAATACACATTGAGCAGAGTTTTGTCTGTTTCATCAGGAACTGCCTTATAATAAAAATCGTTTCCGGCACAGTAGAATTTATCCTGATAATAAAACACTATTTTGTTTTTGCTCTTATCAAACAAGCTCACTTTCTGAGGAACTGGATAGTAATCTTCCCCTTCTTTTCCCAAACAACCACTGAGGACACCTTTTGTAAGATCTTCATCGTCATCATCAGGATTTTCTTTTTCGTTGTCGGTTTCCTCGCCGTTTTTTCTATCATCTGTGTTATCTTCATTTGAATTCTGAGCTTCATTATCACATGCGGCAAAGAACATCATAACAGCAAAAACCATAAAAATTCCAAGCACTTTTCTAATCATGACTTCCTCCGGAAAGTTAATTAACAAAACATTATAACTTTAGTACAATAATTCCAGGATTTTATTTATGTTTTGTCAGAGAAAGCCAAAAACGGTCGCAGATTATTTTAAGTCGCCTAATTTCGCAATTATCTCTGCGGCTCCTATATCCATTCTTGCAAATCCGAACCATTTTTTGCCGAGATCTTTCAACGATGCACCGAAAAGATAAAGGTCTTTACCGTCAATAATCATGAAACGATCATGGGAATAACTGAATTCCTTTATTTCTGCTGGTGGAAATTGTTCGTTGAATTTCTGCATATCGAGTTGAAGCTGTTTTGAACGGTTTTTTGTGAGGATTTTGAGCACAACTCCCTGTTTCCGTTTTGAAAAAAGTGTGAGGACTGTATCATCAACATAATTGTCAATCAGGATGATCGATTTTTCAGCAGAACGGATAATATCTGAAATGAATTTGTGTGCGTCAAATATTTGTCCGTCAAAAAAAACACCTTGTTTGGGTTGAATTTGTTTTGATTCAATCGCAGAAAGAATCTTTTCAATTTTACTGTCTGTTTCCAATTTGTATTCTATCTGTTTTCTCTCAAGTGTTTCAAATTTCTCAAATATTTCGTATGTGTCTTTAAAATAACGACGCATTGCAACAAATGCTTTTATGATATTTATGCTCATTTTAACAGAAGCATCGCTTTTCAAAACATTTGCAAGCATCATAACGCCATGTTCAGAAAAAACTCTCGGTAAATATTTTTTGTGCTTGCCTTGACCTTTTTCTAAGGTCGCAAAATGCGACCTTAGAAAACCGTATTCCGATCTTGACAGAACAAAGCTGAATTCATCAGGAAATCTGTCAATATTTCTTCTGACCTGCTCATTCAATCTTTTAGTTTCAACACCATACAGTTCAGCAAGATCACTATCCAGCATCACTTGCATTCCTCTGACTGTGAAGATTCTGCTCTTAATATCATCAATCTTTATCAACTCATTTTCGCCCATTTTCCGGCCCCGACTTTTAGTCACCAATAGATAATGCAATAATTGAATTAAATATGCGAGAAATCAGATGCGATTATTTAAGTCAACGGAAAACAGAAGAAAAGCGGAATTGATTCAGGGGGTTTGGGAAGGTTTATGCGATGATTTTATATGTATTTACTGAGATCAGATCTCTATGAATCTTTCAGGACGAATATTTCGTCTTTTTTTCTGCAACTATATATGATTTTTCACTATTTTTTGATTTATCTGCATTCTTTTCAACAGGGTTTATTTCAATTCTTATGTTGAAGATGTTTTGAAGTTTTGCAATTGTTTTCATGTTCAGGAATTTGTCTGACCCGAAAAGCTGAGTCACGAAAGCTTTAGATGTTTCCATTTTTTGCGCAAGATCTTTTCTGCTCATTCCTCTCTTGTCCATAATATCCTGAATTTTAAAGAGAAACTTCATCTGTATCTTCATTGCATCAAATTCAATCTTTTCATTATCATCAACCGGCGTGAGTGCAAAGTTGAGAGCTTCCTCGATTTTGAGCTTTTTTCTGTTACTTGAACTCATATTCGTATCCTCCGATTGTTTTATATTTCTGTGTCAACCTTTTATCATTTCTTGAACTCTGCTTTTTTTCAACTGAAACAACGACAACCTTTTTATCTGAAAAGAAAAATTCTTTGCATATCACTCTTCTTTTACCGAATTTCATTGCCGTCAAGCTCCATTCTTTATACTCCATTTTGTAATGTATATCATCGTATCTGTTGTTCATTACAACCGTCAATACAGCAAAAAGTTTTTTCCTGTTTTCCATAAAAAGCTCTGAAATTTCCGCTTCATTTTTCAAATCAACATAAATTTCAACTTTTGCATTCTCTTTTTCAAAAACTTCAATGAACTTGTTAATTTCCGCAGTAATGTTGCGGCAACTTCTCTTGAAAGTTAACTGATTGGTTAATTTTTTGCAAGTTTTTTCTTCTCTGCTCATTCGATCAAATCCTTTTATTTAAATCAACAAAATTCTTTCAGTTGCACATTTATATCTATTTATGTTTTATTGCAATAAAATTGAGATACGATTATTTAAGTCAATGGAAATCAAAAGAAAAACGGAATTGATTCAGTGTGTTAAGCACAGTTTTACAACAAAAATATGTAGTTATGGCGACCCGACACTTATGGTTTTTCGTGATTACTATCTGCTATTTATGATGCCACCATATTCTCATCTTTGTGATTATGAACCAGATTATTCCAACAAATAAAATAAAACCATAGATTCCAGATCCTTCACCATATGAAAAAAATGAATTCAAGAAAAGTAATACACCAATAAAAAACACAATTAATGAAAGGATAATTTGCATCTTCAAGCTTTTTGAGGTTAGCTGCACCGTTGAAAGTGGACTTCCAGCACCCACTGACCCTAGAATCGGTGCACCACAATGAGGGCAAGCTGTTGCGGTTGACGAAACTTGATTCTGACATTCAGGACATTTAATTAAAGCCATCTTCATCTCCTTAAATAATAATTTTAAAAGCCCAAAACCCTTGTAAACTTGTCACTTATATCATACATTTTTCAAAAAATCAACGAATTGTCACTTATTTCCTGTAGACTTATATTGTACAAATTCTATTTTTGAATCATGAAAGAGTTTGATATCAAAGTCATTTTTGGTCTGCGTTTGCGACAACTTAGAAAAGAGAAAGGTCTGAGTCAGGAACAGCTTATGATGTCAACCGGAATTCATCGCACATACCTTTCAGAGGTTGAAAGAGGAATAAGAAACATAAGCATCGTAAATATCTATAAAATTTCATCAATACTCGATGTTGACATAATGGAAATGTTCAACTTCAAAAAGATTGATCAGGAACGCATCTGATTCTTTTGTTTTCCCCTCAATAACTCCATCCTAATCCGACGGAGAATTCGCGTCCTTTTTTATAGGTGCTTCTGATCTTTTTGATGCCATCACCTTCGTAATAGACTTCAACGGGAAGATCAATGAGGTTAGTGGCTTTGAATGAGAGTTTGAATCCGTGTTTAAATGTCTGGCTTGCTACGAAATCGAGCTGATGCCAGGGTTGTTCCCATGCGTGAGGTCCTGTAACGGCAAGTGTGTCAAGCCGTTTTCCAAACATGTTGTAAAGGATTGAAACTGATGTTCCGATGTCTGAATTATCATATCCGAGCTGAAGGTTGATTATCCATGGAGACTGTCCCTGAAGCGGTCTTTCATCTTCATTTTCAACATCGACGACTGAATAGATATAGCTCAGATTTCCCGCTAAAAAAAGCTCTTCAAGTGAATCATGAATAAACCCGAAATTCTTTCTTGCTTCAAGTTCAACTCCAAGATTCATTGCCGATTTTCCGTTCTTAAAGGTCTTTGATTCTCCTGATGCATCGGTATAAACCTGTTCTATCGGCTTTTCAAACTGTTTAAAGAAAAACGCGGCTGACAGACTTTCCATGGTTGAAAAATACCACTCATACCTGAAATCAGCACTGTGGATAACAGCTTGTTTTAACTCAGGATTCCCCAAAGTTTCACCTCCTCCTTCGACATCATCCATCATAGCCGGAGAAAGCTCTTTGAGCGAAGGCCTGTTCACAGTTAGCGAATATCCGGCTCTGATCTGCATATCATAAGGAAGTTTATAGACAAGTGATGCGGCTGGAAGAAAATCTTCAGACTGCAACGGACTTTCAATTATTTCGGGGTTAGCTGCATAAAGTTCATAGGTCTTAACTGCATATTTGCTGTTTTCATATCTCATTCCGGCCGTAAGAACAAGCCCTTTCCAGATTTCCCAGTCAAACATGAAAAACCCGGCAAGGAGCATCTGATCAGCAAGATAATTATCTGTATTTCTTGTTATTTCACTTATAACTGCACCATCAGGATTAATGTTTTCGGGACTGAGAATGGATTCCATGTCACTGGATGTATATTCCGGATCTCTGTTTTTTATCTTGTATCCAAACCTTCTTGTGTCAACAGCCCTGTCTTTTGCAACAAGATTGAAGCCGGTTTTAAGTTTGAGATCAAGATCCTTATATATTTTAAACGGCTTATTTATATCAAAACCAAAATCGTGATTATTATCAGCAAGATATGTATAAGCCCTTTCATTTGATTTTGTGGTTTTTGTCAGCAGATATGAATCATTCTCAGGATAAAAATCGTATCTGTAGTGTCTTGAATCAGGCATTTTCATTTCAGCACGACTGAAAGTATATCTCCAGTCAAAACCAAGATCTCCGGCAGCCGCGATCTTATGCGTTCCCCTTATCTGTTCAGAGATCAGCATCTGTTCAGTCCAGCGGAGTTTGGTTGTTTTTGTATTGTCACCTATTTCAAAATTATATCCTTCGGCAACACTCACCGCATCTTCTGTGGTACGGAGAACAAGCAGAGTGTTCCCTATTTTTGTGTGTTTGCCGATATCAAGACCTGACTCAAGAATTGAGCCCATTTTAACATCGTTGGTGGTGATGTCATACCGATATCTTGATTTAGCAGTCAGGTCATTCCCTGTGAAACCGTAACTATTCGTTGTTACCTGTTTTGTCTCCATTCCGTTGCTGTATGAAAAAGAGCCAAGAAGTCCGAAACTCACATCTCTTAGCTTCCACCTGTCACCAAGAGTAATAGAAAACCCCAGATCGGGCAGAATCATTGTTTCATGAGTGTTCCATCTGTTCGGAAAAGATTCGCCAAGTGACTCCATTTCCTCTTTTGTAAAACCGTCTTTACTGTATTTATCCTTTTCCTTTAATGCAACATCCCCTTTTGTCGCATCAAGAACATCTTTTGGAATATCGCGAGACCCGTCATCAATTCCGAGCCAGTCATATTTTCCACCTTTGTAACTCATTCCGGTTGAAAATGAATCGTCAGCAAAACCGGCACTTAACGATAAAGAAGCAGTGAATTTTTCAGGAATTCCCTTTGTTTTTATCTTGATCACTCCGCCTCCGAACTCTCCGGGCATATCGGGGGTAAATGTTTTCTGAACTTCAACGCTCTGAAGCATTCCGGTTGGAAAAATGTCAAGCGGAACAACCCTCTTTTCCGGCTCGGGACTCGGCAGGGTTGAACCGTTCAGGAGTGTGCTTGAATATCTTTCGCCCATACCTCTGACATAGACATATTTTCCGCCTACAACTGTGAGACCCGTGACTCTTTTTAAAGCAGATGCCGCATTTGAATCACCCGATTTTGACATCTGTTCAGCCCCGATCACATCGCTCACGGCACTTGATTCTCGTCTTTCCTCCATTAATGATGCTATCCCCCCCTGGATATGAGGCACAAGAACTACATATTCGTCAAGTTCAATTGATGCAGGCGTAAGTTCAATATTCTTAACAGTTTCAATCCCTTCGCGTATTTCAACCCCTTCAACTGTCTGAGTGGAGAACTGTGCATGAATGAATGAAACAGCATAACTGCCGGGTGGAAGTTCCGTTTTGAAAGCTCCCGATTCATCAGTTACAATACGCGACCTTATTCCTTTAATAAATATAGATGCTTGCGGCACGACACTTTTGTCAACAAGTGATGTGACAACACCTGAAAAAACTCCAGGTGCAAGGTTTTTGTTAATATTTTCATCAACTTTCTCTACACTTCCTTCAGGGTGTTCTATTTCAATTTCAGAATTTGTTCCGTCATTTTTTGCTGAAATTATTATCCTTGTTGATTCACCTGCAGCAACAAGAAACTCAGCAACTGCAACAACTTTTTTGTCTCCTGTAACTTTAACCTTGTGTGTGCCGGCACTTAAAACTGCTCTTGCCGCCCCCGATTCATCTGTAAATTCAACTGTTTTGTCATCAAAGATCACTCTCATATCCTTTGCGGGCTTCCCAAGAGAAAAAACATAAAGAACAACTTCACCTGTACTTTCCTCAGAGTGCATAAACTGGAAAAATGACAGAAGAACGATAGAAATTATGAAGATATTTCTCAAACTTAACTCCGGAAACCAGTTTTTAAACAACTATAACCGGATACTATTTAAATTAAATTTGTTAAAACAGTGTTAGCGTTGTGTGAGAAAGATGTTTTGTCTATTACTGTAGAAAATACTGGCCGGATTTGTTGTATCTAACTGATTTTTTTACTTTTTCAAGTGTATATTGTGCAGAAAGCCCGACTGATTCGTTTAACGGGATCCCTTTTGCAAGATTGACTGCCAGAGATGAAGAGAATGTACAGCCGGTGCCATGAATATTTCTTTGCGGTTCAAACAGCTCGATAGGAATTTTTGTTGTTACACCTCTGCCGGTGACAAAAATGAATGACTCCCCTGCTTCAAATGTTGTAACTACGCAGCATCCAAGCTCTTTCGAGATGTTTTCAGACATTATTCCTACTGTTTCTTCAGAGTTTTTAAGCAGTCTGTGAATAATTTTCAATTCCTTTAAGTTTGGAGTTATTACTTTGTTATCTCCTGCCATAAATGAGATGTAACTATCCGGAACAATTAAGTTTTCAACTTTGCTTGATGTGGCTTTGAAAACCGGGTCTATAACTATGGGGACTTTAAAATTCTGAATCTTTTCAGTTAATTTTAATATCCACTCATTTTCAAGCGGCAGCAATCCGGTCTTGATCGAATATATCTGAAATTCATCTTGAAGAACATCAATGGAATCAGACACATAATCAAATGAAACAGGAATGACACCCGAAAAATCCATTGAATTCTGGATCGTGAGAACTGAAGGGACCGATATCGGAAATCCGTCATTTTCCCTTACTGTTGAAATGTCACGCCCCATTCCAGCACCGTTTGTTGGGTCAACACCCGAAATGATAAGTATTGCAGGTGGCTTAAGCATGTTTCTGTACAAATCTTAAGAAAGCGACTATTGCCGCAAAATAACAGAATGCCGCCATCGTGAAAACGAATGTGAACCCGTAAGCCATTGCAAGTATTATCGAAAATATCGAAGCGACAACCGAAGCCACACCGTTCACAGCATACGCCCACGGAATGAAACTGCTGTTCTTTTCACCAACAATGGTCAGAGCCGTCGGGAAAAACTGTCCAAGCAGAAATCCAAGCGGAAAAAGAACAACAAGCGACAACACGATCCTCGCTGAAAATGAATAGTGAATGAACTTGTGTGTAAAGTTCGGAAGCAGTACCGCATAACCCATTATGATAAGCGGGAAGATCAGAAGCATTGCGCCGAATATCCCCTTTTCGCCTACAGCAATAAGGATTTTCCTGCTTAAAAGAGAACCGATACCTGCCGAAAGAAGAAGTATCATTATTGTCACCGATATTGCATCAGCCGGATTTCCAAGAAACAGAACGAACTGCTGTATAACCGACATTTCGATGAACATAAAACCCGTCCCTATCATGAAAAAATAGATGATCTGGTTTACAGGGCTGAACGACCGTTCCTTTTTACCCATGAAAAAAAGCGGCATGACAATGAACATGAACGAAAAGAAAAGTGCCTGAAAAAGACTGAGTCCGAGTATCAGCAGACCTATCGGCATAGAATCAACAAAAGAGCCGCCGGTCCTGTTTACATCGGAAAAAAGATGATTGACACGGTAATATTTAAAAAAGAAAGGCCTGTCATCCGAAACCGGCTCAATATCGTAATAATATTCAGAAATGAACTTCTCTTCATCTCCTTTTTCAACCGCCTTGAAAAACGCATTGAAACCGCTGTTTATATAATTTATCCCTTCAGAAGTTGAAAAGTTGTGCTTTGCAAATACTGGATCGTAATATTGAGCGGAAGCGGAAAATCCGGGGGCGTATATTATTCTTATGTTTTCAGTTGCTGACACCACTTCATTCATATGATCAAGCTCTGACCAGGTGAAAGGCCGGTTTTTGACAAGGATCGCCGCCAAAGCACCGTCACCCACAACTGCAATGTTGTTTTCCGGACTTTCGACACCTCTTTCCCGAAGCACCTGAACTGCCTGCGTGCAGAGCTTCAGCATTTCTCTCGAAGGCCAGAAAAGCCAACGGATTATACTTAAAGTTCCATCATCAGTAAGATGTTCCAGATATTCCCTCATCGCATCAGTCGTGTATATGAAGCTTTCGCTCATTACATAGGCACCAGTCGAAAGTGCCGCCCATGTATCAACCCCCGACATCTGGATTATGTCAAATTTGTCAGGACTTCTGCGGATAAAGCTCCTTCCTTCGCTATGAACAATATTTACACGACTGTCCTGATATGGTTTTCCAATGAAATCGGCATAAAGATCCTTTGTGACATCTATCATTGCTTTGTTTATCTCTACACCCGTAACTGAGTATGCACCATTATGCAGAGCTGTTACAATATCAGTCCCCCCGCCAAGACCCACGACAAGCACTTTCGGCTTTTCATGAAGATGGTAACCGATAGAGTAAAGTGATCCTGAAATGTCCGCACTCCCTCCCGGGAAGTTATATAAAAGTGTGTAGGCATCACCGTCAATTGTTATCACCTTGTTTTGCAAGTCTGGAAAATAATTAAAGAATCCCTGTGAATGTTTGTTTTCAAAAACATCAATCCTGGCAACCCTATCCCACTTTGTGTGAGTTATCTTCTGACCTGAATCGTATGTGTAACCGATTCCTAACGCCTTGGAAGCGGGAGGTTTCGCAGGCATCAGATCTTCTCTCAGAGGAAAAAGAGCGGCAAGTAAAATAAAACCGGATATTGAAACAATTAAGGAACGGCGATCCCTGCCTGATATTGCAAAAAACAGAGCAGACAACATACCCAGCAGCGAAACGGCAAAAACAGCACCTTCAGCCCCGAACTTCTCCATTACTGGAAGAACCGCCATGCCGCCAATGGCGCTACCTGCAAGATTCGACATATAATAAAGATTGATCCTTTTACTTATGAATGTGAAAATGAAGGAAATTGCCACACCTGCAAAGAAATAAGGGAAAATAAGAAGAAGATAATAAAGGAAAATATAGGCAAGCTGAAGTATTTTGTCAGGCATGAAAGTGTCAAGCGGAACCCTCAGTGCGACTGCAAGAGAAATTACAGATGAAATTGAAAAACCTGAAGAACAGAGCGCAAGGAATCTGTGCGAATTTACGGGCTGTTTCTTTCTTATCGAAAGCCAGGTTCCAGCGGCTGCCATCCCCATGAGAGCAACTGTAATGACCATGTAGGCAAGATGATGCCAGAGCGTGAATGAAAATATTCTTGTCTGAAGTATCTGAAGAGCAATTATTCCAAATGAGATTAGAAATATTCCAGTAAAAATCATATGATCCTATTCTCCGGTTTCAATCTTTTTCCCTTGAAGAAACAATATAGTGTTCCCTGTGAAAAGAGTTGTCTGTCTGGACTTCGACAAGTATTTTAAGTTCTTTTTTAAGTTCACCGAATTCTTCAGAGTGCTTGTGCTCAAGAGCAAAAGCCGCATCAGGATGAGCTTTAATGTTTATAAAACGGCTTCCGTAAAGTTTAACTTCTCTCTGTATGTCCCTGAACATCTGAAAAACCATTGTGTCTCTTGATCTTATTATACCGTTTCCGTTACAGTAAGGACAAGGTTCCGTCATGGAGGAGATGTTACTTTCAGTTGTCCTTTTTCTTGTTATCTGTATGAGACCCAGACGGGTGAAATAGAAAACCGAACATTTTGCAGGGTCTTTTTCCAGTTCCCGTTCAAGCTCTGAAATAACCTTCTTTTTATTGTTCTGGTTTCTCATATCTATGAAGTCGACAACGATTATACCTGCTATATTTCTCAATCTGAGATGATATGCTATCTCCTCAACCGCTTCAAGATTGGTTTTGAGAACAGTGCTTTCGAGATTTCCCTTGCCGACAAATTTTCCAGTATTCACATCAATGACCGTCAACGCTTCAGTCTGCTCAATTATAAGAAACCCTCCGCTTTTGAGCCATATCTTCTTTTTCAGAACTGAAATTATTTCCGGCTCTATCGAATAATAATCAAATATCGGATAGGGAAGATCGTAGAATTTGACCAGCTCATCAGGATTTTCGTTGTAGAACTGAAGATAGCTCCTCACATTCTTTTCATCCAGTCTGCTGTCTGTAACGATCTCCTTCAGATCTTCGATGCCGGTGTTCTGTATAATTTCTGTCAAAGGATCAAGTGAATCATGAATAAGTGCCGCACCTTTCTCTTTTTTATATGCATTCTGTATCTCAACCCATTTTTTTATCAGAGAGACCGCCTCTTTTTCAATTATTTTCACATCACTGCTGCCTGCAAGAGTTCTCAAAATTATGCCGTAACCCTTTTTCTGAACTTTTGTGCCGAGCTCTTTCAATTCATTTCTTTTTATATTATCTGTTATCTTTCTGCTGATCCCTATGTGCGATATGGTCGGCAGAAGAACGCAAAACCTTCCGGGCAGCGATATGTGTGTTGTCAAACGGGCTCCTTTCTGACCTATCGGCTCTTTAATAACCTGCACAAGAACCCGCTCCCCTTCCTTTACATATTTTGCAATGTCCCTTTTTACAGGATGACCACTCTGATTTTCCTGTGATTCCTCGATCTCGTCATCCTGAACGGTTTTCTGGAACTCTTCATAAGTAATATCCGTTCTAAGATCGTTGATAAAAATAAAACCGGTCCTTGTGCCGCCGAATTCAACGAAAGCGGCCTGCATCCCGGGAAGAACCCTTTTTACGATCCCTGAGTACACATTTCCGAGACAGTATCCTGTATCCGACCTCATTATGTGAAGTTCTACAAGTTTCTTCTCCTCAATTATTGCGACCCTTTTCTCACCGTGAACGGCATTTACAATTATCTGTCTTTTCATACCGGGATTTCCGCTAAGATACAGTAAGAGGTCTTTTCTGTTTCATCGGTATTATCGGCATGTCTGCCTGAACTTTTTTCAAGTCTTCAATTATCTCATTCTCAAGATTCGGTTTAAGATGGAAAGTATGCACTTCATTTTTCCTTTTAAGTTTCAACAGTTCCTTTTCCAAAAGTGCCGGGGTAAGATGTTTTGATGCAACCGCAATATTTTCAAGCCGGTTTGGAAAAGATGTTTCCCAGCAGATAGCTTTTACAGTGGGCTCATCGTTGACATGGTTCACAAAATTGTCACAGATAAAAGTATCTCCTGAATATGCAATTGAACAGTCGTTTTTTCTGATAATAAAACCTATTGACTCAACTAAATGATTTACCTCTATCGGAAGAAATTCGATTCCGTCAAGTGAGAAAGGTTTCTCAAACTCTACCGGCTGAAAATTTATCGTTGGTTTGCTCTTAGAAGGAAGTTTTGTAAAATCCGGCCAGATAAGATCGTTAAGTATGTGGGTCTTAATCTCAGACATGATTTTTTCTGTTGTGTAAACAGTAAAAACATGGTTTCCCAGAGAAAGCATGAAATCGGCAAATATCGGAAGATTTTTTATATGGTCAAAATGGGAATGTGTTATAATAACGTTTTTGATCTCAAGCAGTTGCGGTATATCAAGAGAAGACATCAGTGAGCCGGTGTCAATGACTGTAGAAGGGGTGATCTGCATCGAGATACATTTCTTGTTTTCAAGGTCGCTACCGTAACAGCCAAGCGGCAGAATTGAAAGCATGCTTACCTCCTTGTTTTGGCCGGAGTATGCTATATTCTAAATAGGTTCATGTCAAGAAAAGCTTAGTCTCTGCAATTGCCCGAAATATCGCAAAGTTATTTTTTTTACAAAAATTTGATATTTTGTGTTTTTCTGCTAAAGTCCATTTTGATGAAAGTTTTGGTTACTTTAAAATAATTCACCAATGTATTGAATGAGGTATTTGTTATGTTTAAGAATTTTACATTTTTAATGCTTATTCCGGCAATTCTGATTTTGATCTCATGTAACCCTGAAGATCAGTATCTCAGTAAGCTTTATCCGAAGGAATCAAGAAATTATGCGATCCAGTCACTGAAAAAAATGAAGGGTGAGATCGGTAATCTTGACAAAACATGCGAAAAACTGCTCAAACTTGATAGAACACCTGAAGCCGGAGTAGCAGTTCTTGCAGCGGGTGAGATCGGGTGCACGATGTCAATTCCGAGGATTGGAGAAATTGTCGATGACTGCCTCGTTTCATTAAATGTAAGAAATCTTAAAACCCTAGAAAGCGCCGCAATGGCGATGGGTCTTCTCAAAAACCCCGATGCTGTTCCGATCCTTGCAAAATATTTTTCCATCAACACTCCTGAAGTGCTTGCAGCCGGTATGCGTGAAAAAGCAGAATCTGTCGCAAAAAGAGCGGCGATAGAAGCACTTTCAAAGATGCCGAACGAAAGCAAACACCTTGTTCCGGAAATATTGAAAGTTTTTAACTCATCCATTGAAGATTTCGGAACAAAATACACAACTGCCGGAATTATGGGTGAATGGCAGGACCCGTCTACTGTCCGTCCTCTTGTCACTTCTCTTTTTTATGAAGAACAGGGATTCAGTCTTTTCCCTGAAGCCAGAAAATCTCTTATCCGTCTCGGTAAACTTGCCGAAGAAGAACTTATAAAGGCATACAACGGTCAGAACCCTACAGTTAATGACATTCAGAATGCAAACAAAGACAGAGCTACAAAACAGTTCTGCCCTGAATATATTGACAATGAAGAAGCAAAGAAAAAGGGTGATTGTCCGAAAGACGATGAATTCGTTGCCACAATAGCTTCCATAGAAACCACAACAAAACTTAAAACATCCATTGTCCTTGCAGATATCCGTTCAAAACTCGCTGTTGACATGGTTATTGCAGAACTTGAAGCACAGCTTGCAACCGACAAGAAACAGCCATTCCTTGCAGAACATCTTGCTGTTCAGCTTGCAAAATTCGGAGATTTCAAGGCAACAGACACTCTTCTTAAAATGGTTAGCAAGAAATTCACAAAGAATGCTGTGAAAAAACCTGACCACAAACCCTCAAAAGAAGAGATCGCTCAGGCAAAACTTGCTGACAGGGGACAGGAAATATCAATCACGATGAAAGGTGCAGAAGCACTTGCAATACTTGGTGATCCGAAATCAATTCCATATCTTCTTGAGCTTGCAAAACAGAAACCTATCTCTGAATATAACGAGATGAATGAAAAGATACTTTTCTATGAATCAATCGTATGGGGTGCTGATGCATTGACCAGAATGATGTACGAACCGGAAATGGCATCTGACTTTATCAAACATGCTGAAAGTATTATAAGTGAAGGCGAAAGCTATGTCGCAGGGGTAGAAAAGAAAACAAAAGAGCAGATCTTAAAGGAAACCAAGGGACAGGAATTAAGTGCTGAAGACCTTGACAAAAAGATCAAGACCCAGGCAAGACTTGATGTTAACTATGATTCGACAAATAAGACTGTTGAAATGTTTAAGCGGTTTGTCTCAAGGGCGAAAGTGTCACAGGAATGCGGCAAAGAGGTTAAATGTTACGTGGAAAAGCTTAAGGACAAAGACTCTGCCGTAGTTGAAAAAGCGGTTTACATGATCGGGTATTCGGGTGAAATAAAACATTATAAAGACCAGCTCAAACCTGTTTTCACACATGTTGAGCCATATGTCCGTGAAGCTCTTTCAATCGCTCTTCTTAAAACTGAAGACAAAGGTTTTGTGCCAATAATCGAAGAGGTTCTTAAAAATGAAGGAGACAAGGTTGAATACGCACTTGCAGTGAGAGAGTTTAGAGCTATAGCAAGTTATCTCAGTTCACTTAATTAGATCTGCTCTTGATCACCTTCTTTATTCCTTTTGAGGTTCTCACATGAAAGTTGCAATCGTCAATGTAAACCGTTCAAGAATAAGCAGAAACACAGAGTACCATCTTTTTACATTAAAAGCTTTTATTGACGAAAGAGCCGTCAGTGACATTGAAACTGAGATCATAAACATTTATATGACCGACGACATGGCAACTACCGCCAACCTTTTGAAAAATAAAAATGCCGACATTATTCTTTTCAGTGTTCTTTACTGGAATTCAGCTTACATTTTAAAACTCGCTGAAAGCTGCAGAACATTACCTGCGATCAAAGGTTTGTGGGGACACGACACATTCTCGCATCCGGAAGAATACCTCAAGAAAGATTTTGATTTTATAATTCAGGATGAACCGGAACTCGCTCTGTATGAGATGGCATCACTTAAGAAAGAAAACAGAGATATCAGCTCTGCAAGCGGTATAATATTCAAAGACCGGGTGAAGAAAACCTTCGTCTTCGGTGAAAACAAGGTGATCAGTGATCTTGATCTTATTCCGTCCCCATATCTGAAGGAGATGATCGAAGTTGATGAGCACACAGTCGTTTACTGGGAAGTCGCAAGGGGCTGTAGTTTTAAATGCGATTTCTGTGTTGAATTTTCCAAGGCAGGCAATTTGAGATATCACAGTTTTGCTTATCTTGAAAAAGAATTGCGCTATTTTGTATCCAGAAATGTTTCTCAGATAGTGATAGGATGCCCGATCTTCAACTTAAGTCATCAGCATTTTGTCAAAATACTTGATATGCTTAAATTTCATCTGCCTCATGCATCTGTTGAGATTCAGGCAAGACCGGACCTTCTCACGAGAGAGGACATAGAATCTCTGGCTGAAATGAATGTGTTTATTAACATCGGATTGCAAACCGTAAATCAGAAAGTTCATGAAAACCTGATGACTTCTCTTAATGTTGAAAATGCACTTAACATCATCAGGTATATGGCAAACTTTCCCAATCTTCCTTTCGGCATAGATATAATCGCCGGACTTCCGAAAATGACATTTGATGACTTTCTTAACGATCTTGAAAACGCATTCAATCTCTGGCCTGTTTCTTTAAATGTTTTCAGGTTATCAATGTATCCTGGGACAAGAATGTTCAACAGAATGAGAGAATATAATTATACCGTAGAACACTCGTATCCATACAGAGCTCTTGACAATCCGCAATTCAATAAAAGAGAATTTGAGAAGATCAGTGAAATGGCTGAAGGAATAGATGTCCTTTACAACAAAGGCAGAATGGTGTCTATCATAACTATGCTTGCAAAAGGACTGGAAATGCCATGCCATGAGATCATAACCCGTTGGAACAAGTGGATAAAAAAGCAACCTGTTGACATGAATTCAATGGACCCTGATGATATTAATTACGATCAGCTTTTTGAATATATAAATGAGTTTTTCTCCTATCTTTTCGACCGGTTCCAAAAAAAGAAGCTGTGGCCGGTCGCTTCAGATATTCTCAAACACAATTATTTTTACACCACATCCTTAATGACACTTGAGGAGGATATTATAACTTATCCTTATCAGATAGAAGCCATTGATAACAAAACTTTGATAGGGATCAACTGTTCTGCCTTTTTTGACAAATTCTCATACGACATTGAAGATATTATCGAAACCGGCTACATCGATTTAAAGAAATATTCCTGCGATGTTGACAAGGAAAGCATGTATGGTCTAGTTTACCGTCTTGATGGCAGTGTTTTCACAAAGACTATTACTGATGAAGAAGGCAGTATTTTTTCCTTCATACGCAAAAAGAATTCCGTTTCAATTTCTGAAATTCAAAAAAAGTTCAAGAATATAGATGTTCTTAATTTTATCACTTTCTGGTGTGACGAAGGCGTTCTTTTTACAGTTCAGTAAGCTGACCTCAGAAAAATCAAAAAAAAATGGCTCCTCGTGACAGACTTGAACTGCCGACCTAGTGGTTAACAGCCACCCGCTCTACCGACTGAGCTAACGAGGAACCTTAATAAAGATCACAGAGCCAACGAACATCAGCGAGAGGTAATATACATATCATGAGCATGGTGTCAAATATTTTCACAATCATTTTTTTTATTCTGATAACATTAATGATTACAAGAGATTATTTTTTGATTAATTTTGCTTGACGGATACCTTTTTTCAAGTAACATTCTTTTGTGGATTTATCCACATTCCCCTCCCACCCCAGATATGAGGCGCCTTTTTTTAGGCGCCTTCTTTTTTTATCCTGTTTTGAGAGCCCTGTTGATTGATTTTTCGTTATTTATCGCAATTATCTTTCCAGCCGCAGCATTCTCAGAAACAAAATGCATAAATTCGCTTATCGGATCTGTCCACCAGATTTTACCGCACTCGCTGCATTTAAAAAATCTTTTATGTCCGTTGAAAGAAATCGCACGATTGTAGCTTCCGCCATTATGTTCATAAATTTCCTTTCTAAGGTGGTTTAAATTTCCACCCCCGCAACACTCACAATTGAATAGTTTGTTCATAGGAAAAACCCTCCTAAAAACCAAAGCACATTGCTTATCGGTAAATTTAGTAACAACTGCGGGATTTTTTTATTATTTTTTTGTTATTTTTTTGTTAACTACATGGAATTCTTGAACATCTTCCACTACTTGAACAAGTGTATCCTGAAGGGCAGTCAGAGGGTTTGACACAATCCTGCTTTCCGCAATAACCTGATCCCAGGCATTTCATACCGTCGTTGCAATCAGTATCAATAAAACATGTTTTAAGACAGTAACCGCTCACACAGTCAGAAGTTTCAGCTCCGCCGTGAGGACATTCAGAAGGATATGTGCAGCCCGAACATACGCCGGAAGGAAGAACCGGAGAACATACAAGGTCTGCATCTTCACAATCTCCGCTTTCAGCACAGACAAAGCCGGGATCGCTCTTATCTGCACAAACACCGGAAGCACAAGTGAAACCATCCGGACATTTTGTTACAGAAACCGGTTCGCACTTTCCATTTATTTCCTGAGTTCCGTCATCACACATACAAGTAGGAACACCGAGTTTTATCTCACATGTACCTCTGTTGATTTCTTTACAAGGGTTCGGATCGCATGAGTTTATACATTCGCCTGCAATACAGGATGCCCCTGCATCTTCACAGCTTCCGCCCGGGTTTGTTTTTGAGCACAGGGTCTCTTTGCACGGGATCCTTTGACACATACCTTCACCCGATCCGTCAGAATCTATACAGAGAGTTCCTCCGAAACAATCCTCATTGCTGTAACATTTTTTCTGTCCGCAGTAACCTGTTCCGTAACATTTTCCGTAAGGACAATCGGTATCATCATCGCACATCAGTGCACAAGTTCCGTATGTTTCATAACACTGTGTATTCCCGGGGCAGTCGCTTGCTACAGCACATCCTATACAAATCCCACCTGCCGCATGAGGCGATGAACAGACAGTCGTTGCACCAGGGAATTCACGGCAGTCACCATCTTCAATACACTGCTCATTCGAAAGATCGAAGGGAACACAATAACCGCTAAGGCACTGCAACCCTTCCGGGCAGAAATCAAACTCAACAAGAATGCATCCATCTTCGTCAGCAACATAATTCTCATTGCAATCACAGTGATATCCTTCAATAGAACCGTCAAGAACACAAACATTTTTATGAAGAGGATTGCCGCTCCCTTCACATGGATTGGGAACACATTTGTTTGAAGCAAGCGGTTCGCATTTGTCATTTTTGAACTCAAACCCCTGATTGCATTCGCAAGAACCCGATATGTTTGTCGAATTTAGAGGACAGCACTTTCCGTCACTCATTTGCAGACCTGTGTCACACTGACAGAAAGGAGCATCATTTTTAGTTGAACAAGTGCTGTTTTCAGGGCACTCGTATCCGTAACAACGGTCAGTGATACAAATTCCCTGTTGACATATTTCACCTTCAGGACAGTATCCGTTAAGCCCTTCTATTGTGTTTTCAGAGCATTCAGGAACGCACTGTTCTTCATCGTAGTCAGGAGTAACATAATAGGTGTTGCAGACACATTCCCCTTCAACATTATTTGAATACGGCTGACAGCAGAGTCCCTCCGAAGAATGATAACTCACATCACATTCACAGGTATAACTTCTGCCTTCATCGGCAGGCATGCATCTTGTTCTGTTCTCAGCAATATTCTTTTCCGTTTCACATGGATTGGGATCGCAAATGTGATCTTGAGTATCTTCATCATCCGATTCGTTATCACTTACTGAAGAACTGTCATCATCTAAGACAACATCGTCATTTACATGACCGCTCTTGTCATCTGTCTCATTATCACTATTTTCGTTTTCGGATAATGGATCCTTATCACTTATGAAGTTATCAGAATCACTGCCCGTTGAAGTCTTTGACGAACAGGAAAAAAATCCGGCTGACAACATCATCAGCAATACCAGACACTTTTTCATTACAAACCTCCTTGTACCAGTTCTATATTTATTTTAAAGAACTTGGTTTCTCCATCATATCCATTTGATTTCACTTTATATTTATTGTCATCATTAACAAAAGTCACTTCAAGTTTTAACTCAGGTGCGGTCTGAGGTGTTACAGGATTTGTAAACTTAAGGTCAGCACCGGTAAGTACGACAGAAATTGAAAGAAATGTTTCGAAACACTCTTTAACCATCTGCATCAGAAGAACACCCGGAACGACTGGCTTTTCAGGAAAATGCCCATTAAAAACAGGATGTTTCCAATTAAAAAAGATTGTGGTTCTGAATCCGTCCTCTATTCTTTCAAATTCCGAATGGGTAAAAAGATCATTTCTGAACATTGTTCTTTTCCAAAAGTGACAGTTCAATTCTGAGCTTAACATTAAAATGAACGATCGTTATAAATGCAGGAGTGACTGAACCTGATTCATTGTAGCCGTAATTTATTTCAAAAACCGGTTCATCAATATCTTCGGCTTTCCATACTTTTTTCAACAGGCCCCCTTTCTTTTCGATCAGAAAATTGTTGGACAGTTTTTCACTTACAGCACATTCATAAAGAAAATCTTCACTATCCTCGAATAGATATCCGTTACAGTCACTATGCTCAATCCCGCTTAGAACCATCGTTGTAAAGTCTTCTCTGAATGTCTTTTTCACTTCAGACCTGTCAAGTTCAGCGAAAACATTCTGCATTTCAGCAATTCCGTTTTTGATCTCCATATCAAAAAGCTTAAAACCGGTTTCTGAGATCAGCGACATTCTGAAATGATCTTTTTCAAGTTTCTTAACCGCAAGAAGTCCTGAAAAATACATCGAATACAGCTTTATGGAAACTCTGTACAAAGCAGAAGTTGTATCTGAAAAAGGGACCTGTGATAAATTCAGAACCGTCTTGCCTTCCACAACACAATTACGGCATGGAAGAGTCACACAGGATGTAAAAAGCATCAACAGCAGCAATAATGCCGTGAGTTTATTTAACAGAAAATTCCGATTCATCTATTTTACCGTTCAACTTTTTGTCAATGAAAAGAAGTTCTGTTGAGTCACCTGTTATCTCGACCATTGTAAGCATGCTCACAGTAAAATCCGATTTATCCATTATCATGTTGATATTTCTGAAATATTCTGACAAGGATGTTCCTTTCACTGGTGTCATGGAAATAGTCAGTTCCCTCCCTTTTTCCTTTATATCAAAAATAAAATTTCCTTTGTCTGATAATATGGTTCCATTCAAAGAAGCAACCATTATTTCGTTTATTTCCTGGAAAACCCTGCTGGTGCTCATATCAAAGCTTGATATTTTCTGCCCGTCTTTCATGGTTATATTGTTTCCATTTATTACAATCGTGTAGAAAAACGGAGTTGTATATTCCCATTTTAACTTGTTACCATTCTCACTCTTTTCAAAAAAGAATCTGCCGCCTGAAGTCACTTTCTGTGAAAGGAATGACAGTGTTTTCACTTGCTTGAAAGAACTTCTTATTGAAACAATGCTGGATGCATTTGATGCAACAGTATTTCGCCATTTTGCAACATTTGAAGACGAGGCAAGTTCTGTAAAAGCCGCACTGGCGTCACTTTTTACATTTTCTGTATTTACTGTTTGTGCAAAAGACAGCATAAAGAACAGCGTTAAAGCTATAAATAATATTTCCTTCAATCAATCCTCCAGAAAAAACTTTTCAGGAACCGTCAGTTCAAAACCTTCCTTTTGACAGTAGACAATGAATTCATCAAGCATTTCAACCGTTCCTTTAACCGTATCATGAAAAAGAACAATGTCCCCTCCTTTTACTTTTTTCATGACAGATGACAATATTTTTCCCTTTTCTTTCAAAAAAGTATCAAACGATCTTACCGACCAGCCGATAGTTATTAAACCGAGTTCCCTTGCTGCATAAGCTATTGAAGGGTTTGTAACACCGAAGGGAGGTCTGAAATACAGTGTTCTTTTTCCTGTTATATTTTCAATTATATCTGAAGTCTTTTTAAGCTCGAAAAGCATTCTTTTTCTTGAGTAGAAAGGGAAAAAGTTCGAGTGACCGTATGTGTGATTGCCGATCAAATGACCTTTTAAAAAAATATTTTTTAGTAATTCAGGATTTTCCAAAGCTTTCGATCCATTTATGAAAAAAAGGGCTTTTACTCCTTTTTTATCAAGTATTTCAAGCACTAACGGCGTGTTAACAGGATCAGGACCATCGTCAAATGTCAGAAGGATGTCTCTTTCCGACTTTCTGTTCCTGCACACAGCTTTCAGAAAAATACCCGAACTTATGCTGAAAGATGCCCAGGCAATAAATGCAATAGATATTATGATGATTAAGCTAAATAGAACCATTTTTTATAAAAATAAATGCATTTTCCATATTAAGAAAACTGTTCCAGACAAGTACTTGTTTTATTTGAGGGTCCTTTATTATCAGATCAACTGCCATAACTGTTGACAATGCTCCTGCCGTCATAAATTCACCAGTTGTTTCCTTCGGGTTTACAATATTGCTCCATTTGTAACTCTTCAAAACATCTTTTTTCCAGTTGTCGCATTCGCTGTCACCATTAAAGGGAGTGAAGATGACTGTTTTTGCGGGATTTATGCTGTTTTTCTCAATGAACTCTCTGAAATGTTTAACTGTTTGCATTTTATCTATGACAGGAACGGTCTTAATATCTGAAACTTCTGCAACAGATCCCTCTTTTTTACCTGAAAGGACAACAAATCCCGCCCCTTCACCAGGTATTGAATTTTCTCTGTGAAGGCCTATCCTTTCGGCTATCACAAGATATTCATTTGTCATTTCATCAACTCCGCCGCATAGAATATTAAGTTCCGGCTCTTCACAACTTATAAGAAACGATTCAAAAAGAGCCGATTCAAAAGAGATGCCTCTGTGGACAAAAGTTGAATTATATCCGGTGCACCCGGTAAGAATCGAAATTGTTCCCCCGACAGTGTTATGGGTAGAATAGATAAAAGGTGCGGGATTGAGATTCTCTTCGCCACCCTGCTTTATTGAAGAAATAAATTTTATCGTGTCTGACAGACATCCGAGCCCTGTTCCTGTGATTATGGCATCAGGTTTCCTGATCCCCCCGTTTTTCAAAGCTGTCATTCCGGCAAACACCCCATTCTTAATTATTCCGCTGAACCTTCTTGATTCTTTCGGATCTATAAACTCCTTTATTTCCGGCTTCTGACATCTGAATGTTGTCCCGTCTTCATTTTTATGCGGAATAAGAATTCCTGTTGATCTTATATATGCCGGCATTTTAACACCTTGTAAATATTAAGCAACTGTTATTGCCACCGAATCCGAAGGAATTGCTCATAATGTGTTTTACGGGATTGTCTGTCAGAGTTGAAGGAAGCGGTTTGAGCCCTGTTGCTTCTATCGGTATCCTGAACATTTTATCACCGGGAACCATATTCTCTTTAATTGAAAGAATTGAGATAACAGCTTCAATACCGCCTGAAGCGCCAAGTGTATGACCTGTCAGTGTTTTTGTAGAGCTCAGCATTGGCATTTTTTCTTTAAAAACCCTGACAACCGCTGCACTTTCAGACGCATCGTTGTTATCAGTGCCTGTACCATGAAGATTAATATAATCAACATCTTCCGGGTTTAATCCTGCTTTTTTCAATGCACCGGTCATAGCCGCATAGGCACCGTTGCCTTCAGGACTTGAAGCGGTTTGATGATACGCTTCTGCACAGTTACTCCATCCGGCAAGTTCGCAAATCGGGATGTTTCCTGTTTTTTTTATGGTTTCCTCTGTTTCTAAAACTGCAAATGCCGCCCCTTCACCAAGATTCAACCCCTTTCTTGATGCATCAAGCGGTCTGCATGGCTGTGTATCATGAATTCTCAATGAATTGAATCCGTTGACAGTAAAGTATGTGAGAGCGTCACTCCCTCCTGCCACAACCCTTTCAACCTCTCCATGCTGAAGAAGTCTTGCCGCCGTAATGAAAGAATTGGCGGAAGATGAACAGGCGGTACTTATTGTTGTAACAAAATCTGTCGCATTTATAAGAACAGAGACTTTATGTGCTGTATCGCCGCAATCATGGCAGATAACATCATTAATATCTCCGCCGTTTTGAAGATCGTTTGAAAACTCCCGGTAAAACAGCTCGCTTCTATCCATTCCGCCAACTGTTGTTCCGCAGACAAGACCCGTCAGTATCCCGTCATTTTTCCTTATTTTTGCATTCACTGCCGCTTCTTTTGCCGCAACAGCAGCAAGAAGAGAGCACCTTGTTTTAAATTCATTTCTTGAAACCCCTGCAATTTGAGCAAGTTCGTCATTGCTGAAAGGAACTTCGCAAAGTGGAAAATTCCTTGCGAGCTTTGAATCGACAAATCTTGTTTCTGTCTGGCCGCCTTTCATTTCAACAAGCGATTTGACCGTCTGACCACAGCCGATGCCTATTGAACTTATTATTCCTGCAGCAGTAACATATATCTTCTTAGCCATCTTATTCCTCTTCGTTATCGCTGCCTTTGGGAAAAACAACATGCTTTCTTGCGAATGCCGTTTTTTCCCTGTCGTAACCTTTTGCAACTATTGAGATGCTGTTAATCTTCTTTTCCAATGTCACCGGCACGCTGATCTTGTTTACACTGCCTGTTTCTGAAAGTCTTTTATAAAAATACTTTTTGTCATTTATAAAAACAAAGACATCTCTTGTTTCAGCAGGGTTTATCTCAAATGCTATATTGAATTTCCCGTTTTCAGAAAGTGAAGGCGATCTGTCAAAGAAAATTCCGGGCATTTTAATACTGTATTTAATGTCCATTTGCAGTTTTGACGGTTTTTCCTCTGAAGTCTTCACATTTTCCGACCTTATCCAGAAACCGTCTTCAGAAAGATAGGCCTCTCCGCATTTTCCGGTACTTTTCAGAACGGATCTCTCTTTTATGATGCCATATACATTTTTCAGATCTGCGGCACTGAATATCTCTACACCCTTTTCAAGAACTATCCCCGCTTCTCTGCTTTCAAATACACATCCTGCGCCTGACCTGTATATCGGAACTGAAAAACCTGAGTTGTATTTCGTTTTGTAATCATACAAAGACACCGCAAGCTTTGTTGCCAGAGTTTCTTTTGCCTCAAAATTACTCAACTTGAATTTAAATTCCGCACTTTTTGTTTCACCGGGAGCAAGAGTAAAAGAAAGAGTTCCGCTGTTAATGAATATCTCTTTTGAATTATCCACATTTATCAACATCGCCCTTCCGTCAAGAACAGCCCCTTTCCCGATGTTGGTAAAATTGATCAGAAGCTTAACCTCTTCACCTGGCTGTATCATACCGTCAACACTTCCACCTGAGTCAACGGATAGAAAAGAGAGCTTTATATCAGGTGAGTCAACCGGCATGGTCTCAATAACAAAATCTTTGATTTTAATTACTTTGTCAGGCGTTCCTGTGTAAAGCTTTAACTGTGCGTTCTCCTTTCTCCACGGGACTGACTCAGGAAGCTTTATGTTCACGGTTCTTTCGATAGAACCGCTGAAAGTACCGAAAGGAATTTCCAGTCTCCTTAAAAAAGGAATATCCGTTTCAAGAACTCCTATCAGATTCTCTATTTCACCCTCGATCTCCGCTTTGAACTTGAACTGGTAACTGCTTCCGCCAATGATCTTCTGACTACTTAAAAGAGACACTTTGAGTGAATCCAGGTCAGGTTGCCGCAGAGACATTGATGATTTCCACGGAATACCCGATTCTGTCAGTTTTGAAACTATTCCCGACCACTCGCTTTCCTTTATTCTGACAGCGGCATCGTTCGGTTTGATACCGTTTGATATCATTTCTTTCATGATCTTTATTGCTATTTCGATCTCCTCGTCGCTTTTAAAAGCACCGATCTTCTCTTTTCTCCTCTCTTTCACTATTTGATCAGTATCTTTGTATTCTTTGAAATACCTGACAATTATATCCGGTTTTTCGGGCTTTTGCGGAATATAAGAACTGACGATATGCTCTTTAAGCTTGTTCTCTGTAACTATGTTCTCGCCCATATCAAACAACGATATCTTTTCATTGTGAATAAAAGCCGGCCTTATCTCGATTTCAGGAGTTATTCCCACAGATTGGATCGAAACACCTCCTGGAGTCAGATACTGGGCAATTGTAAGCTTCATGCCTCCTCCGCCCGGTATCCTGAAAAGGTTCTGAACACTCCCTTTGCCGAAACTTTTTCTTCCCAGAACACTCGCTCTGCCGTTTTTCTTAAGAGCCGCGGTAACGATCTCGGCAGCAGATGCGGTGCCTTCGTTTATCATTACAGTCACAGGGATGTCAAGAATGTCCGTATTCTGCTTTTCTGCTTCGCTGACATCATCTTCATCATCTCCTACAGTAGAAACAATAACCCCCCTTTCCAGAAAAATATCACTGATCTTTATCGCCTGTGAAAGAAGGCCCCCTGAATTGTTCCGCATATCAAGAATAAGCGATTTCATCCCTTTTTTCTTAAGATCTTCCAACGCTGAAAGCATTGACGGATAAGTGTTTTCCATAAAACCGGAGAGCTTTATATAACCTATTCCGGGCTCCGGCATTGCAGAAACGACAGACTCTATTTTGATCTCTGCTCTGGTAATTGTAAATTTTAAAAGGTCGGGAACACCCTCTCTTCTGATCCTTATGGTGACGCTGGTTCCCGGCTTGCCTCTCATTCTTTCAACTGCCTTGTTGAGTGTCATGTTTATTGCAGATTCATCATCGATCTGCACTATAACATCGTTAGCTTCCACCCCCGCTTCCATTGCCGGAGTACCGTCCATGGGAGAAACGACAACGATCTCTCCGTCATCATTAACACTTATTACGATTCCGAGCCCGCCGAAATTTCCTTCCGTTGAGCTTGTAAACTCTTCAAATTCCTTCGGTGTGAAAATATATGAATGGGGATCAAGCTTTTTAAGAATGCCGTTGACAGCAATATACTCTACATCTGTTATTTCAAGAGAAGCGTCGGGAACATAATTTTTTTCAATAAAGCCGTATACCTGCTTCAATACATAGGCAATATCATAAAGATCTCTCATTCTTCCCACATTAGCCGTGTAGGTGTGATTATATATCTGGACTGTAACCTGATTTCTGTTCCTGTCGTATTTGATCAATGTTTCAGGTAGCTGATCATGTATCGCATTCAGCCCTTCAACCAGAAGATCCGCGGCCTGCAACTTAGATTTGTTAAGATATTTGTTCTTAACAGCCCTCAAAGCATAAATTGTCACTTCTCCCTGCGATATGCTGTAATCCTTTGATGTTGAGAACATCCTTTCGAACAGGTTGGCATTAAGAATAAATGCAAAAAGAAGGATCAGCGCAACTGCAATTTTTCTTTTCATATCCATGACTCCCGACACATTTTTTATATAATCATCTCTCAAAATCTGAAACCTAAAAGATCAGTAATAACAAAATCAAATCTGCCCATCAACAGGATGATCCTCGAAACAAGAGTATATCCAAAAGAAACACCTATTGCAACAAGCAGATAAAATCTGCCCGTCTCCCCTGCGGCAGACAAAAAGCCGTTAACCTTTCTGTGCCTTGCAACAAGAAAAAGAAGAACGGAAACAATACCGGTAATACTTACAATTGCATTTATTGTAAGGTCCCACCTTATACTTCCGTTTTCAGCTAATGAAATAAGCGGGATGCTGGAAGAACGGATCATTTCATAGACATATGCCTGAAAATAGACAGGGATGCTCGCTGCAAGATAGAGCATGACAATAAAAACAGACGGCATGAAAATAAGTTTTGAATATTTTCTCTTTCCGTCTGAAGGAATAAAAAGCAGAAGTCCTGATATGACAGGAACCAGAAGAATATAATCACCGCTCATTGTATCATCAAAAACCGGAATAAGAACAGAAAAAAGCCATATCGATGCAAAATATCCGGCCGACACACCAATGAATACGGACTCAGCAAATTTATAGACGGGGTTGTCACGGTAAAGACCTGAGAATGCTGCTAAAGTGAAAGCAAACGCTGTCCAGACGCTCAAATTCATACTTATGTTCACCGTTCACCTCTCACAAGCCGTCTTATCCCTGAAAGAACTATGATAATAAGTATATATTCCAATATCATCGACATTATGTAATACCTTTTCCAGATATCTGATGAGGGGTCAATCACCTTTGTCAGGCCCGCAATCTCTCTGAACCCGCCTGCAAACCCTTCAAAAGAACCGGATTTATGAAAAGGAAGATAGTTCGGGACCATGTCTGATGAACAGATGACTGCCTTTGCAAGATTTTCATCTCCCGACAGAACAGAAAAAAGTGTCATTCCCGGTGAGCCGTCGATCATTCTCGAGGAGAACTCAAAAACAGCCGCAAAATCATTAAAACGCTCTATCCCGTTCATAATAGGAAGTGCCTTCAGTTCATTACCGTAAATATCTTTTTTCCTTACGCCGGATATATTTGATGAAAGCAGAAAAGCTCCTACCGTGCCGCCCCCGATGTATCCGATATTTACATAGTCATATCCGTAGAGATATCTCTCTTTAATAAAATCAGGGTTGCCGATACTTCTTTCAACCGCCATGAATGCTGACTCCACACCCACAGGAACAAGAGTCGCAAAAACTATACCGGCATCCTTTGCAGCAAAATATCCCACCATTGCAGAAAGAGTTTCCTCCAGCTCATATTTAGCTTCCGGACCGAAATTTGTAATTATAAGCACTTTTGAACCGGCAGGAACATTTTCCATTATTTCATATACCTTTTTTCCGTTATCTTCCATACCCGGATCGATTTCAGTATCTATAAATCTGAAAATGATAATTATAAAAACGGGTATGACCGCCAGATATTTAAAAGGAATGTCGAATAATAAAAAACCGATCCTTCTCAATTTCCCCTCCTGTTTTTGGGTGTAAATACTTCAAAAACAGTTTCTGCGGAATAAAAAAGAACCCCTGTTCCGGTCCCTATTGCAAGTGCCTTAAAAACAGGTGCTGAAAAAACATTTATCAACCACCCCTCCGAAAAAGGACCCTTCCAGTCAGGACTTAAGAAAAAATTTAAAACTGAATTAAAATAAGGAAAGAATCCGGCAATTACAAGACACACAGACACAGATATGACAAAATAGCTGTAATTTCTGAAATCAAGCATTTTATATACCGTCAAAAGCATCGAAAAGAACAACATCGCTATAAAAGTTGAAAAAAGAGGATCAAGGATTGACCGGTATATCCACCTTACGAAACCCTTCATATTCGGGCTTGATGTAACGCCGGTTTTTAAAAATGCTGAAAACATTTTAGATGCGGCATTTTTTGAAATATCCATATCTGCATTCTTAGAACAGCTTTCGGCTATTATGTCAGCAACCCCTGAACTTCTCACAAAATCAGCGTAGTATTTAACAGTTTCATTTTTATTTATTCCTGACACATTCTGCTCATCAAACCATTCTTTAAGCATATCCCCTGACCCTTTGATCCTTACTCCTTCTATTGCAGCATCCTGTACATTATCCTGTTCACCTTTTTCTCTTAAAGAATCTGTGAACCATTCCCTTAAAGAAGCGGCAACAGGAAGCATTTTTGAAATTCCTTCTATTGACATAGCTCTCACTTTTTTCTCGAGCTCGGAAACCGATTTTGAATCATCTTCATTTATGAAAACAGTGTTCTTTTCATCAAAGATCCCTTTTTTGTATTTAAGGTCCTTAAAATCTTCGCTTGTCATGTCGGCTTCCTTTAACATTTCATCCGTAGGAAAAAAATAAGGAGAAACATTGGCACTAACATAAAGACTCAGTTTTTTTCTTGCAGGGAACTTGCTCAGATAGTAATCATCGTCGATTATTATGTCTGCCGTTTCAACAAGGTATGCCGGCTGTTCCCTGATAATATTGTTAAATGCATATTTGCTCTGGTTGATATTCATTGCACCTGCAAGGAAAGTAACCAGGAACGAAAGCAGAATGACTGCTGAAGGCCACTGTGAAAATCTTCCTTTCCTTATCTTCACCGCCTCTTTGTGAAGCACTTTTAACAGACCCGCAACAAAAGAAATAACAATAACCGTTTCCCCGCACCTTAAAATGACAGAAAATATATTTCGCCCATAATCAGCATAAATCACCAGAACGCTGAAAATTACAAGCGGTATTAAAATTGTGATCACTGCAAATCTTCTCATATTCCGGCCTGAATGTTAAAAAGTTCAGTAATAAACGGAAAATATTGCGCAAGAGTACTCAATACTGATCCGGCAGTTATAATGACAGCAGTAATGATCAGAAAAAGGTATGCTCCCGACACCTTAACCGATCTTTCAGACCTGATGTTCTTAAGCTGGGAAGATAAAAGAAAGGGCTCTATTGAAATAAGATTTTTCCTTGACAGTATAGCATTGCCGCTCAATCCCGGAACATTTAAAGAAAGGTTTATGTTCCGTTTACTTTCTCCTGCAAAATATGTGCTCCAGTCTGAGATCGCAGATCCATCGGAAATATTGAAACCCATCTGCCTGCTCCAATCCTGCCTGTTCACTGCAGAATAAAACCCGGCCAGATCACCGAATGAAGGCACTGCGACAAAACTGTTCCTGCCGTTTTGAAAAAAGCTGTCGCTCCCGTCCGGAAACAGCTCCGACTCTATTGATGAGCCAGTATCTGCCGAATTTGCAAGACCTGTCATTAATGCCGTCAAAGGCCCAAGAAGCGGATGCCCCGTTGAATCCACCGAGCTCAAAAAAGATATTTTTGCGGTATTCTCTCCGAGAAGAGTTACAATAAACTTAAGCATTGATTGTCTGTCCCGGCTTATCGAACTGAAAAAAGGTCTTTTGATAAAACCGGCTGCCAATATGGAAAAAATAAATATAAAAACAACAAAAACCATTGAAATGTTTATTTTCTTCAGAATATCCGCCTCTGAATGACATTTTCTTGCTGTTTCCCTCACCGTTCCGTCATCATAATATATTTTGAGAAAATAACATGCCCTTATTGCGGAAGGTGCTGAAAAATGGTTGTCAGGAAAGGTGAACTCATAAATATTGACAGGCGGAGAGTTCCTTAAAACCCTGTAAAGTTCGACATTTACAACATTGCTGTCCTGAATATTCACGACAATATCTATCTTATCATTTTCATTATGAACTATTTTAAAAGAAGATCCGTCTTCAGCCAGGATCATAAAATAAAACATGCTTTGGAAAAGCATCGCAAAAACAATCTTTTTCATCAGCTTCTTTCTTTTCTCAGATCAAAAACTATCGTCCTTCCGGCTTTTCCGGTCTTTAAGACTTTCTTCCTGCCGGCACCTTCAAAATAGACTTTTTCAGATACATCTATCTCTATTACCGAAAAAGGATCTATTTTCATTACATATCTCTTCCCCCACAGAAAACTCATTTCATTTCTCTCTTCATTGCCGCTGACATAAACCGTAAGACATGTTCTTTCCTTTACAAAAGTTCCATCCGGAATAACTATCCAGCCCGAAACCATGTTTTCTGAATACGATGCATCAAGAAGCCATCCGGAATGATCCCCTTGTTTCTCAAAGAACATCGGGGCTGAAGCAAGAAGAACTCCGTCCCTGTCAAAAACAAATTCTATTACGCCTCTTAAAAGATCGGGATCGCTTACAACATCAAGAAACTTTTCAAAACCCGCTTTGCCGCTTAAAGAGATTCCTATGATCCTCTCAGGACGGTAATACTCAACTCTTTCACTTTTTTCTATCTGCAAAAGATCTTCTTGTGCAAAATCCCTGTCAGGAAGAGATTCCTGCTGAAAAATACTTCTGAGACTTTCAGAAAGATCTGCCGTTTTCAAAGAAACATCGTCCATTGAAAGACCATATCTCTTGAAATGGAACTTACCTGCTGACCGGCTACATTCATTTACAACAGAATATTCTTCCGTTATAAGCACCGAAAGAACTTTATTTACATATCTTCCGCAAAACATTTCCGTAACTTTCTGCAAAGAATTTGAAAATGAAAATGCAGGCACCTTGGGTTGATCTGAAGAAATCATCAAAGTTGAAGATCTTTTTATCGAAATATCTTCTCCTGCAACCAGACTTTCAGGACAGAAACTGGTTTCGAGCACATTTGGAAGCATTGTAAAATCGGTTAAAGTGCCGATGTTGACCTTTGCAAAAGGAAGTGCGGATGAACTCCCTGCAAAAACCACGGCAGGTTTTGTCTTTTTTATAAACTGACTTTCGGTAAGTTTCAGAATAAAATCATGCAGCTGTCTATTTTCAGAATCATCATAACCACCTGATATGATAAGAACATCCTCACTGCATGAGTTTATGTCAGATTCACTCATTTCGTTTATAAGGAATGTCTTTTTTATATCAAGAAGCATAGACCTTGCAAGTTTTACACAAGCATGCAGAGAACCTTCAGAGGTCATTCCCGTAACAACAGCCGAAAGCAGTTTTGGAGGAATGCTCATCATACTCGAAGAAACTTTGGATGGCTGATCGCTCTTATGGTAACTGCTTTCCTGCATTAATTTTCTGACATGTTCCTTAAAATTGAAATTATCACCCTTTTCAAAAACATCTTTTACAAAAAATGCCGTTCCATTATCTCCGTATTCAACCACAACTGTTCTTATTTTTGACTGCATTACAATAAATGAAATGTGATAGCTTTTCATTTCAGCCCTTTTTCAAGCGAATTCTTTAATTGTTCAAAAAAGGTCTCATCCTCAAATATTTTTTCGATCATTTTGCCTCTTTCCAGTCCGAAAACGATCGAAAACAGTGGCAGAAAAACAGGAAGTGTGAAAAGTATTATTCTTTTGAATGGTCTTGAAGCATTAAGAAGAAGCAATGCCGGGGACTGATCTTTCATAGGCAGTCATCATATAAAATTGGCTCTCTTTTCTTAAGAAATTCAGAAATTACAGCAAGAGATCTGCTGTCAAGTTTGATAAACTTCAGTCCCATACCCGGCTCTTCACCGCTTATCATTGCGCTATCTTCGCCTCTTACCCAGACAACTAGAGAATCGATCTCTAATTTTTCTTTACCAAGAAAAAGTATCATTCTGAATTCTGTTCCGATGGGAAATATCTGATGAGTAGCCACAAAAACACCACCTTCGCTTATATCCATTGTCAATCCGCTGAAAAAAGTATGCGGACCTGTAAGCGTTACCTCTATTTCAACATCAATTCTCTGTGCCGTCCTCTGATTCCGGGAAGAAAACACAACTTCATCAGCATTCCTTTCCTTTTCTTCGAACATTACCTTTTTTGCTATTCCTTTACTGTTATCAACGGCCATTTTCAGAAAACCTCCTCAATTTCAACAACAATCACTGTTCCAGAACGAATTCCACTCTTCTGTTTTTAGCTTTGCCAGCAGCTGTTCTATTTGAAGAAACCGGTTTGTCAGGCCCATATCCCTTCGCTTCAAGCTTGCCGGAATCTACACCCTCGTCAACAAGAAATTCTCTTACTGCTTCAGCTCTTTTCTGAGAAAGAGATATATTCAGGTTCCTGCTGCCTACATTATCACTATGTCCTTCAATAATAACTTTTTTTACAGAAGGGGCATTTTTGAGTGCATCGGCAACTTCTTTAAGCATCTCATATGACTTCCTGTCAATGACTGCCTTACCCGTCTGGAAAAGAACAACCTGTTTAAGTTCAATTTTCTTTGCTGTAACAACAATGAGTTTATATTTTTTCGGACATCCCTTTTCTTCCTCGACTCCGGGAACATCAGGACATTTGTCCACATCATCATTTATTCCGTCACCATCCTTGTCAAGTACCTGTGGACAACCGTTAAGCTCAACGGTACCCGGAACATCCGGACATTTATCATCAAGATCAGCAACGCTGTCACCGTCACGGTCAGGACAACCTTTAAGAGTCGTTATCCCTTTGTCATCAGGGCATCGGTCTTCAGAATCCGGGATACCGTCACCATCTCTATCAGCGGCAGGAGGACAACCCTGAAGTTCTTTCGGACCTATTGCATCAGGACATTTGTCATCTACATCAGCGATCCCGTCACCATCACGATCAGGACAACCTTTGAATTCAGCAGTTCCCTTGTCATCGGGACAGCGGTCTGTGTTATCCGGAATACCGTCACCATCACGATCTGCAGCCGGAGGACAGCCGTTCAATTCTTTCAAACCTTTTTCATCCGGACAGCGGTCATCCCTGTCAGGAATACCGTCTCCGTCACGATCCTTGGCCGGAGGACATCCTTTTAGCTCAACGACACCAGGGATATCAGGACATGAGTCATCAAGATCTGCAAGTCCGTCACCATCTCTGTCAGGGCATCCTTTAAGTTCAGCAAAACCTTTATCATCAGGACAACGGTCTGTGGAATCAGGAACACCGTCACCGTCACGGTCTGCAGCGGGAGGACAACCATTCAGGCCGAGAGGTCCGGAAACATCAGGACATTTATCATCAATATCAGGCAGCCCGTCACCATCTTTATCGGGACAACCTTTGAATTCAGTTGTGCCGGCATCTTTGGGGCATCTGTCTTCCACATCAAGTATCCCGTCTTCATCAGCATCTTTAGGAATACAGATATCCGCATTTAATGAAGCTTTTGTAGCATAAAGATCTTTGGCCGTTATGTGTTCTTCCGCACGGTAATGATTGCCTGACTCCAGCTCGAGTCTGGCAAATTCTATGTGGCTTTCGGCCATTGCAATATCATACGGGGCGCAAATATCTGCACCACGGTTTTTATCGACTTCAAGCCGTTTGCTCTCAAGCAGCGTGCTTTTGTAAAGTTTGCTTCCTGCAACGCATCCGCCAAGAAGCATAAAAGATATTGCTATTATTATATGTCTTTTCATTTTGCACCTCCCTTCGGAGCAGTGCTGTCTTCTTTTTTCTTTTCCTTTTTCTGTTCCTCTTTTTTCTCTTCCTCTTTTTCTTTTTCCTTTTCGTCAGACTGCTTTTTCAAATATTTTTGTCTCATTTCTTCATAAACATCATAGTAAGAAGGTTTCTTTTCCTCTTTCTTTGCCGGCTCAGCTTTTTTCGGCTCCTCTTTTTTTTCTGCAAAAGGATCCCCTTTCAATGAGGGTTTTTCTTCAGGATCCGCTGTTACAGCAGGTTGCAGCTCCGGTTGCGGCTCCGGTTCCGGCTTCACTTCAGGCGCCGGTGTTAGTGCAGGTGCAGGGGTTACTGCTGCAGGGGCAGGTTCCGGCTTCACTTCAGTCGCCGGTGTTGGTGCAGGTGCAGGGATTACTGCTGCAGGGGCAGGTTCCGGCTTTGCCCCTCCTGCTATTTTTTCTGCTTCGTTGAAATATTCCAATGCTTTTGTTGCAAGAAAATCGGATGAATCATAAATGCTTTTTGACCTAAAATCATAAGCTTTGGAAAGATATGCATCACCCTTGAAGAAATAGTAAGCCGCCTTTCTTTTTTCAAGCGGTTTAACTTCATCCGCAGCTTTTTTTGCCAGCGATCTTCTCCCGAATTCATCGGTTTCGACTATGTCGGCCTTTTCAAATGCGGTGGCGATTTTACCAAGAGACTTTTCCCGCTGGTCTTCCGCTTTCCATATTGAAGAAGTAGATCTGGCGATCCCGCATGATACGAATATTACCGGTATCATTGCAAAAAAAACAACTGACACTAATCTCATAACGACCTCTGCCTAATAATTAGTGAGAAAAGTTACCAGAAATATCTGGCTCAGTCAAGTTTAAATCTGCATGAAAATAAAGATTAGAAATTAATCCAGTTCTTATACTCAATAAAGGGGGAGACCCACTCGCTATCTTCGAAACCGTTCTCCTCAAAAAAGTGGAGAAATGCCTTGATTATTGTAAAATCCATTCCTATCATTGCATTGTAGAATCCTTCTTTCATCAACTCTTCCCATTCATCTTTCTGTGCATATCTTATCTTGCCCAACAGGAGGAGAATTTTTGACTTAAAATAAGATACTGAATATTTTTCTGCATATTCGAGAGCTTCTTCCAGAATCGCACTTGCCTTGTCATTGTCATTGAGCATTATGCATACTTCGGCAAGCTTGCATGCACATCTGATGTAAAGGGAATATACAAATTCCGCAGGCGAAACACCTTTCCCGTCATATTTTACAATTACATCCCTTAAAATTTTGTAACCTCTTGTGGCAAAAGTGACTGCATCCAGATAATTGCCTGAATTCACGAGTATATCTGTTGTTCTGTCGATAAGCCCTATCTCCTCTTCATAGCAACCAGCCATGTGAAGTTTCTTGACAATATCTGCAATGGTTGTCATATCAACATCTTCGGCAAGAAGAAGTATCTCGCCTCTTGCAACAAGCTCAAGATGATAATCAGATCTTGTCTTTGCGTATGTTACAAGCTTTTCCCAGAATATTTTTGCCCATTGCGGCTCAACTATGCGCCATAAACGGGCATTCTTGATCTCAGGAAGGATTTTAAAATCGTCGTTTGTATCATCAGATTCAAATGATGAAACTATTGTCTGGTACGACCTTTGAGATATTTCAAAAAATCCGAGCTTTTCCATATAAACAGCAGAAGAGAAAAGGAATGAGTTCATCCTTCTGTCAACAATACCGCCCAGATTTATATAGCTTAAAAGAAGCCAGTGTTTGTTAAGCTGATAAATTTCAGCGGGGGTTGAAGCGAGTTTCGAAACAAGCTCTTTATAGAAAGCCCTTTCCTGCTTTCCTATCTTAACCTTCTTTTTTAAAGCTGTGAGTATCGATCTGGATGTAAATCTTAAATGATCCTTGGTTTCTATGAGGTACCCTTTTTTTACAAGTTCCTCTACACACGAAGCACCGGTTGTTGAAACCAGAGTGAAAAGGGACTTCGGGACTTCATAAAGATTAAGAAGCGTAAATTCCCTCAGTGTTCTGGCAACATCCTCAGGAAGCATGTCAACTCTCAAAGATATGAGCTCATCAAGATTTTCAGGGCATACAAAATCATCAGGAAGTTTTGAAAAACGCCAACTTCCCTTCATTTCAAAAATAAATCCTCTGTCCTTTAGATATTCAGCAAGCTGGACAGTAAAAAGTATATTTCCTGATGCCTTGTCCTTGAGAAGTTTTTCAAGGTCTGCAGGGATTTTTTTTGTATTTAGCACCACACCGACTTCCTCAATGAGGCGGTCTTCAGGGAAACCATTGAACTCATAAATATTTTCCTTAACGCTGTTCGCGAGTACCGCCGCATCAGGATCCACCACGAATACTACCGACATTGGCATACACTCAAAAACCCTGTTAAGACTTGCGAAAAACTTAATCGATCTTACATTAAGTGTGTTTGCGTTGTTGATGACCCAGAGCACCGGTTTGCTTCTGCTTAGACCGTAAAGAACATATGAAAGAAGATATTCTATGTCATGTTTGGGCAATTTGGTTTTAACAGGTGAGAAATTGAGACAGATAAGAGCACTCAGGCACTCTTTCTTGCTATCAGGAAGAGCTTCTCCGAACAGTTTATCAAATTTCTTTTTTACAGTATTGACATCGTTGCTTTTTATTTTCATCAGCGCTTTGATAAGAATGATGAAAATCATAAAATCAAAATCAAAAATGTTGGCATCTGAAACAACAATACTGTAACCATTCTCAGGAGCGTTTTTTTCCGAAAAACTTCTAAGGCGGTTAACTATATGGCTCTTGCCGCTTCCTGAACTGCCTTTAAGATAAAATGAGCCGCCTTTACAGATACGGAATCTTTCTTCTATCTTTCTGAACATGGGAGCACAGCTTTCCTGAAATTCAGATGTCACTGTTTCATTAATGAGAGAGTCGAGAGAAACATCATATTTTTCATTTACTTCGGCCGGGTTAAGAAAATACTGGTCCGGCTCCTTGACAAGTATTTTTTCACTCTTAAGGTTAAAAGCACTTTCGTCTTTTTCGTTTGAGGAAACAGACTCGACACTCATTCCTTCAGGAGGCGGAACATCAGAACTTTCTCCAGCGGAAAGCTGTTCAGAACCGTCAAGTGATGTCAGTTCATTGAAAAGTGAGTCCAGATCTATATCACCTTTTGACTGAACAGGTTCCTTTTTCGATTTTTTATTCTGGGGAGCATTCGGAGAAACTATTCTTTTATCACTTTCATTCTTTGATTGTGCTGAATCTTCAGACGCCTTCTTTGAATCCTTCTCTATCTTAAGTTCCGGTCCGCCTGCGGGCTCATCTGTTGCTGAACCGTTGATCTCTATTTCAATATCCTGTTTGTCCGTAGAAATGTCATTTGTTTCGATCACAACACTGTCATCATCTGAAACTTCTTCAAGAACAAAGATTTCCTCATCTTCCTGTTTAATTTCAGGCAAATCCTCAACATAGTCGTCCTTTTCTTCAATCTTTTCGATCAGGTCCGAAAGTTTACCTCCACATGACATACAGAAATTAGCACTTTTTTCGTAAGAGATGTCACACGATTCGCAAATCTTTTCCAATTTCTTGCCGCAGGAGATACAGAAACCCTTAATTTTAATATCAGACACATTTGAACAATAGAAGCACTTCATCGTATAGCCCTGATTTTATTAACTTAATTTCATCATCAATTTCTTTTCCAAGCTTAATGCTCCACCCACTTCAAATCGGAACCGGAGAGAGTATATATTTTTACTTTAAATTTTTCCATAATTTTTTTTATCAGCTCATCTTCTTTTATTGCAACTGAAACCGCTGTTGCGGCAACATCAGCTGTCAAGGCATTTTGAGCAGTTACCGTTACTGACTTTGCGTCAACTACAGGCTTTCCTGTTCTGGGGTCGAATATGTGTGAAAATCTTTTATCATTTATCACAAAAAATCTTTCGTAATCTCCGCTGGTTGCAATGCCGACACACTCTTTGTCGCCAAACGAAAGGGTTTTCAAATGATCTGACGGATCTGCAGGATTTTTTATCCCTATTTTCCAAGGTTCTTTCCCCTTTTTTCCGCAAACCAGCATGTCACCACCGTAATTTACAATAAAATCTTTTATTCCGTTTTTCTTAATTATCTCGCCGGCTCTGTCTATGGCATAACCTTTTGCTATTCCGCCAAGATCTATTCTGACACCCTCTTTTTTAAATTTAACCGTATTCTTTTCACAGTCAACGGAAACCATTTCTGATCCTGTAAGTTTTATCTTTTCTTTGAGCTCTTCCTCCCCCGGCTCTTTTCCTTCTTCCCAGAGAGCACCCTCGCTTTTATATGTTATGTCAAAAACTCCATCCGTCATTTTTCCGTATTCAAGCGAAGTCTTTATCAGCATACATACATGATTCGGCACTTGAACTTCTTTAAAAAATGCATCTCTGTTGAGAACTGAAACGAAGCTTTCCGGTTTATAATAACTCAACTCTTTTTCGATCAGTTCGGCATCTTTCTGCAGAAGATTTTCCAAGGCATCATTTTTAGTACCTGTATAAATAACGCTCAGCACTGTTCCCATGCCCGAAAAAGTATATTTCTGAACTGCTTCATTTTCACTGCAGGAAACAGTAAAAAAAGAAAAAACAAGACATTTTATAACTATCGATCTAACTATCTTTCCCTTCAACTGGCAGGAATTCACAAATCTTTTCAATAAGCACCTCCTTTCTGACCGGTTTTTCAATAAGGGCACTGCACACTCTGAGAATTTCCGGAACCTGATCTCTTCCGGCAAGTGCCGTTACTGCAATAATCGGAATGTGTTTCAGTTCAGCATTATTTCTTATCACTTTTGAAGCTGAAAGCCCGTCAAGATCAGGCATCAGGATATCCATCAGAATTATGTCGGGTTTGATGTTTTTTGCCACACTCACAGCATCACGGCCGTTTGAAACTTCAAAAATATTAAGATTGGAAGCACTGAGAAAATTTTTAAGCACCTCTCTGTTCATTATGTTATCTTCAGCGATCAGGACTTTTTCACCGTTGAATCTTACACTTTTTGAACTCTCACTCAGTCTTTTAAGTTCAGAGCGCACCAAGTCCTTTGAAACTTCAACCCCTTTGATTGAAACGAAGAAAACGGAACCTCTGCCGGGTTCACTTTCAACGCTTATGGTTCCCCCCATCATTTCGACAAATTTCCGGCAAAGTGCAAGTCCGAGCCCTGTTCCGCCGTATTTTCTTGTGCTCTGTCCATCCTGCTGTACAAACGGTTCGAACATTTTGTCCTTCTGTTCAGGAGGAATGCCTATACCAGTGTCCTTTACCGTTATCGTTATATCTACACACCCCTTTATATCCGACACTGATGCATACGACCAGACGCGGATCTCTCCGGTCTCAGTGAATTTAAATGAATTGCCGACAAGGTTGTGAATGATCTGTCTTAATCTCGTGCCGTCAATTTTCACCACTTTGGGCATCTTGTCGTCAATATTAACCGAAAAAACTATATTCTTTTCTGCCGATCTCGGCATATATGCTTTTCTTATCTCATCAAAAAGATCGTAAATGTTGATGAAATCAGGGTCGAGCTTCATTTTACCGACCTCTATTTTCGAAATATCAAGAATGTCACTTATTATATTCGTGAGATTTTCACATGCTTTCTCAATGTTTTCAACAGCTTCCACAGCTTTTTCATTTCCTTTCGACTCCTCTTTAAGCAGATATGAAAAACCGGTTATGACATTAAGCGGCGTCCTTATTTCATGGTTCATGTTAGCAAGGAATTCGGTTTTAGCCCTGTTTGCATCTTCCGCTTTCTGCATCGCCCTGCGAAGTTCCCTCGTTCTTTCATTGACTATCTGGTCAAGACTGTCCCTCTGCTTTTTCATCTCCTCATCAAACATTTTTCTCATTGATTCGGCTTTTCTTGCCTTCTTTTCCCTGAACAGAAAAAGAACAATTACAACAGCAAAAATCAGTCGAATTAATAAATCAATGTTCTCTGAAATAAATTTCAAAACAGAACCCTCTTAAATTTTTCGGTTAATTCTATCACTTATAAAACAAATCTCAATTTTTTAGGTGGCTTTTTTGAAAACACTAAACACCATCAATCTTCTGAATTTTTAACATCACTGCCTTTTATAGTAAAAAGCACTGTTCCTATAATTCCGAATGCGGCAGCTGTCATGAAGTTGATTCCGGGGGATAATTGCCACAGCCATGCACTGGCAAATGCAGCAATCGAGACTATTGTGTCACGGATCAAGTAGTAACTGCCGAATGTTGATGCCTTTTTTCCTTCCGGTGCAAGGTCCATTATAAGTGCTTTTCTTGTCGGTTCGCCAAATTCCTTGAGTCCGCGGATGACAAATGCGATAACAAGTATCCAGAAACTTCTTGAAAAATAAAGCACTATCGGAAATATTGCAAAATTGAAAAAGGTTATCAGTATAAACGGCTTTTTTGATCCTTTATCGGCAAGATATGCAACAGGAACATATATCAAAAGTGCCACCGTCATTTCAATTGCGGTGAGAATTCCAAATTCGGTTCCGCTTATCCTCGCTCCGTCAACACTGAGCATCGCCCATATTGCAAGATAGGCATACGGTATCTGCTCACAGAATCTAATAAGAATGTCTGAAACAAGCAGTGATTTCAGCTCCTTGGGCATTGCCACAAAATTTTTAAGCAGACCAGTGTTCCCGCTATCTTTTTTTTCATGTTTTTCTGTGATCATCCCCTGTTGGATTATAAGTGACACTGCCCCTAACACAAATGCAGTGACAAATGAAAGCCTTATTCCTGTCTTCACGCCGTAAATATCAATGAGAACTCCGCCTATCACAGGACCGATCGCCATTGGAATACGCCTGACCAGTGAATGCACTGAAACACCCATTGTCCGCTTGTTTTTCGGCAGAACCGTTGAAACGAGGTCCATTGTTGCCGGAAGCGATAAAGCTGTCCACGAAAGGAAAAATACCGATCCGATGACTACTGCTATCCAGTGCGGAACTGCAATTACAATCAAAAATCCTGTCATTGCAATAATATTGAAAACTGCCAGAGCCCGCTTATATCCGATTTTTTCTGTAAGCCAGCCGCCCGGATACGAATAAAGTGCCGACATAAGATTATCCATTCCGTTCAAAAGTCCCGGAATAAGCGGAGATGCGCCAAGAGCAAGCAGATACATCGGCAAGAACCGTTCAGCCATTTTTTCACCAAGCCCGACCAGAACGACCATCGTAAGAAGTCCGACAATGCTGCGCTTAAGTCCGAGGAACTCAATTATGTGTAAAAATTTATTTCTTATTATAAGATCTCCGTTTTTTTAATGGATATCAAGCGGTTTTTCTGAAAACACGGTAAACAGCTTTTTTGATGTCGTCTATTACTGCATAGATAACGGGAATGACAAAGAGTGTGAGTATCGTGGCAAAAGATATGCCCCAGATTATGGTGATCGCCATTGGCTGCCACATTTTGTTTGATCCTGTCGCAAAGATCGCCATCGGGACAAGTCCGCCGACTGTTGTGACAGTTGTAAGAAGTATCGGCCTTAACCTTTTTGTTCCTGCTTCGACAAGTATATCCCTTCTTGTCCTTTCATCTTTGACACTGCTTAAGTTATTGATGAAATCGACCAGTATTATTGAATCATTGACAACAATTCCGGCTAATGCGACAAGAGATATCATCGCCATCATTGAAAGATCCAGGCCGGAAACCCACAAACCTATCGCAACTCCTATGAACGCAAGCGGCAGAGTTATCATTACAATAAACGGCTGGAAAACGCTATTGAACTGTATGCCGAGAATTATATAGATCAGTATGAACGCAACAAGAAAAGCCATTATTATGTCACGGTTTGCCTGCTGCTGTTCTTCAAATTCACCAAGAAAACTCACAGACATTCCGGGGTGCTCTTTGTTTATGTCTCCGAACCTTTCCTGGAGCTTCTGATTGACTTCGACCGGAGTTGTTTTGCTGTAATCTACATTTGCCCCGACCTTTATTTCTCTCATCCTGTTCCTTCTTCTGATACGGGCCATCGACTGAACTTCCTTGATTTCCGCCACATCTTTTACACGGAACATTTTTCCGTCAGCCGATCTTACAGGAACACCTCTGATGTCATCAAGCGTATATGTTCCGCTTGAATCAAACCTTATCCATATTTTCAATTCCTTTCCGTCTGTGTTCAGATATCTTCCGGCATATTTTCCGGCAGTTACAGACCTTATCGTTTCAGCCAGAGAAGAAAGTGACACACCTGTCTGTTCAAGCCGTGAAAAATCGGGTTCAACAACTATTTCGTTGATCTTGCTCATTACAGAACCGCCGAGATCGACAACTCCGGGAATTGACTTTGCAAAAGCGACGATCTCATCACCCACTTTTTCAAGCTTGTCAAGGTCTTTCCCTGCCACACTTATATCAACTGCTCTTCCTGTCGGAGGACCGCCTGTACTTTTTAAGAATTCAAATTCCACTATTTCAGGTATTGTGGAAACTCTTTTACGGAGAGCTTCCTTGACCTTGTTCATCATTTTGTCATCATAATCTTTCAAATCCAGCCTGAATTCAGCCACTTCCTCTTTTTCTATCCACCTTCTGTCTTCTATTACCCTTCCGACTATCGTAACAATTGATTCGACATCTTCAGGCATAAGAGTATTGATCACATGATTTTCAAGAATTTTAGAAATTTCGCGAGTTGTTTCTATGGGAGTATTCTCAGCAAGTTCCATTTTTGCCGTTACAGTCTTGGCATTTTCATCTCCGAAAAGGACGATCCTCAGACTGCTTGCAATAAATATCGAACCCGCAAA
>Ga0116183_1000533_pt1 | contig 44837 bp, 42 predicted proteins | sample AD_UKC078_MetaG_FD_89753 | JGI IMG/M metagenome (GOLD analysis project Ga0116183, IMG submission 89753) | Active sludge microbial communities of municipal wastewater-treating anaerobic digesters from USA - AD_UKC078_MetaG | ecosystem: Engineered > Bioreactor > Anaerobic > Digestate | place: USA...
CTCTTTAAGTCGCTGGACCTGTTTGTCGGACAATTCACCACGATGGTGCATCACTATCTTCCTCATGGGATTCAGTTCTTTAATAAAACCGGCAAGGGCATCTTTCGATCCTTTTTTATCGACCTCAAATATCGACTCAAAACAAGCCCAATTTTTGCAGGCAATGTCGTAATAGTCAGTAATATCCAAAAAATCCCAGCCCTTGTTTTTTCTTAACGGATCATCTTCCTCGGCCCTCACGGCAACAGTCTGGCGGATTTTAAGTGAAACTCCCTCGCTCCATGCCCTGACTTTACTTCCATACACCTTGGTTAAAACTCTCTCCAGCATTTCTCTCATATTTCCTTCAAACTCTCTTAAAATCAAATATGGAGCCAATTCGGCATCTTTTTCTGTGAGAGGATGGACTTTTTGATATTCTTCAATCTCTCTTTCATTTTCTAAACGCATCTTTCTTTCATACGCTTGTTCTTTTACGGTATCCATGTAATGTCGGGTCACTAAGGAGCTGTATTCATGGAAACATCGACCCGATGGGTCTTCTGAAATCTTAACCAGGCAATGATCAACGCGTGCTTTAAGATCTTTATATTTGAGAGGACGCTTAAAGATATCCTTATGAAAACCTATCGACCTGAAATCGCGTATGACGTCTTTCCCATCAAGGTTGTAACCATGTTCGATACTAGCGAGCACTTTTTGATAAATAAACAACGCGAGACCCCATTTCTCGTCTTGAAAAGCAGCTTCAGCAACCACTAGCGGCATGTTGCCATCTTCCCCTTCGGAAAAACCGTCAGAAAGGGTGCGCTGCATAAGTTCTATGGGATCGATAAGGCGGGCTATGTTTTTCGAACCGATGATATCGCTCATGGGGCCAAACACCTCATAGTCCGCAATGTCTTCCTTGGTAATCTCTCTGAAAAGCGAAGGGTAAGTATCTATGAACCAGAGAAAAAACTTTTTGAGTCTTTGTTTCTGAACACTGGTCAGGATGAGGTGTCTGGAGCGGCACCAGTCGCCCGCGGCAATATTTCGCGGGCGGTGTGTCCCAAGAAAAAAACAGTACACGTACCACGCCCTCTCGCTGGATGATCCCGGCAAAGGCTGAAAAAAATCCATCGCCAGATCCTTCCATGGCCGGTCCGTTAAAACGCAGACCATAAGCTGGGCAAAAAGTGTATTCCGGTCTTTGGGATACCGACAATAATTTTCTTCACAGCGGGCGAGATTCTTGGGAGAGAGATCGAACGAGATTTTTCCTCCATCTTTTTTTTTGAAAAGAAACAAGGCCCAATACTGTTTATCCTCATGAAAATCGAATTCGCCTATTTCCTTCTGGAATTTCTCAAATTCTTCCTTCGAATAATAATCCGATTTAATGGGCGGCTCTTCGCTTCCCAACTCCCGTTTGCATTCGCGGCAAACACCGGTAAAAGTGACTTCTGTCCCAATATATTGACTTCTGACCCTGACCTTATTACTCCCGCAGGCCGGACAAATAACATGGGAAGGCGCAAATTCTATTTCTTCCCGGTCATGACCAGCATCCAGATACAGAAGCACTTTATTGATGTAATTTCTGAAAAAGCCCCGCGTTCTTGGATCCGGCTCTTGTTCGATGAGCACGTCCGGCTTTCTGCCCAATGCACCGAGTTTGAACGCGCATTTAACTAGGATCATTTCTTCCTGCTCGATATCGTCCTTTATATCTTTATTTATATAATTCTCAGCCTCGCAGGCTAAATGATAAATTTTTCCTTTTTCTTCCATGTCAGTTATTCGCTCAATGGCTTTGGCGAACTTTGACACACCTAAAGCGCCATATCGGTATGCGATCTTGACCAACAACTTCTCCCTGTCATCTCCTCGATATTTTGAAATCTTCAATTTATTTCAACCTCCCGTTTACCAACTTGGATCAAACCGATCTAGCATCGCCTACTGATTAAAGTTCAAATTTTGTCTTTTTCTTATCGAGCTGTTTATGAAATTTGTCTTCCACGTCCGCAATAGAGGCTTTTAACGATTCCACTATTTTGTCCACTTGATCTGAGGTGAAGGCATACTGGGAACTTGCCAGGTTCCCGATCAGGCGAATTTTATCCAATGCATTGTTCACGCGATGCTCCGCTAGCCTTTTGAATTTTTCTTCCTTTGTTTCGCTTTTGTCAGCCGTTCCCTCTTCCGAAACATGCTCTTCCATGACTTACCTCCTTGGTCGTTTGATCAGCAAAGCGTTGATTACTTTGGATATAACTCGTCTTGATCGGGACGATTCCCCGACGGTTTACTCAAACTCAACGGCGCGACGTCTTTCGGATACCACCACTCCGGCCAATCCATTTGGCTGAACGAAAGACCGTAGGAAATCGCAAAAAGAGCCGTCATTTCCTCGTTCCATGTTAGATTGTTTCCACCCGAATCACCGACTAGCCCTTCGAGCGCGATCGACTTGATGTTGGGCCGCTTCACCTGCCCTTCCAGAATCTGTTGAAACTCGCGCTGCATCATATTCAATCGACTGCCGCCGCCGATCAAGAAGAGTGTCCAGTCTTCCCAGGCTTTCTGCCGCGCCTCCTTTTTATAAGCCAAACCCAGAGTCCGCTTGTAACAACGATAGATCTCACTCCTGAGATTTTGAGTCGCACCGGCAATTTGAGGCAAGGTTTTGGACTTGTGAATGCTTGGAATTTCTAAATGCCCCGTACTTTCCAAAGCAAGCTTGGCGCACCGTATGTCGTGCTGCAAGTCGCCAGCGTCGGAATTCGCCTGAGAAGATCTCTGGGATAATTCTTCGGAAAAGAGTTTCAAGATTTCCTGATCGAAGTCGTCCATTCCGATCCTGTAACTCTTTCCCGCATAGATTGACTCCCTCAGGTCAAGACTTTGAGCGTAATACCTAAAAACAGAAATATCCGTTGTCCCGGCACCGATGTCCACAATGCCGTAAAGCCCGTTCACGGCTTTGCCTGATTTGAAATAAGACAATACTGCGGCAAGGGCTTCGGGAAGCACGAAAGTGCAACGCTCAGCAGGGTCGGGCAGATGCGGATGCGTTTCAACGGCTTCATGAACAGCTTGGAGAGCAGCAAGGAGCGGCATCCCCGACTGGATCTGTTCCGATAACTTCTCCGCCAGGAAGAGAATTCTTTGCCATGAATGCTCTATCTCGGGATGATCCAAATCTCCAATGGGTGCGGCCATATTGAACGTGATGCTCAACTCATAACGGTCGCCATAATGACTCTCGATGCATTTCCGTATTCTGCTAATGACATTCGCTAGAAGTAAAATAGCGAGATACCTGGGAGTTGCCTTAATCACCAACTCTGAACCAGCTTCCAGACATAAATGCGTATCTGCGGAGATGGTTTGCTGACCGTCATCAGACCTGCCACTACTTTTCAAGGCCGCGCCGACAAAGGTTTTGATGGAATGAATGATCTGGCCCGAAATCTTCGCGTTTTCGGCATCGGCGCCAAAGTAGATCTTTCCGCCGGCCATTTTAATCGAAGATGGCATACAAAAAGATGGATAACCTTTCACCGGAAGGTCAATGGCCGCGAGATAATGCTTATTTCTAGAATAGTCGTTCCAGATCGCCTTGACTGACGATGTGCCGAAATCGAGCCCCACAGTGATAACGTGAGTTTCTTTCTTCGACGGAGCTTGCAGAGGCGTCGCTTCCTTGACTACTGGTTTACACCGGCGAAATGAAAAAAGGGTGTGGATCTTTTCAAATAGTTTATTCATGGTGAGCTAATCCTGAGGAAACCCGCGGCAACAAGCCGTGATGTAATGCTAATGTTCAGACTTTCTTCAAGGTCCCGGATCTTCAAATCCCGCTTGCTCTTTAAATTCCTGATCGAACCTCTCGACATATTAAGGCGCCTTTCCTGCCAGCCCTTTTGCTCACCTTCCTTGAGCTCTGCCTCGCGTTTCTCGATCTTGCGATCGTAAGACTGACGAACATTTTCTCGCTTCCGATTGATCATGGCTTCGTTCACACGTGCAAGATCGACACTGGTGACTTCGACGCAAGACGCCATTAGCCCTTCAGCGGTTTGAAAAAGTCGGTCCCGCTGTTCAGTGGTCCAAAGAGGCTCTTCAGCGTATTGTGTACCCTGTTCCACCATCAACGCGACAACTTTCATGCTTTCTTCTTTCATGAAAGATTTCCCTGAATCGCAGTTGATGATGATGCTTTCGAGTTTGAAACCGGATTTTAACGCTTTAGTCTCGACCAGATAAATAAAATAGGCGTAGTCACCCTTCTCCAGGACATCGCTCACCAGCTCAACTTTCGATACGCCATTTAGATCGGCCTCATTTTTTTCGTAATGACTCACAATGGCCCGAACCAAGGGGTGGTGCAAGTACAAGTACTCGAGATCCGGTCTTTGATAGGCGGTATCCGAACGGAAGGTAATAAAAACCCTTTCCCGGGAAGCGCGCGCCAGGAACTGACCCAAAAGAGGATCGCTCTCGCGGGTTTTCTCTCTGACAAACTGGTAGAGATCCTCCGGAACCGTCAATTCGTAGCCGTCCTCCAGGCCGGCCATTTTCCGAAGCTCTGCGCGTGGAAAGTGTTTTTTGAGAAAATCCGTAACAAAGACGTATATTTCTTCAGGTGTCAGGTAACGCTTTTGTTCCCGAATCCTTTTGATCTCCTCATCAAAGAAAGCATCGTGCCCGACGAATTGCGACGCCTGTCTTTCCAGCCGGTCCTGATCTATCTTTTTCCTTTCGATAGCGCGAGCGGTCTGCTCGATCCGCGCTTCTCTCTCCGCTGGAGTCAATTTACTCGAAAGTAGGTCCTTGGTAAGCTCCCTGATCTCTTCGCCCAAAATGGCCTCAAGATCCCCGATAGACTCCTCAAAGATCTTGATGCGGGTATACAAACGGTTCAACATTAGTTCTTCGATGGTCTCCTTGACAGCAAAATTGAAGATCAAAATCCTGTCGGATTTTTGATTAATACGGTCCAATCGGCCGATCCGCTGTTCGACTTTCATGGGATTCCAAGGCAGATCATAATTAAATAGGATATGACAAAATTGGAGGTCAATACCTTCGCTGCCGACTTCACTCGAGATCAGGATCCTGACCGCAGATTCCGGATCTTTAAATCTTTCGATCCTCTTGGCTCGCTCATCACGATCCGGATCGTTGGGGCGTGACGGAACGTCCCCGTTAATGATCTCTGTCTTATACCCTTCTTTTTTGAGACGCTCAGCCAGATAGTAATGGGTTTTTTTAAAATATGAAAAAACGACGATCTTGCGGTCAGGCTCTTCTTCGTCAAGTTTTCGCAGCGCTTCGACAAATTGTTTGAATTTGCTGTCCACCTCGGAAGTCGCTTTCGCCTCATTGATCAACGCCATCAACTGTTTGTCTTTCAAAGGCGAGAATGTTTCGGACTCTTCTCCCGTGTTCGTGTAATCTTCAGGATCAACGTCGATCTGCTCATCAAGATTTTCACGCAGTTCCTTTGAAAAAGCATCCCTATAATGTCGGATCATAGCCGGAATGCAGCTCGCCATTTGTCGTTGAGGCATCATAGCGATGAACCCGGCAAAAGCGCTGTTGCCCGCCTGAGAGCGCACATAATCTGTAACTTTGTCATAAAAATTCTTTTCTTCCGGGGTAAAGACGACCGGAATAACACGGGAAACACGGACCGCACGGTCGGGCATCACTTCCTTTTTCCGGGACCGGGTAAAAATGTGGGAAAGTAGGTTCAGCGAGGAGATGTCCTGCTGAATATCGATGATATGATCTCGCTGAGAAGGTGAATAGGCGTCAAGCTTACGTAGCGTTTCATGATAAATGGGGTCCTTCAAAAACTTTTCTTTTTCTGCCGTGCTTTCAACATTCCGAAGAAGCGATTTGCAGGTTTTGAAATCGGCCGGAAACCCCGCCTCCAGAATCTTCTGCGACTTAATGATATTTTCATTCACGCGCAGTTTCTGGGTAAACAGCCCCAGATTATCAAACTCTTCATCATCAAGAAGGCGCAGCAGGTTAAACAGATTTTCATTACCGAGTTGAATGGGCGTTGCGGTCAAAAAGATCATGGCATCCGCCTCCTCACCCAATATCCCCCCCAGCTGATAAGAGAGGGTGTCCGTATTCCTCATATGATGGGCTTCGTCTACGATAACAACGTCAAAAGAAACCCCGGCCTCCTTGAGCGCCTCCTGAATGCCGGCCGCGCGAAGCATCTGGAGCGAGCAGATGCCACGCAGCCGTTCAAACCCGCCGGTTTCGACGTACTTACTTAAAAAAGTCCGGAATCGGCCACTATCCATGATCTCAAATTCCTCGTCAAATCGCCTCCTCAGTTCCTCGTACCATTTCTTTTTTAAGGATGACGGACAAACGACCAGCACCCGTTCTGCCCCCACCCTGGACCTTAATTCAGACAAGATCAGCCCTGCCTCGATGGTTTTTCCGAGACCCACCTCGTCAGCAATAAGCAGCCGCTGGTTTGAAGATGCCAGAAACTTAACAAGCGGTTTGAATTGGTAGGGATAAAATTCCGTCCTCGATGCGAGAAAAGAATACAAATAATCCTTGAGGGGCTGCTTCAGTTTAATGTAGCTGAGGTTACAGGCGAAGCTTTCCTTGTTGCCGAAGGAACCTTCCTTGAACAGGGATTCGACGTCTCGATCGCCTGAGCATTTTTCAAGGCTGGACTCAGGAACATTCCTAACATTGTTGGCTGAAAAAAAGACCTTATACCAAGCGACCCCATTGAGAATGGTCGGCGTTGACCGAATAATACCTATTTGGTCTCGCTGTCCTTTTAACCTAACCCCATCTCCGATGGAAAACGTATGTTGCGTCATAATTTATTTTTCAAATGTCGCGCAAGAGGGAGATTGCGACATCGGCTTGGCCTGAATTTTTCTTCCGCCTAATCTGGCTTCCACCACCAGCTTGAACGATAAACATCGATCCCCTGGCTGGTCCATGTCACTTTTTCCCACATGCACTGCTTTGGATTTCCGCCATTTCTTGTTGCATCGCTCAACATATTAAAAACGTCACTGGTTATATAAGACGAATAATTCGCTTCCCGCAATGAACATAATTTTGCCGCATAATTTGCGGCACGCCCAACCCAAACCAAATCATTTGATCCGCGAATACCAGTTCGAGCAACAAAAAGATTGCTTTCATCAATGCCCACTGCTTGCTGAATTTGAAATGAAGTATCAGGGTATTCTTGCTTAATAGCTTTGTTTATCACTTCCTTCACAACAAAATTAATCATTAAAGCGGTTTTAGCCGCGGAAGAATTTTTAGAATCGCCAATAAATACTGCCATAACCCGATCACCATCAAACGCGGTGATAACACCATTGTTAATACGTATTAATCGACATGCTGATACCAAATATGCCTTGTACACTTCGGCGGCAAACCAATCCTTATATCCTTTAACAAGATCTGTCGACTTGGCAAGGTCTGCATACAATACCGCCCCTTTTAACGCTACCGCATCATTGCCAAGCTCGACATCTTCTGGTTCTGGGACAACATCGCCCTCGCGTTTGCTCCATTTTGTTTGTAAAATTTCTTTGACTTCGCTCTGGATATCTTGAAGCAGTCCCATTAACTTCACCCCTTAACAGCAACGCTTATCCACCAACGGCCGCACAAACCAATTATAAGCGCCGCAAAGTAACTGACCATCGTTCCCAACAACATATATTCCGCCACCTTTTTACGGTGTTCTTTATCATCTGGCAAGCGGTACCCCAATACAGCTGCCTTAACAGCAAAGATAAAGACGGTTTGAGAAATAAGACCAAGGCAAACAAATAATGAAACGAGCGCCCTTTCAAAAAAACCAAGCCACTTCCCGATCCCATTATCGTCTTTGACCTGGTTGCCAGCAATTTTGAGGAATAACAACACAAAAACATGGCCAATTAAGGCCGCTGCTATAATCGTGATTGCACTTATTAAAACTTTCGAATCAATAGTCATTTTAACCAGCCTCCTTCATGAGCTTTTGACAATAATCGTTTCCATGTTTTTTACACCAATTCGATTCGCAAGTGTATGCTTTGTCAAAATCAAAATACCCTTTAATAGAAACATCGATCTCTGTCCAAAGGGGCTTTGGTTCACCAATAGCGTCTCCGCAACACCCACATGACAAATAAGCATATTTCTTAAATTTGGGAAAATTTATTTTCTCAAAAACCCTTGCCGAGATTGCAATTTGTTGAGCGCTAGCCAATGTCGCAAGTTTAGCGGCCATATTAACTGGCTTACCTGCCCACACCACATTTTGCCAATCGCCCCGGAGACCAATTCTTTTAAAAAGACAATGTTTTTCATCTATGCCAATGTGCGTTTGGATCTTAAAATCTTTGATGCAAATCCCGAGAAGCTCTTGACAGAGCGTTTTAAAGGTTACACCGGCACAGAGAGCCTTGATAGATGCATTTTCACCAACAAATATGCCAAACCCACCATCACCCTTGATGTCAATGAATTCGCACTCATAATCTTGCAGAGTCTTGACCATGTTTTCCACGAATAGACGATACGCCTTCGCTGCAGTCGTTGCTTGTTTAACAACTTGCAGTTTTGTCGAATTTACCATGTCAATATAAACACAAGCGATGTCAGCTTCAAACCACCCCTTACCCTCAAGCGGAATTTTATCCCATTCCGGAATTGAATTTCGTTTTTCAATAATCACTTCTTCTCTAAGTGCATTATCTATTTCAGACGTCCTCTGACTCAAAAAATTAAATAGTAATTGCATCAATTTCTCCTAAAAATATTCAAGGGCAAGGCAGGCGATGCCGATCTAATTACTGTCCAGTAATTAGATCATTGAGAGAGTTCTTTCCTTTACGCTTTAGAAGTTCATCTAAATGCATATCGGATCGAACTCCGAAATCAACACCGTACTGCTTTTCGATTGTTCCAGCGTGAGTATCATCACGCTTATCGCGAAGCTGTCCGGTCTGATTCCGTGAACGACAACCCCGCATACCTGGGGCGTCGTGCTTGCATTTATACATCTCAAGTTACCTCCTTTCCGACGAACCTCAGAGATCCGTCTTCTCCAACCGGACTTAAGGCCGCTAAAAAGAAGGTGGCAGTCGCCTGCCCTGCTTTTGAAAGAGCTTACTCCACCAGCATCTTAAAAACAGCGTCCGCTGAATCCTTATAAAACTCGATACTGAGCTTGGTCCAAAGGTCATCCGGAAGATCATTCAGCTGCCGCCGGCAAGCAACAGGCAATAGTAACGTCTGGGCCTGTTTGTCCACCGCCAGTTCGGCGAGACGGATCGCATTGGGAATGTTTTCGATTGATCCCCCTAAATTAAGCGGGCCCGCAATGATCGCTCCACCTTTAGTGCTCCTGCCAAGCAAAGATCCACACAAAGCGGCAAGAACACCCAATCCGAGCCCTGCCCCGGATTTATCCGCGTCTATGGCCCTCATTTGAATGGAAAACTCTTCAGAGCGCGGGTCACGATCCCCTACGAGCTCTTTGGCCTTTGTGTAAAGATTTTGCTCACCCACCTTAACGCTCTCTCGAAACGCCGGCGGCGCAGGATGATTTAATATTTTTACACCGTTTCCAGGACCACACGTCACCTCAATCCGGTATAATCCCGGACCGGTCTCAGGGCCACCGGCACTGACCGCCCAAACCTGCCCTGGAGGAAGCGGATCTGTTTCGATCGCCTCATCACTATGCAATTCCGGAGTCGAAACAAATTGCTCGGGGCCATCCGGTACCATAAGGTAACTGAAGTGAGTATTCCGGAACTCGCTTTTGAACACACGCTTCTGCTGTTCTTTAACGCGACGGCGTGCTTCCAAAGCAACCCGAATAATTTTTTCCAGGTCATCATCGCCTACGGACATTTCAGGGTTCGGAAAGAGCAGTTTGAGAAGCCCACTCACCGTTTTATTGACAGCCTCAATATCACGACCGCTCAAGGCCCCGCCCAAATGGATCCTTCCTTGCATAGTCGCGACACGGTTGTAATTCCTCAATCGGCTCAAACACTCGCTCAAAAAGTCGCTTACCAAACCAAAGTGGTCCGTAAGATGTTCTTTCGGACTCACCTTGGGAAAATCCCATCCCGCGATGTAGGCATGGATACGGTCCATAAAAGCCGTGTCGTTCCGCATTTCTTGCGGGAGCGGGCTCAGCAGGTGCCCCACTTTTTGTTGCTGCTCGATATCAACATCCAGGTTTCCAACCATGACAATACTTCCGTCAGCCCGAATATTTTCCTTAGCCCGGCTGAACTGCCCTGATGCCATGTATCCTTTCATAATGTTCACACCGTCTTTTTGATCGAACGAGATGCCGGCAATCTCGTCAAAGCACACCACGTCATATTGGCACACCAATCCCCGTTGGCCGTTTGCGTTATTAACGAACATCTTTGCGACGGTCGCTTTACCTCCCGAGATCAGGTGCGCTGAAGGCGATATTTGTTGGAAGAGATGGCTTTTACCGGTGCCACGAGGCCCTAATTCGACAGCGTTGTAATTCCTTTCTACGAACGGCACCATCCTTAAAAGAGCCACGACCTTGGCTTTTTCGCTGAAAGCCGAAGGCTCCAGACCGATGGACCGGACAAGAAAGTCGATCCATTCGGATGTTGAAAATGACTTCCGACCTCCGAAATAGACATCCAGGATGTCCGCCTTGGACATCTGAATAGGCCGGATTTCATCGATCGCAAAAGGACGTCCGCCCTGCTGCTGAGCAACAATCCCGTCATAACTCAGCGTCACCTCCGCATAAAAACCATCCGTCAGCATTCTTTCGTTCTCGCGGACCAAGTGATCGGCAATTCTTACATCGCGTAATGCCAGACTTGGCAATTCAGCAATGTAACAATCGTTCTTCGCATCTAGCTTGGCCTTTACAAGATCAATGATCCTTACTGCGCCGGTCTCCTTGGCGCGAGCCTTGAAGAGCTCTTCATCGCCGGTGCGTACCGTTCGGTCTTTCAGTTGTTTTTCAACGATCTGAAGGCCTTCAGCAATTTCCGCATCGTTGGTCGTCGCGCAATATCTTCCCAAAAGAAATTCGACAACATAGGTGGGAACGGGATATTGACGGGCATATTTCCTGACGAGGTCTTTGCGGACCAAATAGCCTTCAAAGGCCGCGGCAGCTTTTTTATCAAGTGGGTCTAATTCTATGGTCATAAATTGGCTCCTATGGTAGTCGGCTTGTGGTCAAGAATGCGACCGGATTCATCTAAAAGGACAACGGCAACCGCGGTTCCTTCCAGTTTTTCGTCCTCAACAGTTACGCTAATAGTAGTTCCGGTAAGTTCTTTCGGGGTCGCAACACTTGTATTGGCTTGTTTCCAATTCTGACGCAGATCCACACGCACCCCTTTGATATTTCCGCCAACACCAACGCGGCAAATCAATCGCAGCCATTTAATGTCACCGATCTTGGCTCGTGAAACACTTACGCCCCGTTCAACAATGATTTCCGGGATAACGCATTCCTGCAAACTGACTCCGCCATGAGCGTACTCGGTGCCGGCAATAAAAGATCCCGCTCCCGGCGGTGACGCTACCAGCACCTGCGGATTCCAGAACCATGGAAAAACAGGAACACTAGGCGTTGTTTCTCCTTTGACCATCGCGCACCGCGCCCATTTTGTTCCAACCAAAGAACTGGGGAGTTCAATCTTTTTTAGTCCTCCCGGAACCAGGATCCACCCATGATCCGTTACGATGCGGACGTGTGACCATCCCCCATCCAACAGGCTCTGGACCCTTTCGACCACCAAGTCCAGCTCCATATCAAAATGTTGAACCATTCTGGAGCCAACCTTGTGGCCTAGAGTATCCAGCTCGCCACTTTCGGTCCACGCGCCCGCCTCGCCACCTTTCCCGTAGCTACTTTCGGCACTATCAAGAACAGGCGTTCTATTTTTCTGGAGGGCATCCCTCAAACGGGGTGTGGTCGCGAGCTGATCATTATTTATCATCGCCGGATAAAAATCTTCGTTTTGGTCTTTGCCCTGGCAATAGGCCTGGAGTGATGCAGCCACTGGCTTCGCGGTTGACGTAACTGTTGGAGACGGAGCTATTTTGTGACTTAATCTGGCCTTTAATCCCCTATGTTCTAACTTCTCCAAAAGGACTGCCCCCAAATCAAAGCGCAGCCCATCCACAAATAATACGCAGGTTTCTTTATCCCCAGGCACTGGATTTATGAGGGAGCTTATCGCGGAAGGATCTTCCAAAACCAATTTTTGAAAATGACGAGCCGTCTGATCGAGCCAAGGTTCATAAAGCAAACGTACAACATCTTTGATCAGATCGCTGTCAGAAGAATTCTTCATAGTAGACAAAGTCTCCAAAACAGCCTTGTCACACCACCAACCCTTGTCCGCATAAGCATCGGTCATTTGTTTGATCGAAATACCACCCAATGGAGACTTCACCAGGCCTGCCAGCTTGGCCAAAAACTCCAGCACCACACAAAGCGGGCTTTCACCCAGCTGGGCCCAAACCCATTGCCGCCGCTTCTGATGTTCAGATTCAAGCCGAGCGATCGCATCGCAGGCCTGCGGCTGGGCCATCTCAAGCGTTTCTTTGAGCGCCTTCCTTAGTCTTTCTTCGGACTCTTCGTTCTTGGCCGGAATTTTTTCCTCGTCAACGTAGAGATCCTTAGGTTTAGCGTCGCGCAACACTGATATAACTCCACGATATAACTGTGGCGCTTCACAAAACCGTCGCCACACATCCTCCCACCGTCCATCACCATGAAGCAGGGCATCTCCGGCAACAGAAGGCCCATTGTCGGGATCCAGATCGAATTCGCGTTTGCAAACCTCCCGGAAAGTTTTCCACCTTGCCGGCTCACACCGCTCTTGAAAAACCTCGGGAGAAGCCAACCAACTCAAGAGATCGCGTATTGGATCACCAACAGCGAGACGATCAAAATCTTCGGCTTCGAGCCGCCTTCCTCTCAAACCTGACATGGGTTCACCGGCAAGCAACGGAAGAGCACGCAGCATGGCCTCTTTGGTCCGCATATCTTGGGCGATATCGAGCCCCAGCCCGGCCTCCGTTGAGAGAAAGGCGCTGACAGTCCAATCGCGTCCGTCCCTCTGATGCCACACAGCGCCGCGATATTGAAGCTCTACCAATGGCTGGAATGAGACCGGACAATCGGCTCCTGCGCGTAAAACTTGGCGATCGATCCCGGGCAAATACAGAATTGGAGTCAGATCCGCATCCGGCGCAACCTCCTTTAGGGTTCGATCCACGATACATTTAAGCCAGATTACAGGCCCGGTCTTTGACTCCGGATCATACTCACCGAGAACATAAAGCTGAGGGATGGCTGACTTAAGTATGGGAATTAATGGAAGCCACTCTTTTTCAGCATCAGTCCAAAGCAAGGCCGCCGGCGCCGCAATGCCTTCAGGGCTTCTGAGAGTCATCTCAAAAGCAAGTTTTAGACCATCAACAAGCGTCTTATGCGAATCCAAAACTGGAGTCATTTCCGCTCACCTTTTCCGGATCTTGCGTTCTTTTTGAAATCGACCGTGTAGTGGAGATCGTTCCACCGATTTCCGTCAAACTCTTTTGCACCTTTAAAATCAACCGTCGTTTTATCCCATCCCCAAAACCATGGAAACTCATCTTTGTCACGACTCGGCTCTTTTCCCCGATCTTTGTCCCATTTAATTTTAGGCGTCTTGCGAAGAATGTCAGCCTCCACAAACGGACGTATATTTATACGAACCCCATCATTCAAATCGGGATCCCACCCAATCGGCTGTTGTTTGAGTGGCTTCCAGCGCACAAAAATGTCAAAGGGCGGCTCACCTTCAAGGATTTTTTCCAACTTCCCCTTTAACTCTTTTGCCGCGGCCAACTTCGCGTCGCTGCCTTCTTCACCATTAGCAACAGCCGTCTGTTGCTGAGCGATCCAGTCGCCAAGATAAGTGTAGGTGAGCTTTTCAAGGTTCTTACGATTGAGCATGTGGTAATTCACCAATACGCTGAATCCGTCACGCAGGCCATCCCAGATCTGCCAGATGAACGGTCGCTGATGAAAGAGCTGACAATGTTGATTAAAAAATTCGTTCCGGAGCCATTCCTCCAGTGTCTTTCCGGAATATTCGACTTGCGCCAACAACTCACTCTGTTTGTTAATGCTCCATTCCTCACCAAATGCGGCGGCCATCAACATTCGCAACCGATCAGAAGCCGGCGCTTCTCCTTTGATGGCGCTTACGCAAACAATCCCGTCTTCATCAACCATCTTTTCCAAACCATCCTTACCAAGTGTAGGACAATCCGGAAAACTAGATCCGGTCTGGCGCGGCCAGCGATAGCTTAACAATCTGGCCACGGCCACGTGTAGCGGCTGATCTGAACCTTTAGGATGTCCATCAAACAACCATTGGGTCGAATCGCTGGAAAAAGGCTTCGGCAACCCGTGCGGATATTTTTCCGCCGCTACCTTCTGCCATCGCAAAAGGTCAAACGAAACCTTCCCAACTGTGGCATTGGTAACCGCTAGCTTTTGATCCAAAGACCGAATCGCAGTGCGGAAATCATCAGCTTGCGTAAATGCCGCTAGCGCAAGAAGATACTTACTCTGTTTAGGAATAACAACGTTGATATTGCTATCTTGAATTTCTCCAAAATAATAACTTTGTGGCATTTCTGCCATCTGACCAATCGCAATGCCCTGATTACCCCATGCTGCTTCGCCCTGTAATCTTGCTAATTCAGCACCATCATTGACGAATCGAAGAATAAAACTCAATCCTGAGTAATCGGTCGCGCCCGATGGAGTGCTTTGATAAAATTTCCAAGGTTGACAAATTTTAGGTAACTCAAAAAAAACAAAACGAAAGCGATTGTCATCACCCGACTTAACGCCTTGGGGTATTAACGCATATTCCGACAATCGTTCTCCCTTCACCGGCTCAGACAAACCAATTCGCATATCAGGATTTTCTTTTTGCCCCGCCTGTAAAAGCATTCTTGGCTTGCTTACTTGTATTTGGGTTGCCTTCTCGCTAGGCAGATCATTATCAGCAGCATCTATCCCGGCATAAAAAGTTTTTGAGTCAGCCGAGACAGAACTAAAAATCATTAACATTGTATTAAAATCCCACATAGGCGTTGCAAATGCTCCGGCGCCTAAACGAGCGATAAATTGAAACGAGCATTGATCAAGGAGCACTTCGCGAAATTGCTTATATGATGTTAAAAAGAGCCAGTTTTGAGGAGAAACTATTGCTATTGACTGAGAAGGCGCTGCAAATTCCCAACAACGTTCGACAAAGCACGTCGCAAGATCAGCGTTAGATTTAGGAAACCTTAGATCGCAGTAGTCTCTGAGCGTTTTTTCCTGCTTAATTCGACCAAGATAAGGTACATTCGTCGCAACAAGAGTGAATCTTTTGGAAAGAATTTCCGCCGCTTTCGCCACACCTTGTGCAGTCACGGCCATTTCGCGCGAAACATCGTCCTTTGTCTCCTGAGTCAAGGCCTTTTCTAACAGGGGTCTAAGTTCATGGAATTCGGCCACCAACAGATCGGCTTCCCCAGAGTGCGGATTGATCAAGCTGCCTAATACTGGGGCTTTCTGAAAAAGATCGTAAAGCCGTTCCATTCCGGCGCGAAGCTTAGAATCTTTTTGAGCCAATGCGAGCCAGTCCTCTTTCTTCGCAACTACACCCAACCCGGAACAAGCTAGATGCATGGCCGGCAATGGACAATGACCTACACGTCTCCAGGCTGCCAAGGCTAGATTGAACGCGGCGATCTGCGTACACCGCGAGTCGATCTCCAGTCCAAATAGATTGTCGCGGATTACAGCTTCTGTGGCTGCCTTTTCCGGAAGCTTTTCTTCAGCCATCCTCATTGCTACCACCCGCTGGAACATCGCCACCAGAAAATGGCCCGACCCCATACATGGATCAAGACAAGTTAGTTCTCTTGCTGTCTTCGGCCAGCCCTCAAATGTACCGGCAGCCGGCATCCATTTGGCGACCTTGCCCTTGACGAATCGTAGATAGCTCCAGGGAACATTGGGCAACGATACCGCTTCACGCAATTCATCTTCATCTTTCGCTGTTTCAGAAAGCTTTGGCTTTGCCGCCAACACTTTCCCCGCCCACCAGGCACCTAGGGTGTTATCCAGAAGAAAGTCCACCATGTAATCTTCGGTAAAGAGCTGAGTGACCGCCGGCAATTCATCCGCGCCAATCTTGTTGCCCGACTCGTTGACCTTATCTTTCTTCTCAGCCTGCCAGAACTGATAAACCCATCCGAGGCTGTCGCTCGCCACAAAGATCTCTTTGGATAGATCCTTCAGGATCTTTTCCAGCCGAGTGCGGTTCTCCGGAGGCAGTGTTAATTCAAGAACAGGGTCTCCCTTGCGGAAGATCTGGGGAAGCATACCCTCCGCAAACCGGCACGCAAGTTCAACCCAATCCGTTTTTTTCTCACGCGCAAGCTCCTGACAGTCTTCAAGAGAGATTGCGACTCCGGTGTCCGGTTCAATCAGAAGATGATTTTCGGCCAGAAAGCGGGCAAAAAGCATGCGGTGCCATTGTTCGTAAGCGCATTCGGCAACCAAGTGCTCTATGGTCTGCGTTTCCTTTTTGGGATCCCTGGCATCACCCAGCTGCCTGCCACGTGCACGTAAACGATTCCGGAGGTTTTTTCCATCAGGAGACATGCTTGGCCATGGATCGCTGGCGTGAACAGCCATGCTCTCAATGGCCTTTCGCGACCCTTCTTCCGCGACATTGCGGGCACACACCACAGCTTGTTCAAGCTCTCTTCTGAGTTCTTTTGTAAGGGTGGCCATAATCGTTTATTTCAAAAGAACAGGTCCTTTTTTTATGGCTTCAAGGAGTTGCGTTTTCTGTTTTTCTACCCACTCGGTTATGTCCGCTTCTGTTCGTAACGTCACCCGCTCAAGGGTCACGGTTTGGACTTTGGGCTCCAAGATCTTTGCCGCACGCTCAATCGCCTGCGAAGCTCGTCCAGGGATCGCGTCGATCTCTGCGATAAGCGTCGTAAGCGGCTTGGCATCAAGATAGATGATCAGTTCGCCGTCTGTGGAAATCTGAGGTTCCGGTAATGGCTCAAGACCCACGGCGAGAGCAATACTCTTTTGGTCTTCGGGACTGGTTTTCTGCCAAACGGGAGTTGCCTGCAATTCGGCCATTGCTTTTTGAAGGATTTCTCCATGCCGTTTATGGCATGACAAAACTTCTGTTCGCAGCTGTTTTGCGAGCTCTTTGACGATCGTCGTAACCGGATCAGAGGGTTCCAAAAGAAGCCTTTGATCCCGAATCGAATCGATCTCCTTGGCATGTTCCTGCGCCCCGGCCAAAGACCGGCTATGCTTAGCCAAAATCTCGGCCTGTTTCCATAAGGGGATTCTTTTGTCAGCAAGCTCCTGCAGCGTCGTCCATTTTGTAATGAGCGTATCGAGTTCATCAGCTTTTGTCCGGATCGCAGATAACTGCTCGTTGCCGGTCAATCCCATCATGCCCTGGATATCGCGAGTGTCCGGGGGTGGAGGCAAGGGGGCATCACCGCCTACCGTCTGCGCGAGTCCTGTCAGTTTGATTAAAAATTCGTTCCCCTTTGAAACCTCTTCCCCGCTTTTACAGGCAACCTTTAATTTGGCGAATAACTGGCGAACTTTTAAACGATCCTGGATGCTTAGAGTGACCTGTTCAATACGGAATTCAGTTTTAGAAATCTTGGTCTGATCCAAGCCCCCTATCGGAACCGGGGCGCCATTCAGCGTAGCACTGATGTGTTGCGATCTGTGAAGCGCCATTAAGGCTGCGTCAATCGCGTCTTGGGGCCACCCGTAGGGATCCGCTTTCAATTCTTTTCGCAAGTCCGTGCCGGTTTTCCCCGATCCTATTGATGACATAACCTGCTGACACACAATGTGCCGCTCTGTTGCGTCTGTATGGCCAAGCGCTTGGAACGGATGATCTCCCCCTTCCTTGACGCGACGCAATACGGCTTCCCACGAACCGGAGTCCCCCTCCCCAAACCTGGGAAAAAGGCGTGTAAGTGAGGCCTCCACCGCGGTCCGGATCTTGTCCTGCAAGGTTATTGCAACAACCTCGTTCCCACCTCCCTGGAAGACCTTGGCTTGTTCCAGAATCTCACCCGCAAGGATCTTGAGCTCCGCTTCACTGCGAGCCCTCCGGCTTTCCATGCTCTGCCGAGCATCCTGGCCTTCTTGAGTTGTGGGGTGCCCCAAAGCGCTGAGAGTCTGCTTGGCAGCCTCAACTTCGACAATGAGCCGCTTCAAATCCTCCGCTGATTTTCTCGGCATGAATACGCAAACAACCGGGCTGGTAAAGCCCGCACTTCGTGCGGCATCCACCATATCTTTTTCTGAAGCTGACCAGCCATCCCGGATCCATAATGGGATTATACCCCCTTGAGGAACGGGCATTGTCGGATCCTTGAAAACGACTAGCTCACGAGCAACCTTAGCGGCGCCTTGAACAACCCTGACTTGGCGAATGATCTCGTCGGCATTCGAGTAAAGTATCTGATCCCGAAAAAACTGAATACTTGTGTCATCATTACGAAGTTTTGTTTGCCGGTTACGGAACTCCCGATCCCATTCGGTACCTTCACGCGTCTGCAAGCGGTATTCGTCCCCAATCTGCATCAACACACCCTGGGTAACGAGAGTGTTAAGCTTGTCCTCAACCTTAGACCTGAGTTTACCGTTGTCCTCCTTAAGGTCCGATACCATAAGATCTGCTATGTGTTCCTTTATGGACCGAAGACCTACGTTCGCGCTCCCTTCTTGTTTGATCCGGCCAATTAAAAAAACGAGACCGGCAATCCGGTAGGCCAGTTCATCCTTAGCCTGTTTTAGTTGGATAATACGTTCATTGATTTCTCGAGGGAGGACCCCGGTGTTAACCATTTCAGGCGCAAGCTGGTCGAAAAGCTCGTCCCCCGGGATAATAGCCGTCGCGTCTTTGTCTGAAATCTTCGCGATCGCATCGTGTATGATGCGGAGTTGAGACCGCAGCTGGCTTGTGGTCCCGGCCGCATCAATCTGCCTGAAGCACTGTTCCCAAAAACGCCGCCGGACGGGTAACAGTGGGTAGTCCTCTACTATGGTTTTCTTATCCTCCGTTCTCTCAGCCAGGCGCGTCCCTTGGAGTTGCCTTGAGATTTCCCCCGCATGTTTTTGCAATAACTCATTTATACTCGCGGAAGCAGATGACTTTTTCTGAAGGAGGACCTTACGCGTCACGGTCTCTACATCGGTATCGGACAACGGCACTCGAACCGTAAAACGATCCATGAGCTTTTGAAGCAGCGGCTGGTCTGTAAGAGCGCTTTGTCCTGCCCCGACAACCATCACATGGCTGTCGAGTTGTTTTGAAACTGCCTCAGCAACCTCGGTAACTAAAACCGACCTTTCATTTGATTCGCCGATATACTGCTGCACCTCATCCAGAATCAAAAGGACGCAAGGTGTTTTCCCGTCCTTACCAACAAGCTTAAGACTCTCCTTAAAAGTGCGGAGCAGGTCTTCGCTGGTGATGTCGACGGTCTGCGGAGGAAACTGCTTGCGAAGCGCGTCTCTAACCGATGCTTCATCGCGCCCCAGGCTTTGATCATTCTCCAAAAGAGCGGCTGCGATGGGCTTACTGACATAAATATTGTTTATTTCTTTCTCAAAAGATTTCCCGGCGGCTTCGATTTTCCCTTTAACTTGCTCGTAAATTCCAAGCGAATGAAGCCAGAGGCAAAATCTGGCCTGCGGATATTGACTCGGTAGCCCGCATGCACGCAGCAAGATCGACAATATGTTCAGCCTCACATGCTCCGTGGAACCGCTGGGCAAAGAACCAGCTGCGGCAAGAAGCCCTCCGGAACGTTTGCCGGCGATATCCAACTCCCTTAAAACGGCTTCCATGTCACTCGACAAAGCCGGTACAAGTGCGCGTGCACTCGCGCCGCCGGGAAGTTCCGTGTCTTGCCAAAGATGACACAGCATCTTGAGCAAATGAGACTTACCACTTCCAAAAAAACCACTTACCCAGGCTCCCCGCTGACTTGTACGGCTCAAATTGTCAATGAAGGAGCGAACGATCTTGAGAATCCCTTCCTCAAACTGGCCTTCACAGACAAAGGTGGAGAGTTCCCCTTTGAGCTCTTCGCTGCTTCGCTCGTCCATAGACTCCACAATGCGGGCTTGTCCGTTGTTAACGAGCGGGTATTTGGATGGATCACGCAGAAGGATGTCCTTGATTTTCATAAACTTAAGCCCCCATCATTGTGGAGCGTGATCGGAACGGCAAGGTAATTCCATCCATCACGCGCATCGAGTAGTCGATAGTTGTTTTTTTCAAATTGCCCTGGGAAAAATACCACCAGTCTTCCTTTAATGTCGCCTTCGATCATCTTGATGATTTTGGAGATCCTCGTAAAACCGAGCAACGCTCCAATCCCGAAAATTGCGGCCACACTGTCCGAGCTCGTGTTTCTTTGAAGAAGATTTTTCCTTATCTCAGTCGCGATAAATTGTGTGAATTCGGCGTCAAGTTTGATCTGCAGGTCATCAGGATTTTTGAAGAATTCTTCGCGATAATCATCATGCGCTATCCAGCGGGAGAAAACATCCGAAAGGTCCATTTCAAACCATTCATGCCCCACCTGTTGGGTAGCAGTAGCAAATAAAGTTTTCCTGGCTCTTAATGTGCGCTCCAACTCCTTATCGTAGACAACCATGATAACCCGTTGTGCGCCGGCTATGGTTTTTTGCCACGGAATTGAAATGTGCTTTTGATACCGCTCACAAAGGTCTTCAATTCGACCCATAACCAGCTCCCATCGCTACAGGATCCAGACGATCAAAATTGATTTCAACAACATCCCCAAGAACTCGCATGTCAATGGAACCAAGCCGCTTGGCTTCCAAAGCCAACTCTTCAGCCCTCGCCGGCTCACAGTCAATAAGACTCATCCATCCGGACGAAAAAAGTTCGCGCCCGCGAAACCCGGCTTTGTGGGACAAACATAGACCAAAAGCAACAGCTGTTGAAGTGGGAACTACCTTCCGACGTTTTTTAAAGGTCCGCCCAACCAGGTGCCCAGATTGGGACCAGGAGCTGGCCGCATTACGAATAACCTTGTCCAAAATTCGATCGTTCAAACGATCGCCGACCTCTTCTTTTATTTGAGAGCGCATGGAGTCGCGCAAAAATTCACCACCCTCAGGAAGCTTCAAAACCGACAGAGCGGATGCGGCAAGCAACGGATCACGAGCAATCGCACATTCAAGAGCGAGCAATCGTCGTTCAGACTCCTGCGTGGTCTTTGACCAAAGGTTCCGAAAGATCCGAAACAGTGGAACCTGCGGATCGAGGGCATAGAGCTCTCCCAAATTTTGATTGGAGTGGCGGCGAGTTGCTGTCGTATGCTTTCCTAAACAGTTCGCATCGATAATGCAGGCGGCGTAATCTTCCCGACTTGCCCCCGGGGCTTGGAGGTTAAAAAGCACAGAAAGATCATCAAACATGATCGTACGACTTGAGTGTGTTCCCTTCTGCCCAAGACGGAATCCAAAGGACTTAAGCGCTTCCTCATTGACATCAACCTTGAATAAGTTGTTCATAGAAACCTCTTTTTTATACCGGCAAACTTGCCGGCATAATACAGCAATAAGCTAATCTGTCAATCTTTTTTACAATAAAGTTTGATTCCTATAGAGGATTGATTGGAATGACTCGCAATTGAGAGGAGCTACAAATGTCGCTTTCCGACGAAAATGCGAGATTTAAATGCAGAAGAGTTATGTCCCCTTTGGCCCCTTTGCGGCCCCTTTTGAGGTTTTGGCCCCTTTGGCCCCTTTGTGGCCCCTATACGGTCCCCTTGTCCTCAAAACATAAAATGTGCCTTTCCCAGTGGTTCCACCTTTGGAAAGCACCCATTTATAGACTAATTCAGCTAGATCACGGGATGCTGTACGTTTCGAAGCGCTATTTATCTTTTGATAAATACGATTAGTAATCTCGCCTTTTTCTTTGATGAATTGCACCGCTCTCAACTGCCGATCATTTAATCCTAACTGATTCAACACATTCTCGGTAAAAACATCCCGCGCCAATATGGTTTTAAACTCAAGATTGCGGACCGAAACAAATTCGGGTTCGGGCAGTCCATGCTCTTTGCATTGGCGAACCATCTCCGTAGTGCCTGAACCAACTTGCTGAATATAATTCCCGAAGTAGAATGCGCTTGCCAAGCTTGGATTGGCCGGATGGGACGAATGCGGTTTTTTCAGATCTTCAACCTTGAGATTGCCAGGCAGAGCACCGGAATTCCAGATTTCAACGCGGTCAAGAAACACCATCACCTGAACGGCCGAGGCGGTGTTGTAATCACGGTGGGCTACTGCATTCACAATCGCTTCATGAATCGCAAAATCCGGAATTTCCCGAGGACGGGCCACCTGCACTGTGTGCTTTTGCTGGATCACAGGAAATTTGATCGCATCCAGAACAAAAGCAACTGCTTTATCAACTTGCTCAAAAAGATTTTCTTTTTCGTAAACGTGATACGACGCAAACGGTTTTACAACCTCAGTGCTCGGCAGCTGAACACATTTGATTTTCGCTTGATCAAAAAATCTGCTCGGATCCTTCCCAAATAATAAAACAGCAGCGTTAGTCAGTTTGCCATCTTTCATAAGTTTCAAATGGACAAAAACATCGGCGACAGGCGCATTTTCGCTAAGAGGAAAATTGCGTTCTGCTCGCGCCGTTTTTAAAAACCACTTAACCTTGGCCTCATCAATGTCGGACATCTTCGCACCGTCACAGATGCGCTGATCAAATCCGGCTTTCCCGATCTCTCCTCTTCCTTTAAGAAATGCGATCAGGCTTTCATAGACCGAATCCGTCAATCCGTTGATGCTGTCGAATCTTTTATAGCTATGACCTGATTTTGGATTCCTGATCTCTGCAATAAGTTTTTGCAAACGGGCTTCGCGAAGCTTATCAACATCGTTTTGTCCCTTAAGGTAAATCAAAACTTCCTTATGCTTTGTCTTGGCCTGACGGTATTCGGCCTCTGTTGGAGATATCCCGTCGCTTCCAAAGGTTCCGTATTGCGTTCCAAGAATGCCGATATAAATATCCCTTTTACCCACTTCTTCAACGTAAGCAATCTCAGCGGATTTACTCCTGGCGGGAGAATCCTCGAACAGAAAAACATCGAAGTATTCCGACAAAAAGACATCGTTATGGATGAAATCTTTTACAGCCCGTCGCTCTTTTTTGAGCTCCTTCTGAACTCCGCTGACAAATATTTTGTATTTTTTCATATTCCGTTATTCCTCAAATTCATGCTGCAAGTCATGCGCGGAAATTGTAATCCCGCCCATTTTCCCCCGCCAGAACTTTTTCGCTCGAATGTCGCAATTTTAACGATCTTTCCGCGTCGAATCTCGTGATTTGCATAAATTGCGAGATCCCGCAGGGACAGGACAACTTAAACAAAAGCCGCATCTTACAAGAATATCAGTGAAGGCAAGCGTGGTCGAAAGCGCTGAAAAATCGGCTGGATAATCTCGGCAAACGAACTCGGCTAACTAGAAGATAATCACCAGAAAAACCATTTCTTGGATTTTCGTTCTACGGGGACAACAACGGCTACATCGCTCGCGTCTGCATTATTCGCGGTTGAACTGACGGAAATAAAATCCGCATCCGAAGTTGTCTGGCTATATACCGTCACAGATTGCGTCTGCCCCGAATTATTGTTCGTGACAGAATCCCAGGTCACATTCGCATAAGGATCAGGCTTATTAGCCTCTGCGCTAGTATTTCGCTTTTCAGCTTCAACTTCGACCGCTTCAACCATCTTCTCAGCAATAGCTTCGCACCATCCAGTAGAGATGCCTAGAAAAAGGAAAAAACTCAGAAACAAAGCACTTTTAGCGGCCATACGGATTCTCCTGGGTTCTTGCGGTCTGCGTGGCATAACTTTCTGCCGCACCTTGTATGGGTGCTTGAGTAGCGGCCAAAACCGTCCCGATCGGCCGTCCCGCTGGAGAAATAGTATCATGTGCTGTTTTACCGGCACATCCCGCTAAAAAAATAAAAAGCGATATTCCTATAATTATTCGCATCATTGAAGCGCCTCCACAAAATCTCCGGCCTGAGCTGGGCTGCTAAGAGAAGTTACTTTGGCTTTGCTATACTTATCAAGCACCTCACTAACAATTATAGTTCCCAAAACAGTCGCTTCCTGGCCAAGCTCCATTCCGGAATCAGGATCAATCACACTTTCACCGGGCCTGGAAAGGCGCAACACTTGACCTGAGGTCATTCCGCTTTGCGCTCCAGCGTTAACTAAAATCATACCACTTTCATCGACTTTAATAACCTTTCCCTTCCAAGGAACTGCCGCCATTTGTGCCGCAATATATTGGACAGCACGGTCGATTGCCATTTGAGTCGCTTTACCCATCGGCGTTTTTTGAAAACCATCCTGCCCAAACCCAACACCCGCCACATTAGCTGAAAAAGCAACACCCCCCGAAGATGCATCTCCTTCCACCCGTTGAGAATGAAGAACCTGCGATGTTGTGGTATCAATCAAACGGATAATAATTGCGACATGAGCCGTCGCTGATTTGTTGCGGAGATTTACTCCATAAAGACTAAGCCCCTGACCGCCGCTGGATTTTGTTTCTTCAAACTCGGTAACAGCCCCTTGAACAAGAATCTGAGCTTTTTTAATGTTCCCGGTCTGCGCACCTGCCCCGTCTTTCGAAGCGCGGACACTCGATGCGAGATTCTGCTCAGCAAGTACGGCATTCAACGCTTGCCGCTCCAGCACTATAAACTGCCCGCTCTGGATTAAGGAATCGGTCAGCATGTCTGCCATACCTGTACCGATCTTCCATGCCCCAGACGCATTGGTTTTATTTTCAAAATCTGCTACCGCAACCGTTTTTTTCAATGCTGCTGCATGAACTATCCCACTGCTGCAAGTTAAAAAAAAGACCGCCCCAAACAAACATGCAAGCTTTCTCATAGATTAAACTCCTTTTGGTATATTGTTTTTGCATTATAGCTTAAAAATCGGTCATTCACACAATCGAATTTTCACCGCAAATTTTCACCGCAAATCGCAGGTCTTATATCGCTATTTTCTCGTGGCCACTCTTTCAACGACCCGTAAAAACGCCTCGAAATTATCTGCCAGGATCTTCAGGTCTTTGTCGTGTGCAAAACACTTTTTTGTAAAATTCAGGAATTCTTTGCCTTTATAAACATCCGCAATCGCACCGTGATGCCTATAAAACCGGGTAAACCTATGTTCAATTGCCTGCACACAAAGTATGGCCATAATGCTAAGCAGCTCATAAGCTTCACCCCGCACCGTTTTTCCGCTTTTGTTTTTACACCTTCTAATAATTTTACGCATCGCTTCTCTCCCTAGCTGTGCTCACTGGACTGAATTTTCACAGCTAAACATCTAAAGCTGCTGGTCTTCGGCGCTTCCAGCGTCGCATCTATTCCTCACTGAGATTCTAATGTTTTAAATATTTGCCGGTATTGCTCTAATCTCTTCGCCTCTTCAATCCCCCTTAATGCCTGCGGCGACGGTGAATACAATATAAAGCAACTATATTCTTTGCTACCCACCTTGAGCTTGCAGCGTTTCCTGTCTTGTTTAGAAATATAGCAGTGATACGCTTTAAATATTTGGTTGACGTGCTTTTTTACCATTTCGCTAGTATAAACTAAGGTTTTGATGCTTGGATTTTCATCAAGAATCCGGCCAATGTCATTAAACTCAATCTCATACAAATCTGAATCGGACGCACTGTTGTTTTTCCGGAAACAGGATTTGATTGTATCGGCAACAGCTATCCCGCACATTGTTAAATGCTCTTTAATACCCTCTTTGTTTATCTCAAAATCATGCGAAGAAACTTTTTTAACTAGTCGCCAAAAATCATTATCCGTACTCCCATAATAAAAATCGACATCGGCTCCTTTAAGGCTCTTATTCGGCAAGCAAAATCTATGCGGCGGAATTGTTCCGATTATAATTGCTTTAGATTTCGGGGGAATAAACGCTTCGAAAGGATGCGAATCTTTGCTAGCTATTTTTGAGTTTTCCATTCTCTTTTCCTCCTTTTCATCTCCTACGCCATCATTTAGGTTATTTGTTAAATTTCCGCAACAGATATCTAAAACTATTGCTCCGCAATGCTAAACAGCATCGGTCCATTCCCCCCAACTGACACAATTTAAAATACCGCCTTCTTTCGCGATGGCTGTTGATTCAATGGGAATAACCTGCTTAAACCACCGGGACAATGTCTTAACAGCTTCCTGATTATACGCTTTGCGGCCCTTATAAGCAGGAACAAAAACCGCATCGCCTACGGCCAAATAATTTACATAGTTGCCGACAGCAGAATCTTTGTTGCGTTTATCATCATCTATCGAATACGGCAGTTCGATCCAGGATAGCCTGTACGCTTTCAGAATCTCTCGCAATAACGCATCATATCCCAGATGGCGCTTGTGCGTTTTATTAATAGCCACCAAATCCTTTCGGATGAACCTGACACTACCATCAGCATGGCAAAAAGGGTCGTCCGGCTCCGGCGGAATAATAATAAGGTCATTGACCCTCAGCAGAACCTTCAGTTTGGATTCGAGTTCCTCCTGAGAGTAAGCGGGATTATCGTTAAAGACCTGCCAAGTCATAATGACCTTATCCCCGCAACGAACAACATTTCCGCCATCCAAAATAATATCCGAGATAACTGGTTTGATTCCGATCGTTTTGCATACTTTTTCTGGGTTGGTTCTCGTTTTCCGCCATCTTTTCGTCTTAAGATACTCCGAATCGTATTTGAACTGAACAAACTTCTCCTTGCCAACCCGGACCGGCATATAATCCCGACACCAAATATCTTGCGTATATAACAGCAACCGCACTCCGATTCCACAGGCATTGAGTTTTGCGGAAATCTCATCGAAAAACCCTTGGTTTCTTCTGATGAGAAGGCGCTTCGAAAAATATACTATTTGTCCCGAAACATCATGCCCCTCCTGACCGCACATATCCCTTCCCATCCTATCTCCCCTTCTCCTTAAGCGCGTCTTCCAAAATAGAGCTGCGCATAACCAGCAATCCTTTGCCATACATAAGACCGCATATTTTCTGCTTCAAGGCTCGATTCTTCACGCAAAGAAAAAAGACCCACAAAAAAAACTCTACCATCAAGACGGCCATAAATCCCAAGGCGAACAATAAATCCTCCGGCATCACGATTGACCTTTCTTCTGCAAACATAACTCCATATCAAGCAAAAAGGACTATAATCAGACGTGCGACAACGTCATGTCGCAATCTACTTGAAATGTGACAAATCCACGCCTTTCATGAAAGCCAGGACAAAAGTTTAGCGGCAAGCCCGGCGCGGCCAAAGTCCTTGTCGCTCCGTGCTTTTTCCAGATGGCGCTTGGCATCTTCTTTCCGCCCCAGTCTGAGACATGCGATTCCGAACTTGAGATAGAGCGACCCATCGGGATCGTCCGGTTCCGCTGCGGAATAGTGCCCAAACTCCATAGCCGCGTCCCAATACCTTTTCTTCTCAAAATAATGCTCCCCTAAAAGATAACGCGCTTGGTGCATTCCGGGATCCAGCTCAAGCGCTTTGAGGTAGGCATGGACCGCTTTCCCGCTATTCTTAAGACAACCATAATAAACACCGAGTTGAAAGTGAAGCTCCGCATCCTCGGGCTTCCAGCGAATCTCCCCTTCCAGTTCCCGGATGCTCTCACGAAGACGCTCGGGCTTCAGACAATCCATGGGATCTTCGCTCGAACCATCCGGCAGAAAATCAAATCCTTTCCCGTCAAAATCCATTTGTCACTCATTCTATCGAAAAGCTGGCATTCACAACGGCGGTAACTTTCTTTTCAAGCGAACTTGTGTCATTTTCGCCCCAATCTGAAACGGAAGTGGAGTTCACGGGCGTGATCTGGAACACACCCATCCGGGCGGAACGCATGAACCCGATCCTGTTCCCCGTGGCCTTGACCATGTTCTCGGCCCTCTGCTTTGCGTTCTCTGTGGCTTTGGCAAGCATCTCAACCTTGAGCTCGTCCAGTTTCGTGTAGAAATACTCCGGACTCCCGGAATAGAACTCGATACCCTCATTAATCAGCCCTGTGGCTTCACGCGAGATCCGGGCGATCTTGTCAACGTCATTTGAACGAAGTTCTACGGTTTGTTTGAGCCGGTACCCTTCAATGTCGTTCGTATTGTTCCCCTTTTCATTTTTCTTATAGACCGTTTCGGTCTCGATCTGGTTGACGATGATGTCCTTTTCAGCAACCCCCTGCGTTATCAGGTATTTCTGGATTTCCGCAAGATCCTCGCCCAGTTTCTTGAAAGCATCCGCCATAAGAAGCTCGCGTCTCGCAAATGCCCCGGTCCAAACCGCATAGTCACTTTTGATGGCCTTCTGTGCCGAACCCGTCACCGTGATCTGCTCCCGCATAAACTTCGTGACTGATAAGAATCCTTTGGAAAAGATGATGCTAGAACCGATCGTCGCCGCGGCAATACACAAACCGAGGATGATAATCTGCGTGTTTTTCAAAAAACTGAACTTGTTGTTAGCATTTTCCATTTCAAACCCCTTATTTTGGTTGGTTTTTAAAAACACTAAAGAATTTTATCTATCCTAAAGCGGTAAAACCGAGAATTCCCTTCCTGGTTTCTTTATTAAACAGTCCTTCTCTTTCCATGTTACCACCCCAGACCAGGTCCTCCATAGCAATAGCGTCTTCTTTCCGAAGCGCCACCTTACGGAGCGCATTCAAGACGGCGTTTTTGATGTATCCCCCGGAGAACTCGAACCGCTTAGCAATCGTCAGAAAATCCACGCCTTCAGCAACCTTGACCTCAGCCGGTATATGCGCCTTCCAAATGTCAGCCCGCATCTTCTCGTCCGGCAGCTCAAATTTAATCCTTAATGAAAGGCGTCGCTCAACAGCCGGATCCAAAAGGTTGTCCATGTTCGTCGTAAAGATAGCAACGCCCTCAAACCGCTCGATCTCCTGGAGCATGACGTTCACGAACCGGATGTCATGTTCCTGCCCCGCATAGTTCCGGTTGTACAGAAGTGAGTCCGCTTCATCCAGACAAAGCACAAGATTATTTGCCCTCGCAACCTTGAAAATCCGGGCGATCGCCTTGTCCGTTTCACCGACAAAACGCCCAAAGATCTTCGGCGCTTCAACGATCAACAACTTTGTATTGAGATGAGCCGCGATAGCTTCGGCAAGCATGCTTTTCCCGGTCCCCGGAGGCCCGTAAAAAAGAAAATTCACGCCCTTGCCCTTCTTGATAGTTTTATCAATTCCCAATGCCTGGATCCCGGGCTCTTTTAGCACCGAAAGGAAGAACATCACTTTGTCCTTGAGATTTTCCTTCAGGACAACATCCTCCAGCTTATATTCCGGCTCCTTGAGCATCCCGACCTCTCCACATTCCGAAGATAGATTTTTATCCTCATTGGCCTTTGAACCGTCCTCAGAAGCTTTCTCACCGCTTAAATGTCCGGAAAACATTTCGAGGGCGAGACTGCTCAGCGCCACATTGAACGTCGAACACTTATCCGTATTAAAACCTTCCCCGACCAATAACCGTTTCCTGAAAAGCGAAGCGCTTTTTCTCAGATATTTGAATTCCCGCATTCTCACAAAAGGAGAACATTCCAAGTCCATGAGCTCAAGGAGTTCCATTTCAGGGCATAGGTTGTCAGTCACGTGAAAAAACTCGAGAAACAAAAAGAAGAGAAGCGTCCTCTTTTCATAGGGTTCGAGCTTGAATTGTTCCGCCATGATCTCAAATGCGAATTTCTTTCCGGTAGCCGCCGCTTGTGCCACCTCGCCAAGAAATGCCTTTTCCTCCGCTGCGATTTTTCCGTTTAGCTCAGCGATCCTTCCTCCAAGAGCCACATCTTCCTTGCCGGCAAGTTCTCTCATCGCAGTTCGTTTCAGATAATACAGTTCGCCGATCTCGGAATACCTGGCCATGTACTCGTCGTCGCTTGAAATACTCTTCATTATCTCTTCGGTTTGCGGTTCCATTATTCACTTGCCCCCTGAATGTTTTTTATGCCTCATTTTCTATGCAACATTATCCCATGCGACTACGACACCGTAATGTCGCTTACATCTTGGGCCGTTATTTTGTTGGCACACAACCGCTAGACGACAAAATGCTGTCGCTGTAGTCGGCTACCCTATAACCAGTGAAAGAGAGGTCTCAATTATGGTTACTGAAGTCATCGGTTGGTTGGGAGTCGCATTCGGGATTTCCGTCAGCATCCCGCAACTCATTAAATCCATGAAGGCAAAATCGACGCAAGGCCTGAGCAAACATACCTATCAGCTCCTCTTCGGAGCAATCGCCTGCTATTTAATCCGGGCCATCGCGGTTAGAGAGGCTATATTTATTGTAAGCAACTCCGTGGGGCTCTTTATCACGGCAGCTATCCTCTACCTGTTCAGAATATATCCAGCGGAGGAATGATCAGGTTTCCTTGACGGGATCATATTTATCGGCTTCAACATCGAATGTCCAAGCAACAGCGGCCTTGACGGTTTTCATCTCCGGCGGAACTCGCAGCGTATAAAACGCGCCGGTTGATGGACATTTAACCTTTACGAGCCAAAGCATTTCCTCGCGAGGGTGCCACCGCAATTTGACAAGCTCCTGTTCTCCGTCCCGGTCAACGATTTCGTGTTTAACCTCCGTGAGAAATCGCGCATAACCATATTCTTCAAGACAGACTCTCCGCACTTCTGCGTTTTGAATCCGCGTAATAATCCTGGCCGAGAGAGCACCATCCTCCAACAGCTTCGCGTACTGAGGCTCGATTTGGACTCCACGAATATAGAAATATTTTTCTTTGAGGTCTCCGTTTGGCGTCCATAGCCTGAAAAGCCCGTGACGGCGTCCCGCCTGATAGCGTTCATCCAATTCCGGCTTTCCGTCTTCAAACCAGGCCCGCCGGGCCCCTTCGAGAACGCCCCTCACAAACCGGACTTCCAGCTTGAGTTGCCCGTTCTTATGCCATTCCCGCTGCAACCCATCCTCCCGGCCACCCGAAAAAAATTCCTCACATTCGATTTGGCCGGTATCAAACCACTGCTTCCCCTCGACAGGTTGGCCTTGTTGGTAAAAATACTCGCTTTCAAGTTGGCCGTTCGGATGCCAGGACCTTCTCCATCCGCAAAGCTTTCCGTTTTCGAAGACTTCTTCAAATTCGAGCTTTCCGTCAGGATGCCAGCCTTTGCCACACACAGGCTGCCCGCTTTTATAGTCTTGCTCGGCCTTGATTGCCCCTGAGATATGCCATTCCCGCCTGGTCCCATGGAGCTCCCCGTTCGTATAGGGTTCTTCGCATACCAGCTGCCCATTTTCGCTCCAGCTGCGTCCCAACCCATGGAACTTGCCTTTAAGCATCGGATAGCGGAATTTGAGCAATCCGCTTTCGTGGTACCCGTTGGACTCACCTATCCCGTTCTGATCTGTGGCGTACTGGAGGCGCCCACCAAGCCATGCCTTTTCGGTTATGACATCGACCGCTGAATTTTTCATAAGATTTTTGCTTGTTTAATCAGCAACGCGCCGCCACCCCCTAGGCTCGTATTCCCGCTGCCGGATCACCTTGTACACGCCGGGCTCGAACGTGATAGGCCCGTGTTCCTGGTGCGTCAGCGTGATTTTCTGATCGTCAAGAACGCGAAAGTAAAGCGTCCCGTCTTTTTCATAAAGCTCTCCCGAATCCAGTTCATGCATGTGCCCGGTCGCCTCCCCCTCGGCCAGAACCCTGTGCTTTTGGGGAACGCATGCCTCCGGCAGTTTTTCAATTTTCACGATCAATAGATCTCCCTGTCTTACCATCATAATGTTTCCTCCTTTTTGTTTTGAATTGAGCACATCTCCTTGACCGGCTCAGGCACCACAAAACCCACCGGAGCTCGGTCCTTCTTATGTTTCAAAATATCAACCATGGATTCCATGTCTTTAAACCTCAATATCGGAGTCCGGCTGTCCCGCAAGATAGCCAGCGCAAAACCCGAATTGACGAGTTCTTTCAGATAAGCAGCCGAGTATCCGGAAAAACCTTCCGCCAATATTTCAATATGTTCACGCGAAATCTCATTGGGAATTTTCGAGATAAAATGCGAAATGAGTTTGATTCTCATTTGAAAATCAGGATTGGGGATCTCATAGACTCTATCAAACCGTCCCGGCCTGTTCTGAAGGGCTTTCTCAACCTTTTCAAGCCTGTTAGTTGTCGCGATCACAACAATTTCCCGGTTTTCAACCATACCATCCAGCTGGTTCATGAGCTTTCCCAGCTCCACGTTTTGGGAAGTATCATCACGGTCAGTTCCAAACAGGTCGATATCCTCTAGGATGAGAATGGTAGGCGCAAGATCACGGGCAAGGGAGAAAAGATACGGAGTGAGTTTAAATTCATCGAAGGGTATCAAAATACAGGTGGCATTGATCTCCTTTGCAAGAATCTTCAGAAGAAGCGTCTTCCCGTTTCCAGGCTCTCCCGCGAGAATGAATCCCTTTTTGCTGTTCAGTCCATACTGGTTGAGGAGAGCCGCATTTTTAAAAACCACCTCGATCTCGTTATGCAACCTCTCTTTCATGCCGTCTGGCCATACAAGATCACTCCAGACATGCCCGCTCAGAGGCAATATCGCGCCCGAAACGCCATTGAACTTTTTACCTTTAAGGTAGTGATTTTTTCGGCGGTGATCTTTCAATATATCAAGGAGTTTGTCTAAGGAGCGCTGGTCTCGAGCGGTCAATGAAAATTCGTGATCACCCTCGGAGCTATAGCGGACCGAAGCTACCTCCATGAAATACTTCTCACCATCCCACTCAAAAAACACAGCGGCTTCGGAAAGTATCCGACTCCGGACACCCTCGGCCCGCTCGACCGCAACGCGCACCGGTGGAATGCGTCCCCCGCCGTATTCGCTATAGCACGCCTCCTCGATAATTTTCGCTCCTTCGACGAGAAACATCTCCACGCAAAACATCGTGTTCCGGAACTCGATCCTATTGAAAGTATCCTTAAATGAGCGCAGGGTCGAAAGACTTTCGAGCGGAATGCCATAAAAGGCCGCAAGCTCGATGGATTTTCGCGTATGTTTTTTCTGCCCCAGCGCGATAAGCTCGCGGGCATGTTCATGCACTTGCTGCAAAGTGTCTTTTATCGCTTCTTGAATGTTCCTCATGTAGTATCTCCCGTTTTTTTCTGATACTATAACCGTTGGCCGCGACAGCGCGACGTCGCGTGCGCATCTAGCGTACAAATATTTAGCAACCACCATACGTAGGGTCTTCCCTAGGGCACCAATAGAACAACCCGGATGGCAACTCTTTCTTTCCCTGTAAAACGCTGATCTACGAAAGAGCTCTGTTTGATCCTTTGGATGAGATCCATTTTCAGGGACGGAAATCTAACTTCAAGACGCGGCTCTTCGAACTTCAGTCTTTGGGGATTGAATTCCTCAAACCATTTCTCGATGCGGGCCCGTTCTTTTTTGCTTCTCTCTTCCGAATCCTTTTTAAGCGCCTCAAGCTCTTTGACATGCTTAATGAGACTCTCCCTCGCCTGGTTGGAAACAAGGAAGCTTGGAGACTCCATCGCGATAGTCCGGAAGTCCGTACTCCCGAGATAAACCTGACCGGAAGGATGGCTCAAAACAGCATAGGAATTTTTGAGATAATTCCTTAGTTCCTCCGGCTCGCTAAAACTATTTTTGAATTCCTGCCAGAGTTTTTTCGAGCGCTCAGCGAACGCCACAAAATCTTCGTAGTCCATCGAATCCTCCTCCGCTTTGAATTTGAGAGGAGAATGCTACAGCACACCTACGACAGCCTCGCGTCGCCTATTTGCCCTTCCAAGCATTTTTTACTATTTTTGTGGTAAACCAGATTTTAACGGCATAACAGATGATGGATCCTAAAGCCCTGAACAACGCCAACAGCAGCAGAACAAACACTATACCTACCGGTTCAAGGATAGAATTGGCAATCGTCTGGGACGGCATGTTATTTCCCCTTCCGTAGCAAGTTCCAGCTAATGCAGTTAAGCACGCCGCCCTCCTTGGCCAACCTGCCAACCCGTATCGGAACCGCGCCCGATCCGAATATATCCGAGAAGATCTTTCCCGCAGAGGCGTCAGCCTTCGAACCGAATACGGGATAGAACACGAATTTGCCAACTTGCAGATAATTGATATAAGTTCCGCTCGCATCCATTCCGTCGTATTTTTTGGGACTGCTATAGGGAATCAGGATCGGAGTCAGCTCGGCCTGCGTGAGAGCGCTGTAGAGCTTCGGGAAATACTTGGGGCAGGCGAAAGACAGGTCGCTCACATAAACCGTATCTTTATCAGGCCCCGCTTCACCCGCAAACCTTACAAGGCCGTCGGCATGTCCGGTCATATCTCCCGGACATTCCGGTATGATAATGACCCTCTCTACCCGGAGTAATTCTTTCAGCTCCTCAAGAAGCCGCTTCCTGCTGTAGCTCGGGTTCTCGGAAAATACGCGGTCCGTAATGATCACCCTTGTCCCTGAAGTCACTACGTTCCCGCCATCCAGCCGTATCTTTGACTTCACCGGCCGGATCCCGATGGCTTCGCAAACAGCATCTACGTCGGTGATGGTATGCCGGTATTTCTTATAGCGCAGATACCTGGGATCATATTTAAACTGAACAAAGCAATCTTCCGCGACCTGGATGGGCATGTAATCCCTGCACCAGATATCGCGAGTCCCCGATATGAGCCCGTAAGGTATGCCCTTCTGCTCCAGAGCTGCATCCAGGCTTTCAAATAGCTTGGGGTATCTCTTCAAAAGAAGTCCTGAAAAGCAGACATAGTTTGTTTCGATCTCGGAGATCATAGGATCACTCCCCCCTGGCAACCTTTTCGACGACGCGCATAAATGTGCTGAAATTCTTGGCCAGAACGCTTAGATCCTTATCATGGGAAAAAGCGTCCTTCATATCCCTCAGGAATTTCTCGTCCTTGTAGATATCAAGAATGGTGCTACGTTCCTTCGCATGCGGAGTCAATCCACGCTCTATCGCCATGCAGGAGACTATGGCCATGATGCTGATGATTTCATGGGCTTCGCCGCAGATCTTCTTTTGTTTCTTAACAGCGTTCATTTTATTCATAAGGCCTCCGGTTTTGGGATAAAACGTAGCAAGGGCAGTGATGATTCGTCGGCTTGTCTTCATAGGTAGGATGATACACCAGGGGTGCGACAACCTACTGTCGCGGATAGAATTTTTTCTCAGAAAAAGGCGGGGGTTACTCTAACCAAGGGCCGCGGGAACACCTTCCCAAATTGGCATTATCGGGCGGGTCACAAAAACATCTAGATGATGCCACTGGCACCAGGCCATCGCTGCACGAATTTTCATGAGAACATGCCGGTTTTTTAGCAATAAATCTGCGATTTCGATAATTTATTGTTTAACCGTCAATTTGTACTAATAGATACCGGAAACCATGAAATTAAACAAACTTTAAATATATTTTCCCGCTTATTGATGGTGTCCCCCCGTCAAACTCGATATCTTGAAAAAACCACGCCCCTCCGGCTAAATCAAATACACCAAGGCCGGGAAGTTCACCTAAGCCGTTTTCAATATCGTTCAAATATCCATTTTCGCCCATTAAAGATCTTCGTTTACCGCCGAGATCATTGCTTGGAAAAACAAGGAACAAAACCCCTTTGCATGGAAGAACGGCCTGCGTGCCTTCGAATTGAAACTCCCCAGGAGGGAGGGCGCAGATACGCTCATAATCTCCTAGCAAAGATTTTATGCCACTCGATGTAGATTTCCCAATGACGATTATCTTTAGCTCGAGAATCTCAATGCTCAGCGGATTTTGTCCGTATTTAATTAAAATGTCGATATTGTTGCTGTTTAAATCATTGTGTTGTTTATCGGTTATTATGTCGATTGACTGGTTACCATTTCGCAACGGTTTTAGTATGCTGCAAAGTTCAACCTGCAACCAATTCTCCATTTTGGATTCATTTTTTGCGTGAACCCAGAGACCAGCATGGTTATTAAATTTTTCTGCCATCGTATCAAGAATATGCGTTGCGTTATCTCTCAAAACAGACATGGTCGCCTCCTATACGTTAAAAACATCGCCGTCCCGGAGACAGCGAACTCTGTTACCGAAATGCTGGCGGTACTCCTCCGGATATTCGGTGTGGATGGGAACGATTATACTAGGATTCATGGCACAAAAGGGATTCGATGTAACTTTCTTCAATTGTGCTGGTTGCTATTTTTTTCAGCTCAAAAACAATTTTTTTAACTTCTGCGCCAGTGTTAGTCTCCACTTCTTGAGCAAAAAGAAGCCCACACGGATCTATTCTTCTTAGATCTTTTTTTGGATTCCCCCTGGAAGTTCAATTCTCACCTCCTCATCCTTGTACGCATACTTGAAACAAGCTGGCCATCCGTTGGGTTTCCCAGCGGACAATGCTACTTGTTCTAAAAATATTTCTAGCGATATTTTATTCACATCTCCACCTCTAGCTTGTAATTTTCTTTCTCCATCCTAAATGTCCAACCTATAGCAAACACAATATCACTTAAACGCCCGGACAAGCTTACCCTGCCATTCCGATTCCGGCCAGCCGGACTTGCTACGGGCAATTTGGAGATCGTTCAGATATTTCATGATCTCCCCAGCTGGATATCCCAATCGTTTTAGAACACATCCGATCACTGTTCCGCTTCGGCCGCGCCCGCCGATACAGTGGACCACCACGCCCTCGCCATTTCCTAGCTTTGGCATAATAGCGTCTACGGCTTGTCTAATTAGCAGCTCCTCACGCTCCCAGTTCCTAGGCGGAGTCCCCGAACTCATATCCTCGAGTTCCATCGCGTAGAGCATTTTAAGCGGAGCTGGATCATATTCCGCACAAGAGTCAGCCGCAAGGTTCACCACATGCCGAAATCCGGCATCCGCTAACCCTGTCCAAAAGTCTTTCTGTGGAGAATAATGCATCGGCATCCCGGCAAGCGGGGCAGGATTTTCTACAGCGCAATAGAGCACCTGTGGGATGGAAGAAAGATGCGGCATGCTCTTAAAAAACTTTTCCATGTCCGCAATGGACATCAAGGGTGGCCGATTTTCGATTTCCTCTTTCACGGCTTTACCTATCCTTCCCCCACCGTGGCTTTGAGCCCTTGAGATATTGCTTCAGAAGCTCCTTGATCTTGGTGTCGAGCTCCGTGGGTTTGATCACGCGGATGTCGGGGATCCAGTGGATGATGGTCCGGAGCACCTCGTTGAAATTGGCGCGGGATTCAACAACCAATGTCCCGTCCTTTTTCTCCTTCACGATTCTTTGCTCCGGGAAATAGACCTTCTTCTTAAAATAGTGGGCCGCATCCCTGTCGATCTCAAGCACGATCTTCTCTCCCGGGTCCGCGCTGAACCATATATTCACACTGCGGTCAAGAATCGACTTGAGGTCCCGTGGCGGATCGAAGTTCTCGTTCAGGAGTTCGAGCCCTTTGATCTTCTCGGAACGGAACTTCCAAAAGGCTTTCTTTCCTTCCGGCATTGCCAGAAGATACCAGAATCCCTCAAAGTTGATGAGCTTGACTGGGGAAAGCTTAAAAACCTCGTTACCGCTGTCTGCCTCATAGGTGAGCGATATCTTCTGACACTCGTCAATCGCCAACTCAAGCTCCTTTACGAATGGAAAATTTTTCATATGGGGCTGGGTTTCCGGTATTTTGATATAAAAGGGCGATTCTTCGTCTCTTGCGAGCAGCCTGTTCGTGAGACTATGAAAGGAGGTCGAAAACTCAGTCCCCAGCGACTTTGCAATCCCGTGAAAAAATGAAATAAGCGATGCTTCCTCATTCGACAACATAAGCCGGCGGAGTGAAAACCCTTCTGTAAATGAATAAACCCCCTTCTCAACACTCATGACAGGAAAACCCGACTTGCCGAGAAGATCCAAATCGCGCTGAACGGTGCGGACGTTTACTCCAAATTCCTGACAAAGCTCCGAAGTCATAACTCGCCCGTTTCCATTCAGCTTGTTCAGGATAAACATCAGCCGAAGGATCTTTTCGGGATATTTCCGGTCTTCCTCGGGCCTCTTTTTCTTTGGAAACGTCTTAAAATATTCCGCGTCTTTTTTCATAATTTCTCAATGCTCCTTTTCTTTGAGCGCATCTTCCAGAATGGAAGCGCGCGTGGCAAGCTCACCCTTATCGTGCATGAGCCCGCAGATCTGTTTTTCCTGGTGCCGGGTCTTCAGGAGTAGAAAAACGGCCCAGGACACTGCGGCTACAACCAATAATGCTGTGATGCCTAATGCAAAAGATAGGGCCTGCTCCGTCATACCCTTTTCCCTTTTCTTTGAGTCATCGCCGTTCTGCGGAGCACACTCAACACATCGATCATCGCCTGCGTATCGAGCTTGCAATAGATTTCGAGATCTTTTCGGACACGAGCGCGGTCTTCCGCGGGAACATCCTTGCCAAACGTGATCCGCGCGAATTCACGGCTCGCGGTTCCGCCTTCTCCGATCCCGAGCCCTTCATAGCCCTTACCCGCCAAAGCTGGGTAAACGCTTTTGATCGAATAGCTCCCCATTTGTTTTGGGTCGTAGTAGTCAAATTTCCGGAACGGGTCGATCAAGTCCAGGAACCGCTTTTCGAGCCCCATGAACCATTTTTTGTACTCAGGATAGACATCAGTCGATTCCTCAAGCCGTTTTTTTTCGAACGACATGTTATAGGCCAGAATAGTCCCTGTGTTTTGGATGCAGGACTTCAGGCTTTCCAAGAGCCGCGGCCGCGGATCTGCCACCCCTTCCGCAAGGAACGAATAGTGCTCCGCCGGCTTGTCCCACGCCGGAAGGATATGGAGCGAGAACTGAAACGCCACCTGCTGGTATGGATGGCTGTTGTCGTAATAAGGGATCGCGTAGCTCACGGACTCAAAATCGAGGAAATGGATCGGGAACTCCAGGCTTTCAATGAATTCCCGGATCGCCTCCGCGTCAATATGGACACGGTTCTCTTTATGACATTTTTGGACGATTCTGTGATTTGGCGATGTGATTGCCGCGGACGGGATATCTTTGACATCCAGGATATTGCCATCGATCAAACCAAACGCCTTTTTCTTCGGGATCCTATTTAAGAGAAACACGTTCTCTTCCGGAAGGAATTTCCAGCAGGCATCCTGCAAGGGGCATCCGTACGGGTTCAGGCACTGCATTCCGATCTTACATTCCGGACACTTTTTTTCCTCAAGGATCCTGATCATTTTCGAAATCTCTCCCGGGATTGAGGGAAGAAGATCTTTCGAACCAACCGTAATGTCTGCGCTGAAAAGAAGCTCTCCTGGGTCGACCTCCCCCTGCCGGACGTATGCATTATTGATGTGCGTAAGAAAAGCCCTGCGAATCCTAAGCCCGCAACCTTCGTAGCAATAGCGCTGGAATGCCACATCCTGCAAGTGGGTTTCATCTACCTTAGTCGAGCTCTTCACTTCATAGAGATCCCAGGAACCATCTTTGTTAGGCGTGAGCACGTCCGGCCGGGCGAAAGTATTCTGAAAACGAAACGCCCCTTCGAAGATTGTCTTGCGGACACCCACAAGTTCTCGGGTTTTGCTCTCCATAGCAGGATAGTCCTCCCACCCTTCCACCAAAACCCCTCCCGGGAAAAGAGTGCGTGCCAAATCTGTCACATCATTACCCTGGGCAAAGATCGCCCGCGTCGCTTCATCCGGCGGCGGGATGGTTTCTTTAGCGTAGAATTGCGACCAAAAAAGTTTCGGACACTTAAGCCCATCAAGAAACCGGGATTTCGACAGGACAAATTCTCTTACCATCGGATTAGTTCCTTTCACTGGTAGCGAGTAAAGGCAAACTCACGCATTTCATAATGGTGACAGAATACACTACCACCGCGACAGGCTCGTGTCGTCTTCAAAATTCAGAGTCAAAATTCAGAGTACTTTCGCGGGAAAATTGAAAGGGACAGGTTGCCGCCCCCCCCTTAGTCTTGGCAATACAATGTCGCATCCTGAGCCAATTGCGAGATTCCAGTCTCTGTCTTCAGGCTACGCGGCTATAAAACCGGCGCAGCTCTACGATCACGCGGGAACTATCAGTGCTCGAGATCCCAAGGCTCTTAAGATCAACAGGCTCATCGGCTATAGCATTAAAAAAAGCCGTAATATCATCGCGGATCGCCGCGGGGACATCGAGGACCTGGCCAGGATCGATAACGCGATAGAGACGGAAAATATCATTCTTGTGTTTCGCGATCGACTTACTATCAACCTGCTCCCCCTTCGCCTTGCGCTCTGTGAGATCAAGCCAGGCACGAGCCTTGAGTGGGATCAGATGCTCCGGCCCAACCAGGGAAACCCCCTGGATCATCTTCCTTCCCGAATGAAGGAAATGATAATAATCCTCATTGAGCAGAATAGCTGACAAGCTGTCAATATCCTCGTCCACCGGGATCGGCGTCAGATGGCTTCCCGGGACCAGAGGGAAAGCCTCGGGTTTTCTGGAAAAAAGTTCGAGCATCCAAGGATAATTATCGTCCTCTGGTTCCACAAAGCGGTAGTAACGCTTCTCGCCCGATGATCTCTGTTGAAACTTATACATACCGCCGCGGATAAACTCCCAGAACGCCTCTCCAAAAGCCTTGTCGAGAACTTCAACGCAAAGAACAATATCAAGATCCTTTGTGCCGCGGAAGGGCAAAGCCGCATCCTGCATGATCAGGTCGCAGGCCGCGCCCCCGATCAATACATATTGATGGGTATGGTCCTTAAAATGCTCCTGAAAACGCTGTATCCCTCTTACCATTTTAAACTCCTTAACAGATCATCCAATGCGGATTGCACACGCTCATCGTGGCTATCCTTCAGAGACAAGTACACCGAGATTTTGTCGGCACACCCGTCATGCGCAAAAAGGTTCGGCAAATACTTCCAGACCTCAACCTCAACAGCTCCGCGATCACGGTTGGGGATAACATTAATACGATCACCTCCAACCAGATCCTTCCAAACATGATGCGATACGGCCACGGTCCTGTTCTCCGGTTCGCTGATCATGGACCAACGAGCCAACGCCGTATGTCCCGCGCATAAAGCCTCCTTGAGGTCCAAGCCTGTCACATACACGCGCTTCTTGACCGGAGTCTTAAGATGCGGCAGGACCTGCTCCCAAAGCTCTTTGCGATTCATGGTAAAACGCAAGCAGCGGTTCTTTCCCGCCACCGTGTGTTCGCCAATTCCGAGTGCCGCCAGCTCATCAAAAGCGCGTGTCATGGTCATCGCAGAAACCTCAAGGACCGATGCAACCTCAGCCGGTGTTAACGTCAGTTTTTCACCCTGATAAAGCGCATAAAGGACCAACAGCTGCGTGGCCGGACGCAAGACCGTCCTCTTGATGCGACGGGTCTTCAGGTACTCCCTTAGGTCAATGGCCATAAAGGGCAAATACATCTGATTCCGCGGTACAACAAACGGGACCTTTTGTTCAATGAGGCGCTTGCGATCATAAAAGTTGATTGCCTCCGCGACATATATGACATCCATACCGCAACGGCCACGCACCTGTTCGAGTTGCTTGGCAATAACGGCTGGCGTAAGGGCGACATCCTTCCCGCCCATCATGATCAAACATGTCCCTCGGGGCCACTTCAAGCTGAAAAATTGATAGCATTCCCTTAAATAGGCCGGATAATTGGCTGCACCGGGAAAAGGATGCACCTCGGCCTCAATTCCAAGATTCGCCAGAAAGTACCTTTGAAACGTTTCTATTGTTTTGTCCATAAATTCTCCTTAACATTTCAATACAACAATAACATGTAATATGATATTGTGCAATTATAATGTTAGTATCTAAGAATTGCCCCTCTTCCGCCGGCCGTGCCTTTTGCTTTCCAGGAGAACGGCTTTCAAACGCACACCCGCCAGACCGGAATTCCCAGGCGTTGCCTGAATGTTTCACCTTTGAGGAGCTCTGTCTTCCGCTCTGGAAGATCCCCGCGCCCGGCCACATGCTGCCGGTGCTTCCCAAGCCAGAGGGATGTCCCAAGATGAAGGGCGTGCTTTCCATAAAGCTCGTTAACCCCGTCCAATACCCGGTCGATCCGTTTCATGGATTCAATCTTCGGGACATCATCGAAGAGATCATATTGCACGGTCCGGTCAGCTTCCATCCTGGAAAGCACGATGCCGGTCAAACGATATGCCTTCCCCGGTTGAAACACCTGTTCAAACAAATGATCCGTGAGCTGGACCGCCTCAAGAGTCGATGAGGTGCTTCGATTAAACTCCCCCTCCACCCCCGAAGAACGAAAATCCTGACTACGCAAAAAAACGCAGAGCCTCTTCGCCTTCAACTTATGCCGTCGCATCTTGATAAAAGCCGATTCCAGATTCCTGACAAGCTGGGCTTTCACAAAATCCTTTTCGCAAGAAGGCGGCGTAAATGTCTTCGTTTTGCTGATCGACGCGTAGCTTTCCTTTCCCTGCGTCATAACCGGATAGACCGATTCCCCTCGCAGTTCGTGCCATAATTCGACACCGATCTTTCCGAGAAGATCCTTCGCCCAGGTCTCCGGGCGATTTACATAATCCCAAATGTTCCGGATCCCGTGTTTTTCAAGAAGCGCCACCGTATTCGGCCCGAAACCGCACACGCGCTCAAGCGCGACCCTGGGAAGAAAGAGATGAAGTTCACTCGCCCGCAACGCAAAGAAGCCGTCCGGTTTCTTTTCCTTGGAGGCGATCTTTGCAAGCGTTTTTGAGGCACTCAATCCCACGGATACAGTGAATCCGAGCTCCTGCTGGACCGTTTGCTTGATCTCCCAAGCGATCTCCGCGTATCCCGCCCGATGGAGCCGTCTAAGGCCCGAAAGCTCGGCAAATGCTTCATCAATGGAGTATTCCTCGACAGTGGGGGTAAAACGGCGGATGATCTCAAACATCCGCGTGGAAATAAGGCTGTAGGTTTCGTAGTCACTCGGCAGACAGATCAGCGAAGGACATATCCGCTGCGCTTCCCAAAGCCTCATCGGGCGTTTCACGCCGAGCGCTTTAGCCTCATAGCTCGCACAGGCAACGATCCCCCTCTCTTTTCCCGTCACCACCGCCTTGCCTTTGAGTTCGGGATGGAGGGCCTGCTCCACGGACGTGAAAAAAGCATCACAATCGATATGAAGGATCGGTTTGGGAAAGGAGCTGATCAAAAGAGGTCTATTTGTACTTGCGGACATTGGCCACCACGACTCCGCCGATCACAAGCTCTGCCTTCGGTTCGATCGGGGGATATTTCTTGTTGGCGGCCCGGAGTAAAACATTGGTGCCCCGCTTTTCATAATACTTCATGGTCCACTCCCCATCCACCTGGGCGATCACAATATCCCCGTGACGGGCCTGCCGGCCGCGCTCCACAATCACAAGATCATCCGGCATGATCCCGGCATCGACCATGGAATCCCCAGTCACTTTGACGAGATAACTGGCCTGGGGGTTCTTGATCAGAAATTCGTCAAGCGAGAGCGTGTCGATCAGCTCTTCCTCGGCGGGAGACGGAAAACCTGCCTGCACGGTCCCGAGAAGTTTGATCCCGCCCTCAAGAGCAGGAGTTGGCACAAGCTTACCTTGGGAGTCGCGCTTCAAAATTCCACGTTTCACGAGATGGTCCGTTAAAAGCGACACGCCCCCCTTGGATCTGTATCCGAAAAGAGACTGTATCTCGGAAAAACTAGGCAACCGTTTACGGCTTTCGTAAAAATCCTTGAGCCTGGAGATCACTGCTGGAAAATCGATCCGTTTTGGCATACCCGATTATAAGCGGACGAATGTCCGCTTTCAACTCTTTCCTTCACAAAAAATCAATCTCGGGGAATCCATGCTGTAGATTGGCCCGGATATCATGATTGAACCCCGCCAGACCTTTCCTTAATACCGTTAGCGACTGCTGTCCGAAAAGACGGATAAACCGGGAGCATGTCGATTCGGAGGGATCGATCAGAAGCCATCTGCATTTCCTATTAATGTTAAAGGCCGTCATCATCTTCGATCTGGCTTGAGCATCCCCTTCCGGCATCGAATACCCAATGATGATAATGCTATCAGCCTCACATAACCGCTCGAAGAATTTGCTCCACTGGGGCGCAAGCAGCTTGTAAAAGTCTCCGCAATATTTATAGGCGCTGGGTTCTAAAATAACCGGCTGATCTGAGGAATTTGAAGCTTTTGAATATTCATTCCATTTCCTTGCCAAGTCTCCCGATGCGGCAAACCGCACATAAGTAAGCCGCCCATTTATCATCCACCAGTTGATCCCGCCGTGAAGCTTCAAAAAGAGATGTTTTGGCCGTCCGCAGTACCAATTATCTATGGAGATAGCAAGCGACGGATTGACCCTCGATCCCGGACCGGACCATGACTGCCAGTACCAAAATGAAGCATCGAACACACAGTCCCAATTAAAGGAGGCCCATGTAACATGTTCGAATTTCTCATCGCAGGCTTGTATGAGCGGGTTAAGGTGCGCCGCCTTAGTCGACTTCCCCTCAAAGACGGCACGCATGATCAGAACATACAGCCGTTTCCGAAACTCGGCAAAAAGATCAA
>Ga0116183_1000536_pt1 | contig 44653 bp, 40 predicted proteins | sample AD_UKC078_MetaG_FD_89753 | JGI IMG/M metagenome (GOLD analysis project Ga0116183, IMG submission 89753) | Active sludge microbial communities of municipal wastewater-treating anaerobic digesters from USA - AD_UKC078_MetaG | ecosystem: Engineered > Bioreactor > Anaerobic > Digestate | place: USA...
CGGGGTGTTGAGCTTGCTCGGGTTGACTGACTTCCACCGAGAGGTTCTTCTTACAATCGTCGATGATTCGATAAAAGATCAGGTGTGGAAAGCTCTGCGCACGTGCAAAATCCGGAAAGTCCTTCTCACCTCGATTCCTCTGCAATCGGATGATGGAGTTACAAATCCGATTGAAAGCACCCTTTCCATGATTTGTGTCATTTGCCCAAGCGGATATGGCTGGGACGTTCTCCATGCAGCTCGCAAGGTCGGGGTGGGCGGAGGAACGATCATCGAGGGGCGAGGAACGGCAAATCCTGAAGATATCACCTTCCATGGTTCGTATCTCGTGCCCGAAAAAGAAGTTCTCTTCATGATCGCGGAGAATGAGATCGTCGATTCGGCGATCCGTTCGATGTCGAAAATTCCCGGACTGGCAAAACCGGGAAACGGAATCGTCTTCACGATTCCCCTCGAACAGTTTTTTCAGCGAGTGGTTCGAAAAGAAGTTTGATATCCTGAACAAAAAGTTACCATATTAACATTTTGTTAAAATCTTTAATTATTTGTTAATAATGCCTTGCGTAAAGATGAAGAAATCGATAGGGTATCACGCAAGGAGTTGAACCTATGGAAAAGAAGATAAACGTTGCCGTCATGGGTGCCACCGGCGCAGTTGGCCAAGTATTCATGTGGATGTTGGCAGACCACCCTTGGTTTGAGGTCACGTACGCCACGGCCTCAGCTACGCGAGTTGGTCTGAAATACGCTTCCACGGTTCATTGGGTGATGCCTTTCGAAATGCCCGAGAAGGTCAAAGAAACAGTGGTGCAGGAGTTCAACATCGATGCGATGAAGGAAGCGGGAGTGAAAATCGTCTTCAGCGCTCTTCCTGCAGAAATCGCCCGCGAAGCGGAGCCGCAATTACGAGAAAATGGTTTTTATGTGTTCTCCAACGCGTCCTCGATGCGCTACGATCCCAACGTTCCGATTCTCATTCCCGAAGCAAACCTCGATCAGCTGGATTTGATCAAGAAGCAAGGATATCCCAAGAAGGGGTTTGTGATTACCAACGCCAACTGTTCGACCACCGGATTGGCGATGGCCATCGCCCCGTTGATGAAGTACGGGATCAAGTCGGTAACGATGCACTCTTACCAGAGTGTCAGCGGAGCGGGGTACCCCGGTCTTTCCTCCTTTGATATCACCGACAACTGCATACCGTACATCGGAGGTGAAGAGGAGAAGGTTGAAAGGGAGATCAAGAAGATACTTGCTTTCGATCCCGAGGTGTTCTGCTATACCGTTCGGGTCCCGGTGATGTTCGGGCACCTCGAGGCGGTATGGATCGATACCGAAAAGGATCTCTCCATCGAAGATGTCAAGGAAGCATGGAGTTCCTTCAAGCTTGAGGCCGACTATCCCTCCAGTGCCGAGCACCCCGTGCAGTACGGTGAGGCGAATACATTCCCGCAGCCGAAATATGCGTTCTGGGGAAAGCCCAGCGGAATGGTCGTATACACCGGCCGACTGAAGAAAAAGAATGGAAAAATCGGTTTCATCCTTCTGGTGAACAACGTCGTGAAAGGAGCGGCAGGCGGTTCCATTCAAAACGCGGAGGCGTTTGTCAGCAAATACGGCTTGGTGTAATGGACGAGTATTTCGACCTTGTCGATGACCGGCGACGATCGTTGAATCGAGTTCATAAACGTGGTACGCCCTTGGAGACGGGGACGTACCACAATGTTGTTTCCGTGTGGACGATGAACAGCGACGGAAGGGTATTGCTGACCCTTCGCTCAGCGGACAAGCGTTTGATGCCGTGTTTATGGGAGAATACCTCCGGTTCGGTTCTTGCCGGGGAAAGCAGCATCGGAGCCGCTTTGCGCGAACTGAAGGAAGAAACCGGGATTGAGGCAGGACCTGAGCAGATCACTCACTTGGGAACGGTCTTGAAAATGCAATCCTTTGTCGATATCTACTTGGTACGGGTCGATATCGATCCGAAATCGATTCGGCTTCAGAAAGAAGAGGCGATCTCCTACCGATGGGAGGATGAAGCAGGCCTCCAAGCTCTTCATAAGGAACGGCTTCTGGCGTTTCCTCTCTCCTATGAATTCGAACCCTTCAGAACCGCTCTTCGCAAAGCAGCGTTGTAATGCACTCGCGAACGATCACGCGGGCTTTCTTGTCCTGCTGAGTTACGTACCATGAACCCGAGCGGGAACAATTTTCACACCCCAGATTCAACGAATCATATCGAAAACAGGAGCGGCTGATGAACAAGGGAGCTCGAAACGCCGAATCGACGAACGTCGGCTCAAACGGCCAAAGCGAGGTATCCCCTTCAAGCCGTTCAAGCCAATGGTATCCGCCGATGAGATTCAGTTTGGTCTCACCGATCAAGCGGGCGCTTTGGCTGTTGGCGAGGTAGAGGTAGACATCGGAAAAGACCGGAAGCTGCCGCTCTTCGAAGAACCGAATGTGGGCTATATTGTTCAACCCGAAACGGATCCGCTGCAGACACCCGTCCTCTTTCGCCTGATCGATAAGCCTCTTGAGGTCTTCAAAAAACCGTTCTTCAAAAAAGGTGATCGGAGCGAGAGGGAAATAGAGAAACGACCCGTCGGTGAAGAGCAGTTCTTCCAACAAAGCTCCTTTATCGATTCGTTTCTTCAGATAAGTGGGGTCCAGATAGGGGATTCGATCGTTGTCAATCAGCATGCTCCGCTTGGGGAGCGGCTTCCATTCTTTCTTCTTGACCTCACCGAGATCGATCGTTTGATCGATGTATCGCTTGAATCGTTGGTCGAGGCTTTGGTAGAACGCCCGTCGAATCTTCTTTAACGCGGAAAGAGGCAAAAAAATCTCTTCAGTTTCAAGTGAACTGTTATTCACCACTGTCAATGTACCGAGAGTGAAGAGCGATTGGTCGCTTTGCATAAAGATCGTCGCAAGGTTATGTTCGACATCTTGCTCCCGATGGGCTTTTTGAAGGGAAATATGGGCTTCGGCGTTGCCCGCTTTGCTTTGAATGGTCAGTTTCGAATCTTCCAGGGTGATGGTGAGGTCGATCGGTGCCTGGTAAGGAGGAATCTCTTCGGAAATGAGGGGGACATTCAGGTCATGGCCGCTGATCAGATAGAGTTCTGATCCGATCGTCGGCCATTGCGCATCGTTTGGAAACGGAATCCAGATCCGCTCTCCCGCCTCGGCGGAGCCGACGCCTTTGACGGCGAAGCGGACCGGTTCGAAGAGGCCGAGCCGGTTTTCCGCCAGATACATCACCCCGTCACGATTGGCGATCGGGGCATCCAGTGCGACCTGGATCTCATGATCGACGAAATCAACGATCGTTCCCGCCACGACTCCTATGTGCGAAGCAGTTTTTCCGCTGCTTAAGGAAGGGGTATGGCGAGTGGAGAAATCCGCTCTGCTGCGGCCATACCCGGCGAGCCAGCCTTTGCTTTGCGTTCGGGCGAAGGTGATGGCGAGGGGATCGGGATCCACGGGTTCGTCATCGATCGCCTTTCGGTAGGCTTGGGCAGCGAAGTGGGCGTATGCCGGACTTTTCATCCGTCCTTCGATCTTAAGGCTGTCGATTCCCATCGCCTTGAGGCGACCGATCACCTCGGTACCGTTCAGATCGCTCATCGAGAAGAAGGGAGCGTTTCGTGGTCTTTCGCCGAGCGGGGAGAGAGAGGCTCCGAAGGATGGATCCTCCTCCACACGCCACCACGTTCGACAGATTTGGGCACACGCGCCCTGATTAGCCGATCGATCGGCAAGATAATGACTGGCCATGCACAGTCCGCTGAATGCATAGCAGAGCGCTCCGTGGATAAAGACTTTGAGCTCGACATCGGGGCAAGCTTTGCGGATATCCTCAATTTCATCCAAGGTGAGCTCTCGAGCGAGCACTATCCGCTCGAATCCCCACTTCTGAAGTCGTCTTACCCCCTCGACGGTATGAACAGCCAGTTGTGTGGATGCGTGCAAGGGGAGAGAGGGGAAAAAGTTCCTGATGATCCGGGCTATTCCAAGATCCTGGACGATGATTCCATCCACCCCGATCCGATCCACCTCCTTGAGGGTGGCGATGACATCGTCGAGTTCCCGGTCGGTGACCAAGGTGTTGATCGTGAGGTAGATGTTTTTATGTTCTTTCTGCGCGACGGTTCGAAGTCCGGCGAGCTCTTCAACCGTGAGATTTGTCGCACCTTTACGGGCGGAAAACCTTTTGAGACCAAGATATACGCCATCAGCCCCTTCACTAAACGCGTGAAGGGCGCTTTGCAAGGAACCGGCCGGAACGGTGAGTTCAATCATGAATTACAGCCTACGGTTCTCCCCGGGACGTGTCAACGTTCCTACTCTGTGATATACTTAGCGTCTGAGATGGAGGAGATGATATGTCTACCACCCCAAGTATTTCGGTTACGAAAGGAACGATCATCTACGAGCAGGGTCAGCCATGCACAACGATGTTCGTTTTGCAAAGCGGAACCATCGGTTTATATCTGAACTGGGCTACACCGACGCAATTCCAACTTCTCGAGATTTCAAAGGTCGGTACGATGTTCGGCGAAATGGGGCTCTTTGAAAAAGATCCCCGTAATGCGACGGCGATCGCTCTGACCGATTGCATGTTGCTTGAAATCTCAAGCGAAAGCTTTCCCCGGTTTGTTCAGGAGCATCCCGACCAGACGATCAACATCATTTTAGATTTGAGCCAGCGTTTCAAGATGGCGCTGCAGGAGATCAAAGCCGGTCAGGAAATCATCGCTGAATCGCTTGCCGCTTTGAAAGAAATGAACGAGTGCAAGAAAGACACTCTGAAAGATCGAATCAAGCGAATCAGTGATTACCTGCTGGATATCCCCGAAGATGTTCCGCCGGAGCTGTATCTCTCCTTGAACTCCCGTTTCCACGGGACGATGTACTGACAAACGAAACATTTTCTCAGTGTAATGCATGCTCTTGCTAAAGACAGGGAAAAACGATACGGTTGAAACCGTACAACTTCTCTCGATATGAGAAATTGACCCCATTTTTAAAGGAGAAGTCCATGACACTCAATGACATCAAACATGCGAAGCTGAAGGCATGGATCGAGGAATTTGCTGCCCTTGCCACCCCCGATGCGATCGTAATTGCGAATGGAAGCCAAGAGCAGTATGACGAATTGATTCAACAGCAGATTGATGACGGATACTGCGTTCCCCTAAACCCGGAAAAAAAGCCGGGCTCGGTTGCGTACAACTCCGATCCTTCCGATGTTGCACGTGTTGAAAATCGTACCTACATCGCCAGTGAAACGAAAGATGAGGCCGGTCCGACAAACAACTGGATCGATCCCGTTGAACTGAAGAAGACGATGACGGATCTCTATAGAGGAAGCATGAAAGGACGAACGCTCTATGTCATTCCCTTCTCAATGGGCCCGTTGGGCTCTCCGATCGCCAAGATCGGTGTCGAGATTACCGACAGCGCCTACGTCGTGCTCAACATGATGATCATGACCCGTGTAGGAGTCAAGGTTCTTGATTTGCTCGGAACCGACGGAGAGTTTGTTCCCTGTCTCCACTCCGTCGGAAAGCCCCTGGCCAAAGGCGAGAGCGACAACGGCAAATGGCCTTGTGCCCCGCTTGAGGACAAGTACATCTCCCACTTCCCCGAAACCCGTGAAATCTGGTCCTACGGTTCCGGTTACGGCGGGAACGCGTTGCTTGGCAAGAAGTGCCTTGCCCTTCGAATCGCCAGCGTCCTTGCTCGTGATGAGGGATGGCTCGCCGAACATATGCTGATTCTCAAGATCACCAATCCCCAAGGTAAATCGATTTTCGTTACCGGTGCATTCCCGTCCGCCTGTGGAAAGACCAATCTCGCAATGCTCGTTCCGACGATTCCCGGATGGAAAGTCGAGACGATCGGAGACGATATCGCCTGGATGAAGTTCGGTAAGGATGGTCGCCTCTATGCGATCAACCCTGAAGCCGGATTCTTCGGTGTCGCCCCCGGTACCAGCGAGAAGTCCAACTACAACGCGATGAAGGCCGCTTCGAAGAACACAATCTTCACCAACTGCGCTTTGACGGAAGACAACGATGTCTGGTGGGAAGGAATCGGATACGATGCTCCCGGCAAACTGATCGACTGGACGAACAACGAGTGGATCCAAGACAAGGGCAACAAGGCTCAGAAGCCCGCCGCTCACCCGAACGCCCGCTTCACCGCTCCTGCCAGCCAAGCTCCCTCGATCGCCCCAGAGTGGGAAGATCCGAAGGGTGTTCCGATCAGCGCGATTCTCTTCGGCGGACGCCGTCCGAAGACGGTTCCATTGGTGCACCAGAGCCGCGACTGGAACCACGGAGTGTTCCTCGGTTCGATCGTCGGTTCGGAGATCACCGCCGCCGCGCTCGACTTGAAGGTCGGAACGATCCGCCGCGACCCGTTCGCGATGCTGCCGTTCTGCGGATACCATATGGGCGACTACTTCAACCACTGGATCAAGATCGGAGAAAATGCTCCCGATCCTTCCAAGCTCCCGAAGATCTTCTACGTCAACTGGTTCCGTAGAGATGATGACGGCAAGTTCATCTGGCCGGGCTTCGGAGAAAACAGCCGCGTGTTGAAGTGGGTCTTTGAGGCCACCGAGGGAACCGCAAAGAGCGTTGACACCCCGATCGGAATCATGCCCGCCCACGGTGCGATCGATCTTCCCGAAGGTGTTACCGAAGAGCAGATGGACGAGCTGCTTGCCGTCGATGTCGATGGCTGGCTCGCTGAAGTGGCGGACATCAAAACGAACCACTATCCGAAGTTCGGAGATCGCCTTCCGAAACAGCTTATCGAATGCCTTGCCGGGCTGGAAAAGAAACTGAAGGCGGCGAAGTAACAATCAAAGCAATCTACCGACGGCCCTCGATTCGAGGGCCGTTTTGCCGATTTATGACCCGAGCTGAACGGATCAGCTCCATCCGGAATCTTGAAAGAACGATAAAAACCTTTTCCCGGGCGTTGCACAACGATCCTCTTTATGGGTAGGATTGAGAGACTTCTTGTGGAGGTCATCATTCTTCTTATCAGGGAGCTTCTCGATGGCAAAACAATCACAGAATACCGTCAAATATGGTCCGAGTGACCGTCCGCCCCTCGGGTCGTGGATTCCGATGAGCATCCAACACGTCTTTGCGATGTTCGGTGCGACCATTCTTGTTCCGATTCTTACCGGACTTTCTCCATCGACCGCTTTGTTTACTGCGGGAACGGGAACCCTCATCTATATTTTGATAACACAATCCAAGGTTCCGGCTTTCCTTGGCTCTTCTTTTGCGTTCATCCCCGCCTTGATCGCGATCTCTTCCTCCTATGGCGTCGCCTATGCGATGGGAGGGGCGTTTGCCAGCGGAGCTTTTTATGTCATCGTGGCTCTGATCATCAAAAAGAGCGGACATGGATGGATTGGCAAAGCTCTTCCTCCGGTGGTGATCGGAAGCGTGATCGTGGTGATCGGTCTTTCCTTGGCTCCGACGGCGATGGGAATGGCGATGAATGATGCTTCAGGCAATTACAACCTTTTGGTATTCACCGTGGCGATGGTGACCCTGGCCTTCACGATCGTGGCGAATCTCTTCCTGAAAGGGTTCTTCTCGATCATCCCGATTCTCATCGGGCTTGTCGCCGGATATCTCTTTTCCCTGATCATCGGTTTCATCAGTCCCGCCCACGCCCTCATCGACTTCACCGCGGTTCATCAGGCGGCGTGGTTCGGACTGCCGACCTTTGCCGTTCCCAAGTTCAATCTCGTCGCCACGGTAACGTTTGTAATCGTCTCTTTGGCGACGATTTGCGAACATTTGGGTGATACGATCACGATCAGCAAGGTCGTCGGCGAAGACTACCTTGTTGACCCCGGTTTGCACCGCACCCTTACCGGAGACGGGTTGGCCACTCTGTGGGCGTCACTGTGGGGCGGTCCCCCCAACACTACGTATGGTGAGAACATCGGTGTTCTTGCCCTTACCCGCGTGTACTCTGTGTGGGTGACCGGAGGAGCTGCGGTGATCGCGGTTCTCCTCTCCTTCTTCCCCAAGTTCGGAGCTCTGATCCAAACGATCCCGAGTCCCGTCCTCGGCGGGATTTCGATGCTTCTCTTCGGAATCATCGCATCAAGCGGACTGAGAACATTGGTCGACAGCGGTGTCGATTACGAAGACAAGCGCAACCTCACAATCAGCAGCGTGATTCTCGTCATCGGAATCGGCGGCGGAGCCCTCTCCTTTGCGATGGGCAAGGATTTTATGTTCACGTTGGAAGGCGTGGCGCTGGCAACCGTCGTCGGAATCTTCCTCAACCTCGTTCTTCCCAGGAACGGAACAACCATAGAGTAATAATCATATACGTCAGGGGGCCGATCGGCTCCCTGATATCATTTCACCGGCTTTTCTGTTACCCTTAAACGATGCATACCTATACCGTGATCGACAGCGATGATGCTCTTATCAAGCTCAGGAACACATGGAAGGAAGATCAAGTCTCCACGATCGCGATGGATTTTGAAGGGGAGTACAACCTTCACATCTACGGTGAGCATCTGTGTCTCATTCAAATCTATGATCGGACGACGTTCCACCTGATCGATCCCTTTAAGATCTCAGTACCCGAGTTGAAGCATTTTTTGGAAGATGAGACGCTTGAGAAGATCATGTTCGATTGCGCAAGCGATGCCGCCTTGGTTCGAAAGAACCACGCGATCGTCCTCAAAAACATCTATGACCTCAGAATCGCTGCGAAGCAGCTGGGTATGGATGGAGGACTGACCAGAATTCTCGACCACTATCTTCCCGACCGAACCCGGCATACGACCGGATCAAAGAAGAAACATCAAAAAACCAATTGGCTCTTACGGCCCCTTTCTCAGGAACAGATTCAATACGCCTTGGAGGACGTGGAGCATCTCTTCACCCTCAAAGCCCTGATCATCGCCGATCTTGAGAAACAAGGTCTCAGAGAAAAAACCAGGGAATTGATGGAAAGCGCGGGGATGCCCAAGGGTCCTGATAAACCGGGCTGGACGAAGTATTCCTCCTATCGCCATCTCTCCAAGGAGGAGCGAATCCTGCTGAAGCATTATTATCTGGCCCGCGAGCACGTCGCCAAGCGAAGGAACGTGCCGGCGGTCCGAATCATGAACAAGAAGCTCGTCTTGAAGATGGCCAAGGAGAAGCCTCGGAATCGAGAGGAGTTCGAGGCCTACACGCAAAGAAACGATCTGTTGACGGCGCTTTTGGAGTCTCACGCCAAAGCCATGAAGGAGATCGCTTCCTTGGCTTGAACAAGAAGTGAAAGAGTCCGACAGATCGGGGTGGGGATGTCGTGCTTCCTGCCCAAGGCGGCCACCGATCCGGCAAACCACTCGTTTTCCGTCGTCCGACCCGCTTCCAGGTCTTGGCACATCGAGGTTTTTCCGTCGCCCAAGGTGATGACGAGGTTGTGGTTCTCTTCGATAAAGGAATCGGGGATCCGGACCCCCTCGGCCGACGCTACGGCCTGCACTTCGGCACATACCCCGTAGGCGAGCTCTTTCACCGCTTTTTGATCGAGCTGCCTGTAGTTCGCCAGCAACAGCCCGCTGATCGTATTGTACGCTGTATTGAGCATGAACTTGTTCCACTGCATCAGATGGATATCCTTCGGTACGACCGCTTCGATGCCGGCGGAGGCAAACAGTTCCGACAGCGCAGCGACTCGGCCCGTCGAGGAATTATCCCGTTCGCCGAAGACGATTCTCCCTTCGGCGGTGAACTCGATCCGGTTGCTCACGTGGGTAGAGTTCAATCCCACGGCGAAACCGTGGAGAATCTTCTCCCATCCGAAGGCGGCGGCCAGGACTCCCTCGCTTTCGATTCCGTTGAGCAACGTGAGAATTACCGTAGAGGGACCGACGATCGGCTTCATCTGTTCAATGACGGTATGCAAATGGTGGTTTTTCGTGGCGATGATGATGAGATCGGTCGAGCCGATTTCATCGGCGCATCGATACGCAAACGGAGCGGCTTCTCCATTTATGATAATGCCATTCCGAAGATAGCGTTCTTTCCGCTCTTCATCCACTAGGAACGACAACGAGCATACCGAGTTCAGACGTTGACCGTAGAGAGCTCCCACGGCTCCCACTCCGACGATGACGACATTCTTCATCTGACAATAATCTCCTCGATCAGGGAAGCCAAGCGCTCAAGTTCGCTCAGCGGAATATACTCTTCTTTGGAATGAGCGTTCTCGTAGCCGACGCAACAGGTGAGGGTGGGAATACCCAGGCCATTGAAGATATTGGCGTCGCTGCCGCCTTGCGTCTTCTTGAATTCGACCGGGATCTTCAATGCGCCGCATGCTTCGGTGAAGCGTCTAACGACCGGACTGTCGGTATGATGCCGATATCCTTCATAGAGACGATAGCGGTGGTTATGAACCGTTCCTCCCGCTAAGCGGGCGGTCTTTTCCAAGACTTCGACCATATGGTTGATCTGCTTGTCGATTTTTTCTTCATCCAGGCTTCTCGCTTCGAAGTGTATCGTCGCTTCCGAACTGATCACATTGGTGGTGCCGGGGGCGACGAAGGAGCCTACGTTCGCCGTGGTTTCCTCATCGATGCGAAAGAGGTGCATCGCAGCGATCGCATCCGAACCGATTTTGATCGCGCTGACTCCGTCTTCCGGTTTGAAGCCGGCATGGGCGGCTTTCCCGCCGATGACCACATCCAGGCGATCGTGATAGGAGGCTTGGATGATCGCTCCGCCCACCGGACCGGAGGCATCAAACGTATACCCGCAGGAAACGGCATCCAACAACGATCGATCGACCTGTTTTGCACCGGCAAGGCCCGTTTCCTCGGCGATGGTGAAGAGCACCACCAGCGGAGGATGCTTCCTTCCCTCCGTGATGACCTTTTCCAATGCGTGCAGCAACGCCGCCACGGCGGCCTTGTCATCCGCTCCGAGAGCGGTGGTTCCATCGCTTCGGATGATGTCATCCTCAACGACCACGTGAGCCCCGACGGCCAAGTCTACCGTATCCATGTGGGTGTTGAGCATCAGGGCATCTCCCTCTCCCCCAAGATACCCGTAGAGATTCCCGGCAGCGTCATACCGGGTACTGAACCCCAATGCCAAGAGCTTCTGTTCCAGAAACAGCGCAACCCTGTCCTCCCCGAAGGAGGGCGAATCAATGGCGACAAGACTTTTGAAGATATCAAGCAATTTCATAGGGCAAGCTTAACATAAAGAGGGGAGACAGAGAAGAAAGGCGAAGGAAAAGGTTTAGTGTCACTCTCCGGCAGGTTATGATATCGTTGAGAGGAAGCCGGGGTACAGGGAGGGAATCTGATGGAACTGCTTGGATCTTTGAGTCGATATATCAGTCAACAGCTTGATGAACGAAGATTCGATTCTGTCGAGAAAGAGGAGTTCCGGGCGACATTGGAGGCGGCGCTGCTGATGCCTGCCTTTGATAAGCCGATCGTAAGAAGCGAATGGGTGAAGGAGCATGATGCTCTTCGAATCGAAAAATTGACATGGCAAGTCGGTTTCGGTCTCAGTGAAGGGTATCTTTTGTCACCAGCGGGTGCTCAGGAAAAGCTTCCCGGCATCCTTGCGCTTCATGACCATGCAGGGGAGAAGTTCTGGGGAAAGAGCAAAATCGTAGATATCGGTGAAGAGCTCGACCAATCCCTGGTTGAACACCGGAGGCGATATTATGGGTCGCGAGCCTGGGCCAACGAGCTGGCCAAACGAGGCTATGCGGTCTTTGTGCCCGATCTTATCGGCTTTGAAAGCCGAAGAATCAAGGTCGGCGAACTGCCAAAGTCACTGGTTCAAGACCTGTTGACTCCTCCGCTTAAGATCGTCGAGGGAGGAACCTGCCGGAACGATGACCTGGTCTTGGATGACAGTCTTGAAAACAGGGTCGCGTATAACGCCCTTGCCCGGGGGCTGGAACATGTCATCGCCAAAGTGCTGATGAGCGGCGGCTACACGTGGGCGGGGTATGCGGCGGCGGAGGATCTGGTCGCCTTGGATATCCTGTCCGAACACAAGCTTGTCGACGGCTCCCGCCTGGGATGCGGAGGCTTGAGCCTCGGAGGACTGAGGAGCGTATTGCTGAGCGCTCTTTCTCCGAAGATCCAAGCGAGCTTCGTGACAGGGTTCATGACCACCTTCAAGGACCTGGTGAACGCCAAAGCGGCGAATCATACCTGGATCGCCTATGCCCCCCAGCTCAGCCATCTCGGCGAGTTCGGTGATCTGCTTCAGTCTCACGCCCCCAAACCCCTCCTGGTTCAACACGGCAGACAGGATCGGCTCTTCACCTTCAGTGAAGTGGAGCGAAGCGTTTCACGGATCGGAGCGCATTATAAGAATGATCCGGAAAGATTCCTCTTCACCGTATATGACGAACCGCACCTCTTCAATGAGCTGATGCAGGAAGAGGTGTTTGAGTTTTTCGATCATTTTTTCTTCTTGTGAAGCTGCTCATCGAAGACGCGGACGTTGTACGAGGAGACTTTCAAGTGTTCACGCATCGCCTTCAGCGCCGCTTCTTTGTCCCGAGCCCGGAGGGCATGGTAGATCTGCCGGTGGCGGGCGATCGCGTCCTCGATTCCCCCTTCGATGAGGATTCCCTTGCCCATATAATCGCGAAGAAGCGAGGTAAGGGTTCCAATGAAGAGAGCCAGGAGATTGTTTCCCGTCGCCTTGGCGAGAGCGAGGTGGAACGACTCATCCAAGCTGACCCGGACTTTGAAAGGGAGGGTCTTGTTTTCGAATTGGGTGAGAATCGAATCGATCTCCTCAAGCTCCTCATCGGTAATCTTCTCGACAACGAGCTCAATCGCCGAAAGCTCAAGGATCGCTCGGACCTCCGTCAGCTCTTCGCTGCTGATCTGGTCGACTTGCATGATGCGGTTGACCGCATTCATCACCGTGGAGGTTTCGGGACGGGTGATATACGCCCCGCTTCCGGTTTTCAGGGTGACCAGGCCGCGTTCCTGCAGCAGTTTGATCGCCTCTCGGACAACCGGCCGGCTGACGTTGTACTGCTTGGCGAGATTCATCTCGCTTGGGAGCTTATCACTGACCTTCGTCGGGGAGGTGAGAATCACCTCCTCCAGATGGTCGGCTATCTGCATGCTGAGATTCGTCCTCGAAAGGGTAATGTGCTCAATGTCGAGTACAGAACCTTCTTCACTCACGGCATCGTCCTTTTTGAATCGCTTTGATTGTTGCTTTCGCTCCTTGGTGAAGGAAGGAGATATCATCCCCGCAACTGAAATAGTCTACTCCTAATCCCCTCCAAATGTCGATAGCCTCCTGATTGGGACCAATTGAGACTCCGATGGGTATGCCCGCCTTCTTCGCTTGGGCGATCGCATGTTTTGACAATTCGAGCACGTTCGGATGAACAGATTCACCGATCAAGCCGATCGAGGAGGCCAAGTCGTTCGGACCCAGGACAAGAGCATCGAGCCCATCAAGGGTGAGAATCCGATCGATTTCTTCAACCGCTTTATGATGCTCGACCTGGATGAAACGGACGATATCATCCTCCGCGTTCTTGAGGTATTCACTCATGTCGAGATTGTTGTAGTGAATGGATCTTCGCGGACCGAAGCCTCGAACCCCCCGAGGGGGATAGAGGCATTCCGCCAACGCCGCTTTGACATCCTCATACCCCTTGGTCTGGGGGATGATGATTCCGTCGATTCCCATCTCCAGAACCGGTTTGATCGCTTCCATCGTCCAGGCGGGAACCCGCACCACGGCAGCGGCTCCTCCGGCGTTCGCCGCCGTGACGTGGTTCAGGATGAGAGGTCGGTCAAACGCTGCGTGCTCAGCGTCGATCCAGATGAAATCATAGCCGTAGATCGCCAGCGCCTCGCTGATCGCCGGATCTCCCAAGAAGACGTGCCCGCCGATTGCGGTGCCGTTCTTCAATTTTTCCCGCAGTTCCTTTCCGTATCTCATGGTTCCAGTCCCAAGCGGGCTCTCAGCTGGGCTTCGAGCCGAATCAAGCTGGCGATTTCATGCCTTCCGTTCTCATTCAACAACGAGGGGTCTTTTGTCCGGGTGGTGAGGCTCATCGGCACACCGGTAAGGCTTCTGTGGTACTTGGCGTTCACCGGATAGGAGCGCGCCTCGGCGACCGCCCATACGGTGAGGTGATCCATCACCTCGCGAGCGAGAACCGGATCCTCCAGGTAGTGCTTGAAAAGCCATGCGTAGAGGTCAATGTGGAAGTTCGCCATCACTCCGTTATACCCATGATATCCCATCAGCCATGAATCCAGAACCGTCGCGGTGTTGGCGTTGAAGAGGGCGAGGCCGGTGCCTTTGACGAGTTCAGCCCGCCGTTTTTGGATCTCCAACGAACATGAGACATCCTTGAGGAAGACCAATTTGTCCTCTTTTGCCGCCCATCTCAGGAACTCGTCGCTTAGGAGACGCAGATAGGGATAGGGGCACTCATACAAGCCGAACGCGACCTCTGGCAACTGGGCAAAGATGTCTTCGATGTTTTTTCGGAAGATCTCCTCTCCTTCATTCTCTTGAGCAAGGCGGTTGGAGACCAGCACCACGGCATCGACTCCCGTTTCGCTCATCTTTCCCAGTTGATCGATCTGCTTGGCGTGCTCGTCGGCGGTGTGGCCGCTTGCGATCACTTTGATCTTTCCACCAGCCGCTTCGACCACCGCCTTGGCAAGGTCGAGCTTCTCTTCTTCGGATAGGAAAAACATCTCGCTGGATTGACAGACGGCGAAGATTCCATCCGCTCCCCGATCGATATACCACTTGGTCAGGGCTTCGACCGCCGGGTAATCGATCCTGTCATCGGGGGTGAAGGGGGTGATCATCGTGGGCCAACAGCCCCTATATACCGTATCTTTCATTGTGACATCCTTATAGCAATCCCGCAGCTCGAGGCAGGAAGAGGCTGAGCTCGGGGAGGTAGGTGATGAGAACCAGAAGGACCAGCATGACCACGATAGGCCACCAGATCTCACGTACGATGTCCTTGAGCGGAGCGCCGCTGATTCCGCTGGTGATGAAGAGCAGCATTCCGAAGGGCGGAGTGGAAAGACCAACCATCATGTTGTACGTTACGATCACTCCGAAGTGGATCATATCGATTCCAAGGGCGCGAGCTACCGGAATCATGATAGGAACAAACACCAGCTGAATCGTGGAGGTATCCACGAACATTCCCAGAATCAGGATGATGATGTTCACGATGAAGAGGAACGTGTACTTGCTGGTTGTCAGGCCGAGGATCCAATTGCCGATATTTTGGGCAAGCTGCTCGCGAGCGACGATATAGCTGATCACCGTAGCCGCTCCGATCATGATGCTGGTCGATCCGATATCCTTGATTGTCGTCTTCAACACCTCCACGAGGTCTTCGAGCCCCATCGCCCGATAGGCAAAGAAGGAGATGACAAGCGCATACAAGCCGGCGACTGCGCCTGCTTCGGTGGGGGTCATCACTCCCGTGTAGATTCCGACGAGGAGAATCACCGGAGTGAGGAGGGCGGGAATCGCCGCCAACGTATTCTTTAAAAACACTTTCCAGACGATTTTCTCTCCACGGGGATATTTACGGATGTGGGAGACGATCGCGACGTAGATCATCAAGAAAACCGACAACAGAACGGCGGGGACCACTCCACTCAAAAACAGTGCTCCGACGCTGGTCGATGAAAGCATCGCGTAGATCACCAGAGGAATCGAAGGGGGGAAGGTCGGTCCGATCGTCGCTGAAGCGGCTGTCATGGCGCAGGCGAACTCGACTTCATAGCCGGCATCCCTCATCGCTTCGATTTCGATCTTTCCCAGTCCCGCCGCATCGGCGATCGCCGAGCCGGTCATACCGCTGAAGAGGAGGGAACCAAGCACGTTCACATGTCCGAGGGCTCCGCGGACCCGCCCCATCACGCTGCTGGCGAAGTTGTAGATCATATCGGTAACCTTTCCCGTGTTCATCACGTTTGCGGTAAAGATGAACAGGGGAACGGCGATGATGACATAGTTGGTGAAAAAGGTGTTCATCACCTGGTTTACCACCATGGAAAGATCGGCACCTCTGATGAGCAAATAGACTACTGCGCTGCTGATCATCCCGATGGCGATCGGCATCCGAAGGAAGAAGATCAGTACAAAGACGATTAGCGTCATAAATAGGGGAAAACTCATGCCTCCACCTCCTTCATCAGTTGATCCAGTTTGCGCTCGGCGCTGTCATCCAACTTTCCGGTGATGATCTTCCAGTCTTCGATTACCGGTTCGATCGTGTATCCGATGATGGAAAGAAGGAAATAGCTGAATGGAATGAAGATCCAGAAATAATTGATTCGAAGGGCTGCGGTTTTCTGAAAACTTACGAAGATCGCATAGTTCACCGAGGGAATGACGAGCACGGCGAAGGTGCCGATGATAAGCACGTTTCCCGCCAAGCGCGCCCACGCTGCTACTTTCGGCGGGTATTGATCATACAGCATCGTAAAGGAAACTTGTCCTTTGCGTCGCATCGTGTAGCATGCTCCAAGAATCACCGTCCAACAGAAACCGACGACGATGATGTCTTGAGTCCACGTCAGCGGCCGGTTGATCACATAACGGAAGAACACTTGAAGAATGAATGCTATGAACAGCAGGGAAAAAGAGATAATTGGAATATATAGCTCAATTACGTCTCGGAGAAATAAAAGGATTTTTTTCATGTAGATAGTCCTTCGAGATTGAAAAGAAACCCGGGGTTTGAACCCCGGGTCGTGATTCGTGGATCAGTTACCCGCGGCAACGACTTTTTCGAACATCGCCTTATCCCAAGTGGCGGCGTAGGGACTTGCCAGGTACTGAGCAAGAACGTGGTCGGCAAATGCATCCAAGTCGGCGTAGTACACCTTCAGTCCGGCATTCTTGAAGAAATCAACCAGCTCCGCTTCCGCTTTGAGGTTGGTGGTGTCGCAGTACTCGATTCCCGCTTTGACTCCTTCCATGACCCAGGCTTTCTGCTGGTCAGTAAGGGATTGCCACTTCTTCTCGTTGATCGCCGGCCACACGGAGTCGACCAGGTGGTTGGTGATCGTGATGGATTTGGTTACTTCGTAGAACTTCGCGTTCTTCGTGGACGGAAGGGGGTTGTCCTGACCGTCTACGGTCCGGGTCTGCAAGGCCATGTAGAGCTCGCTGAAGGAGATCGGGGTGGGGTTCGCGCCGAGGGCTTTTCCAAGGAAGATCCAGGAATCGGAGTTCGGCATGCGAAGGTTCACGCCGCGAAGGTCGGCGGGGGTCTTGATTTCCTTGTCATCGATCAGGTTCAACTGGCGGGTTCCGAGATACTGGGCGCCGAGGGGGCGGATTCCCTGCTCTTTCGCGATGCGCTCAAAGATCTCTTTACCAACCGGTCCGTTGAGGACTTTGGTCATATGGTCATAGCTCTTGAAGATGTATCCGGCGGTGAACATCGATACCCAGGGGCTTCCATCGGTGAGCCAGCTCGCCGCGGTGGCGGTGATATCCGCTTGACCGCTCTTTACCGCCGCGACTTCCTGCTCCTGCTTGAAGAGCGAAGCTGAGTCGTAGGTGAGCACTTTGATCTCGCCGCCGCTGAGTCGTTCGACGGTTTCCTTGAATACCATCATCGCACCGGCGTGCGCATCGGTGGGGACGGCGGTCATCGTGTATACGAGTTCAACTTGCTTGGCCTCTTTTGTACCTTGGGCGAACGCCATGGGCAGCATCATGGCAACCACTAACATGGTAATCATTACCTTTTTCATACGATTCCTCCTGAATACCTCCGTCAACGACGGTGGATGTTAAGTTGTAAAGCTGTCTTACAGGTTATGATTGCATGTGTATATTCACTTGTCAAACATTTTTTTGACAAAAAAGGGTTATGCCCGGCGGATCTTGAACACGACCTTGATGATTCGCTGCTGTACCTTGTCGATCAGATTCGGAGCATGAGGCTCACCTGGGAAAAAGAGCGCGAAATGGTTCTGATCCGCTCGGTAGGTGAGGATCGATTCAGCCGGTCCGAATGCAGCATCCTTGGCGGCATCATACGCCACCGTCGTTTTGAAGCTTTCCCTCGAGCCGATCTCCATCACTTCCGTGCCCTGAAGAAGGATCTGCACATCGGTCTCCTTCTTGTGGATTTCATAGAGGTCCGTCTCTTTCTTTTCCGTCTGATAGGTCATGATGATATAGCGAAGGTTCGGATCGGATGTCTCATAGGATCCGAGCTCTTTGGATAGAAGATCTCCTGCGAGAATCTGCTGAATGAGGCGTAGTTCCGGTACGGCGGAGATGTAGCGGCTCAGGTTGGATAGCGAATCGATGATCATGATGACTCCTTTGCTCCACCTTACCGCCTAAGCGGTCCTTGCGCTAGCCGCCCATCCCAAGTGTGAGTATTGTTGAGGGAGAAGGAGTGATAACGATGAGTGATAATCATGCATATACGACACATTTGGAGTGGACCCGAAACAGAAAGGGGGCCTTGTCTTCAACGGGTCTTCCCACGATGGAGGTGGCGACTCCGCCGGACTTCCCCGGCGGACATCCGGGAATCTGGTCGCCGGAGCATCTCTTCGTGGGTGCGGCCGAGGTGTGTCTGATGACGACGTTTTTGGCGATCGCCGAAAAATCGGATCTTGAATTCCTCGCCTATGGATCGAGCGCCACCGGAATGCTGGCCAAGCTCGACAGGGGAATGTTCGTCGAGAAGATCGTCATCAAGCCAAAGGTGGTAGTCAGTGATGAAAACCAGCGGGAGAAAGCCCTTACGGTGCTTGAAAAGGCGAAAAAACACTGTCTTATCTCCAAATCGATGGTCACAGAGGTAACGATGGAGGCGGAGGTCGTGGTACGCTAAGACCATGAATAAAAAACGTGTTCTTGTCATTATCTTTGTTTTGGTCATAACCGTCGGGCTGCTGAGCGCCAAGGATGGTTCGTTCACGATCATCCATATGAATGACACTCACTCGTATCTGCTTGGCGGCAGCGACGAATATGCGGGTCGCGAGTTCGGCGGAGCGGCTCGTTGGAAAACGATCATCGATGATCTTCGTGGTGGCCGAAAAGATGTTCTTACCCTCCACGCCGGAGACTTTCTCACCGGCAGCGGCGGTGAGTACCTGACCTTTGAACAGATCGATTATGATCGCTTCCCCCTCTACGGATGGCGGGGAGCGACCGACGTATTGCTTTTGAACATGCTTGGCTTCGATGCGGTGACGTTGGGAAACCACGAGTTCGACTACGGGCTCTCCTGGCTCCTGTCGATTCTCAAGCCCGCCAAATTCTCCGTCCTTGCGGCGAACCTCGACTTGAACCCGATTCCTCCCACCAAAGAGTTCAAGAAACTCTCCCCGGTCAAGGAGTATGAGATCTTCACTCGGGGAGAGGTGAAGGTCGCGGTGATCGGGTTGGTCACCAACGACTATCTCAAATCCCTCCAAGTGAAAATCCGAAGCGCCGAGGAGACCCTCAGAACATTGATTCCCAAAGTTCGAAAGAAAGCGGATATCGTCGTCGTGCTCTCCCACTTGGGGTACCAGCGAGATATCGAAGTTGCCCGAGCTGTCGATGGAATCGATCTGATCGTCGGTGGTCATTCCCATACTCGTCTCAGCACGCATACCGTAGAAAACAATACCTACATCACCCAGACCGGAGCATGGGGCAGTTATGTGGGAGTGATCGACCTTCATGTGAAAGACAAGGCGATCGATTCGATCGACTATCGCCTGATTCCCACTCCGAATGCCGCAGAGGACGAAGAGGTGCTTTCTTTCATCGAAGAATACAAGACAACCGGTCTCGCTCTCGATCGCGATCTTTCCACCGAAGACGGCAGCTTGTATCAGTGGATCTTGGATACCGTTCAAAAACGCTTCAGAACCCATGGAGCGATTATCATCGGTCGCCTGATCAAGGAAGGAGAGCTGAAAAGGGGAGTCGTGCCTTCAAGCGATTTCTTCTCGATCTTCTGGCCGTACCGCGCCCGGACCGCCGGGGCGGAACGGGATATGCTCGGTACGCAGATTATCGATGTTCTTACCGGCGATTATCCCAGAAGCGTCAGAAGTCTGCTTTCAAGCGGTGATTGGGTCTCGCCCTTTGTGGTGGCCACGGTAACTCAGGAAGAGATCGAGGCGATAAAAGCTTTCAATGATCGGAATGTCATCGCCGGCGATCATCTCCACATGAGCTTTGACGATCACCTGCCTAAAAAACCGAAAATCGCCCTCGATCTTCAAACATATCGGCTATTGCTCCTCCAAGGGGTGCTTGATCCCAAAACCGGATATACCCTGGAAGACGGAGAACTTTTTGAAGTGATGCTCGAGTCGACGAAATAGCATGGTGAAGGTATGGCATCGCCTTCATCGTATGATATGATTAACACGATTTTAGAACGTGTAGGAGTTTCTATGAAGCGAACAATACTCGTGGTCCTGCTCATCGTAGGTTTGAGCGCCGGTCTCGTTGCACAAAGCGGCAGTGCCGCCGTCAAGCTTACCGGAGCGCTTGGTCCGGGAAGCGTGGATCTCAAAGCGGAAGGATCCTATCAGATGAAGATTCCGATGCTTCAAGGGGAAGGTCCTCTCTTTGAGGGCAACAATCTGAAAGTAAAGGTCGCCCTCGGAGTTTCTCCGATCGCCGTACAAGGTATCGTCGATGCGGTCTTGACCCCGATTGCGCTTGCCGAAGTGAATCTGGGAGTCGCCGTCGGAAGTGGATGGGATTTTCCGCTTTTGAAGATGAGCGGACTCATCAAGGCTCCCGCTGAAGGTGCCGCGATGGTCGATGAAACCTTCAAAGGGGTGTATGTGAAGCCAAAGGCCGGAGTCGCCCTTCAGTTTGACACGGGAGCGATCTTTGCGTCGAAATGGGCAAGCGTAGTGTTGCGCGCGTATCAGGAGTTGAACTTCACCTACTATTCCAACGCGGAGGAAGATGAACCGTGGGAGTTCGAGCTCAGCGGCGAGCTGTATAACTCCTTCAACTACAAGGGGGAGTATATTGTAGGCTACAAGCTGCCGCTTGAATGGGTGAACCTGGTCGGAGTCCAGGTCGAACATTACATCTACGATGCCTTCAACCGAAAGAACGGGGGATTGATTGATGCTTCGATTCTGGTGAACAGTCCGTTTCCGATCGTCGACAGCCTTTCACTCTTGATTGCCATTCAATTCACCAACTATAAAGCTCAACCTGATGTCCGAAATCGGGTCGTCGATCAATTGCGCTTCAAGCGTGTAGCCTTGATCGCGACCTATTCGATCTGATTTTCTGAAATACTAATGGAGAGAGCCTGCTTCTTGCATGAGAGGCAGGCTTCTCTTTTGACTCTCTTGAGTAAGTAGGGTATCTTTTTAGTGTTGAACAAAACGTGGAGGAGATGATGAACGTAAAAAAGTTTGCCGATGCAATTCGAATTTTGAGTATGGACGGAGTACAGAAAGCGAACTCCGGTCACCCGGGAGCTCCCATGGGAATGGCGGATATGGCGGAGGTCCTCTTCAGACGAGTGATGAAGCACAATCCTAAGAACCCCCGGTGGGCGAACCGTGACCGCTTTGTCCTCTCCAACGGACACGCTTCAATGCTGCTCTATTCGTTGCTCCATTTGAGCGGGTATGATGTTTCCCTTGATGAGTTGAAGAATTTCAGACAGTTGCACAGCAAGACCGCCGGTCACCCCGAATATGGCGAACTTCCCGGAATCGAGACGACCACCGGACCTCTTGGCCAAGGGTTCGCCAATGCGGTTGGAATGGCGCTTGCCGAAAAGAGTCTGGCAGCGCAGTTCAACAAGGAAGGACACAAGGTAATCGACCATCACACGTATGTCTTTTTAGGTGATGGATGCCTGATGGAAGGAATCAGCCACGAGGCCGCCTCCCTTGCCGGAGTGTGGAAACTCGGAAAACTCATCGTCCTCTACGATGATAATGGGATCTCAATCGATGGCGAAGTCAAAGACTGGTTCAAGGATGATACAGCCAAGCGCTTCGAGGCGTACGGATGGCACGTGATCAGAGATGTCGACGGACACGACGCCGACTCCATCTCCAAGGCGATCGTCGGAGCCAAGTCGATCCATGATAAACCGTCGTTGTTGATGTGTCGGACCACGATCGGCTTCGGTTCCCCGAATAAAGCCAACACGGCTGCCAGCCACGGTGCACCGCTTGGCGGTGAAGAAGTCGCCTTGACCCGCAAGAGCCTCGGCTGGGAACATGATGAACCGTTCTTCGTTCCCGAAGAAATCTACAATGCGTGGGACCAAAGTGCACGGGGAGCAATCGATGAAGCGGCATGGAACGCCGTGTTCGCCGCCTATGAAAAGGCATATCCCTCAGAAGCGGCGGAATTGAAGCGGCGCTTGGCAAACGAGCTTCCGAAGGGCTGGGAGAAGAGCTTTGACGAGGCGATCAAGAAGTGGCAAAGCGAAGATGTGAAGGTCGCCAGCCGCAAGGCGAGCCAGATGAGTCTGGATATTTTAGGAAATCTCCTTGGTGAGCTGATCGGCGGATCGGCGGATCTTTCCCCCTCCAACCTTACCGCTTGGAAGGGTGTCAAGGACTTCAATCCCGAAACCGGGGAAGGAACGTACCTGCGCTTCGGGGTCCGCGAGTTCGGAATGCTGGCGATTCTCAACGGAATATCCCTCCATGGCGGTTTCATCCCCTATGGCGGAACGTTCCTGATGTTCATGGAGTATGCCCGTAACGCGGTTCGAATGGCGGCGTTGATGAAGATCCGTTCAATCTATGTATTCACCCACGATTCGATCGGTCTTGGTGAAGACGGACCGACCCACCAGCCGGTGGAACAGATTGCCAACCTGAGGATGACTCCCAATGTGGTCACCTGGCGCCCTGCCGACCTGGTTGAAACGGGGGTCGCTTGGAAGATGGCGATCAAACGTTCCAAAGGACCGACGGCTCTGCTGCTTTCAAGGCAGAATCTGGCTCCTCAGAAACGAACGGAGAAGCAGCTCGCCTTGATCGAAAAGGGTGGATACATTCTCCAGGAGACCAACAACAAACCGAGCGTCATCCTCATCAGCACCGGAAGTGAAGTGGGGGTAGCTCTCAAAGCTGCCAAGGCGCTGGAAGATGAGAAGATTTCCGTGCGGGTCGTTTCGATGCCCTCACCGGAGTTCTTTGAAATGCAGGACGCCAAGTACAAAGAAGATGTTCTGCCCAAGGCGGTAAAAGCCCGAGTCGCCGTCGAAGCCGGCTGGGCGGACTACTGGTACAAGTATGTCGGTCTGGATGGGAAGATCATCGGAATGCGTTCATTCGGAGAATCCGGTCCTGCCGGAGAGCTGTATGAATATTTCGGCATTACCGCCGAAAAGGTCGTTGAAGCGGCTAAGAGCCTGCTGTAAACATTAAAACCGATCAATCCTCCGGCAATCACCGGAGGATATCTTTATCGTATGAACGACTACTACGATACCAACGCAGCCTCGTATATCGAAGAAACCGGAGATCTTGATATGAGCTTCTTTGCGAACCGGTTTCTTCAATCGGTTCCCACTGGTGGAACGATATTGGATGCGGGGTGCGGGTCAGGCCGCGATGCCCTCTTTTTTCATGAGAAGGGATATCGGGTGACGGCGTTCGATTCCTCCAAAGAGCTTGTTCGACTGGCCAGTCAGTGGACGAAGCTCTCCATCGAGCATCGCAGCTTCCATAAGATGAGCGAATGTGATGAATACGATGGAATCTGGGCTTCCGCATCATTATTGCATCTGAACCGCGATGAGCTGCCGACGGTCTTTTCTTTGCTCTGCCGGGCATTGAAAGAACATGGGGTGTTATATGCTTCGTTCAAGATGGGGCAAAGCTTCAAGAGGGAGGGGCTCCTCTATACTTCCTTCACCTCGGATGAGTTCAGATCGTTCATTCGAAATGAAACCTCGTTCATCATCGATGAGATGATCATCACCGAGGATGCGAGGGCTCATCGGAAAGGGGAATACTGGTTGAATGCCTTTTTGAGAAAGATGCCGCCGTGCTTTATCAATGATTACCGTTGATGCGGTTACGGGCATATGTATTTGCCTTGTTTCTTTGAAGTGTCATTCATGTTTGCGTTCATCTTCGGCAAGCACCGTTAAGATAAGACAAATTCATACGTCGGGGTGTTTTTAAAGGCTTCTCGTGGAATTTCACTTCTTCTTGTTCCAGCCGGATAGCAACATCCAATAGTTCCATGGTAATTGAAAACGAAACAGGAGAGAGAAAAAGCTGACGTTATTTCAAGTTGCATGAAGGTGAAGGTGCAAGATGAAAAGCCATGCAGGAACCATAGAATCTATTGTCCATGACAATGGTTAAGGCAAACAGTGCGACGAAATCAGCGAATCGAAATGAAGATTCCCTTATTCGGATCTTTTTGGCAGTTGTCCCATGGGAAGGTTCGCCCGCTCATCGTGATATATACTCCCGGTTCCAGCAGCTGGACCGTGCTGATCGCCGAATCGAGGTTGAAGACGGCATCCGACCCTTCCAAGGAATAGGGAGTCATCGCTCCGGTGGAGACGATGGTCTTATCGATATCTTTCTTGGCAATGACCCGAGCGGTCTCCCCGCGTTGTTCTTCGGTCATGTAAAGACTGTCAACCGCCAACGGCCCTTCAAGGTGAACGGTCAGCGTGCATCGAGCCTGCCCAAGAATCCGAGGAAGCTGACTCTCCCGAAACGTCAATTCACCCTTGACAGCATCATACTGCTTATCAAATGTCCCACCGGTAGTGATGATTCTCAAATCCTGTGCCATTCAATCCTCCCTGAAGACAGTATCGCCCTAAGGGGGGAGGATTGGGCAACCGGAAATAAAAAGAGTGTAGTGGATAAAAAGATATGGTAGGGTTTTATCAGAGCAAAAAGAAGGAAAGACACTATAGGACAGGAGTATTTTGAAAAACCAGAAATCGCGATGAAAGCATATGTGGGTGTTACAGATTATTTTTGGTACTCATTTTTGAAAGAGCAGAATCCGGATGAAGTAAACTTCTGGCAACCGAGCGGAAATGATCAATTCAAGGCGCTCCGGCCTGGTGAGCTCTTTTTGTTCAAGCTCAAGGGAGAAAGAAATGCAATCGCCGGCGGAGGATTTTTTGTCCGTTCTTCGATTCTTCCGGACTTCCTCGCATGGGAAGCGTTCGGACCAAAGAATGGAGCCGCTACGTTCGATGCTTTTAATCTGCGTATTGCCGATTACAAGAAAAAGAATAAGATCAGCCATAACCGAATCGGATGTGTCATCCTCGGCGACCCTTTCTTTTTTGATGAGGATGATTGGATTTCCACCCCCTCCGATTGGGCTCCGAATATCGTGCGAGGCAAAACGTATGCTGCCGATAATGCAATTGGAAGAAATCTTCTTCATGAAGTGCTTGATCGAATCCGCCAACCCGAAGCGATTGGAGAGGAAACAGTCCGTTACGGCGTTACGGTAACCTCCTATCGATTAGGTCAAGGTGGCTTTAGAATCGCTGTTACCGATGCGTATAACCGCCGCTGTGCGATCAGCGGGGAGAAGACTCTCCCGATTCTCGACGCCGCCCATATAAAACCGGTCAGCAATTCGGGGATTCATTCCGTGTCCAATGGGTTGCTGCTCCGAACCGATATCCATAGCCTTTATGATCTGGGGTATATGACCATTACACCCGATTACCACATCGAAGTATCTTCCAAGTTGGATGAGGAGTATGGTAACGGGAAACTTTACTACAGTTATCATGGACTTTTGGTTCCGAACCTTCCCGAACTGGTTGAAGAACAGCCGAGTTGCGAGAATCTCCGCTGGCATAACGAACACATCTTCCGCTGAGGTATTCCCATTGTCTTCTCTCCGACTTCAAACTTGGAAGAAGGCAAATCGAATACAGCAAACAACGGTAGTTGTCCAACTGATGGACAGTAGAGTATTCTTTTTTCCGAGGTGAAAGATGAAGAGCAGGAAACGGTATGTCCAAGTGGGAACCGGAGGCCGGGCCCGAATGTTCTATGAGGCGATCGCCACGGTCTATCGCGAAGAATGCGAACTCGTGGCGTTTTGTGATATGAGTCAGGTCCGAATGGATTTTTCCAACAAGATCCTCACTGACGAGTGCAACCATCCTGCCGTCAAGACATATAAGCACACGGCCTTCGATCAGATGATCGATGAGATGAAGCCCGATGTGGTCATCGTCACCACCATCGATCGCACCCATGACCATTACATCATCCGCGCGATGGAGAAGGGTTGTGATGTGCTGACCGAAAAGCCCATTACTACCGATGAAATGAAAGCCCAGGCGATTCTGGACGCTCAAAAACGAACCGGACGATCGATTCGGGTCACCTTCAACTATCGCTATGCTCCCCACCACTCGAAGATCCGGGAACTCATCCGTGACGGAGCGATCGGGGAGGTGTATTCAATCCACTTCGAATGGCTTCTGAACACCGAACACGGAGCGGATTACTACCGTCGCTGGCACCGCAATAAAGTGAACAGCGGGGGACTTTTGGTTCATAAGTCGACCCACCACTTCGACTTGGTAAACTTCTGGATGGAGAGCCAGCCCAAAAAGGTTTTTGCGATGGGGGCGTTGAATTTCTATGGCCAGGCGGCGGCCGTGAAACGGGGAGTGACGAACTTCTCCTATCGTTACCACAATTCACCCTATGCGAAGGACGATCCGTTCGCGATCGACTTGGAGAGCAATCCCGTTCTGAAGGGACTGTATCTCGATGCTGAAGAGGAAAGCGGCTATATCCGCGATCGCAACGTCTTCAGCGATGAAATCTCCATTGAAGATACGATGGGCGTCCTGGTGAAATACAAGAACGGAGCCATCCTCACCTATTCCTTGAACTCCTACATGCCGTGGGAAGGGTACAACGTGACGATCAACGGCAGCAAGGGCCGGATCGAATATTCGGCGATGGAGAAGCCGTACATCAACGCAGGAGGGAAGAAGAGCGATGAAGGGGCGATGGTCTACCACCATATCAAGGTCCTTCCTCTCTTCGCGGCGGCATATGATGTCGAGGTGGAGGTGCGTGAAGGCGGACACGGTGGCGGCGATCCGGCGATGCTGGATGATATCTTCTTGGAAAACCCACCGTATGACCCCCTTAAGCGAAGCGCCGATCATACTGCCGGGCTTCAGTCGATTCTCACCGGAATCGCCGCAAATAAATCAATCGCCAGCGGACTGGCGATCGATGTCGATTCATTGCTCTCCTGGTAAGAAGTCCTACGACAGGCGCAGCCTCATCTGATAGACACCGCCCGGGATCCGATACCGATCCAGCGCATCGGGTCCACAGGTCGCCGTTCCCACTCCTCGAACCGCAGCATCAAGGCTCAGATGGTCGATGCTGTCGACGATGAGCTTGTCGGCGTGTTTCTTCTCTCAGAGCTCCTTTGGACTGTAGGGGTGGATGCTGAAGGAGAAGGGAAGGATTCCTTCAATCTTCGCTCCTTCAAGATCGAGGCGAGTCGTTTCCGTTCGCACCCCGCAATCCAGGGGGACGATGTAGGGAACGAAGAGCTCATCGACGGTTTTTCGTAAGAACCGATGAGCGAACCGGTTTCCCTGTCCCTAAAGGGAGCTATTTTTGTCATTTCTCAGCTTTTACTATTTCTTTTCACGGGATTTGTTTGTTGCAGATCATTCAAATTGCTGGGCATAAAAAGAGGCCGTCGCTTTTTCGACGGTCCCTCAAATACTAGTTGATGATGAAACGAATCAATCTTCCTGGAGCTTATAGGTGGGAATCGCGAAGCGGATTCCTTCCTCTTCAAAGACCTTCACCAACTTATAATTCAGTTCCTGTTGAACATTCAAAAGGTCGATGTAGCCGGGAGAAGGCACGTAGAATGCGCTTTCAAATTCATATGTCGCTTTCCCGATCGTTTTGAAGTGAGATCGATCCAACGTGATGTTTTCAAAGGATTTGAGCGAGGAGACGACCTCGGCTATCAAAGAAGGAATTTTCTCCAGCTTTTCATACGGAGTGTCAAAGGGAAAGTTATGGGTAGCTACGAGAAGCCTCTTTTCCATCCTCTTGTAGTTATGGATTCGACTGGCGGTGAGATCGTGGTTCGCAACGACTAGGATTTCGCCGTTTTTGACTCGGATCTGGGTGGATTTCACGCCAATCTTTTCAATCGTTCCGCTTTTATCGTCAAAGACGATGTAATCTCCGATTCCGAAGGGGTGGTCGAAAAGGATGACGAAGTAGCTGAAGAGGTCGCCCAGCGTTCCTTGCGCCGCTACGGCGACGGCGATGCCTCCGATTCCAAGCCCGGCGATCGCGGTGGAGATGTTGACCCCCAAGGTTGAAAGGAGGATGAGGATGCCGGCGGCCCAGATCAGCAGCTGCACAAAGGACAGGAGGACTTTGAGGTTGTTCGCCTGAGTGGTTCGTCTCGGATCCTTTTCCACCAGATTGATGAAGGTCGTTCCAACGATGTGGTTGATCGCCCTGATCGCGATATAGGTTCCAATCATCAGGAAGCTGATGTTGATGATCTTTCGCACCGTTGTGCTGAATTGCGTGAGGGTCAGCGCGAACGAGAGGGTGACGAGGAACAACACCGGCAACAGAATCTTGTGAACCAGTTCCAAGACTGTGAGGTACCGGGGTTTGGACTCTCGGGCGTTAAGCGTTTTGATTCGGTGCTTGAGAATCGCTCGGGTGACTATCAGAACGATCGTGGCAAGAAGCAGCACACCGAGCGCCGGGACGTACGGCTGCACTGAGGCAGGAATGTTTGACAGTATATTCATGTCCCGTAGTATAGCCGAGCGACCAAGTTAGTTCTAGCGGGTCCGCTCCGCAATCCGCTTTTTCTGCGTTTTCTCAATCGCATCGACGATGTGTTCATATCCGGTACAGCGACAGAGATTTCCGGCGATCTGCCGTTTGATCTCGTCACGGCTCGCCGGTATATCGGATTCGATGATCGGAATCGAAGCCATGATGAAGCCAGGGGTGCAGAATCCGCATTGGACGGCTCCTTCATCGATGAACGCCTGCTGGATGTCGCTGATCGTTCCTTGGGTGGTCGAGAGCCCTTCCAAGGTGAGGATCGTCTTTCCTTCAGCCCAGACCGCCAAGTAGATGCAGGAGTTGAACGGTTTGCCGTCTATGAGAACGGTGCATGCCCCGCATTCACCGACATCACATCCATGCTTGATCGAATCAAGACCCGCTTCGCCGCGGAGCATATCGCTGAGAGATGAGCGAACATCGATCATGAAGGTTCGCTTCTTTCCGTTCACGGTGCAGGTAACACTTCGGTTATACATTGATCGTTCCTCCTGCCTTCTTGATCGCTTCGACCGTAGCCCGCTTCGCCAGCTCTTCGATGAGCTGCAGACGGAACTCCTTGCTGGCCCGCCATGAGGAGCGCGGGTTCACATCTTCAAGCACCGCTTCGCCGATCCGGTCGATGAGGGCTTTGGTTATCGTTTCACCCTTGGCGAGCTCTTCCGCCTTGGGCGTGCGGATTGGAATCGGAGCGGCGACTCCGAATGCGATTCGGAGCTGGTCGATCGACTGTTTGTCCTTGGCAAGCTTCACGTTCACCGAACAGCCGAGAGTGGCGATGTCCATCGCTTTGCGCATCGAGTATTTGATGTAGTGACCGTAGGTGTTTTCCCAGCTGGCCTTGGGAATACGGATGCCCGCAAGAAGTTCGGTAGGACCGAGGTCGACTTTTCCGAACCCGAGGTTGAAATCCGCATATGGCAGGATTCTCGTTCCTTCCGTTGAAACGATCTCCAAAACCGCATCATATGCCTTCAACGTGATCGCCGAGTCGGCGGAGGGGACACCGTTGCAGATGTTTCCCCCGATCGTTCCGATGTTTCGGATCTGAGGTCCGCCGATCGTATTCACCGCTTCCCCGAGGACCGGGAGGTGTTCCTTGATGACCGGATGCATCGCCACGTCGGTGAAACTGGTGAGCGGACGGATGAGGATCGAACCATCCTTCTCCAGGCAGATTCCTCTCAGTTCATCGAGCATATAGATGTTGATCAGATCGACTCCCGCCAGACGTCCTTCGCGGATCTTTATGAGAATATCACTGCCGCCGGCCAGAAAGAGCGCCTCGGGGTGGTTTGCTTTGAGCTTGAGGGCTTCGGCGACGGATGTCGCCTCATAGAGGGTTTTGAAGTTATACATGCTCGCTCCTTTGCTTGATCAGCCCCGCCTCGACGAATGAGTCGAAGAGCCGTTCGGGGTGGAGGGGATTGGAGTTGATCGAAACCCCCGTTGCATTGAGGACGGCGTTTCGGATCGCCGGGGCTATGGGGATCGTCGGCGGCTCGCCCAGGCTTTTGTTGCCGTAGGGACCGGTCGGATCATCCGTTTCCACGAATGCTGCATGGAGGGTCGGAGTATCCAACGGCGTCATCAGCTTGTAATCAAGGAGATTGCCGTTGAGCATTCGTCCCGTTTTGGGGTCGAACTTGTGGTATTCATATAATCCGTATCCCAGCCCCATGCTCATCCCGCCATGAACCTGCCCGCGGGCCGTCGTCTGGTTGATGATCCGTCCGCTGTCATGGACGTTGATGATATCAAGAATCTTGATCTGACAGAGGGGAATATCGACCTCGATTTCCGTGAAGCAGACTCCGAACGCATAGGTATTGTCACTGCAGTGGTGGGTCTCCTCGACGGCGATGTGGTTGGAGTTCGTCAGGCTGTAACACGATTCCATCGCCACATCTTTGACGGTGATCAAGACGATATCGGTGTTCTTCCGCACGATCTTGTTGTCAACGATATCAAGATCCATCGGATCCTTGTTCGTCATCAGGGCGGCATATTCAAGAATCTTTCGCTTCATCGATTCGGCGGTCTTCTTCACCGCCATTCCGGATACATACGTCTGTCTCGATCCGTATGCTCCGGTGTCGTACGGAGTCACGTCGGTATCCTGTTTGCTGACAAGGTGGACTTTATCCAAGGTGACGCCTACCGTTTCAGCGGTCATCATTACCCATACGGTATCGGCGCCCTGGCCGATTTCGGTCGCTCCGACCTGGACTTGCATTGACCCGTCCTGATTGAGGATCATCCGAACCGCGGAGGTCTCGAGACTGATCGGATAGACGCCGGTCTTGTAGCAGAAGATCGCCATCCCGACGCCGCGGCGGATCGGACCGCTTTGATCTGCATAGGCAAGGCGTTTCCTTGAATAATCCAGATGCTCTTCGCCTTTTTCGATACACTCCGCCAATCCGGTGGAGTGGCAGGTGATCGTCGTCGGTCCATCCACGTAGCCCAGGCGCATCATGTTTTTTGTTCGAAGCAGGAGGGGATCGAGCCCCGTTTCCTTGCTGATGTCATCAATGTGCGACTCCAAAGCGAAAGCGACTTGAGGAATTCCGTACGCTCGCATCGCTCCGGCGGTGGGCATGTTGGTATATGCGGTGATCGCTTTGCCCCGGATCGCTCCAACCGGGTACATCATTCTGAACGCGTTCGCCGCGTTCGCCGCCAGAGCATGGCCGTGGGAGGCGTAGCCGCCCTGGTTGGAGTAGACCGTCAGTTCGCGGGCGGCGAAGGATCCGTCCTTCCGAACATAGGTGGTCAGATCGAAGGTCATCGCATGGCGGGTTCGGGTGCACTCGAATGTTTCCTCCCGAGTATAAGCGAGCCGGACCGGTCTTCCACCGACCCGAGTGGTGAGGTAGGCGTTCAGCGGCTCGGTAAGAGCGTCCTGGCGATTTCCGAATCCGCCGCCGAGATACGGTTTGATGACCCGGATCTTTCCCCACTCGACTCCGAGGGCTTGTCCGACCATCCTTCGGACGAGGTGTGGAATCTGCGTTCCGCTTACAATGACGATTTTTCCCGCTTCTTTGTAGGCGAACGAGTTTGCCGGCTCGATGTGGCAGTGGGAGACCACCGGGCAGTCATAGGTGCCGGAAATCCTGGTCAGTCCCTTTTCCTTGATCGCTTCTTCAAAATCTCCGATCTCGTATGAGGTCTTGTTGACGATATTGTCCGGCCGCTCTTCGTGGAGGGGAAAAGCGGTGTTTGCCAAGGATTCCTTCACGTCCAGGATCACCGGAAGTTCCTCATAGACGACTTTAATCTTTCGAACCGCTTCAATGGCGGCAAGTTCCGTTTCGGCGATCACCGCCGCGATATCATCGGAGTAGCAGCGGACTCGGGTGTTCAGCAGCTTGCGATCAGAGATGTCTTGTTTGGCCGGAACATTCGACCATGGGTGGCCGGCCGTAGGATATTGGATATCCGGAACATCAAAGCAGGTAACGATGTCTACGACTCCTTCAACCTTCCACGCTTCGCTGAGATCGAACTCTCTGACCCAGCCATTGGCAATCGTGGAATGAAGCACTTTCGCTTCAAGGGCATGAGGCGGAAGGAGATCGGAGGTGTATTTTGCTTTACCGGTTACTTTGTCAAACGCATCGACTCGATCAGGTGAAGAACCAATAATCTTCATGCAACCCTCCTTGCACCCTGACATCCGTCATGCGGCCTGCAAAGAGTCGGGACAGGTAGAAGACAGAGTGCTTTTTTCCTCCCTCCATAATACAACAGATTGCAACAAATTCAAGATAATACGAAAAAACCTGACAACAATCAGGAGGGATGAATAACCTCTCATCTGTGAGATGTGATGTAGGAATGACCGCTACCGTCAACACCCATGGCATCGTTTCGTGAATGTACTAAACAGAAACCAAATCACCGGCAAAGACTATTTTGTCTTTACCAAGGTTTTTAGCCTGATACATCGCCAGATCCGCTTGGTTGAGCAGGTATTCAAGAGGATCTTCTACGCTGCATATTGCAAGATTGATGGAGCTGATTCCGATTGAAAGGGTCGGGTTCAGCCCTTCTTTCGCCACGATATGCAGTCGATCGTAGATCTTGTTCGAAAGGCGTGAGGCAAGACCCGATAGATCCTGTTCCGTCGTCATGACGACGAACTCGTCGCCGCCGAGACGGCCTGCAATGATGCTCGGTGAGGTCAGCGTCAAAAGCGCTTCACCCATCGTCTGAAGAATCAGATCACCGTAGGCGTGACCGTAGGTGTCGTTTATGGCTTTGAAGTTGTCGAGGTCGATCATGATCGCCGCAATACGTAAAGTAGGGTTGGCGTGGATAAGTTCCTTGCTCCGGAAGAAAAAGGTATGACGGTTATACAGACCGGTGAGCGAGTCGCGTTGGGCAAGTATTTGAAGTTGTTGATTCAACAGCTGTTCCTGGGTGATGTCACGAAGCGTCACAATGATCGCCTGGCAGAATTCGGAATTATGGTCCAAGACGAAACTGAGGCTGATATCGTAGACCAGACCTTGGATATGCGCGTGGATTTTTGAATCCGCGTTTTGAGGGTTTTCGACGCATTGGGTCAATTCGGCGATTCCCAGCTCATCGACCGATATTCCAATCGAATTACGACCTAAATAAAACAGTGTTGCCGCCGAATGGTTGAAATCGATCAACCGGTTTTGCGAATTGAAGATCAAGACCGCTTCATCCAGATTTTCAACGATTTGCTCACGGGTGACGGGAACCAGATCCAATAGAAAGTTTCGGTAGAGGATGATGTAGAAGAAAACACCGCTGATCGTCAGCGTCGCCGTTGAAAGGTTGAGACCTTTGATCGGGCTGATGTTGAAGTTGTAAAGCAGATTGGTAAGCCCCGGGAGCAGGAGGACGAAGGTGATAAGGAGTTTCTGAAGCCGATAGTGGGGTTGGTTGTTTCCATAGTTGCGCCAAAGAATGATGATCGAGATGAGAGCCATGAGGTAACTGAAGGGAAGAAAACCATAATAGAAGAGCGGGCCGTAGTGAAAATTCACCATCGGAAAGATTGAGGTGGTCTCGATCGTGGGGATCCCCCAGAAGACGTTCGGTTGAGGAACAAGAAAAATGAAGATGAGAAAAACGATGGGAGGAATCGATGAAACGATGAAGAGCCATTTGCTGAACCGGTAGGATGACAGTTCCACGACAAGAGCGAGCCATGCGATCGGCAACCAGACGATGCCGATATACTGGATTTTGGCGTAAAAAAGTTTCAGCTCGATCGTGGAGACCATGAATTCAAGGATGAGAAAGAAGTTCCACAGAAAGGCGGTGAAAAGAACCCAAAGTATGCGCCTTGCCAATGGTAAGTGAATGCGCGGCAGCTGAGCTGCCATGAACATGAGGAGCACGACCGTACTGACGATGTAGAGCCAAAGGTGGGGAACATACATGTAGGTGCTCTGCATTGCTACCTCCGTTTACAAAGAAGCATATCCATTTAATTGACTGAAAGTAAATGGGTTCTTTATTCTTTAAGATGCAGGTTTATTGAAAAAACTTCCTCCTCTGCAGGGATCGAGGGGGCTGCGCCGGGGCGGCTCACCACCAAAGCCGCCGCAAGCGAAGCCACCCTGAGAGCTTCTTGAGGGTCGTTTGTCTTGGCCAAGGTCGCTATGAAGTAGCCGGTGAAGGTGTCTCCCGCCGCAGTGGTGTCCACGACATCCACATCAAAAATCCCGTGCTCAAGGATCTTTCCATCTTCACGGTCAAGATGGAGAGCCCCCTCTTCGCCGAGGGTAAGAACGATCTTCGCTTCGGGGAACTTCGAAGAAAGGGTGCGAAGCAGCTCTTTGGGAGGCAGTTCGGATCCGACGATGTCCATAGCCTCTATTTCGTTCAAAATGAATATGTCAACCAGTTCCAAGGGATAGGCAAGCAGCTTTTGATCGATCGGGGAGGGGTTCAGCACGATGATCATTCCTATTTCCGCCGCTTTGGTGATGATCGAGGGGATGAGGTTGATCTCATTCTGAAGCAGGAGATAATCACCGGAAGAAAAATATCGAAGCGTCTCTTCGATCTGCTCTTCGGTAATCGCCTGGTTGGAGCCGCCGTACAGGATGATGTTGTTCTGGCCGCTCGTCTCTCGTTGGATGACGGTGTGTCCCGACAATCCTTCGACCATTCGGACGAATCGGGTGTCCACTCCGCTCTCTTGGAGCATTTCAAGAAGCAGCTCTCCCTCTTCGCCGATGGAGCCGGCGTGAAAGGTTCTGATTCCTGCTTTTGCGAGGGCGATCGATTGATTCAAGCCCTTGCCTCCGGGATAGATCGTTCGATTCGTCGAAGCGAGCGTCTCTCCCGGGCGAAGAATGTGCGGTACGTCATAGACGTAATCAATATTCAATGATCCGAAGCACAACGCCTTCATCATGGTCCCCTCCTTTAGAACGTATCCTATCAAAGAAAGGCGAGGAACTCTACCAAGAAGGCTCTACAATATCGATTTTCTCCTGCAGGGTGATTGTTCCGAGGATCGTCCTCTTTCTTGCTCCGGTGGCGAGCGGGAAGTTGGCCGGTCGCTTGTTCAATGATTCATGGGCAAGGAGGGCGAACGCCATCGCTTCTCGTCCTTGGTCGGGGACGCCATACGCCTCACCGGTCACTATTTCACGGTCGAGGTAGGATTCGAGGTAGGAAAGGAGCGTTTTGTTTCGGGCACCGCCGCCACTGACGACCACTCGGTCGAGACCGTGTTCGGGCATGATGAAGCGCTTGTAGCTGTCGGCGATCGAATAAGCGGTGAATGCGGTGGCCGTCGCGATGAGATTTTCGAACGAGAGGTGTTCCGCCCGGTCGATCAAACGCTGAACATAGTGACTGCCGTAGACTTCCCTGCCGGTTGATTTCGGCGGTGAAAGGGCGAAGTAGGGGTCATCCATCAAGCGATGCAACAAAGCTTCATCGATCTTCCCCCGAGCGGCGAGCGAGCCGCCGGCATCATAGGGCCGGCCGGTATAGCGCTGAACAAGCGCATCGATGATCATATTGCCCGGTCCGGTGTCGAACGCATAGAGTTTGCCCGCTTTGGGCAGAACCGTCACATTTCCGATTCCCCCGATATTCTGCACCGCAACGGTCTTGCCCGCCTCGCTGAAGAAGAAGTGGTCGATGATGAGAGCCAGCGGCGCTCCTTCGCCTCCTAGGGCGATATCGGCGGCGCGGAAGTCGCTGATGACCGGAATCCCCGTTCTGAGAGCGACGACTTGAGGGTTGCCGATCTGAAGCGTACCTCCGATTTCAAAAGGATGGGCGATTCCAGGAAAGGGTAGTTTTGTCGGAGCGTGCCAAATCGTCTGCCCGTGCATTCCGATCGCGGCGATCTCCTTTGGATTCTTCTTTGTTTTGTCAAGAAGCTGAAGGACCGCCTGAGCGTTCCATTCGCCCAGACCGAAGTGGGCTCGAGTGAGCGTGTCGATATCCGTCGTCTGAGCCGAGCAGAGTCCGAGCAGGAGGGTCTTGAGCTCGGGAGTATATTCGATCGAGGTCATATCAAGCAACGTGATCGCTTTGATCGCGGATGCTTCTTCAATTATTTCAACAAGCACCGCATCGATTCCGTCCATCGATGTGCCGCTCATGAGGCCGATGAGCAACGAGGTCTTTTTCATATGAATCAGTATATGATACATATTTTCACAGCGCAATAAATATTGAAACAATTTTTCTTTACAACGGGTTGGGTCGATGATACAGTAGGGGTGCGAGGAGAGAGACGTATGAAATATGGGATCGATTATGCACTGGATTCGCTCACTACCGAGCAGCGTAATACCCGAACTTCCAACATCGATGAAATGAGTACGTTGCAGGTGCTTCAGTTGATCAACGACGAAGATAAAAGCGTTCCCTATGTGGTTGAAACCCAGATCCCTCGAATCGAAACCCTCATTGAAGATATCGTCGCCGCCTTTAAAAAGGGCGGCAGGCTCTTTTACATCGGAGCGGGCACCAGCGGTCGATTGGGAGTCCTCGATGCCTCCGAGTGCCCTCCGACCTTCGGAGTAAGCCCTGAAATGGTCCAGGGAGTCATCGCCGGTGGCCGTGAAGCCCTTGTCCGAGCGATTGAGAATGCGGAAGACCATGAAGAAGACGGGATTGACGAGCTCATCAGACGGGGGTTTACCAAAGATGACGTGCTCGTCGGTCTTACCGCCAGCGGCCAGGCTCCCTATGTGATCGGGGCGATGAAATGGGCCCGATCGATCGGAGCGGTGGTCGGAGCGATCAGCTGCAATGAACACTCCAAGACATTCCTGCACGCCGATCATCGGATCTTCCTCGATGTCGGCCCGGAAGTCCTTACCGGTTCGACGCGGATGAAAGCCGGAACGGCCCAGAAGCTCGTGCTGAATATGCTCACCACCACCAGCATGATTCGTTTGGGGAAGGTCTATGGAAACCTGATGGTCGACCTCACTCCGGTCAATGCGAAATTGGTCGAACGTTCCAAGCGGCTGATTCAGCAGGCGACCGGATGCGGTCCGGAAGAAGCGGCCGAGGCGTTTGAGGAATCGGAACGCAGACCCAAGCGGGCGATTGTGATGATTCTGCTTGGCATCGGCGTGGATGAGGTGAAGAAGCTTGAAGCGATCAACAACGGACCGATCGTCGAGATGATTCGCACGTACCGCAAAGAGGAGAAGGCCTGACGATGAACGCTCAACACCTCGAGTACGAAATCGCCGGAGCTTTGAGAGAGATCAACGGCAAGTATGCGACCCTCAGCGATTCGGAACGAAAAGTGGCGGATTATGTCACCGCCAATCCGAAAAAGGCGCTTCACTTCACGGTTCGCGAACTTGCCAAGCAAAGCGGGACGAGCCAAGCGGCGATCACCCGGTTCTGCAGACATATCGGTTTCGACAGCTTCAACAACTTCAAGATCCGGCTCGCTCGCGATGTGTTCGATACGTACGATGAACTCTACACGCCGAACCTCGATCTGGAATCGGAGACATCTCCGCTTGCTGTGACTCATTCGATCATCGGCCAGACTCAACGAGCCCTCGGTTCTCTTGAAGCGCTCATCGATGAAGAGGTTCTTTTACAATGCATCGAAGCTCTCCGATCCGCCCGATCGATCATTCTTTTCGGGGTGGGGGCATCGGGGGTGGTCGCCCTCGACCTGATGCAGAAGCTCGCCAGGTTGGGGATGCGGGTGTTTTATTCCGCCGAGGTCGACCTTCAGCTTACCGTCGCTTCGACGTTGACCGCCAATGACCTTGCCTTCATCATCTCTTATTCCGGGGAAACCGAGGTGATCGTGGAAGTGGCCAATCAGGCAAGCAAGCGCGGTTGTCCGATCATCGCGTTGACGATGGAGAATCACAACACGATTCAAAACCTTGCGGATTTCAAGCTTCGCGTCCCGGCTACCGAGCGGATCTACCGCCAGGGGGCAGGCACGAGTCGAATCAACCAGCTGGCCCTCATCGATATCCTCTACTCTCTGTTGGTTTCTCAGAATCTCGATGCTTCAATTCAAGCGATTGAGGAAACGATGGCGATCACTCATAGGAAGCAGAGCCGTGGGTAAGAAGTCGTCGCGCCAATATCCGAGCCCCTTCGAGTCCCCCGTCTGCTACGAGACGTATTTCAAGGCGTTCATCCAGCTGTTTGAGAAGCAGTTCATGGAGCAGGGGATTGTGCACGATGGTTCCGCCGGAGATGACCAGGCGTCTGGGATACGGTTCCTCAAGGCGACGCTGGACCGACGAAACCAGAAGCCCGAGTTCGCGGGCGGCTTCTTCAATGATCTCAAGAGCGAGAAGATCCCCCTGTTCGGCGGTTTGAGCGACGATTCTGGCGAAGCGGGCGATTTCGCTCTTCGTGCGCTCCTGGGAATTGAAGAAGGAGATCGCCTGGCTGTAATCGGGGAGATTGAAGAAGGAGAGCAGCTCTTCACCCATTCGGGTAGGCACGTCGCGTCCTTCGACGGAACGGAGAGTCCGACCGATCGCCTGGCGGGCGATCCACCATCCCGAGCCTTCGTCGCCGAGCGCCGAACCCATGCCGCCGCTGCGGACCTCCATCCCGTGTTCGTTTCGTCCGAGGGCTACCGAACCGGTGCCGCTGATGAGGCACAGACCAAGCCGCCGAGGATCGTTCAGCGCCAACAGCAGGTGGATATCCGTCACAAGCAGAAGGGGAACCTCGGTTCCGAGGATCTCCCTGAGGGCCGCCTCCCATCGAGTCCGCTCATCCGCTCGACCAAGGCCGGAGTTTCCGAAACAGAATCCCAGAATCGGTCGACCGTCGAGGCGGGATCGGACCTCTTCGATCAGGAAGCGGACGGTTCGGACCGCTTCGTCAAATCCGACGACATATGCATTGCTCGAAGAGCCCGTCACATGGGCTACCGGCGTGTCATGTCGGTCCCACGCTCCGATTCGGCACGTCGAACCGCCGCCGTCTCCACCCAGATAGATTCCTTTCATACGATGAGTATGGAAGAGGATCACCCGTATTGCAAGGAGGGAATCGCATGATGACATCCGTTCTCTCCCCGCTTCGCGGAAAACGGGTCGGGTTGGTAACGAATCAGAGCAGCTTCACCTCCGATTGGCGAAGCAGTCGGCTCCATCTCCATGAAACGATAGGTCTTTCCTGTCTGTACGCTCCCGAACATGGCCTCGGAGGATATGTGAATCGAGGCGAGGGGGTCGCGGATACGATCGATTCCTTGACCGGCCTTCCGGTTCGAAGCCTCTACCAAGGGGAAAAAGGTCAAAGAGCGACCTTTGACGATCTCGATTGCCTGATCTTCGATATCCAGGATGTCGGAGTCCGGTTCTATACCTATATCTCGACCCTTCGACAGATCATGGAGACGGGGGTTCCCGTCATCGTGATCGATCGTCCAAATCCTTTGGGGGGAAGAGTCGTCGAAGGTGTCGTGCTTCAGGCGACAGATGAAAGCTTCATCGGACCGAGGGGGCTGCCGATTCGATACGCTCTGACGATCGGCGAACTGGCGCATTGGATGAATGAAGAATATGAGATGGAGTGCGACCTTGCGACGATAGACCTGCCCGCGTGGCAGCGGGACGATCTCTGGTGGAACAAAACCGATCCGTGGATCATGACGAGCCCTGCGATCGCCCATCAGGAAGGTCTCTTCTTCTACCCCGGGATGTGTCTGCTAGAGGGAACCAATCTTCATGAAGGCCGAGGTACCGGTGCTCCGTTCGAGCTTCTCGGCGCTCCGTTCATCGATTCGAATCGATTGGCGGACGAAGTGAGGAGACTGGACTTGGACGGGGTCGTGTTCACGCCGGTCTCCTACACTCCGTATGGCGGCGATCTGATGCATGGCCTATATGGCCACATCACGGATGTCCGTACCTTCATGCCCATCGAAACGGCGGTGCGGATCCTTTCGCTGATCCTCCGGATGTATCCAAAGCAGGTTGTTGTGAACAGGCATTTCAGGGCGTTGGCGGGCTTCGATCCCGCCGAGCTTGAGGATCCGGAGAAGGTAGTCGAGCGGATGAAGGCCGAGAGCGCGGATTTCGCCACGGCGGCAAAGAGGTTTCATCGATATGACTAGAGAAGAACTGCGGCTGATGATCGGACAACATCTCGTATGCGGGTTTGAGGGAACCGAGCTGCCAAAAGAGTTCCGCAAGGCGGTTTCGACCCACAAGATCGCGAATGTCATCCTCTTTGCCCGAAACATCGAAAGTAAAGAGCAGCTCAAGAAACTGACTTCCGATATCCGGAATCTGGTTCGCTCCCAGTGTCATACCGATGCGCTGATCTGCGTGGATCAGGAGGGGGGGATGGTCACCCGTCTTTCGTCGGATTTCACCAACATTCCCGGAGCAATGGCTCTTTCAGCAACTGGTGAAAGCAGGAACGCATACGATGCCGGGATGCTTACCGCTTCTGAGCTCCGGGCAAGCGGGGTGAACGTCAATCTGTCTCCTGTCTTGGACGTGAACTCCAACCCGGACAACCCGGTGATCGGGGTGCGCAGCTACTCCGACGACCCTTCAGTCGTGAGCGAGTTCGGCATCGCGATGGCCAAGGGTCTTCAGGATGGGGGCGTGATGGCGTGCGGGAAACACTTCCCCGGTCACGGCGATACCCACGTCGACAGCCACCTCAGTCTGCCCACCATCACAGGAGATGTTTCCGCTCACCTTCAGCCGTTCAAGGCGGCGATCGACTGTGGGATAGGAGGAATCATGACGAGTCACATCCTCTTTCCCGAGCTTGAGGACCGGAATCTTCCGGCGACGATGAGCCGAAAGATCCTCACGGATCTTCTGAAAAGGAAGATGGGCTTTGAAGGGCTGGTTTTCACCGACTGCATGGAGATGAAAGCTATCGCCGACAATTGGGGAACGGTCAACGGTGCGTTGACGGCTCTTCTGGCCGGGGTGGACATCGTCTGCATCAGTCACCATGTCAACCTGGGTGTCGAGGTGGTCGAACTGGTGGAACGGGCGATCGAAGATGGAACCCTCGATCTGGCGAAGTTCATGGAGTTTAAAAGAAGCACTCAAAAGGTTCTGAGACAAAAAAAGAAATTAGCGGAGATTCCGGCCAAACCTTCGTCAATCATCGGCATGAAGGAACATACGCTTCTGAATCGGGAGCTTCACGAGCGATCGATCACGCTGGTGAACGACGTGCCGTTTACTTTGGGAGAGAAACCTCTGTTCATCGGGCCTCGGCCGTTCCGGGCGACGAATGCCTCCGATGACGGAAAACAGCTTCACTTCGGTGCCGCCTTGGCTCAGAACATGGGTGGCGATCACCTTCTTGTCGGCGATGATCCGGACGAAGAGGAAATCAGAATGGTCGTCAAACGGGCAAAGAACTACGAAAGCGTGGTGGTCGGGACGTATAACGCCCATCTCTATCGAGGACAGCTTGCCTTGGCGAATGCTTTGAGCAAAGCAACGAAGGTGTGCGTATTCGCCTTGCGGAACCCCTACGACCTTTCCGCCTTGAATCCCTCGATCCGTTCATATGCCGCCTGGTCGTACACGACGATGACGCTTGAAGCGATCTCAAGAGTTCTCAGAGGCGAGATTCAGGCGAGAGGTCTCTTGCCGATTCGATTAGGAGGAAGAACGAATGCCTGATATGCTGGTCAAACTCTATGAGCTTCCGGGCTCAAGCGAGCTTCTCAAAGATCTGGCGAAGGAGAAGATACGAATCCACCGGGCGCTTGCTCCCGATAAGGAACGGATATTGAATTGGGTGGGCGAGCACTCCACTGCAGGGGCGAAAAGCGAAGCGGACGTGTGCTTCGCGAATCAGCCGGTCTCCCTCTTTCTTGCGACGAAGGGACGGGAAATTCTGGGCTTCGCCTGTTACAACACGACAGCGAAGAACTTCTTCGGTCCGACGCATGTGCTGAAATCGATGCGCGGAAAGGGAATCGGAAAAGCGCTCCTGCTGGCGAGTCTGGAAGCCCTTAAGGCGGAAGGGTACGCCTACGCGATCATCGGCGGAGCAGGTCCGACCGAATATTACCAGAAGGCGGTGGGAGCGACGGTCATTGAGGGCTCGACTCCGGGCATCTATCGCGATTATCTCGGAAGCGGATTGGTTTTTGATGATGAATAGGGGGATGAAATGCATCCCGCAGCAGTGAATGAGAAACCGGTTGAGGTTTTTCACATATAACCTAAAGGAGGGTATCTATGAAAAAAGTTCTAGGTATCACACTTGTGTTGGTCACATGTGTCCTTCTCGGCGTAAGCGCTCAAGGGGCAAAGGAACAGGTGGTCAAACCCTTGGAGTTCTCCGTATTCTACTCCGATAACGCGACGCTTCCGTTCAAGGACACGTGGCTGACGGTCACCGAGATCCAGAAGCGGACAGGAGTGAAGGTGAATTGGGAAATCATCCCGATCGCGGATTACAAGACGAAAGTCTCCCTTGCGTTGAACACCGGGACCAATGCTCCGGACGTGATCTTGTATCAGTCGACGAAGGGTGAAAATGCGGCCTTGGCGCTCAACGGAGCGATCGTGCCGATCAGCGATTACCCGGAGTGGACCCCTCACTTCAATGCTCGAGTCAAAGAGTTCGGCTTGGAGAACGATGTCGATCTGTTGAAACTCAAAGACGGCAAACGGTATTACATGCCGGCTCTCTTTGATGTGCCGTTCTACGATGGTGGATTGATTCTCCGCGAAGATCTGCTCAAGAAATACAATCTTCCCGTGCCCAAGACCTTTGACGACCTGTACGCCGTGCTGAAGGAGTTCAAGCGCCACGCTCCCGACTCCTATCCGCTCACGATCTTGGCAGGCCCGCGGGTTCTCTATCGCATGACGATGCCCTCATGGGGAGTCTCCCTGGGCAAGAACGGCGCCAGCGGCACGAATACCCTGAGCTGGGACTACGACAAGAAGCAGTACTTCGCCGGTGCGATCAGCGAACAGTACAAGAGCTACATCACGTTCTTCCACAAGCTCTATGCTGAAGGTCTGCTGGATCCCGAGATGGCCGAGCCGATCGACGGCGACCGCTGGACTCAGAAGCTTGCAACCGGCAAGGCGATGGCATCTTATGCATACTACGACCAGATCGGCGGAGTCGAGGCGAACAGCAACATCCCGGGCTTCAAGCTGCAGATGTATCCTGCTCTTGCCGGTCCTGCCGGAGCTCACCACCAGGAGAAGAGCCGAACCGGCGGCGGAGTCATGTTCCCGATCAAGACCAGCCGCCGCGCTGATTTCGAGCAAGTCGTCCGAGCTGTTGATGAGATGTTCTTCTCCGAAGAGAACGCGAAGCTCTGGTGCCTTGGTGTCGAAGGTATCACCTACACGGTCAAGAACGGCAAAGTGGTATTCGCCGACGAGTTCGTGAACGCCAAGGAAGGAATCTACAAGAGCATGCAGGTCAAGCATGGAACCGGAAGCGACGTAACGCAGATGGTCTGGGTGAACGCCCGCGAGATGACGAAGTATGACGATAACTACGCCCGGATCAACGCCGAAGTCGAGGCGATGGGCGATGTGATTCGTTACATTCCGCCGACTCCGAAGTTTGATGACAAACAGGCCGAGGAAGCCGGATCGCTGCAGACTCCGCTCCATGATGCATGGGAACGCTGGAACTCCGCATTCCTCACCGGAGCGAAGTCGATCGATCGCGACTGGAACGCCTATGTCCAGGAGATGAAGAATCTCGGAATCGATCGGTTCCTCGAGTTGTACAACTCGAATCTCTAAGTTTCAGGGGGGACGTGTGATGAAGAAGCAGGAAAAGGCAAAAGCATATTTATTCAGATACTGGCAGCTATATGCGATGTTGATCATCCCGTTCTTGTATTTTCTTCTCTTTAAATACGTCCCCCTCTTTGGAAACGTGTTGGCGTTTCGACGCTACCGGCCGGGGATGGGGCCCTTTGGAACGGAGTGGGTGGGACTGCACTATTTTCAGCGGTTCTGGGGCGATCCGGCGTTCTGGCGGGCGTTTAGAAACACGCTGGTATTGAGTCTGCTCAATCTGGTGGTCAATTTCCCCATCCCCATCGTCTTCGCGATCCTGTTGAACGAGGTTCGCTGGCTTCCCTTCAAAAAAGCGGTTCAGACCGTGTCGTACATGCCGCGCTTCATCTCCACGGTCGTCGTGATCGCGATCCTGGGTGAACTGCTTTCCCCTTCCACGGGAATCGTGAACATCATACGGATGAACGTCTTCGGACAAAAGGCGATCTACTTCATCAATGAAGCCAAGTACTTC
>Ga0116183_1000538_pt1 | contig 44445 bp, 46 predicted proteins | sample AD_UKC078_MetaG_FD_89753 | JGI IMG/M metagenome (GOLD analysis project Ga0116183, IMG submission 89753) | Active sludge microbial communities of municipal wastewater-treating anaerobic digesters from USA - AD_UKC078_MetaG | ecosystem: Engineered > Bioreactor > Anaerobic > Digestate | place: USA...
CTTTAGTCATCTTTCGGAGGAATGCATCATGCTGGAACTGTTGCGCAAAAGAAGAAGCATACGCATGTTTACTGCCGAAGAGGTGGCACCGGAAACGGTCGATCTGATGTTGGAGGCATTGCTGCGGGCACCCACGTCACGGGGTAACAATCCCTGGGAGTTCATCGTAGTTGATGACCGGGAGCTGATCGGCAAGATGTCGGCGGCCAAAGAGCATGGTTCCGAGTTTGTGGCCAATGCGCCACTGGCCGTTGTTATTTGCGCCGACGACAGCAAGTCCGATGTGTGGGTGGAGGACTGCTCGATTGCCGCCATCACTTTGCAATATGTGGCCTGCTCGCTGGGGCTGGGCAGCTGCTGGGCGCAGGTCAGGAACAGACGACACGATGCCGATATGTCGGCAGAGGAATATCTGCGCAAGGCGCTTGGGTTGCCGGAAAGCATCCGCGTGGAGTGCATGATTGCCATTGGCTATCCGGCCGAATCGCCGGCGCCGCTTCCGGCCAGCCGGCTGGCGTATGAAAAGGTCAGGCGCAACGTGTGGGATGGCTGAATGGTTTGCGATCAGCCCTATAACATGCTGATATGGCAACATGTTTCTCGTTTTATAATTGCGTTCTATTTTTTAGAGGTTTATTCTGATAAATCAGTAGCTGATGCTTGGATAAAGCGACTTGCCGGCCCGACGGTGTATATTCCGGCGCTCCGGATGCCGAAGTGGGCAGCGATAAAAAGAGTTTGAGGTCAATATGGCGAGAATATTGTTTGGAAGCTGGAACGGCTCAATCATCGACAACCGTGGGCGCAGTCTTTTCGAGATCGAAGAGGCGCAGGAATTCAAGGAGTTTGACGAGCTGCATCCCGGTAACCAGATCAAGGCCTTTTTTTCAGGCAAGGGCTTTTTTATCTTTGAACGGGATGTGAATCTGCTGGATGCCCTGCTGCAGTATGTGGATGTGGCGGCCAATGAATCCTGCGGCAAATGCACCCCCTGCCGGGTCGGTACCCGCATTATCAGCACGCTCATGCATGAATTGAGTATGGGAGCCGGCGATGAAGGCACCCTGGATGAGCTATTTGAGCAGGCCGAGCATATGCAGAATACCTCCATGTGCGGTCTGGGACAGACTGCCATGTGGCCGCTGCTGGAGGTGATACGGTCTTTCCGGGACGAACTGGAGGCCAATATTGCCTCAGCCCGTGAAAACGGCCCGGCTGCACGTCAGGCCGGTCAAACCTACGTCACCGCGCCCTGCATCGAGGCTTGTCCGATCAAGCTGGATATCCCCAGATACATTGACTACATCAAGGATGGCCGTTTCACCAGCTCTCTGGGGGTGATCCTGCAGAAATATCCGCTGGTCGGCACCTGCGGGCGGGTATGCGTCAGTTTCTGTGAGCTGGCCTGCCGCCGCAAACAGGTGGATGCACCGGTGGGCATCAGGGTGCTCAAGCGCTTCGTCTCCGAATATCGCGACGCTGTGGCTGAAAAATGGTTCTCGCCGGAGATGGTCAAGGATCCCAAACCGCCTGAACTGAAGGTGGCGGTTGTCGGCGCCGGTCCGGCCGGCCTGACAGCGGCCTACAGTCTGTTGATCGAGGGGTTTCCGGTGGATGTCTTCGAGGCCAGAGACCGTCCGGGCGGTATGGCGGACCAGGGTATTCCGGAATACCGGCTGCCCAAAGAGATCCTGCACAAGGAAGCCGGCATTATCCAAAGCCTGGGTGGCAATATCTTTTACAATCGCCGGCTGGGGCGCGAATTTACAATCCAGGATCTCTTTGCCCAGGGCTACAAGGCGGTATTTCTCGGCATCGGTACCCACAGCGGCAAGCTGATTGGCATACCGGGTGAAGATGAAGGGCTGTCCGGCTATGAGACCGGCGTTAATTTTCTGCTGGATGTCAGCCGCCATTGTCAGGAACAGTCAGGACCGGTGCTGGCCGGTAAAACTGTTGCGGTGGTGGGTGGCGGCAACACCGCCATGGATTGTGCCCGATCCGCTCTGCGTCTGGGCGCGGCGGAGGTGCACGTTATCTACCGCCGCGAACAGGAAGATATGCCGGCTGATTGCAAGGAGGTGGAAGATGCCGTGCATGAGGGGGTGGTCTTTCACTTTTTGACCCACCCCAAGCGGATTATCTCCGGCAACGGAACGGTGAATGCCTTGGAATTGACCCGGATGAAGAAGGGCGAACCGGACGAGCGCGGTAATCGCAACATCTATCCCCATGAGGGTAGCGAGTGGATTCAAGGTTTCGATGTGGTCATCTCTGCCATCGGTCAACAGGTTGATACCAGATCTATTTCTGAGGGTGATGCCCTCAGGTTGGGCCGCTGGGGTGAGATCGATGTGGATCCCATGACCCTTAAAACCTCCTGCAAGGGGGTCTTTGCCGGTGGCGACTGTGCAACCGGCCCGGCCACCCTGATCCAGGCCATGGCCCAGGGTCTCAAGGCCTCCAAAAATATCGAGGACTACCTGGTCCATGGTCGTTCGCGTTTCTATCCGCTGAAAAGGATGCGTGAACTGGTCAATGCATTTGAAAAGATGAACAGCGACTGGGTCGAGATTCCTGTGCTCAACAGTTATCGCGTTGAGGTTGAGGAGCTTGACCCTGAACAGCGCAGTGTCATCTTTGACGAAGTCGAAAAATCCATCTCGCTGGAAGAGGCATACCACGAGGCCGGGCGCTGTATGCGTTGTTATCGCATTTACTCTATTATTACCGAACGTTAAGGGGTATTTGACATGCTGCAAGGCACCATCAATGGGCAGACAATCGAGTTCAGTGAAAACGAGACCATCCTGAGCGCCGCGCGCCGGGCCGGGCATTTCATACCGACCCTGTGTGAAATGCAGGATTTGAGCCATGCGCCAGGCACCTGTCGGGTCTGTCTGGTGGAGATTCGCCGCAACAAAAGCGAAAAGACCCATATGGTTACATCCTGCAACACCCCCATGGAAGACGGTATTGAGGTGTTTACCCGCACCCCCAGGGCGCGTGCCATGCAGCGCCGCCAGGTGGAGCTGATTCTGGCTGACCACAATCAGGACTGTGCCGTATGCAGCCGCCACGGGGATTGCGAACTGCAGGATGTGGCCCAGTTCGTCGGCTTGGACAAGACCCGTTTTCACTACCCCGAGTTTTTCAACAAACGCACCCGCGACACATCTTCGCCGGCGATCAAGCGCGAAATGGACAAATGTATCCGCTGCATGCGTTGCGTCACTGTGTGTCGTGAAGTACAGGGGGTTGACGCATTGGTTTACCGCAACAGCGGGCTGCAGGGCGAGATCTGCGTGCGCAACAGCCTGCCGCTGGGCAATTCCAGCTGCGTCTCCTGCGGCCAGTGCATCCTGGTATGCCCGGTTGGCGCGCTGGCCGAGGCGGATGATATTGAGAAGGTCATTGATTACCTCTACGATCCCGGCCTTATTACGGTTTTCCAGTTTGCCCCGGCCACCCGGGTCGCCCTGGGAGAGGAGTTCGGTCTGCCACAGGGCAGCATTGTTGAAGGCCAGATGATTGCCGGCATGAAAAAGCTGGGGGCGGACGTGGTGCTGGATACCAACTTTGCCGCCGACCTGGTCATCATGGAGGAGGGCACGGAGCTGCTGCACCGTCTTGCAAATGGTGGCAAGCTGCCCATGTTCACCTCCTGCTGCCCCGGCTGGGTCAATTTTGCAGAGAAAAACTATCCCCAGCTGCTGGACAACATCTCCACCACCCAGTCGCCCCAGCAGTGCCTGGGGGCAGTGGCCAAAAGTTATCTGGCTGCCAACATGAAGGTCGAGCCCGCCCGCATGCGGGTGGTCTCGATCATGCCCTGCACCGCCAAAAAGGGCGAGGCCATCCGTCCGGAATTCAGCCACAACGGCGTAGCCAATGTGGATGCGGTCCTAACCACCAGAGAGTTTGCCCGTCTGCTGAAAAGGGAGGGCATTGATCTGACCCGACTGGAGGACGCGGGTGATCGTTTCGATGATCCGCTGATGGGCTCATATTCCGGCGCGGCCGCCATCTTTGGCGCCACCGGCGGTGTGATGGAAGCGGCCCTGAGAACCGTGCATTATGTCGTGACCGGCAGTGAACTACCCGGAATTGATCTTGTGGAAGTGCGCGGGATGAAGCGCGTCAGGGAGGCGGCCATCAATCTGGGCGGTGAGATCGGCGAGGTGCGGGTGGCCGTGGCCCACGGCATCAAGGGCGCGCGTCAGGTGGCGGAGGCGGTGCTGGCCGGCACTGTTGATTATCACTTTATCGAGGTAATGGCCTGTCCCAGCGGATGCATGGGCGGCGGCGGCCAGACGCGCGCAAAAAAGAGTTACCGCGAATCGATCAAGGCCCGCTGCGAGGCACTCTACAAGCTGGATCGCAACAGCCGGGTGCGGCAGTCGCACAACAACCCGCTGATCAAAAAACTGTACGAAAGTTACCTGGAACAGCCGCTGTCGGAAACGTCCCATCACCTGCTGCACACGCATTATTCGGACCGCAAGCAGGAGATTCGGCGCAACATCCTCACGGTCTGGAAAGAAACGACCATGAGCAACTGGTCCCATCCGGAATACAAATAGTTGAAAGGGTTGCCTGACACGGACAGCGCCTTTACTTCGGTTGCATGGCCTCCATTACCATTTCCCGGATAACCGACAGGGCGCTGTCCACCTCCCGGCGCAGATCCTCGTCGCCGTCCTGTCCCTGCCTGCGTTTGCGCAGATAGCTCTCCACCAGTCCCTTGGCTATCTTCAGAGCCTTGCCCGCCTCGTCGGCAAAGCCGGCTATCTCGGAGCGTGCATCTGTCAGCTCTTCATCGTTAATGCTGCCCCGGAAATCCGCGGCGGCATTTTTTATCTCGCGGGCCATGCGGGCCGCTTCGCTGGCCGCGCCACGGTCCCCGGGCAGCGACATGGATGCCAGCACACGCAGGTACTCTTTGGCATATGACACCCGTTCCGCAGCAGCGCTGCGGATGGACTGGCGGGACTGGATCACCGCCTGTTTCAAAGCCTCGTTGCCCTGCTCCATGCGGTCGATCTGCCGCTGCACAGACTCGGATATTTCAAGCTTGTCCTGCACGGCAGGATTTTCAACAATCGGCGGTTTCTCTGGATGGGTCGGAAATCTGGTGGCAGGGTTGGTAATGGTAATAACGTCGGAGATTTTCATGGCATCCTCCATGCCTTTTTATCGGCAGGGGGGTGGGGGAAGTGAAGCGGGAAAACAGCCTATGGATTGAAACTGATCGTCTTTTTTCTTTTTATAACAAATATGCCCCACAATCCAAATGCGGTCCCTGCAACTCCTAAACATGCATAAAAACCTATTGAAAACATGAACTTTTTAGGGTGGTCTTTTTTTGAAAATGCCGAGTTGAAAGATCGTCCAAAATCATGTGCACGGTCTTGCATGGCAAGATCCACTGTTGAGCTAAGCACCCAAAGCCCCAAACCAAGTATTAATGAGCTTATAGAGTACAACGCAAATCTTGGGTGATTTCGACGCAAAAAGTAAAAACCAATAATACTGCATAGTAATGCAGCAGCAGTAATTACTGCACTCAATGGGTGCAAAATCTTTGCAAGCACAGCAACAAGGTTACTCAATATAAAGTCTCCTAAGTCTCTAATTATTATGAAAAGGTTGTACGCGTCGCAGTGAACTGTTCTTTGTGATCTTCTCCACTCGGAAAGCCGGATACTGAATCATGAATCACAATCTGCTTTGTGTAGGCATCCAGCAAGCGGTTCAATGCATCGCCCACAACCTGACCAACATATCCGATTTTCGTGAGCCAACTCCGTGCCACAATGAAACTAGCCCTACATATTCTTCCGTCACCTCATAGATGATACAGTATTTGACTGGCCCGGAATCAATGTACAACTCTTTCAGCACTACCTGTCGGCCCGCAAGCAGATAGGGAGCATCGGTACCGGCAAAACTGTTTTCGCATAGCAATTTTTCAGAGGATTCTATGCGCTTCAGGAAAGCATCTGCAACCTCAAGCCGATAACGCTCAGCCAAATTGCCAGCATAGTGTCTGACTCTTGCCTGATATTCCAGAGAGCGCTTAAGCGAACGTTTTGCCATTCCGAAGCTCTTTCTTGACAGATTCAAAAAAGGTGTCATCTTCAGCAACAACAGTGCCTACACCGGAATGAAGCTCGTACCAGCCGCGTTCCACCGATTCAACAAATGCTTTCTGCTCGTCGGAGTTACGCACATACATCCGTAACGAATCACGAAGTACATCCTGTTCATTACGCCCTTCAAGCTGGGCTATCCGCTTCAGGTTCATACTATCGGTTTCATCAAGTCTGAGACCTAATTGCTTACTTCTCATGGAGAGCACTCCTTGCTGGTATCAATGGTAACAATATACACCAGCAGACATCATGCGGCAATATTGATAACGACTGTTGACCGTGTCCGTTGACCGAGGACCGTTATTCTATTTACAACTCAAGCCATGAAAAACATTACGGACACGTTTTTAATCACGGCTTCACCCAACTGCACCCCGGATCAGCTGTATTGAAGGCGCCGCTCATGGCATAGGCCAGGCAACGCAGACCGCCACGGCAGGCTTGATTGTAAAAACAGCTTTCACAACCCTCAGGCAAGTATTCCTCACGCAACTGCCGCAGCAGCGGGCTTTCAAGATAGAGTTCCTCCAGGGAGTTTTGCAGCAGACTGCCGACCGGAACCGGCATGCGTCGGCAGGGAACCAGTGTTCCGTCTGCCATGACCGTGATCAGCTCATTGCCAGCCTGGCAGCGGTAAGGACGGCCATCGCCGGCGTGAAACTGCAGGGCGCGCTGCATGGCAATTTCTGTGCTGCAGGGGAGTATATAACGTTTTTTGCGTGATCGGGACATGATCGCCAGCAGTTCATCTGTCTCCGCGGACGAAAGCACCATTTCACGCTGACCAGCTGCCCCGCCGACGGGCACGAAGCGATCGGCCCAGACCCGCCTGACCCCCAGTTTACGCCCGATATCTGCCACATGGGCAAACTCGCGAAAATTGCCTCTGTGCGCTGTAAACGAAACCAGCACCGGCACTCCCGCTCTTTTTAGACATTTTATGGCATTCACGACGCGCGCGTAATCCCCCGCACCGCGAATGCTGTCATGGGTTGACGGACTGCCCTCCATGCTGACCTGCACGAATCCGGGCTTCAGTCGGGACAAGCACTGTGCCGTCGTTTCATCTATCATGGAACCGTTGGTCAGGATGGCAAAGCTGAACTCGCGCCGCAGACTGTGGAAACGCTCCAACAGGTCAAAGAAGTCGCAACGTAGGAGAGGCTCTCCGCCGGTGACGGTGATATGGGCTGGGATGCGTGAAGTGCTAGCGGCACGGAAGCGCCTGACAAGAGCGCGAAACTGCTCAAGGATGTTCAGCAGGGCATCGTGGGAGATATCATCGGGCGGATTGCCCTGATAGCAGTGCGTGCAGGCATGGTCGCAGCGTTCGGTCAGGTGCCATTGGAGTAATAAAGAACGTTGACCGTGTCCGTTGACCGTGTCTGTTACTGTTTGATTGATGGATTCCACTGCTATTTCAAGGAGGAATGCAGTTTGGTGAGCATTTTACTGACACGCTCATAGCGTTCAGTCAGTTCTCTACAATCTGTTTCAACAAGATACGCAAGGTCGTAAGCCAGCCGCAGCTGGTACTTAATTTCACCGCAAGAGCCTCTGGATATGCCGATAAAGTGCCTATACTCATTTGTCCCGAACCGGTGGGCGCCTTCCGCAAGGTTCATGCAGATTGAGGAGGCGGCCCTCCTCATCTGGCTTACAAGTCCATATTTCTCACTGTCTGGGAAGCCGGCAGTTTTTGTATACACTTCAAGGGTCAATTCGTGCGCAAGTTTAAATACATCCATTTCTTCAATCAGCATACTACCTGCCTTTCAATATACAATGCCAACGGTCAACGGACACGCGCGGCGGCAATAACATGAATTACGGTTGACGGTAAACAGACACGGTCAACGAATCAGTCCCCGCCCCCGCATCCGCCACAACCGCCGCCACCCCCGCAACCGCCTCCGCTGCAGCCGCCACCGCTGCAGGAACTGCCACCACAGCCGCTGTTGTCGCTACGGCCAGGGAAGGCATCGCTGAAGCCGGCATACAGCAGGGTGCCGGCCAGTACACTGGTTCCGAAGATGGCAAAGGCGTAGGCCGTGTCTACGGCGGGTTTCTCATGGCCTTTGACCGCCTCTTTCAGCCATTCGAAATGCTGCTCCATACGTTTGAGAAACTGTTTGCCAAGCGGTGTCAGTTTTTCAGCCGGGTTGAGCGCCACAGCAAATGCGATTACAGCGGCCGGCAGCATCAGCAGCAGGAATCCGGCTGGTCGGCCATGCATGATGCCCAGTATGAATTTGGTTATGCCGGTGCCCATCACGAAAAAAAACAGCAGCGAGAAAACTACCCAGGCCCTTCTGCGCTGTTCTGCAGAGCGGATCAGACCTTTGCGCTCCAGCTCCAGGCTGGCCTGTTTTGCAGTTGTCTGCACAAATGACTGCAGGGTGCCATCCTTGAAGAACGCGTCCGGCTTGCGAGGTTTGGAGAGGAATTTCCAGACCGCCATTTCCAGTCGGTCTGTTGGGGCGACGGCACCTTCGGCGCGCCTGAGCAGCATATTGTTATCCTTGCCGATATTAAGCGTCAGCTCCTTGCCCAGTATGCGCAGCACCTTGCCCATGTTGGCCTGCGGATCGGGAATGAGCTCGATGGCGCCTTTCTGCCAAAGGCCGAAGATGGCGGTTTTAAGTACCAGTTGCCAGTCGCCGCGCAAGGCGGCGATGGTGGAGGGGGGAAATGAAGAAGGTTCCGGCATGCGAAACCCGGTTGAGGATGCGTTGTTGATCAGCCTGCCGGCAACGATGCCAGTGACGACCAGCAGTGGGAAGATGATCAGAAATTGGGGGCCGGGGATGCTGCGTAGCAGTTCGATCATAATGCTGCTCCAGTGGCCTGTAATTGGGGAGTGATTAGACGCTTAAACCCAGTTCTGTTGCAACTTCGCGGTAGACGGCCAGTACCTCGTCATTGTAAGGGACAAAGACGATGCGATCCAGATCGCCGCTGGCAGCTTCTTCGCGTGCTACCGAAAGGGCGATGCGGGTGGCTTTGAGCAGCGGAAAGCCGTAGGCTCCGCAGCTGATGGCAGGAAAGGCGATGCTGCGAAGGTTGTACTGACGGGCCAGACGGAAGGAGTTGATATAGCAGGAACGCAAAAGCTCAGCTTCACGACGGGTGCCGTCATGCCAGACTGGGCCGACTGTGTGTATGACGTGTCTGGCCGGCAAACGGTAGGCCTTGGTGATTTTGGCATCGCCGGTTTCGCAGCCTTTCAGATTCCGGCATTCGGTCAGCAGTTCCGGCCCGGCGGCCCAGTGGATGGCGCCATCCACTCCGCCACCGCCAAGCAGCGACTTGTTGGCGGCATTGACTATGGCGTCGACCGCCAGGGTGGTTATATCAGTTTTGACAATCTCGATACACGCGGTTTTCATACCTTTCTGATATCAGTTTTCGACTGTTTTGCAAACAGGGATTTTGGTTCCCGGTTCCGGATCCCCGGACAACGGACACAAGCTACGATATTATCTTGCCCTGGATACCGATGGTCACCTCCCGGTAAGGGATGTTCTTGCCGCAGGCCGCCATGGCCTGCCGGGTAGCCATGCCAATGCCGCCGCAGCAGGGCACCTCCATCCGCAACACGGTTATGCTCTTGATGTCCGACCGGGTGAACAGTTCAGTCAATTTTTGCAGATAGAACTGGTTGTCATCCAGTTTGGGGCAACCCATCACTACAGCTTTTCCCTTAAGGAAATCATCGTGGTAACCGGCATAGGCTATTGGCACGCAATCGGCGGTGATCAGCAGATCAGCTCCCTGGAAATATGATGCGGTGGTGGAAACCAGATGCAGTTGTACCGGCCACTGGCCAAGCTGGCTCTGCCTGCTGCCTGCCGGTTCACATGTGGTCTGCTGTTGAGGCAGACTGAAGCTTAAGGCCCGTGTGCCGGGGCAGCCACCGTGACCATGCGCATGCTGGTGAGGTGCAGCTTCAGGCGGGTCTGCATGCTGATGTGGCGGAGCAGGACGTTCCTGGGCGGCCAGATGTTTGTCCACGGCTGCCTCGTCAAACGCATCCGCCTCGCGCTCCTCAATGGTGATGGCCCCCTGCGGGCAGTCTCCCAGGCAGGCGCCCAGTCCGTCGCAAAGATTGTCTGCTGCCAGCACAGCCTTGCCATTGATGATTTTGATGGCGCCTTCCGCGCATGATGGCACACAGAGCCCGCAGCCATTACATTTTTCTGGGTCAATTTTTACAATTTTTCTTAGCATGGTCCCACTCCTTCATGTTTTGGTGTTCAGAAAAAATAGTGCCACAGGTATTTAAGCCTGCCCTGCAAAAGCAGCTTTCTGCCCGCATACGCCATGACCTGCCGGATGTGTTCCCTTTCGATAGCGGCATAGCAATGAACAGTGCAGTGTTTGCAGCTGGGCTTTTTATCCTTGAACGGACACATGATCCGCCGCTTTATTGCATAAAGAAGCAGATCCGCGCAATCCGGGCATAGCAGCCTCTGTCTGTTCAAAGCGGGGTGTCTGATATGTCTCCGCTCAATCAGGCCGTGGCGCCCCAGGCAATAGACCTCCATAAATTTGCCGAGCAGCCGTATATCCTTGATTTGTGGGCCTGTGAACGTTTCCATGTTTGCTATTCTGCCTTCTCGTCGGATAGAATTACATGACCAACATCAATTTTATGCTTTATGGCTCCTACATGTTACATGGTGCGATTTCTTGTGATAAACTCACACGTACTGCTTTGCAATAATTATAGCAATGGGTTAAATCATCATAAACAGGGACGCGATCATGGGTCTGGTTTCAATTGATAAACTGTCCGAAGGCATGGTGCTGGCAGGCGATGTGGTGGATCGCAGCGGACGTCTGCTGCTTGAGGCTGATACTGTGCTGAGTGCGCGCCATATCCGCATGTTCATGACCTGGGGGGTGAGGCTGGTTGATATCGCCGGCCAGGAAAGCATGGTTGAAACGGAAAATACGATGGAGATTGTGGATCAGTCCGATGTCAAGGCCGCCGAAGATGAATTGAAACCGTTATTCAGGAATGTTGATATGCAGCATCCTGCCATGGTGGAGCTGTTCCGGCTTTGCGCCGCCAGAAAGGTTTCCAATGCCTCGCTCCAGGCCTGATCTTGAAACCATCATCGACAATGCATCAACGGTTTACTCGCTGCCGCTGATCCACGATCGGCTGACCCAGGCCATCAACAACCCCCGGGCATCGTTTGCCGATATTACGGAGATCATCTCCGAGGACCAGGGGCTATGTTTCCGCATCCTCAAGCTGGCCAACAGCCCGATGTTCGGCTACCACAGGAATATTGATACTATTACCCGCGCTGCCACCATCATCGGAACCCAGCAGTTGCGCGACCTGTCGCTGGCCGTTTCCGTGATAGGCGTTTTCAAGGGCATACCAGAAGAGCTGATCAACATGACCTCTTTCTGGCAACACAGCATTACCTGCGGAATTGTCGCCAGGGCGCTGGCCACTTGCCGCAGGGAGCCCAATGTGGAGCGCTTTTTTGTTGCCGGTATGCTGCATGATGTGGGGCAACTGGTGCTGTTCACAAGCATGCCCCGTATAATGTGCGATATCATTGAAGAAAACCGCTCAAGCGGTCAGCCACAGTATCTGGTGCAGCAGGATCTGCTGGGGTTTGATCATGCTGATGTTGGTGGAGAATTGTTGAAGAAGTGGAAGATACCCCAGAGCGTTGCCGAACCGGTGGCGCGGCACCATGCGCCAGGTTTGTCGACTGTCCATCCGGTCGGGGCATCCCTGCTGCATGTGGCAGACCTGATCACCCATGCCATGCAGGCCGGGTTCAGCGGCGAGTCCCATGTCCCGCCGCTGGATGCTGATGCCTGGGAGAGGCTTGATATCCCGGTCAGCATGCTCTCAACCATCATCACCCAGGCTGACAGTCAGATGCATGAGATCATTGATACGGTTTTCGGTTCCAGCCTGTCATGACAACCGGGTATGATGATATGCAGCGGGAATTGTCCCTGCTTCGGGAACGCAACCATTACCTGGAAGATTGCAACCAGCGCTATTTTACCCTCCTGGATGTGTTGGCCTCAAGCCGTGATTTTCAAGACGAACTGGTCAATGAAAGCGGTACCCGACCGATCTTTAGAGCCACTTTTCAGCAGCTCAGGCGACTTTTGCCCTTTAGCGGCATGGCCTTTCTGGTGAATGACGAGGATAACAGTTTTGATCTGGTTGAGTGCGTGCCGCAATCAAGTCATCAGGATATCGAGCTGGAGGTGGATGAGCGCATCTTTGATGGCAGTTTTGCCTGGGCCCTTAATCACAACCATCCTGTCATCATGCCTTCCAGCCACGCCGACCGGATCTTGATACTGCAGGTGCTGGCCACCAAAACCCGTGTCAGGGGCATGTTCGCCGGCTTGCTGCCGGGCTGTCAGACAGCAGTGGATGTGCCCACATTGAATGCGCTTGCGTCTGTATTGTTGAACACGGCCTATGCCATGGAAAGTGTCGCTTTCAAACAGATCATTAACGACAATATGTACAATCTGGAACAGAAGGTGGATGAACGGACCCGGGAGCTGCAGGAGGCCATCAAACGGGCCGATGCGGCCAATCTTGCCAAAAGCGCCTTTCTGGCCAATATGAGCCACGAGTTGCGTACCCCGCTGAATGCAATCATCGGTTTCGGTGATATTCTGTTGGGTCAGAGCGTTGGTCCCCTCAACGAAATTCAGCAGGAATACCTGGGCTATGTATTCCAGAGCAGCAAACATCTGCTGGAGCTGATCAATGATATCCTTGACCTCTCCAAGGTGGAGGCGGACAAGATGGAGCTGCATATTAGTGATGCAGATATCGTTGTGCTGCTCAAAAACAGTTTGACCATGCTCAAAGAGATGGCCGCCGAACGGAATGTGCAGCTTGGTCTTGACATCAGCCCCGCACTGCCTGCTGTGCTTCGACTCGATGAACGTAAACTGAAACAGGTCATGTATAACCTGCTATCCAATGCCGTAAAGTTCACACCGGGTGGCGGCAATATCCTGGTTAGAGTTTCCGGCGGGATTCCCCATGCCTTGCTTCCTGAGCAGGCCAAAGAGCAGATGTGTGATTCTGCGGCACAGACAGGAGATTATCTGCAGATCAGTGTCAAAGACAGCGGGATTGGTCTTTCGGAAGACAATCTGGAACGTATTTTCAGGCCTTTTGAACAGGCAGATAATTCTACTACCCGTGAATTTGAAGGGACCGGCCTGGGTCTTACGTTGTGCAAGCGGCTTCTGGAACTGCATCATGGAACAATCTGGGCCGCCAGTGACGGACCCGGTCTGGGTAGTGCCTTTACCCTGGTGCTGCCGCTTGTTAATGCAAAGAGCGCAAGGAAAGTTCATGGACAAGAGTAACGCTTGCCGCACCATACTGCTGTGTGACGACAACCTGCTGAACCGCAAGTTGATCTGTGCATTCCTGAACGGTCTTCCTTTTCGCATTATTGAGGTCGACAATGGTACTGAGTGCATTCGGATCGCACTGGATAGCGGAAGAGGGATCGATCTGGTGCTGCTGGACATAAGCCTCAAGGATCTCAGCGGCATCGATGTGTGTCGGGCCATCAGAGGCGGACTTGCATCCCGCTGCCCGGAGCTGCCGATTATTGCCTATACCGCCCACGCCATGCAGGAAGATCATAACAGCTATCTTGAAAACGGCTTCACTGCTGTGCTGCTCAAACCTCTGCTGCGTGATGATCTGCTGCGCGTACTGGCATCGTATGGGCTGATGGTGTAGAACTGTTGCCAAATCTTCAGGGAGAATCTATGAAATGAAAATACTGATTGTTGAAGACGATCTGATGAGCCGCAAGCTGATGGAGGCATATCTCTCACCGTATGGAAAATGCGATACAGCTTCAAATGGCACCGAGGCGATCGAGGCAATTGTGCTGGCCCAACTGGAAGGCAGACATTTTGATCTGGTCTGTCTGGATATTATGATGCCTGGTTTGAGTGGCCATGAGGTGCTGCAGCAGCTCAGGCATGTGGAAAAGGAGCTGGGGGTGCCTCCGGGAAAGGAGGCAAAAGTGATTATGACCTCGGCGCTCAAGGATGGCGAAAATGTCATGGGTGCCTTCAAGGAGCAATGTGAAGGTTATCTGGTCAAGCCGATCGGGAAAGACAGGCTGTACCGTATGCTGCAGAATCTCGGCCTGATCTGAGGGGGCTGGTTGGAGGCAGTGATTTAAGGCGCATCACAGGCGCATAAACCAATAGCATGAAACAGGAGCGGCAATGCAAAAGATAGCAAAAGACACCATTGTGACACTGAAATATGAACTGCGCGACCCGGATGGCAACCTGCTGGATGCGGGCGAACAGCCGATTGAATATCTGCATGGCGGCTACGAGAGTATCTTCCTGCCGATTGAGGATGCGCTGGAGGGCAAGGGCGTGGGGGACAACGTGACCGTGAAGCTGCAGCCGGCCGATGCCTTTGGCGAATATGACAGCGAACTGCTGCACGTGGAACCGTTGGAGAATCTGCCTGAAGGGCTGGAAGTGGGCATGATGATCGAAGGCGAGATTGCTGAGGAGAACGAAGGTGATTCTGTTTTCTACACGGTGACCGAAATAGCCGCCGACAGGGCCGTGCTGGATGCCAACCATCCCTTTGCCGGTCAGTCGCTGGTATTCAAGGGTACCGTTGAGGCGGTGCGACCGGCCACCAGCGCGGAAATCGCCGAATTACTTGCCGACTGATACAGCAACCACCAATGAAAAGGCCACCTGTTTGTTAGGTGGCCTTTCTTTTGATCCATGTCACTTTATTACCTTTTCAAGGTTTTTTGCGGGGTCTGAAGCTCCCCGTTCAATGTTGCTGCCATATGTGCTGTCTGGCCCGGTGGAGTTTCGTCGGTCATATACGTCCTCCTTTTTCTGCTTTGTACATCTTCCATCTGATTAAAATATAGCACTGCCAGCATTAAAAAACAGTCTGTTATTATTTTTTTTGCCCGGCTATACTGTACAAATTAGTTTGCATAGCCTGCTGCCATGCCAGGCTTGAAAACCGTGTTTTCAGGTTTATTTGCCGCCAAAAACCTTGCGCAGCAATTCTGTGGAGCGTGCCGCCGGGTTGCTCCTGATTTTCTTCTCTTCTTCGCCCACCATTTTAAACAGCCCATCCAGCGCCTTGTTGGTTACATAGCTGTTCAGATCCAGATCAGGCGCACCGGTCAGGCTGGCCAGCGGATTGCCCTCATATCTGCCGATCATGTTTTTGTATGCGCGGGCCGTGCCAACCTGCTCCATGCTGTTAACCACCACCGGCTTGAATGCATTGTAAAGCCCGGGGCGGGTGTGCTTTTCAAAATACCGTGTGGCGGTCGTATCATCCCCGGACAGGATCGCGCGCGCATCCTCCAGCGACATCTTGCGGATGGCGTCGCCAAAGAAACCGGCTGCCTTGGGGGCGGCCTTTTCCGCTGCCCGGTTCATGCTAATCACAAAACTGTCCACCTCCTGCTGATAACCGATGCGTGACAGCACATTGGCCACCTGCTGGACCTTTTCGGGCAGCAGTATCCTGATCAGCTGGTTGCCGAAATAGCCGTCCGTACGAGCCACTTCCTTTACGGCCCGCTCGGTGCCGGTGGCAAGCGCCTCTTTCAGCCCCTTGGCGATAGTGCCGTCGTCCAGGCTGCTCTGCCGGGCCGCAGGTACAAGCTCCCGTGTCAGATTGTCCATAAAACCGGCATGACTGGTCGAACTCACAAATATAAAAGTAACGGCTGTCAGCAAAAACATGCGTTTCATCAGACACCTCCCTGTTGTGTTTAATTCCAGAACATGCTTCCGATTGCAGAGAACTGAAACATTTTTAACACAAAAGCAAAGTTCTGCAGAATAAAATCTGCAGAACTGGTGTGTGGCATAAACTCTGTTTGCTGAACATTGCAGACGGTTACAACCCTGCTTCATCCATAATAATCAATCGAGCTGCATCCGGTCGAGTTGCCCTGGATCAGGGATGTCTGGCCTTCTACGGAATTGGCATTGGGATCCATGTATTTCCCGGTCGCGGATGTGCCGTTGAAGGTAAAGACGATATGCTTGGTGGCGATGGTTATGTCGCCACGGGAGATGGTCCATTTGGCCACGTTTGTGATCAATGTGTAATGTGCAACAAATGTGGAAACGACGGTGATTGGCAAACAGTGCCAACCTGTTTAACGCCAGACTGAAATAATTATGGTGGCGGAGTTGAAAACCTGATTTATTATTTTGTCGACGCGGCCGATGCATGTATCATCTTCAGCAGCCTGCGCTGCTCTTGGAGTTGTACCGGTTTGACGCATATATCCGCCTGGAAGGTAAACATTGCCATGCAAACTGCTGCCCGCCTTAAACTGCACCATTGTCTGCTGCCCCTGTTATTGTTGTTGATGCTGTTGTCCGGATGTGCCGCAACCAGACCGGTCATGCCGGAGCAGCTTCCGGATTGGCAGGCCTGGCCGCTGGAGCGCAAGATCGCTCAGATGCTGCTGCTGGGCTTTCCGGGAGAAACCATTGATGAAAGCAGTCCGATAACCCAAGCCATCAGACAGCATGGCATCTCCGGGGTGGTGCTGTTTGACAACAACATTGATCTGGGGGTCACGGGGCGCAACATCACCGGCCCGGAGCAGTTGCGGGAACTTACGGCGGCCCTGCAGACTGAGGCCCATGTGCCGCTGTTCATATCCGTGGATCAAGAGGGGGGCATTGTGGCTCGCCTGAAAGACAGGTACGGTTTCCCGCCTTCTGTTTCAGCGGCGCAACTGGGTGAAATCAGTGATCCTGCCCGGACGCGCGCCGCATCCGACAGCCTGGCCGACACCCTGGTGGAATATGGTTTTAATCTCAATCTGGCGCCGGTGGTCGATCTGAACCGCAACCCGGTCAACCCGGTGATCGCCATGAAGCAGCGCAGTTTCTCCGCCGACCCTCAGCAGGTTGCGCTGCATGCCGCCGAGTTCATCAAAAGCCACCGGGCCCGGCGGATAGCGACCTGCCTGAAGCATTTTCCCGGCCATGGCAGTTCGAGGGAGGATTCCCATCTGGGGCTGACCGATGTGACCAATACCTGGGATGCGAGCGAACTGTCACCCTATCGTACCCTGCTGAAACAGGGGCTGGTGGATATGGTCATGACGGCACACACCTTCAATATCAGTCTGGATCGGGAATATCCTGCCACGCTTTCGAAAAACACTATCAACGGTCTGCTGCGCAAACAGCTGGGTTACGATGGCGTTGTGGTCAGTGATGACCTGTACATGGGGGCCATCATCCAGCACTACAGTTATGAAACCGCTTTGGAAAAGGCGATCAATGCCGGGGTCGATCTGCTGATCGTGGCCAATGACAAGCAGTACAGCCCGGACATCGCGCCGCGCACCATTGCCCTGATCAGCGGGATGGTGGCAAGCGGCCGGATTTCCAGAGAGCGCATCGAACAGGCCTGCGGACGTATCATGGCACTCAAGGCCCGATATCTTTACAATCTTGCGCCGGGCAGCCGCCCGGAAGGGAGGTGACGCATGCAACACCCTGTTTCCAACAAGCTGGTACTGCTGTTTGTGTCACTGATACTGCTGGCCTGGGGCGTAAGCGGCTGTGCTGTCTTTGATATCCGCAGACAATCGGCTGAGATCAGCCACGCCGGACTGATTGAGGGCACGGTTGCCAATCGCTCCGCCGCAAAAGGGCCCGTCATCGTCTGCCTGTTCAAGGTCGAGGGTAATCTGTACAGCCTGGTGGATGCCATGCAGATTGGCCAGAGAGGTGAATACCGTTTTTGGAGGCAACCCGGCAAGTACTATGTCTTCTCTTTTGTTGATGTGAATGGTGACAACCAGTTTGCTGAAAACGAGCCTTGGAGCTATTACGGAAAGCCGGATATTATCGCTTTGGCTAGTGATCAGACTGTAAAGCTGGACAATTTGATCATCACCGATGTATCACCCACCATGCCGACCTCCGTACACTATGAAAACCGCCTGGGGCCCACGTCACGAAATTTCGGTGTCGTTGCAAGCCTGGACGACCAGAGGCTTTTCTCTGTCGAGAACTATTCCATGGGTATGTGGCGTCCGATTGACTTTCTGGAACGGGTTGGCGGCGGAGGTTTTTTTCTGGAGCAGTATGACAGGTCCAGGATACCCGTCCTGTTCTTCCATGGCATCAATGGCGGCCCTACGGACTTCCGCCAGATCGTTAATGGCATGGACAGGACACGTTTCCAGCCGCTGATGATTTACTATCCCAGCGGACTCAAGCTGGATATCGTCAGCAATTACCTGGTGTCCGGCGTGGCATCGATTCAGAACCGCTATGGCTTCAAGAGGTTCATCATTGCCGCCCACAGCATGGGGGGGCTGGTGGCGCGTTCATTTGTCCGAAGATACCTGCAGCAGTATCCAAATCGCAGCAGCTACCTGGCCGGGATGATCACCATCAATAGCCCGCTGTCCGGCATGCCCAGCGCCTCATACGGTGCGGTTTCGCCCGTTGTGGTGCAGTCATGGCTGGATCTGGTGCCGGGCAGCCAATTTCTGCAGACCATCAACAACTGGAACTGGCCAGTGGACATACCCTACTATCTGATCTTCTCATACGGCAGCGGCAGCAGTGACGGCGTAGTGCCGCTGGAACAGCAGCTGCCGATGAAGCAGCAGCTGGAGGCAGCCAGGGTCTACGGCTTCAACAACAGCCACATGGGCACACTCAGCGATCCGGGCTTCATCCGGCTGTTCAACACGATTCTGAACAGTCATAAGCGGTCGGCCAGGCGGGTGGGCAATGTGGCGGCAGGAGATGGTCTATGAAGATAGCTGTTATCGGCTCGGGCGCACTGGGGCTTTACTACGGCGCCATGCTGCAGCGCGGCGGACAGGACGTGCATTTTCTGCTGCGCCGCGATTATCAGGCCATATGTGAGCATGGCCTGAAGGTGTTATCCATAAACGGTGACTTTGTACTGCCGAAGGTGCAGGGCTATCAGCGGCCGGAGGAGATCGGTCCCGCAGACCTGGTGCTGATCGGTCTGAAGACCTTTGCCAATCAGCAGCTCAAGGCGCTGATCTCGCCGCTGGTCGGCGACAGCACGCGCATCCTGACGCTGCAAAACGGACTGGGCAACGAACAGTTGCTGGCCGGACTTTTCGGGTCAGAGCGCATCATCGGCGGCATTGCTTTCCTGGCCTCCAACCGCGGTGAACCGGGGGTGGTGCATCACCTGGCCTTTGGCCATATCATCATCGGCAATCTGCTGCGAGACAGCGGCAGCGATCTAGAAACACTGGCCGAAGTCTTCAACAGCTGCGGCATCGGCTGCCGCGTCAGCGGCGATCTGATGAAAACCCGCTGGGAGAAGCTGGTCTGGAACATCCCGTTCAACGGGCTCTGTGCCCTGCTGCTGCAGACGGTAGACCGCCTGCTGGCCAATCCGCAGACCAGCGAACTGATCCGGGAGATCATGCTGGAGGTCATCCGGGCGGCCAATGCCCAAGGACTGACTGAGAGTATCCCGTTTGAATATGCCGCCGAGATGATGCAACTGGGTGGAAATGCCGGTGCCTACAAACCCTCCATGATGGTAGACCGGGAAGAGGGGCGCCAACTGGAGGTCAGCTCAATCATGCGGGTGCCGCTTGAATACGGTTGCAGGGCGGGGGTGGCGATGCCACGTACCGCGATGCTGGCCACGCTGCTGGAACAGGCGCTGACAATTGAATCAGCAAGGGAGGGAAGATGAAACGGAATATCTCACAGTTGATCCGACTGTTTTACATGCTGTTGATTTTCGTCACAACTGCCGGCGCAGCATCAGCCGCCTTGCCCGATGGTTTTGTCTACCTGGACGTGGTGGTGCCGCAGCTGCAGGTAGATCTGCGCTACGCCGGAACTCACAACTTTGTGGGGGATAAAATCGACGGTTACCAGTCACAGCGGCCGATCATCACCCGCCAGGCTTCGCTGGCCTTGAAAAAGGTCCAGGAAGATCTGCAGCCTTTTGGGCTTGGCTTGAAGGTGTTCGATGCCTACCGGCCACAACGCGCCGTGGATCACTTTGTGCGCTGGGCTAAAGATATCAAGGACACCCGCATGAAAAGCGAGTTTTATCCCCACGTAAATAAGGAACATCTCTTCCGTGACGACTACATCGCCAGCAAGTCCGGGCACAGCCGCGGCAGTACCATCGACCTGACCATCGTTGCGCTGGGAGATAAAGACGGGGGGGAGTTGCCGATGGGCACCGCCTTTGACTTTTTCGGCCCGGAGTCGTGGCCTGAACACCGCAATATTTCTCCAGAGCAGCGTGCCCATCGCCTGCTGCTGCAGACCATCATGAAAAAATACGGATTCAAGTCATATGCCAAAGAGTGGTGGCACTTCACGCTGGCCAACGAGCCTTACCCTGACACCTATTTTGACTTCCCGGTCAGGTAATGGTGTTGATCAAGGCGTCTCCCTTTAGTGCAGATGTTTAAACAGCCTGAGGTATGGCAATGAAAAACAGCATATTGCAGCGCACATGGGTAACACCGATAGTCGCAACATCCTTCCTGGCAGTCGCAGTTACCGGTATTCTAATGGGTTTTCGCATAAAAGGCGGCGGCATCGTTAACCTGCATGAGTGGGGCGGATACGCATTCGCATTGTTTTCCAGCATGCACTTGGCGATTAACTGGAGATGTTTCTGCGAGCTGTTTCGTTGCAGAGCAGCCGTCTGGGCCACCATTGCCGCCCTGATTATACCTGCCGCCGTTTTCCAGGCCGGAGAATCGCGCGTGAAAAGGGCCAGGCCCAATCCCCTGGTTCAAGTGCTGGATGCAAACCGAAACGGGGTTATCGATCCTGACGAACTGGCCAATGCGTCAGCGCTGCTGCAACAACTGGATGCCGACAAGGACGGGTCCATATCTCCCCAGGAGCAACTGACTGGCAGCAAACAAAAGCGGAAACATTAGCTGACAGATACATGGGGGCTTAATGAATAACGATCCCATGATGTAGCTCGTCAGCATGGTCTTGGCTGCATGTAACTGGTCAGTAAACAGAGACTTCTTGATGAACCTAGAGGGGAACAAATGGGACAGGTCAGCAGGCACTTTTATCTTGTAGTAAAAGCGACTATTTACCCTTATGAGATGAGTTGGATACGACAAAGCCACTAGCTCCTGTATACCTAGTTGTATACCCAGCGCTAATGGCTTTTATCTTTTACCAGCTTATTCAGCTAGTTATGTTTATTGGCGTCCCCGAGACGATTCGAACGTCCGACCCCTTCCTTAGGAGTGGGTTTTTTACAGAAAATCCGGCATATCTCCACATACATCAGAAAACAAGTAAATCAATCATTTAAATTATTTATCAGATTTCAGATGTATCCGGTTGTACATCTCGACACCCCATGATATATTCAAAATGTGCTCCATATGTGCTCCGTGGGACCAGAGGTATTGATATGAAAGAGAACATCGGCGTCGAATTATTGCGCAGCAGCAAGGTCAACGCCAGGGAAAAGGCCTTCGAGATCTATGATACGAAGCTGAAGGGCTTCACCCTCAAAATATACCCGGATGCGGTTTCGAAAAAGGGCGACGTCGTACCGGGCGCCAAAACCTACCTTGTCCGATACCGACTGCCTGATGGCAGGCAGACGAGAACCGTCATCGGCAGACATACGTTATTTACACCAGCTCAGGCCAGAGATAAAGCAGAAAAGATTCTTCGGGCCGTTAAAGATGGCACCGTTCCCAACGACAGTAAGCAGCAGGTGAATACTCTCAGTGAATATCTGGAGAAAGTATATTCACCCTGGCTGATCGAAAATCTGAAAACCGGGGAGCAGACGGCTGCCAGGCTCAAGACCTGTTTCCCCGACTTGCTGGAATCGAAGCTTGATGAGATCAGCCCCAGGGTAATCGAGCAATGGCGCACCGGCAAGCTGAAGTCGGGGCTTTCGCCAGCCAGCATCAACCGCGATCTGGCTAATTTGCGCGCCGCCCTCTCCCGAGCCGTTGAATGGGAATATATCCCGACTCACCCGCTTGCCAACAAGGTAAAGCCTCTCAAGATCGACAAGAACCCCATCATTCGTTTTCTCGACGGCAAGGAAGAATCGAGACTGCTTGCAGCTCTGGATGCCAGGGAAGCGACATTCCGCAGCGAGCGGGACAGCGCCAACGAATGGCGGCGTGCTCGCGGTTACGCTCTGCTGCCCGATCTCAAAGAGGTCACGTATGTCGACCATCTAAAACCGATGGTGATTCTTTCCCTCAATACCGGCATGAGGCGCGGTGAGGTGTTCAGTCTGCGCTGGAGCGATATCGATTTCAAAAGAAAGATCGCCACGGTTAGGGGAGAAGAGGCGAAAAGCAGCGTTACCAGGCACATCCCGCTCAACACATTGGCCAATTCAGCTCTGAAGAGCTGGCGGAAACAGACCGAAGGTGATGTCGTTTTCCCCGGCAAGAAGAATGAGCAGCTCAACAATACGAAGAGGTCATGGCAATCCCTGCTGAAGCTGGCAAAAATCGACCATTTCCGGTGGCATGATATGAGACATCACTTTGCCAGCAAACTGGTCATGGCCGGAGTTGACCTGAATACCGTGCGGGAACTGCTGGGGCACAGCGATCTCAAGATGACCCTGCGTTACGCTCACCTTGCCCCTGAGCACAAGGCCGCTGCAGTCGATCTGTTAGTAACGAAATCTCTTCCTTCAACCGAGTGACACGAGCTGATTACACAGAAATCCTCGGCAACTGTTTCGCGTACGGCAGATACCGCTCCAGATTCTTCCTTATCGCAGCAATCACCTCGCCTGCGAAATCGGTTTCTTCCCCAGGAAGAAGCGAGGACAGATCGACCGCGTCCATCGCCTTGAGCAGTTTTCCCGACAGTGCCGTCAACGTGTTGGCGACCAGACGTTTTTGCAGATTACACCTCTCACACATCTCTGCCAGTTCCCACGGCGAAATATCCTCCGGAGCAAAGGCATCGCCGATCGCCATGGAAAAATCACGATCATATTGAGTGGCATACATGTCCAGATTGAGCAGGTCATAGGCAGGTGCCATATCGATCCCTGCCGGTCCAACAAAGAAAGAGATGTTCTTACCGTGAGCATCGCTATTGCCAATCAGGAGTTGGAATAGTACCCAATTAAGCATATCCCGCATGGCGGCAGCGGGAACCCGGCAGAGCCGGCAGGAAGCAAAAAGATCCGGCAGGTTTGCTCCCGATCTGATGATGGCGGCATCGCCACCCTTGCCGAAGGGTCGCTCGTATTTATAGACCGGCGGCAAATCCAGCATCTGACAACCATCAATAAGATGTTTCCGTGTCACTGTTTCGCCTGACAATTCCCGGTCGAATCGGCGTACTACCAGCACTGGCTCGCCAAAACGGGCCAGGGCTACCTCGGCAACCGGCAGTTTTATGATCCTTGCCAGTTGCATGCAGACATATTCATTTACAACCAGGTGCAAGGCGCGGGCAGTGCCGAACTTCATTATATGAGTCGAGGCCAGTTCACCTTCCCCGAACCCCATCTGTCCATCCGCCCGAATTAGCAGCGGCAGTTTATCCTGTACACCTGCGACCGAGAGTCGCGGTTTTCCATCCCATATCGCTATCGATACGTTCTGGCGCTGACTAATGCGCTCTGCGAGTTCCTCGGATGTCACCGGTCTGAAGCTTGTCAGCAGCTCACCCTGCGACTCATCCCCCATTCTGAACGACAACGCTCCGGCTGTCTCTGCTCCGATGGCGGCAATGAGCCCAAATACATTCGAGCGGGATATGTGACTGGAGACTGAAAGCTCTTCCAGCCATCGTCCCTCCGGAAGCAGATTGGCAAGAAACCGTTTTACCGATTCGGATGCGCATTCTCCCGGTTTCAAATGTGGCGATACAGAGAAACCTCCCCCGTCAAGCCAGGACGGAGCATACTCCAACCCATACTGTTCGCTCTTATCTTCAAGGATGATCTTCCCGAGACGTCTGCGATCAAGATCTATCGTGAGATACGCAGCCATTATCCCTCCCGGGCTTCGATAGTGACGTTGATCCCCAGCATGGAGCAGACCGTCAGGATGCTGCTCAACTTAACATCGCCAGATGCTGTTTCCAGCTTGCTCATGGTGCCGACGGCAACACCGCAGAAGGCGGCAGCTTCATGGATGGTCATGCCGGCCTGTGTCCTCCTGGCGCGGACAAACTTACCCAGTGTTGCTGCATCTGTCAGCGGTTGCGGCTGAGGAACAGGAAGCGGGATTACGGTTTTTGACATACTACAACCCTCGGCGTCAAAATATCATCCAAGTGATATTTTTTCATAAAAATCTCCACCAATCAACTAAAATATTGCTATGGTGCTATTTATATCAGACAAAGAGGAAAAATCTAGTTATATTCTACCGAAGTGGGATTTATGGCGGGGATTCTGTCAAGGTATATAGCGAAGGTCCGGCGCATACCGGCCTCTGGCCAGCAAGCAGCAGCAATACGTCGAACAGTCATATAGAAAATGCGCTAAAAGTAAACCCATGCTTTACAAATAGCGCACTTTTTATAGCGGTGCCCTTCTTCCTGCCCAACGTGATGTTGATTATTTCTGCTGAACCATTTCCATCAACATGGCGGCTGCTTTCCATCTTTCAGGCTCGGTCATTGTGGATAGTATCCGTAAAGCCTCCTTCATGGCCACGCTTTCCATAGGATTTACTGCAGCAACTGTCGCCATCGTCCCCTTTGCCTCTAAAATATATTCCTCAGAAGTTCCGAATGCGGCACAAACAGCTTTAATAAATCTCGGATTTAAAGAAGCATTTCCAGAAAGCATGTCCGAAACTCTATTTCTGGAATAACCTGTAGCCTCAGATATCTTGTTGCAGAAACCAGGTCCTTCATCCACTCCTACACTTTTCAGAGCATCTAAAAGCCTGATAACCTTTTCAAGTTCTTTAATAGAATATTCATAATGGGATTTATCGTCTTCTTTATCAAAAGGTACTTCAAAATTTCCAAAGCCGTCTTCTGTCCACAATTCATTTAAATTCTGCTCAAACCCGTCCAACATCCCATTAATTTTATTACGATAATTAGCAACTCGCCCCACAATTATCTCCCTGCTGCTTTTTTGCACAGAATACTACATATTTTTCTTGCTTTTGCACTTTATTGTGCATATTATACGTCTGTATGCAAAAATATACCACTAATCATCGCCAGTCACAAGGAGGAAAAACATGGAGAAGTTTCAGGCAGAAGCGCCGATCACCCCGAGGGGAATGTCTGAAGAAGATGCGGCACGCTATATAGGTGTTGCCCGGATTTCTCTGCGCCAGGGGCGTTGCGAGGGGCGCAGAGAAAATCGGATGCCTCCGCCTCCGTACATCAAACTTGGTCGGAAAGTCATCTATCTGAAAGACGACCTTGACCGTTGGCTGGAGATGTACCGGGTTGCGTTGGCCGTTGTGCTGATAATTCTGACCTCACAATAAATGCATTCTGCAGGCGAGTTCTACAATCCCTGGCGCCTGTTTATCGGATGCATTATTCCAAATGCTATTGCAAGGAGTACGGAATTGTCTTCAACAGCAAAACTGATATTCGGGAAGCTTTGCCAGTATGCCGGTCAGAACGGACAGGCGTATCCGAGCTATAAAACTCTCGCCGGCGATGTCGGCGTGGAACGTCGTCAGGCCATAAGGGCCGTGAAGGAACTGGTTGATTATGGCTTGATCAAACCGGTCGGGCGACGGAAGGGTGACGGCGGATTCACCTCCAATATTTATGCTTTTCTGTGGCATCAGACTTTTTCAGATGATTGCCTATCAGACCCTGGTGACAAAAATGACACCAGGGGTGGTGTCACAAATGTCACTACCCCCCAGTGTCATAAACGACACCACCTGGTGTCAGATATGTCACCCAAAGAGAATCATACAAGAGAATCAGATAGAGAAAAGACAACAACAGAAGAAATCAGGTTGTTGTTATCCGGCACACCGTTGTCAAAAATCTCTGAAAAGGAGATGAGGGTTCTAATCAAGCGCCACGGCGGTGATAAGGTCAAGCTGACCGCTGACATCGCCGCAGAAGCCTGGCGACTGGAGCACACTGAGATTCGTAATCCAGGTGGCTATCTCCAGGCTCTCTGCGTGGACCTCGTTATACCAGAAGGATATGAGCCCCCGGAGGTGCGCACCGCCAAGGCAGAGGCTGCCGCAGAGAGGAAGCATGTCGAGAACCAGAGACAGATTGCAGAAGAGGTGGCTGAAAAACAGGAAACACAGGAGCGTGACAACTACTGGCACTCCCTTTCCAAAGAGGACCAAGAAAAATTCATGGAAGAGGAAAAGAATTCATCGCCAATTGGTAAGTTCATTCCGGAGATAGGTGTGATTGCACTTGCCAAGTCAAAGGCTTGGGGATGTCGCACACAAATGATCACAAATACCAGCATTACCGGTGAGTCAACCCGGTGAAAGCTCAAATATATCGGCGTCTTGTCGGGATATTGGAAACAAACAAAACAGTTACAACTTTTCAGATAGGAGCGATTTTTCGCAGCATCATTGCACGGTGTATCAAGAGCTGGTGAGTCTTATGGCCCGGCCGGACACCACCTACGGGATTGGCCAACCTAAGCAGAGCCCTTTCATGTCGAGGTAGATGTACCTCACCCTCGCATGACCGTACGCAGTCAGAAATCCGAAGACGGCCGGGAATCCCCCCGGAACCGGCGCACTGGGAAGGCGTTTCCGCTCAACGATAGGTATCTGTTGATCCGGAATCTGAGGAAGGACCGGGAATACCCCCGAAGTCCGGTGCCCTGGAAAGGCATTTTATGGCAGGCACAATCGAGGACCTGTTTGATGTGATCCACCGGTAGAGTCCCGGTTCACGACAGACAGCAGACTATTGGCAGGAATCCTTGCCAGGTCAATATATAAGGGACACTACGAAAAGCAGGAAGACGGAGCTGCTACCGTCGGCATGGCGATGCCGGAAAAAGAGCATGTCATCTCACCACGCAGGCCGGCAACGGCCAGAGGTAATCAATGAGACACAGGTGGCCAACATCGCTGCACTCCCAGGCCGAAGCGGTCTACCACTCGGTCCGTTCCATCGGTTTGTCAAAAATGGATACCGTTCATGGAATCCGTTCATTTGGATCATGGGATCGGTACAAGGGGCTTTCACACAATTTTGTCAGCATTCTTCAAATGAACGGGCGAACCAGCATCCTTGATGCCGCGTCTGTTCACGACGACATGGCGGTGTACCTGGAAGAGCGGCTGACGCACTACGTCGAAAAGAAACGCTCCCGCCAGACCATGGAGACCATCCTGTCGGCACTGGGAAAGTTCGAGTACGCCATCAATCATTATATCGAGATCCATGTTCTGGAGATTCCCAGATTGAACACGGAACAGCTGCGCATGGAATTCTACTCCAGAAGCAGAAAGCTGCTCCGGAAGTCGAGCAAGCTCTTCGACAACCGGGCCTATCCCGATCCGGTCGGGCTGATCGCCGCCATCAGTGACGGGACTTTTCAGTTGCAGGCGTCATTGCAGTATGAAGGCGGCCTGCGTACCGAAGGGGTCGGCGCACCCAGCAACCGGCGGCTGAAAAACCCGCTGACCATGAACGGTTTGCGCGGTATCACTGCCGATCCGGTCACCGGATCAGAGGTGGGCATAGTTGCCTCGGTGGAGAAAGGGGGCAAGGAGACCGAGCACTTCGTCTCTGTCCCGACGTACCGGAGACTTGAAGAATATCTCGACCGGCACGGGAAACTGGAAAGCGATTACTTCGCCTATGTGGAGGCAATCAACACTGCTGCCAAGACTACCGGCCATTATGCACCCGGTCGCGGCAGCCACGGTTTGAAACACAACTTCGCCCAGGAACGTTACCTGGAGTGCATCAATCATGGGATGAACCACGAGCAGGCCCTGCAGCAGACCTCCCTGGAAACTTCCCATTTCCGGCTGCGGGAAACCCTGACCTACACGAGAGGATGACATGACCGAGCAGTTGAACCTGATAACCGGCCTGACTGAGTCCGAGCGAAAAAGGCTCTTTTCCTGGGTGGCGTCGCTGCCGGAGGAAATGATCATAGAAATTTTCCAGGAGGGAGTGAAGAAGTCATTCCAGCTTAAGGAGGAACGTCCCGATCTCCACGGCAGGATCAACAAGTACTGTGCCTTTGTCATGGCGGCCCGGAAGGCTGGTTGGGACACAGTAAAGGGCAAAGGTTACCGGGTGGCCGAGAAGGAGCAGTACGACGACTTCTCCCACCTGCGCAAGGCGAGCGCTGCCGGACTTATTCAAAGAGGGAGGATACCTGTATTACGCCAGAAGATCCTTGCCTACTGGGGTGAAGTAAAGGAACTGAAGGCTGACGGCATGGGATTCCGCCCCATTGCCGACTATCTGAACAGGAAGCGGAAACTGAAGGTATCGGCAACGTACCTGAGCAAATTATGGAAGGAGGTGGAGTGTAATTGATTGACTTCAACCTGCACGGGATACGGGTTTCGGCCCAGGCATTGGTAACATACCGGGAATTTCGCGACAAAGGCGGACATTATCTGAACCGGTTCGACCGGAATATTAACGTGTGTGTTCAGTTCTGGGATTTTGTCATCGGCAACGACCTTTCAGAACTGGCCATAGTGAAATCGACGCTGAACTATTTCATGCAGGCCTATTGGAAGCGGAGCAGCAAGGCGGGTAGCAGGATAGAGTTGGCGACGGCACTTTTTCATGATGACGACTTCAGTGCGCAGTCACTCAACATGATCGCCCGGCAGAAAAACGGCATCCAGTCCCTGGAAGTCAGCCTTGCTGACAATGGCAGAAATATCGGGACGGCTTACCTGAGCGCCCGGGAGGTGATCATGCTGGATATCGCCATCGGCAAGGCTATCAGTCTGTTGGCCCCGGAAACGGTTTATGTCGCAGACACACTACACACGTAAAGGAGACAGATAATGATGAAAGAAGAATGGGACAGTCAAATGGTTATCTGTGACGGGTTGGAGGACTACTTGTATGAAAGGATCATTGACGCATACAAGATGGGGATGAGTGTCATTGAAATATCCCGGGTCATCAGCAGACGGGCAGATCATGTGCACGACCTTCTGCGGAAAACAGGCAGAATCAGGGCGATTGAAAGGCGCGGCTCCAGATCGATGTTCTCTCTGGACCCCATGCTGGCAAAGGAGTTCGGGGCCATTTCATATTCATTTGCCAAATGGTGCGCCGGTTGGAAATTTGATGCCGGCACTGCTGCACGAGCCATTCAGCTTCCACATGACGTCACAGGCCCTGACCAGTATGTTGTCGCATTGCGCCGGGATTTTCCCGAGTATTACTGCAAACGGCACGATATGCCTCCATCGCAACTCGCGCCACTGTTTGCCGAGGACGAGCACCCAACGGTTGAAATCAACTGGGACAAAGAGCGCAATTGTTATCTGGCCAGAGTCATTGAATATCCTGAGATAGAGGAAAGTGGTCGCTCTCTTACCATGGCATTCAAGAGGATGGCTGATTCATACCGCATCAAGCAGATCGACGAGGCTATTACGCTCTACCAGAATGTTTCAGAAACAAACGTCAAGGTCGCAGTTCCCTGTTCCTGTTGACTTGTAGGATGTTGATACGTTTATCACTACCTTGAGGGAACTCCCATGTCGGATACCATCAAATACTATGACGCCCAGCAGTGGCTCAGGGAGCGGCAGCCGAAACGGGCAAAGCTGCCGGCGGTGCTGGTCGCCATAACTGTGCCGCTGCTGACCAGTTCGGTCTCCGGCCTGCTGGTCGGGCTCTTTTTCCCGAAGTCATTCTGGTGGTGGGCTATCGGTATTGCCTGCATCTCGCTGCCATACATCCTGATGGACCGGGTGCAGGTGCGGCTCTACCATGGGTATGTGAAGGGGAAACCATACTGGACTCTGCTCAAGTACGCCTTCTCCAGCACAGACTATCGTCCCTGCTATGCACCGTGGTGCTGGCGCTGGTACTATTGGTGGTAGGTGAATGTTCGGCATCCAATCCGGACACCCGTTTGGGATGCCGAACTGAATGGTGGCTGTTTTGGCTACCAATTTGGTACCAAAAATGGGGAACTTTTTGCCACCTTCAGTCAATGGGGCATCTTTGGGTACAAAAATGGTACCATCAATGCGCCATTGTTTCTGGGCTGGCATCCAAACCGGAATATTTACCCACTCCCTACCGTTTTCAGGTAGATTACCGATACTTCAGACAAAACAGTACACAAATAGAGAGTGATTATGCTCGTCCGTCCGTTTTCCGATATTCATGCTGAATTCTGGCAGCCCAACAAGATCCCGCGCATTCTGGAGATGGTGGTTCCGCCGCTGCCGACAGACAAGGAAACCGTTGCCCTGGTTGCCGGCGACATCGGCCTCGCCCACCGTCAGGAGACCTGGCTCAAGGTGGTCAGTCTCCTGGCCAAGCGTTTTCTTGCCATCATCTATGTCGAGGGAAATCATTTCTTCTACCATAATGATTTCTTCGGGCGTCTCCACGAACTGAAGGCCAAGCTCTCCCTGCCCGGGAATGTCCATTTTCTGGAAAACGAGTCCGTTGACATCAACGGTGTCCTGTTCATCGGCGCCACTCTCTGGACGGATTTTCTCGACAAGGATTTTTTCAAGATGCAGTACGCCCGGAAGAACATGAATGACTTTGTCGTGATCAAAAAGCCTGATGGTACACGACTGATGCCGGAGGAGACGGTAGATCTGTTTCAGGAATCGAAACGGTATATCTTCGAATCGCTGGCAGCCGCCGGCAACAGGAAGAGCGTCGTAGTGACACATCATGGAGTATCTCCCCTGTCCATCCACGAACGGTTCCGGGGCGACAGTCTCAACTGCGCCTTCATGACCGATCTTTCCAGTGAGATTATCGACCACGGCCCGGATCTCTGGGTACATGGCCATACGCACAACTCGTTCGACTACATGCTCGGAAAAACCAGGGTGGTTGTGAATCCCTATGGCTACAAGGATGTGGAGGTCAATCCGCAGTTCGATAAACAGATGGTGATTGAATTGTAGCTCGAAATGTTTCAGGCATTTTTCGGTTTGAGCAGAGGCAGTGGTTTCCAGGTAATGAATGGGGTTATCCGGCGCTTAAAGCGGCCAAGATCATTATAATGCATGACGTCAAACACATCGTCACTTGACTGGAAATGTTGATTGGCTCTGTGCAGTGAGGAATATGCCGGAACAATTCCGATATTATCCTCGGCCAGCAGCCTGTTGCGGACAGCTTCCGGTTCAGCAATGGAAAAAGGGAGCCCGGCATTATGCAGGGAGAGAACCATACGAAGCGTCTCCTCCAGTCTGCCGGTTGATTCGGCTCTCAGTTCCACCTTGAATCCCTCTTTCCGATATGGTGACGGCCGTGAAACAGTTAAATCGATGTGGGTTGTATTGCCGCCGCGCTTGATTTCCCACGGATGTCCGCCAACCGTTCTTTGCGGATGCTTCCCGTCGATCCAGGCGGCAAACTCCTCAGCTGATTCGGGATCAATGTCCAGCAGTCCTTCATGCCTGCCGTCGGCATATCTGGCGTACATCTCACGTCCCGACAACGAGACGTCAACATCCTCATTATCCTGCTTCCCCGCAAGATAGGCAATCCGGCAGTAATTGAAATAGTCCGCTGCCGTCATGGTTGCTGTTTCCGTAAACTCCGCCTTATTGAAACAGCCGTCTTCAACCAGACGCAGGAACTCTTTCGTGCCCTCTTTATCCAATTCGGTATCGAGGCGGTACATGCCGGGCAGAGATGCGCGGATGATCGCATGGGGAACTATGCCGTAACGGTCATTCAGCGGGTACTCTTCTCTGACCCGTCTGTTGGCCTTGATCCAGTCTTTGCGAACGACCTTCAGCCAACCGGCAGCAGAGCTAAGAAGCAGTTCCCATGCCGCAGCTGTTCTATCACCTTTGAGTCCGTGGCATGAGGCATACTCCGCACCGGAAAGAACACGAACTTCCTGGTCCGGTTCAAACTCCAGCGTTCCGCTGTTACCGTTGATATGGGAAAGGTAATAGGTTTCCCGGTACTTGCTTACCCGGAGATGGTTCCAATGATCGGAGCCGGATGGGCAGAGAATATTCCAGACGCGGTCCGAAGAGGACATGGAATAGGAGAAGTCGTCCAGCTCCTGTAGCAGATTGTAAGTTGAGATAGTCATACTCATAGCGCCTGGTAATTGACCTCAGAGATGAAACTGGACAACCTGGTCCAAGAGCGGCAGCTTCCTCACCCTGAACTCTTCCGAATAGCGGTCATTGCCGCCACGGTCGATTTCCACCAACCCGAAAAATCGGGCAAACCGCTCCAGACAGCGGGCGGAATAACTGAGCCGCACCACCTGCTCCGGCGAATAGTAGCTGCCGACCGGCTGTACCTGAGGGAGCAGGTTGGGAAAGGCCCGCAGAAAATTATCTTCATAGAAGATACTGCTCTGCCATTCACCGCCGTACCTGGTCAGCAGATAGAGTGTGAACAGAAACGACTGCTGGATAAACGGAATTTCTCCCAGGTGGTCGTCATAAGCCCAGTTGTATTCCCTGACAAAGGCCCGTAACAGTCTCGGGTAGATGCCGGGTCGTCCCTGTTCCGCCAGCAGTTTCCGGCACTCCTTGCTGAGGATGAACTTCCCCTTGTATTTTCTGATCAGTCCGGCCAGCTCGGCAACCAGCCTGGTGGTGTGCATTTCCCTGAATTCCGGCTCCGATCTAAGCTCACCAAACCGCGACCACCGCTGATATTCTTCTTCTCCCAGAAATATCCTGGCCGATTCCCGGCAGAAGTTCCTCGGCAGATTGCCGGTGGCGGTCGCTTTCAGGCCGTCATCACCGATGGCGGCTGCCAACAGGTTGAACAGGGACAGAATCGGGGCTTGCGGAAAGCTGTCCAGGCTGGACGGGAAGACGATCAGCTGGGGCGTATCAAACGGGAAGTGCAAAAACCGGTGCATCTGTTCCGGCGACAGCCCGTGGAAATCGTCTCTGGGCGCCTGATTACGCTGCTGGTTGTGCTGACGCAGAAAGGCGTTAGCCTCATCCAGCGAACCGAAGCTCTTGCCCTTGAGCAGTTCCTTCAGTTCGTCCATGACCGGCCCCATGACGCGCTGGTGTTTACTGGCGTCATGCTTGTCGGCGCAGCACTTCTTGTATTTGAGACCGCTGCCGCAGGGGCAGGGATCATTTCTGCCGGTTTTCATGATGATTACACCTTTAGGTTCGTGACGGGCTGATCATGGTGCATAAGAGGTATTTATGGGTCATTATGCTGATTGTCACGTATTGTGGTCTGTCGGGTAGTCTATGCAACTGTATCGGCTGAAACCCTATTCATTATGAATCCATATCAATATTCCGTTCTGACATACATTCCAATAGTTCCGTAACAAGGAGATCCTTGCTTGTTCTTATGTGCGTTCAAGGTGCCGTCATGGGACTTTCGAGTAAACTGCTTGCCACAGACGGAACACTTGAAAATGTACTTTGGCCCTCCACCTGAAATGCTGCGAGCGCTGCTGCCACTTTTCAGAAGAGGCGGTCGAGGTGCGACGAACCCGGATCGTTCAGTATCGCGAACGTGAAGTGGTCCTGAAGGAGTCAACTCAACAAGGAACTTCGGGGCGAAAGGAGTGGTGCTGACTTCAATCCCTTCAATGCGATCAACACGATATGATCTCGGTTCTCCGGTTTCATGTTTAATCGTACACAAAAGCAAGTTTCCTTCTTTTGTCCTTCTCAGCGAATAGGGCTCTATCAATCGCCAACTGCCCTGATACTGAAGGTTGACGCATAACCGGTTGGCAGCTGCAAAACGAACCGACTCAAGCGGCACTGGTGTGTGCCAGGCATGTACCATTGAGGGGGGAAGCCAAGATTCGTCGATGGCTTCTCTGACCTTGAGGCCCGCGAGTACTGGTTTCTCGGCAACTTCATGCAGCCAGTCAAGGACCGTTGGCAACTCTGCCCAGAACTGATCGAATGACGGGAGCACCGGCAACTGGTGGGCAAGCATGTCTTCCCATTCTGCCAACAGCTTGTCCCGTGCGCTTTCGGTCAGAAGTGATTCTCTGGTTGGCACCGGGATGTTCTTGAATGCGCACTTTTCCTGCAACGTCTGCATTACTACCGCTCGGTCTGGACGGATTTCGTCATGCCGGTAAAGGTGTACGACATCGTACAGGTCTCGTGGCCGTTCCCGTTCCGACAGCGCCCTGACTTTTTCTGCAAAAACCTCTTCAAAACAGTAGCAACTGACTCGTATCCCCGCCGCAGGCCGATCAGAATAGGGGTGATGGACTTCACGAACTTCTGGCTCCATCACCAGTTTTTCCTTGGTTGTCAGGTCGAATTTGATTCGTGCCAGATTCCTGCGTTGCTGCATAGGGCCAACATAGTAAACCCGCCCCTCGGCATAGGAGCCACCCTGAAGTCTGGAAACCTTGAATTTGATCTGATCGGCAGGAATCTCGATGCCGCTCTCATCGTATATCCAGTCAGAAATATCCCGGAATGTCCGGAGTAAAAAATCTTCGTTGATGTGTGATTCTTCCGTAATGGTGAAATCGAGGTCTTCCGAGAAACGATAGGTTTCAAACCAACACTTCTTGAGGCAGGTTCCCCCTTTGAAGACCCAGTGTCTGGTCAGCGCCTCATTGGCTGCGATCCCGGCCAGGAGCCAGCCCAGAACGTAATCCTTCTCAACGACATTAAGGGAAAGGGAAAGCTCTCGGGCAAATTCACTGAGTTCCTGGCGGTCGATCATACATACTCCTTCAGCAGACTCTCCGGTAGCCAGAGCCGCCAACGTGAAACCAACCGCTCTGCCTTGAGTTTTGGATCAATTCTGGTGTTCCCTTTCGTGAGCCGCTGAACGCATTTTTCGATAATGTCATGCTCGGCAGAGGCGTTTCGCTCAAGGAGAAACCCAAGTCGCTTGAACACGGCACCGTTGTCGAGGCGGTCAGCATATTCGAGCAGCAGTTCTAGGTTCTTCATATCAGATCGTAGATAGTTCAGCAGCATGTCCTGTACCGACCTGATACCTCCGCCTAAATGTGGCTCAGCCAGCATATCGAGAATCGTTCGGGTAGGATCGGAAACAGAAACTTTCACCTGGCCACGCCATACCGACTTGAGGCCAAACATTTTCTTTTCGCTGACCGTGCAAACAAGATAACGGGTTCCTTTTATGACCGGATTTCGATCACGAGGGACCTGTCTTGTCATCACTACTGTAGTTCTGAATATCTGTTCGGTAAGGTCCCAGTACTCTGCCGCGCTCCAGCCCCCAATATAGCAGGGAGCATAAAGCTTTTCCGCGATCAACCAGGCATCTTCAAGTGGCACATCAACCGAACTGGCTTCCAGCGGGACAGGCACGTACAAACCGCGCTTCACCCGTGACACCCACCCCTTTTCATGCCACCGGGAGAGAATCTTTGCCGCCTCGGTATTAGTGATTTCCAGGATATCGGCTACCTGAGTGACCGAAGCTGTTCCCTTAGTAGCCCTAAGGACTTCTGCCAGCCGCTCTCGTGAAAGCTTGCCTATTCCAGTAAGTTTACTCATGATACATCCAGTACGTGAATATTCGCAGATACTGTGAACTTTAGCATATTACATATACCATGTAAATACAGTATATTGAATGCGTCACATTTCGCAATAACTGTGAACTATTACATATGATGTGTAAAGGTCAGCGTTGGCAGGATTTACAGAAATATATCGATCTTTGTCCCAAACGTTTAACTTGTATCGGAGCCGCACAGACCGTGCAGGGTTGCCCAGCGCGTCTATATACTGCTAACTCTTGATGAAAATACCCCAGTTTTTCGTTTCCATCTCGAAAATCAAGCATGGTTCCACCAACACTAATGGCAGTGGTGAGCACGTCTTTGATTGCAGCGGCCAGCGTCTGGGTGCGGATTTTTGATAATCGCCCTGCCTGCGTAGCGGGTCGAATCCCGGCGTGAAAAAGCGCCTCATTCGCATAAATATTACCGATGCCTGCCACAACCTTGTGATCCATGATGAACTGCTTGACCGCGATCTTGCGCCCCCGACTCATCTGGAACAGATAATTCCCATCAAACGCGCCAGTGAGCGGTTCTGGTCCCAACTCCGCGAGGAGCACATGTGTGTGCGGCTCTGCACCTGCCCAAAGCACGGAGCCAAAACGCCGCACGTCATTCAAGCGCAATACTACGCCGTTACGAAAAATAATGTCAAAGTGATCGTGCTTTCCCGGGCTGGTCGCTGTTGAGACAATCCTCAACTGGCCGGTCATGCCAAGGTGGAGTAACACACTGCCTGTCTGACAATGCAGCAATAGATATTTGCCGCGTCGTTCAACCGATTGCACGGTTTGCCCCGGTAATACATTTTCCAGCTCTGGGGAAACGGGCCAGCGCAAGTGAGCCGAATGGACGACCACAGTGGCAACGGTGTTACCGGATATATGTCTGGCAATGCCCAAGCGGGCAACTTCTACTTCGGGTAATTCGGGCACTTGCTACACTCCAAGATCAGGCTACTCCGTGCTGACGTGATCGGGCAGACCTAATTCGCGTAGCGCCCCTTTCGTTTCCTCGATTTGCTGTGGAGACAATCCCCCCTCCGGAGCAAGTTCGATAGTTAAGGTGATCCTCATACCACCACTACTGGCGTGTTTACTCAAGACCTTGGTATAGAAATTCATCCATTTCTGTGACGGTACCTCACCGTTCCAAACCAGTTTCTTCTTTTCCTTCGGTGGCGGTGGTGGAGGGGGCGGGACATCTTTGCCGATTACACAAGTTGCCAGACCGGTAATATCACCTGCACTCACGGAAATAGTAAAACTGCCAAGGTGTTCTCCAGCCACGAACACCCCATGGGCATCTATGTCCCCGCCAGTGGCGCCCCAGGTGGTCTCTGCCAACGGAAAATCCCGACCATTTTGATCGAGCCCGCGTGCCGTGAAGCTTTGTCTCTTGCCGGGATCAAGCTGTACGCTGGTAGGGGTAACCACTATGGAGGTTAACTTAGGTGGCTGCTTGATCAACTCCTCGTAAGCTTCTGCCACCTGTTTCTCGATGATGAAGATATCATCTGACAGCTCGATATTGACCGTGGCAAGGTCTTTTTTGAAGACAAATGGCTGATAGGTGCCATCGGGGCCTTTCCCGACATACGCCAAGAAACCCTCGCCGACACCTCTGCTGATAGTTTGCTTGATGATGTCCGCATTGAGCAGTTTCGGGAACAGTGGCGAGGCAAAAAAAGCATCTCTGACCGCTTTTGTGGGCCACTCTTTGCCGCTATAGACGGGCGGCCAATTCCGGACCAGAAAATTAGGGCTGATGGTATCTGCAACATCCCCATCCTGTTTCAAACGGTTCAAATAAAAAGTGGTGATGCAGTCCGCGGCACTAGAGTGGACCAAACCCAAATCGATTTTGCGCAGGGTATTGTCCTTGGCCAGGAGATAGAGGTTTTTGTACGACCGCCAGACCGCTTCCTTCAGGTCGCGCTGTGCTTTTTTCAGATTTTCAGCCAGCTGCCGTTTATGTGATTCATCCAGCATGAGTTCCTGGGCTTCATCTTCGATGCTCTCCCAGGCCAATACCCGCCGGGCCTCCTCGCGCAGTGTTTGAGCTGACTCAGGTACCGCCCAGATCAGCGCACTTTTAAAGGTACGGGCTGATTGACCGTAGTCGCGAGTCATGGTTTCCAGAAACGTCTGCAACCCAGCGCTTTCCAGCACAGAATGTTCTGGTGCCAGCACCCCCAAGGTGAGTACGGGGCGATCCGTAACTTGGTTGCTTTGCTCGGGGAAATAAACTTTTTCCAGCTGGTTGTTACCCTGGAAAGCGCGTTGAATCTCGGTACGTACTTTTTCCAGTATTTGTGGATCTTGAATCCCGGCAAGACGGTCCGCCAGAATTTTATTTAGGTTGGGCGAAGTACTAAAGCGGTAACGATTGCGCTCTACAGACAGGTAATAACAGGCATCGGCGAGCGTTTCCAGTACCGTTTCGACATTTCCTATGGCCAAGTCCGGTTCTGCCACGGCCAGACGTACTTCCGGAATAGTGGCTTCATCCCGATGCACGCCGCCATTCGACTCGAAAAAGATGCTGGTGGCGACCTTTCGATGCAAGCGAGCCTGCTTGATGGCTTCGATAGCTTCTTTATCCAGCAGGGTCGCAAAGGATTCTGCTTTGCCGCAAATGTCAGTGGTAACGACACTCTCCAACACCGTTTCGCCACCCAATTGCTCAAATGCTGCAATACGGAACAGTGGATCATCTAAGGGCGCGGTGCCCAGACCGATCAATTGATCCTTGTGGGCGCCTTTATAGCCCTCTTGATACGCCCGAGACACCCATAGCGCCAGCAAGCGAAGCATGCCACGGGTTTTTTGAAAACGTGGCAGCGTCTGCCATTTACGCTCGAATACCGAGAGCACCATGGGATGGAAGGGATAGGTCGCGGCAAATTGTGCTCTGGCTTTGTCTCCCGGAAACCAATTGGGGACTTGGGACTGATGCTCCGTCACCCAATCACCATAGGCATTACACACATCATGCGCTTCTTTGGTAAGTAACACGCGACCATCTTGCGTAATCGCCCGTGGATCCCATTCAAACAGCCGGCGTCGGATAATTTCGGCCATTTCATTTTCCACTGAGATGATCATCGCCTTGCCCAAGCGGTTTAGCATGTGCTTGAACCGGTTATAATCGACTTCATCTTCAGCCGTCATCTCGATCACGTTAGATTTCGGTACCGCTACGACCAAGACGGCATTCTGTTCACCACGCACGGTCTCCGACAGGTTCTGCATGAAATCGTAGAGTTGGTCAGACAGTCCCGACTTACGATTGCGACTGACATAATTCATCATCTCATCCATCAGGATCAGACTTGGGCGATCCTTCGGCAGAAATTGACGGATGACATCACCAGCCGGAGCAATCAGCTGTTCATCGTGGTCTGCCACAAGCTGGAAGGCGGCCTCACCCCCCAGTTGAAAGGCAATTTCTCCCCACGGGGTTTTGCGCAGTGGGGTACCATCCAGCCCTCCGCGACCGGTTAAGGAATCGAATTCGGTCCCGACAAACACTGCCACGGCTGCTTGGGGGACGCTTTCAATGTCCGCCTTGGTCAGCAAAGATCTGACGCCCGCCCAGCCATTGGCAGCCGCGCCATGTTTTGCCAAATGATAGAGCATCGTCAGGGCATGGGTCTTGCCGCCACCAAATTGTGTCGTCATGTTGAAGATGGCAGAAGTTTCGGTCGTCTCTCCGGACAACCGCCGCAATACTTCGCCACCCATGCCGATCAGGTTCTGGGTCATGTACGTTCGCTCGAAAAACCGTACCGGATCTTTATAGTCGGGGGGGGCATTGCCATCCCGCACCTTATCCAGATGCACCGCAAATTCAGATGCATCAAGTGGTTTACCCTCGCGCAGATCCTCCCGCGGGGTGACTACTTTATACCAAGGTTTCAGCGCCATTATGACCTCCGGTGCAGGATGACGTAAGCATTGCCGTCTTTACTGATCGCGCAGAATTGTTCCGCTGCCAGAATAGCGGTTAGATAGCTCAACTGCTGCGGTGACTGGTTGATGTTACGGAGCAGTCTCCCCAGCGATGCGGGTGGTGGATTATCGCGCGATGCCCCCATCAGCACACGTCCTTGTGTCTGAATAGCGTCCGAAATGAGCTTGCAGGTATAGGGTGTGATGACCAGCGCTTCATGGTCTTGTGGCTGTCCGTCTTTATCAGAAGGGTAGACGATAAGCTCCCCTTCGGGACATTTTCTATAACGGAACGGCTTGCCGCTCGGGGTAGTCAATACGTGCACCACAACCTCCTCAAAATAATCTGAACATGCCGGTATTCGTTTCCAACCGCCACCACTTGAAAAATCCATACGGGAATGTGCTGGACTCATTACGGCTGCCCACTACCACAACGGTTTCTCCCGCCAACTGCACGCGGTCAGGTAGGGCCAGAGCACTAACCACTTCCTCCCGTAACAAGCGCACCAACTCAGCCCCCTCCGTGGGTTCACGGCGATAGCAGAACACCACGCGCAAGTCAGTCCGCGCACACATTACCTTCCATAACGAATAGGCAATCTTGTCATCGTCCTTACTGTTCTCCAGTTCTATTGCTGCCAGAGGAAAGCGCCAGCGGGAAGCCGCCTGACCAAAAGCCATGACATCCAGGGACAGGTACTCACTCCGGCAGACGGGGAGAGAAGTCAAGCGGTGTTTCTTGGCAGCCGCCTCCCATTGCAGAGCTTGGCATGTGACGACACTGGTGGCCGTCAAGGCCTCCGTCCAGTCACCCAGGCGCTCCTCAAGTGCCGCTTCTTTCAGTGGTACCGCAAAACAATCCGCTTGGACCGTAGCAAGAAAGGTTTCTCGCCACTGCTCCGCAAGTGTTGGGGCACTCAAAAGCCCAATCCTTTTTTACGGGCCAACACGCCGTCTACCCAGCGTTTTTCATCGGTAGCAGATGGATAGAGGGCAGAGAAGGCCTGCGCCAGCCGCCAGAAACGCTGGTCACGCCCCACGCCATCTTCAACTAGAAAACGTTTTAATGCCTCACCCCGACCCGCAGCAAAAAGGATCATACTTTGATGCAGTCGGTCGAGAACGGATTCACCGATTTTTGCGGCAGACTTTACATCCCACTCTTGCTCGGTTGTGTCGTCAATACCAAGGACCTTGAACAGATCAAGCTGGGGGCTGGTATCTTTCTTTTTCTTTTTTTCAGGGGTCTGTCCCGCATCCTTACCGAACAGGAATACGGCCCGCTCACTTACCGGCAATAAGCGTGCTGTTTCACCTTTCAATTCAACCAAAGAGCCTAGTTTTTCCAGATGAGCTCCTAAACCCTGTGCAATTTTTCGAGCAGCATCATATTCTAGAGCAAAGCCGCCGACCGCCTTTTTCGTTTTACCTCCATCTTCGTCATCATCAGTTTCTTCCGTGGTATCCTCATCGTTAGTTTGTTCTCCGTTATCAGTGCCAGTAGAAAGAGTCCAAAGCCACATGGCGGTAAGCCGCGCATCTGGCTCAAAACCTGTTGTTTCTGCCCCAGCAAAAATCATATCTAAGGCTTCTTTAGCAACAACTGCCCAGACTTGTTCCAGGTATTCCCTCAACATTACCTGTTCGCCACTGGCCTTTTCTACATGAGAGTACTGAGAAAAAACTTCCAGGGCGGGACCGAGACAAGCAAAAATTGCATCAGCCCCCACAACACCTTCAGACGCCAACCGTGGCATCCATTCGTGAATGCGTTGGGGCAATTCTTGTAGAACATCTCGCCAATCACCAATATCACCAGTTCTAAGCGAACCATCGGGCTTTTCTCGTGGTCGACATACAAGGTGCACCGATGATGCTAATGCTGCGGCATTGTTAGCCCTCAATCTTCCAGGTCGTTCCGTGTCGATTGGCCAAGAAGCTGTAACTACCCATCCAGCATCAATCATAGCTTGCAGTTGAGTTTCCCAACCCGTTGTGGATTTATGGGCAAAAACTACTATTCCAATTCCAGAAGGTCCAAGAACGCGTCGACCTTCGGTCATAGCCTCTTTCATAAGAGTTTCAAAATATTCGCGAGTCTTATGGGCATATATTTGGTTCCGTTCAGACAGCTGAACGATTTCACCATCTTTAGGTGTGCACTTTTCCTGAAACATCTTCGGATACAAATGGCCTACCGAGCGTTTAAGCCATACATAGAAAAAATCAGAAAGATCTGCATATGGGACGGCATCATAATATGGAGGATCAGTAAAAAAGACATTAGTACTATCATCTGGCAATGGATGATTGCAGGCAGATGCTTGTTCAACAGTAGCAGTCGTTTTAAATTCATTACCTGTTTTCTCGATTACCCTACAAATCCAGTCAACAGCTCCTTCATAGTTACCACTTCCTCCGGCGAAACCGTTTACTTCTGCATAGTCCCATATAATTCCAAGAGCCTGCCTGCCAAATGTATGAGCAACAAATTCTCCAGCCCAAACAGCAAGTGAACTCCAATAATCTGCGCACCGATCTATTGCAAATGCTAAGCACGTCTCAACAGCTGTGGATAGCCTAGAATCATTATCGTAACCAGCTAAGGCAACAGCTTGCTTTGTATTTTTTACAAGGGTTATTAATGCAAGAGCCTGTCTGCTATTAAAGAGCATCCCCCATTCGTTTATGCCTAATAAATTTACGTTAAAAATACTCCTGAGATAAGGTAGGGGCTCATTGGGTAGAAGTGATAAATTGGAAGTGTTTTTATCCTCCAACTCAGCACGTCGCTTGACCGCAGCAGCTAAACATTTTTGATCAGAATCACTCCCAAGTCGAAAAAATGTTCCTGATAATCCCGGTTTTTGAAGCACTACAGCAATTAGCCGCGCATCGTCTGCTCCACCATTTCTTTTAATAAACTGCTTTCTCGTATTTTCGGCTGGTGTTGTATAACCACAACACGGGCATGTAGCGGATCCTCTTTTTACTGTTCCATTAAAACTGGGTGAACTAATCTTGATACCTGTGTTGCCCTGTAACGACCATATCTTTCCCTGGAGTTCGATTAGCTGGAAATTAACTTGTTTCTTTTCTTTGTCTGGAACTATTTGCAGCGCAACTGAGCGGTTCCCTTTTTTTGACAGCCAAAGAGAGCGCATTAAAGGTATTGTTGCACCGCAACTGGGTCCCTCACAGGTTATGGTGCGTGCCCAGATATGGGCAATAGGATTGCTACCATCAGGGTCTTTTGGATAGAATTCAGCTAATTCTTTTTCAGTTTTATCTTTTATCCATGAGCCCCATTTCTTGACCTCTTCAGACAGTTTTTGCCCATATTTAGGAATGTATTCCAAGACTACTTTATTCAATAAAATAGGAACTGGATTTAGGTCGCTGGCAAACACATCGGCACCAACTCTCATTGCTTCAAGAGGTATAGAGCCTCCTCCGGCAAATGGGTCCATAACCAAAGGTCTTGAATCAAGTACTCCGCCTAACGATTCATGCGCAGATTTAGTAAGCACATCACAAACGTTCAAGTACTCTAAGTTGTTAGAATTGTCCCAATCAGCAAAGTCGGCTATAAAATCTAATAATAATGATCTCAATAGATATAGCTGAGATTGAACTTCTGGATTAAACCAATCTTCAGATTTCGAAAGCGCTACCCATTTACTCCAATTTTCTGGAGAGCAGTGGTCCATCAGCCCCTTATCATTTGCTGCTTTTTTGGCAAATCCCATAATTACGTTTGCAGCTGTAATGCGAAATTTATGTGGACAATTTGTGTCAACAGGATCAGGCCAAAGAGCAGCACATAGTACGGCTCTACAAGCAGCCTGAGGTCGCCGTGCCCACCAAATGTGCAATGTAGAGATATGCCCGTGACGAATACTTTTCTCACGCCGAGCGTGAGCTGAAATACGTTTTATTGGGAGATCGACCTCTATAAGTCGTTTCGGGTAAGTATTTGCAGAATTCAACTCATTACCTCCGATAGGTGTTTCAATATCAAAAAGTGGTAACGCTATTTCTGGTTCAATTTGTTTTTTGGGCGGGGCAGTATCTATTATTTGTTCAATTGGACGTGAAAGCCTGCCTTCAATTACACCAATGCCTTTGCCGTACAGCAAAAAGTTGGGAATATCCGGCGGATATACTATTTTTAAGGATTCAGCATCAGGCTCACGTAATTTTTCCCGCAATTCCATGAGCAATCTACCCAGAACATTCATTCCAACTAAGCGATCATTACCTATTGCCTTCGCACCCCAATAGTCATCTTTTCTTGATTCTTCTACAATTGGCTGGTCACCAGTGGAAAGTAGCAAGTTTCTGAACTTGATCCAGTTCTGTGAAAGTTTGACACGCAGACACCAGCGCATCACACGTACACGAACCATGTCCCAATCAGGACGAGAATCCTTACGAAAAGGCTTGCCGACCATTTTAGCCGTCATTGGGCTCTTTTGTTTAATGATATTCTTTTGCACTTCGGCTAAATGCGGAAAACGACATGCTTGGTACAATGCTTCAGAACTAAGTATTCTGACACCATTGATATCTAGCGAATAGTCAGCGGCCATATTCGATAAGCCACCAAATGCCTCCTTCGTCTTTCTGAAGACGA
>Ga0116183_1000568_pt1 | contig 43228 bp, 42 predicted proteins | sample AD_UKC078_MetaG_FD_89753 | JGI IMG/M metagenome (GOLD analysis project Ga0116183, IMG submission 89753) | Active sludge microbial communities of municipal wastewater-treating anaerobic digesters from USA - AD_UKC078_MetaG | ecosystem: Engineered > Bioreactor > Anaerobic > Digestate | place: USA...
GCCGGCGGATTCGGTTCCACGGGCAGAAAATAACAATTAAGGAGGGAATTTATTATGATTACACTTGATGAACTCTATAAATTGTATAAAAAATGCGGCTCCGTTACCACGGATAGTCGCAAAATAACTCCCGGATCCATGTTTTTTGCCCTAAAGGGCGATCGTTTCGACGGTAATGATTTCGCGCTTCAGGCGCTTGAACAGGGGGCAAAATGTGCGATAGTGGACAGAGCAACACTCGATGGCGTTTCTCCGGGAGTCGGCAAAGGAAATTGCATCCTGGTGGAGAACGTGCTTGTTACCCTTCAGAAGTTGGCACACTATCATCGAACTCACTTCAATATTCCGGTGCTGGCGATTACCGGAACCAACGGAAAAACCACAACGAAGGAACTAATTGATGCGGTACTCTCGCAGAAATATAGGACTATGGCCACAGAAGGCAATCTGAACAACCATATCGGCGTACCCTTGACGCTGCTGAACATCAATGAGAAGACGGAAATCGCCATAGTCGAGATGGGAGCGAGTGCTCCGGGTGAAATAGCCGCACTTGTAAAGCTTGCCGAGCCCACTTGCGGTATAGTGACCAATGTGGGTAAAGCACACCTGCTCGGATTCGGCTCATTTGAGGGAGTCAAGAGGACAAAAGGGGAACTCTATGACTATTTGAGGCAGAATGGCGGAACCATCTTTTTCAATGAAGAGAATGAAGATCTCAAGGGAATGCTTGCGAATCGTCCCGGAGTAGTGACTCGTAAATATGGTATCACCCGCTATGAGGTTTCTCTGATAGGAAAAGAGGAGGATTCACCCTATCTTAGCCTCAAGGTGTATGACCGGATAATCGATACCAATATGATCGGTACTTACAATGTGGATAATGTGCTGGCGGCAGTCTCCATAGGAGAATACTTTGAAGTACCCTTCAGCGATATCTGCAAGGCCATAGAGAGCTACTCTCCCTCCAACCATCGTTCGCAGATGCTCCAAACCCCCTACAACACCTTGATTCTGGATGCTTACAACGCTAATCCCACAAGCATGCGCGCCTCACTGGATAATTTCCTGCAGCTGCCTTTGGAGCATAAGTGGGTAATTCTCGGAGATATGCTGGAGCTGGGTGATGACTCTCTGGAAGAGCACAAGCGGATAGTGGAACTACTCCGGCGTCAGAGATCTTTGGAGAAGATAGTGCTGGTGGGGAGGGAGTTTGCCAAGGCTGCAGCCGAACTCAAACCCGATAGGGTGCAGTTGTTTAACAATGTGGAGCAGCTCAAGGAGCACTTTGAAAAGAAGCGTCCCGAAGGAGTTTCCATCTTTATCAAAGGTTCCAACAGTATCCGGCTCTCCGTACTTGAAGAAGTTTTGTAATCAATATAAATATTTATGCGCAGATTTTTCATAGCAGTGTTGTCGATATTGATACCGCTGGGAAGTACCGCGGGGATATTTAACCTTGGCAAGATTTCATATACAAAATATGTGAATCCCTTTGTCGGGACGGATTTCCACGGTCATACGTTTCCCGGTGCGGCACACCCTTTCGGCATGATCCAGCTTAGCCCCGATACGCGTATCGACAACTGGGATGGTTGCTCGGGCTATCACTATTCGGATAGCACCATCTGGGGTTTTTCCCATACGCACTTGAGCGGAACGGGATGCGCTGATTATTGCGATCTGCTGGTGATGCCGGTAGTCGATTATTTGGGTTTCGTGACGGCGATGGAGGAGGAGGCAGGACGTGAGATGGAGGATTTTCCGCAGGATTATATCTTTAACGAATACTATGAGTCTCCATTCGACCACTCGGACGAAAAGGCCTCTCCGGGCTATTACGGAGTCTATCTGCAGCGCTGGGGAGTGCAGGCCGACCTGAGTGTGGGCAGGCGTTCTGCGATGCACAAATACATGTTTCCCAAGGGAGTCGAACCGCAGCTGGTGATAGATCTCGAGCATAGGGACAAGGTACTGGATTCCTATATAAAACAGGAGGGATATAATGCCATCAGCGGCAGGCGCAGGAGCCAATCCTGGGCTAAGGATCAGGACCTCTATTTTTACATGGAATTCAATCGTCCGATCAAGCTTGCGCAGATTGTTGGGGGAGAGGGATATGGGGCAAAGGCACTGCTTACCTTCAAGAAATGGTTTTTCAGCAGGGACCTCTATGTAAAGGTGGGCATTTCCTCGGTTTCGGTGGAGAATGCTCGCGCAAATGTCTGTTCTGAAATAAAAAGGTGGCATTTCGGGGAGGTCAAGTACAAGGCAGATAAGGCCTGGAATGAATATCTTTCAAAGATTGAAGTTGAAGGTGACCATGATCTGATGGAGGTGTTTTATACGGCGCTTTATCATACCGCCATTGCGCCGAATCTCTATTCCGATGTAAACGGCGAATATCGCGGAATGGATCGCAAGGTACATAAGGCCAAAGGTTATGACCGCTATACGGTATTTTCCCTCTGGGATACATTCAGGTCTCTGCATCCCTTGCTGACCATCATTGAAAGGGAGCGCACGACGGACTTCATCCGTTCTTTTCTCTCCATATATGATGAGTGCGGCAAACTTCCGATATGGGAACTGGCCGGCAATGAGACCAACTGTATGATAGGATACCATTCGGTACCGGTGATTGTAGATGCTTTCGTCAAAGGTATAGGGGGATTTGATGCAGATGCGGCTTTGGATGCTATGGTGGAAAGTTCGCGCAAAGCGGAATTCGGGATAGACGTTTACATCAACAATGGTCTTGTCCTGGCGGAAAAAGAGCACGAATCTGTCTCCAAAACGCTCGAATATGCGGTTGACGACTGGTGTATTGCCCAGATGGCACATCTTCTCGGGCGTGACACCATTTACAACGACTATATTCGCCGCGCAAAGTATTACCGCAATATTTACGACCCCTCAACGGGATTTATGCGTCCCCGTATTAATGGCATCTGGCTCACTCCATTCGATCCGAATGAGGTAAATGTACACTATACCGAAGCCAATTCCTGGCAATACACATTCCATGTGCCGCAGGATGTTTCGGGGCTTATGGATCTTTTCGGCGGTGAAGAGGCCTTTGAAAAACGTTTGGATGACCTTTTCAGTGCATCGACGGAGATTTCCGGATGGAATTCGGCAGATATGACCGGACTTATAGGGCAATATGTCCAGGGAAATGAGCCCAGTCATCATATAGCATATCTTTACTCTTATGCAGGCAAGCCCTGGAAGACTCAGGAAATAGCCCATAAGATTATGACCGAACTCTTCACAGCGGAGCCTGATGGACTTTGCGGTAATGAGGATTGCGGTCAGATGTCCGCCTGGTATGTTTTCAGCGCTTTGGGATTTTACCCCGTGCTTCCCGGCAGTGATCAATATGTGCTGGGAACACCTCTTTTTGAGAGAGCCGTCATACATCTCGAAGATGGTACTGACTTTATTCTTTCGGCTCCCGATGTCTCTTATGAGAATTTCTATGTTAGCGGAATGAAAAGAGATGGTCAGGATTATCCATATTCATATATCATTTACGATGATATTTTCTCAGGAGCGGAATTTGAGTTTGAAATGAGTGAGGAGCCTGATGAAGAATTTGGCTTTGACCCCTCTGTAAGACCGATGTCGGCCATTGAAGGGGACTTTGTGGAAAATCCCTGGGTGAATGTTCCCAATCCGATGTTTCTGAAGAGTGTTGAGGTAAGTCTCGGCGCGTTGGATCCAGATTACCGGATCTGGTATAGTGTAGAGCCTCTCGACGGGGAAAAAACAAGCACCGGAAGCGGTGATTTCAAACTCTATACGGGACCTTTTACTCTGTCGGAATCCTCCCGTATCCGCTGTTATTGTGAAAATGAATCCTGGCTTCGCAGCCATATCACCGAATCGGTGGTCAGGAAGATTAGTTCTACCTACAATGTCACAATTAAAGAGAAATACAGCAGACAATATTCCGCCGGAGGAGACCTGGGTTTGGTGGATGGTATCCGCGGAAGTGTCAATTTCCGTCTGGGTGGTTGGCAAGGCTACCAGAGAAAGGATTTTGAAGCTATCATCGACCTGAAAGAGCCACGAAATGTGACACAGCTCGCTGCAGGCTTTCTACAGGATATCAAATCGTGGATATGGATGCCCCGGTATGTGGAATTTTATACATCAATGGATGGGGTCACATACCGATTTGCCGGCAGAGTAGGCCACAATGTGGCTGATGATGATTATACACCTCAGATTCACGATCTAAAGATAACCCTCCTGGATGATTACGGTGATAAAAGTGAGGGCGTCGAAGCACGCTACATCAAGGTGTTTGCAAAGAATTACGGTAAAATACCTAAATGGCATCTTGGTGCCGGCGGCAACGCCTACATCTTTACCGATGAAGTAATTATTAAGTAGTGTGTAGTTGGTAGTTTGTAGTCTGTAGTGGTGCGGGACCGGAGAGAATTACCCCATAGCTTTTGCGAGTTCAATCTTAAGTTCTTCGCTGTAATCGATGTCGCTCAAGATACACACTAAAACTTCTTCAAGTAAAGATCTTTCAATTCGTCCGGAAGCTACATGATATATTATTGCCTCGATTTCTTTCATGAAGTTTTGGGCAGCGGAATAATATCCGTTTTTAAGCAGAAAATATACTCCTACAGTAAGGGCAATTCTTTTGTTACCATCTAAGAAATAGTGTCCGCGGCAAAATCCGTAAACCAAATACGATAATTTATCTGTGAATGTAGGATAATAATCATTACTCTGTACCATTTCTAATGTTAATAAAATCCCTCCCTCATCAAGGATACCGGAAAATCCTCCGCCACTTTTTTCCATGGTCCTGACATAGATCTCCTTAACTTCTTCGTATGTTAGATAGAGAATATTATTGCTCATCTTCCGCCTGTTTTAATCGTTTAAGGACATCCTTGTTTTCTTCAAGTATCCTGTCAAAATCGACTGATTGACTACCTATAAATCTTTCATATTCTTCAGGGGTTACAGCTTTCAGATATTCCTTAATATTTCCATGAAAAGCATCTCTATAGCTGAAATCTCTGGAAGCCATCTTAGTTCTTGCGTCGTTGAGGTAGGGCTTCTGCATCGGATTTTCAGAGAGTTCAATTACAATAGCTTCTACGTCCTCTACTGATAAGGGTGTTTTACCTCTCTCCTCGTATCGTTTCTTTATTTCTGCCCCTACACCATTCTCGAATGAAGAAATTACTAAAAGAACTTCAGCATATAACGTATGTTTAACATTGTCATTGATATTTAATCGAAGAATTTCCCTATATTCTTTTGCATTTTCACGAAAAATAGCTTTATATATAAAATCGGTAATTTGAGCATATTTCATCGTTCTGTGCCCATCTACATAAGAGTTGATGGATTGTGTAAGGTTTTTGCGATAATTCTCTTCAGTTATGGCAGCAGGAATATAATTTATATCTCGACGATTGATATATTTGGTGCCTCCTCCGGTTTTTTCATTAATAGTAGCAATGACAATATCAAGGATAGTACTTCTGAGTTCCTTTGCTCTTTCGCTTTCTGTAAGAAGCATACCGATATTGAGAAATGCTCTGAAATTAAACAGTCCGAGACGCGTGGTTTTGGTCGCCTCATTAATAAGGTGACCAAATTGTAACTTAATCTCTTTCAGTTGCTTACCTTTACTTAAAACATATCCGTTATATTTGAGTTCATCCTTGTATGTTTCAAGATACCTGTCTATTGTGGAAACGGATACGTCATAATAATCTGCAACCATTTGTTTTGTGAAACGATATTCACCATCAAACAAAAAACCGGAGATATCCAACTTTTCCTTGATGTTTTCAACGGCGGCTGTATTATTTAAGATATTTTGCCGCTCAATACTTGAAACTGTTAAATCTTTAGCCATCAACAACAAATTTTCGTACAACACACGAAGTTATCAAAATTCTTAAACAACCGAAAGTCTAATAAAATATTTGCAATTACTTTTATTCCAAATACACTATCGAGGATATTACTTAGAGCTATAAAACAACTCTGCTTCTCTTATAACAGCCCCGTATTCTTCTTCGAGGAGCCGTTTGTGTTCCAGATAATCCGGATCGGTGATTGATTTGGCACCTCGGGGGCATTTTTTTATGCAGGCGCCGCATTTAATGCATATTCCATTAGTGATGGATGGGTCAGAAATGTTTATCGAGCCCATAGGGCAAAGTAGGGCACAAAGTCCGCATTTTGTGCATTTCTTAGGATCTGTCACGGGCTTGACTTTGCGTATGTCTATGCTTTTGTTGTCGCTGATTACAGCCTTGTAATAGGAATAGGGAGCAGGATTACCCGGCACGGCTATAGGAATGTGGCTGCCGGAGATAAGTTGAGGATTCTTCGTAAGAGTTTCGGCCAACTTTCGGGCAAAATCCTCCGCTAATTGCAAATCTTTTTCATTTGGACGGCCTCCCGCGAGTGTGGTGGAAAAGGAGTGTTCTGCCGGAAAAGCTGCCGCAGCGATGGTTTTTAAACCGTTTTTTTCCATAATATCTCTCAATTCTATCAAAGCATCATCATACGCCCTGTTGCCATAAGTGACGACAGGTATCCCGAGCGCTCCTCCACCTTTGATAGAGGTGAAAAAGGGCCGAATCAGATTGGGAACTCTGCCGATATAAGTTGGAACCCCGAAGAATACCACATCATCAGCTCCAAATAGGGGAGCGCTCTCCCTTTTTCCGGGCAGTGTAACATCCATTTCAGCAAAATCACAGCCCATTGCGGATGCAAAAGATCGGGCCATACTTGTAACTACCTTTGCGGTTCCGCCCGTAGGGCTGAAATACAATGCAACTACTTTTTTCAAAATCCTTCAGCACTACCCCTATTCGTAGAGATAATATTTTTTCGAAAGTTCTCTGAAATGCTCTACATCTTTATTCCAGTATTCAATTATATCGGATACGAGGAAATTTTTACCGAATGTTAGGCGGATATGGTCTGTGCCGCACACGATGTCGGTAGTTCTGTTTCTTCCTCCCTCATAGGGATTATGATCCGGATAGAGTTTATGGATGGCCTGCATTACATAGAAATTGATCAGTGTCAATGGAGCTATGTTGTAATCGGTAAAGAAATATTGTACACCGTGGAGGAGTTTTCCCTGATTTGAGCCAAAGAAGGGTGTGTAGTGGATGGTACGCCAGGCTACTCCGGGGATATTGTAACTGTCGAGTTCTGCTTTGAAGTCATCGGCATCAACCCATTCTGCAGCAAATGTCAGGAAGGGAAGGGTGTATCCTACGCCGATATTGAGATAGTGGCCTGAAAAGTCTCCTACAATGCCTGCACAAGGATAACCGATTGCATTCTGTGCCTGGGGCACCTGGGGAGAGGGAAGTATCCATGGTAGTCCGGTTTTATCGTATGTCATATCGCGGCTCCAGCCCTCCATGGGCACTACCGTGAGTTTACATGTGACATGCTCATCTTCTCCTCTTTGGCCGGTGTTTAGCCCCTCCTCATTTATAAGGCGTGCAAATTCGCCGACTGTAAGTCCATAGACATAGGGAATCTTGAATTCGCTTATATAGGAGAAAAATCCGGGTTCAACATAGTTGCCCTCCACCTTGAGGCCTCCGAGAGGATTGGGTCTGTCAAGGACGATGACTTCTACATCGTTTTCTGCACAGGAACGCATCATTAGACCGAGAGCGCTGATGAAGGTGTATGAACGTGCGCCTACATCCTGGATATCATATACCACGGCATTGAGACCCTCAAGCATTTCCGGAGTAGGTTTTAGGGTTTTACCGTAGATGGACAATACGGGCAGACCCGTTTTCTCATCAACGCTGTCGTCCGCATGTCCGCCCGCATATATGTCACCGCGTACTCCATGCTCGGGAGCGAAAAGCTTCACCAGTTCCACTCCTTCGGCATTGAAAAGGATGTCAATAGCAGAGTTAAGGTTGCGGTCAACACCGCTGGGATTGGTCAAAAGACCGATTTTTTTGCCCTTTAGGGGCTCAAAATCATTGTCGACGAGCACTTCCAGTCCGCTTTTTACAATTGCATCGCCTGTCGCGGGATTTTTGGGATTGCCGGCATTACCGGTGTTACAGCAAGAGCAAAGTGTCACAAGTGCTACTGCAAAGAGTATGATAGTTTTTTTCATGATTGTTATTTTTAAAGTTCAGTGAGGGTAGATTATTCTGTCACTTCTTTGGTCTTTTTACCAAATGATGGATCCACTTTAATGAATGCCGTTACTGCTATCGTCGCGGCACAGCAAATCATAATCCAGTAGAAGAAGTGCTTATATCCGATAAGCTCTTGCAGCCAGCCAGCGGCCATTCCCGGCAACATCATACCCAGCGCCATAAATGCCGTACATATTGCATAATGAGAGGTCTTGTGCTCTCCTTCCGAGAAGTATATCATGTATAGCATATAGGCAGTAAATCCAAAACCGTATCCGAATTGTTCAATAAAAACGCACAGATTAATTACCCAAAGGCTGTCCGGTTGAACTACACTTAGATATACAAATGTGGCACAGGTAAGCGAGATACTCCAAGCCATAGGCCACAACCACTTTTTAAGGCCACCTTTTGCAGCAACTATACCTCCGATAATTCCACCTAAAGTGAGTCCTATGATTCCAAGCGTACCATACACAAGACCCACCTGGCCGGTTGTCAATCCCAATCCTCCAATCTCCTTTGGGTCCAGAAGGAATGGTGTTATGAGCTTGACAAGCTGAGCCTCGGGGAAACGGTAGAGTAACATGAATGCGATTGTCACCCAAACCTGTTTCTTTTTGAAGAAGGAGGCAAATGTTCCAAAGAATTCTTTAAAAATGGTGCCGGCGGTTACCTCTTTTGCCGGCTTATCGCTATCCGGTCTCGGGAGTATGAACCTATGATAAAGCATTAGGGCAATGAAGAAGCCTGCGAGAATAAAGAACGTCACAGACCAGGCAAATGAGACGTTTCCGGAAAGACCTTTAAACTGAGCCGATACGTTATGATCCAACTTGGAATCGGCCTGTACTATCAAATATGCAGGCTTATCCCAGTTGTTTTCCGTAAACTCCAGTCTCTCTCCGTACAAGATAGCGAGGCTCCTGTCTCCCTTGTCCAGTCTTGTATTCAAAACCATTTTCTCCCCATGTTCCGGAGCTTTTGAGAGTTTTACGGCTACAAGTTGTGCAGAGCCGGAGTATGTGCCGACATCTGTTGCCTCAATCTTTTCACCAAACTTGTCCCTGATAAAATTGGACAATGGGGTGGCTACACTTCTGCTCCACCAACTCTCCCTTTTCTCTTTAACATCTGCAGAGTCCTCCTCCTTAGCGGTGAAGCCATGCATGGTATTGTGCTCCACTGCAAAAGCTTTAAGCATCGCAACGGAATCGGCAGGAACGGGAGTTGTTCCAAGCTCTACCGTCTCCGGATAAGAGGTAAAGAAATACTCATCCGCCATCGCCGTTTTATCGGACAATAGTGGGTTTTCAGTCCCAAGCGAGTCTATCGGCAGGACGATTGATGAGGAGTAATCCGGAGAGGCGTTTACTTGCAATTGTAGCGGTTTCAGACCGGTAGAACTCTCAAGGGCACCTGCAACGATTATAAGCAGACCCTGGCCTACGATAGTGGCAACTCTGTAAAAGGTGCTTCGGATACCGACATACATTGCCTGGCCATGGGTGTCAAGCGCCAGCATATAGAATCCATCGGCAGCAATATCGTGAGTTGCGCTGCTAAAGGCCACCAGCCAGAAAATTGCCAGCGTCCACTGGAAGAAATTGCTTACGGGAATAGTAAATGCAATGCCGGCAAATCCTGCGCCGACAAGCAACTGCATAGTCACAATCCACCATCTTTTTGTCTTGAGCAGATCTACAAATGGACTCCAGAAGGGTTTTATCACCCATGGCAAATAGAGCCAGCTTGTATACAGAGCAATGTCCGTGTTCGATATTCCCAATCTTTTGTACATGATGACAGATATTGTCATCACAGCCACATAAGGTAGACCCTGCGCAAAATATAGCGATGGAATCCATGCCCAGGGAGACCTTTTTCCGGTTTGTTTTTTCATGAGTTTCGTGGTTTTAATATTGTTTGTCAACCGATGATCCGTTGAAATAATGGAGGAGTATTTCGCGGTAGTCATATCCAAGGTCACCCATAACGGCTGCACCGATCTGGCAGAGACCGACTCCGTGTCCCCAGCCCGCTCCAATTAGCGTAAATGATACGGGAGCTCCTGATGCTGTCACACCCTCTTTTTCCACCACGAAAGCGGAGCTGTAGAGGTGGGAAGGAGAGAGGGTTCTGCGGATTTCAAGTTCCTTGCCAATGGTGCGGGAGCGCTTGGAACCCACTATTTTTAGCTTCCAGAGACGGCCTGAAGTGCCTCTCGCTATAGGGATAAGGTCAAGTATCTCACCGTAGTCCACTCCCGAGCGACTCTTTATCAGATCGGAGAGCTCTTTCTGGGAGTATTTCTCCTTCCAGCGGAAAAAGTTGAGCGTCTCCTGGTCATAGGTGTTGAGTACTTGAGAGAGAATACGCCGGTCGGTGGTGTTGCAGAAGGCTTCAGGAGAACTATATATCCATTCGCGGGCATTTTCCTCGATGGTGAGGTCGGGTATGGGGACCCCGCTCTTGTTGTCAAGCTGCTTGCGGAGATAGGGCATATCCTTATCTTCCCAGCAGTAGGGGAACTCCTCAAAGACTCCACCGCAACATTTGGAGAAGCGTGCATCGCAGATTTTGCCATCATAGGTGAGCACCTCGCCCCAGGTCTCCTCAATGACCTCCCTCACGGCCTGTGTGGAGGCGCGAGTGAGTCCTTGGTAGCGCTGGCAATGGTCATCCGCACAAACATCAAAATTGGTGTGATCCTCACGATCATACCACTTGATTAGCTCCTCTTCCGTTTCGGTACATGCGGAATACTCTTGCGAAGAAGCAGTTATTTCCTTATTCTTGACTATCTGTGCAAGTGTCCAGGAGCGGGAGATGACAGCATGTGCTTTAAGCAGCTGTTTTGAAGAGGTGGCGCTCATTTCGGAGGAGATCACGCTGATAAGGTAGTCTTCAATGCCGATGAGATTGATAGCGGTCACCCTGCCTTTTTCCACTATAAGTTTGAGGTTGCCGGCGAAGACCTGATCTTCCTTTCTCTCCCAGTGGAAATTGACGCCGATGGTGACATCCTTGAGTTTGAAGCGGGCATTTTCCTCGTTTGAGGAGAAAGTGATACTGTTGTGGAGAGTTCCGTCGAAGAGCACTTTGCCATCTTTAACCGAAGCTTTGTAATTGCCTTTATAGATTTTGCCGCCGGCGCCGTAGGGTGTGATGAAACTGAATTCTATTTTCTCTTCGGAAAAAATGCCTACAGCGAGCTCTGCCTGAGTCCTTTTAAGTTTTTGTTCCATAATTTGTGATGATATTTTGTTCAGTGATACTTCTTCTATGATACTCGTCAGTTTGTCGGCAGTCAGCAAATTAAAGCTCTCTCGCGATGATACTATTGCTACTCCGCCCATCTCCACCGAGGCAGGACTGATTAGGATGCGTTCATGTGGGTCTTCAGCTGAAAAACAGGCAGGCCTGGATTCCCTGCGGAAAAATATCAGAGTGGAATAAGTACCTGCCTCCCACCAGGATATTATGTTGACACGTGGTTCCCACTCCGTGCTGTCGACGATCTCTGCGCAACTCATCAAACGTGAAAAAAGAGTGTCAATGCCGCTCAGGCTCTTGCTTTGGAGCAGATAGCTTCCACCTGACCAGACACAAAAACGGCTTATGCTGCCGGAGATGCAGCTGTAAACCGGTTTGAGATGTTCTCCTCTGCGGGCAATAACCTCCGAAGGCATATTGCCGGCCGGAACGGCCTGGAAATGGAGATGGTCGGGTGCAGAGGCACCGCACATAGGGCCGTTGTAAAAGAGGGTATAGTCAGGCAGTGCATGGGCGATGGCCGCCATATCGGCGAAATGTCCCTCTATTTGCTGCCTCTTGTGGTAAGAAAGAGAGATGGTGAAATGGAGGTTGAAGATGGGGAAGGGATTTACTCTGAAAATATAATCCTCCTGACTTGCAGGGCTGCGCCATACAGTACCGAGCTGCTCGGGAGAGAGTCCTTCCTCGCAGAGAAAACATTGTCGGTTGCGGATGGTCTCCTCGCTTACATCAGCCATCACAGAGGCTTCTCTGGCAGGATTGTAGAGGAGCCTGGCAGGATAACCGTCAATGTCAAACTCTTTGACCTTCATACCCGAGAGAGCCTGGTGATTAATAAATGCTCTCCCGTGGAACGAAAGCTCACGGGAGAACATCGACTCAATACTCTCTTTCAAGGAGAAGTCCATAGGTCTACTTACGGTTCATTGCAACGCGGGCCTTGAGTTCCCAGGTGCGAAGGCGGTCCTTGTAGGTATTGTTGGCATTTACTTTCTCGATTTCGAGAGAAGCATCCGAGTTGCCATCCCACCTGCGGCATAAATAGACTACTTCGTAAATGCGGCCGATCTGATACTCGCGGCTTACGCGCAGACCCACTGCATAGTCTTCACCATATTTGGTGGTGGGGAAATTGATGGTGCGAAGCATTGGAGTGTAGAAACCTCTCGGTGCCCCCAGGCCGTTGATGCGAAGCGCATTGTTGCGACCGTTATCGGGAGTCCATTCTTTGTGATCGATGATTCCGGGAGGAATGGTCTCCATCTGGAAGTTGGTCATACGGTATGTGCCGACAACCATTGCACAGTTTTGCTCATAAAATGCATCCACCATCTTCTGAAGGGAATTCTCATCCGAATATACATCATCGGAATCGAGTTGGATGGCAAATTTACCGCATTTGGGGTGGTGGATAGCCACGTTCCAGTTGCCGCCTATGGCATGATAAGATTTATCCTGAGCTATATAGATGAGTTTCTCATTCTCTTTGAATGACTTGATGATGTCAACCGTGCCATCATCCGAGTTGTCATCTACAACAATCACATTGTATTTGAAATTGGTTTTCTGGCTGAGAGCGGAAGTGATGGCATCCTTGATTGTACGTACCCTGTTTTTGCAGGGAATGATGACGGAGGCCTCATATTCAAACTTATCTTCAGCAAATTTGACATCCTTGAATTCAGGTTTGAGGTATCCGCCTATCACCTTGAGGTGTTCCGTACAGGCCTGTTCCATCTCGATCTGTACCGCCCTGTTTTTGGGGTCAACATAGTCAAATATTTTTTCGCCGGATTTACGTGTGTCCGTCTCTACATCATAGTAGAGATATTCGTTTATATGCTCAAGGTTACCTTTCTGTGAAACTTTCAGGCGCAGGTCATACATTGCAGCGAACTTGTAGTCGATATTCATTCTGGAAACTGCCTCTTTTACTGCATCGCTCCTATAGAAAAGCACTGAACCGAAGTCAAAATCATCTCTCAATGAGCCGAACTGATAATCTATAACGGGTGCATTGTGCCTAACATCACCAACCTGTTTGAAGTGATCCGCATATACCATGGCAGCGCCGGAATCCTCAATGAGGTTAACCATTCTCTCAAGTGAAAAGAGCACGAAACTCAAAGAAGTGTATTTGGTGTAGATCAGAGAATAGTAATTGTCTGAGTGGGCTGCGATGGCTTTTACTGCAGTTGTACTATTAATTGAAGGCACATTGATTACCTTACATCCGAAGACCTCTGTCAATGGGTATGCAGTCTCGCCCGCATGGAGGAGATAAATTTTGTCAACCAGTTTCTGGGTTTTGAGATTCTCAACTGTCGACTTAACCTGTGTTTCATCCTGGAAAGGAATAAAGCAATTGATTTTCTTCATTTTTTAATTGATATTATTAATAATTTTTACTTTGATTTCCGAGTATTGTTTTAAAGCGCGTAAATATAGCAATAATTATCAAATCAGCCATATCATTTCCGATGGCCTTTTATATGGCAGAGTATACCGCTATGGCTGTAAAAGAGGCCTGGAAGACTCTCTGTCCGATGATATGACTATTGCATCAGATGTTTTTTAGAATTATTGCGCCAGCCGGCATCGGATTTCCATTGGGAGAAATAGATGATGAGGTCGGCATCCGACTTGTACTTGACAAAATAGATTTTCTTTTTGGCATCAGACTTATATTTGACAAAATGCCAGATGCCGTCGTTGCCCGTTGCGTCAGATTTGTACTCAGTCTTATAAACGACCAAATCGGCGTCAGACTTATATTCGGACACAAAGACCTTAATGTCTGCATCGGACTTATAATCAACGGAGTAAACGGTTTGTGCCCCGGCTTGAAGTCCGACCGGCAGCAAGATTGCTGCAATAATTATTATGCGTAAAAACTGTTTCATGCCCTAAAAATACTATTTTAAAGTTTAAAAATGCAAAATACCGGCCATTTATGGAACTCTTTTTGCGGCATGATTAATAAAAAGCATATAAGATATGAAATTCAAAGTAAGCAGAAGAATTGTCAGAGAAGGAGATATTGTTGAGGTAACTTGGGAATGCCCCGAAGCAGAATCTGCACGGATTACCATCGACAATGGCTACAGGACGGCAAGTGCAGTTGTGCCTCCCAGCGGCTCAAAAAAATACAAACTCAACCGTTCCAAAGGCAGGACGCGTATAACACTTTTTGCCAATTGCCACGGTACGCCCGTACATCGCGAATTATTTATAATAGTCAGAAAATCCAGGTCGTCAAAAGCGAAGGGTGACAACACCGTTTATGACAGTTACACCCGTATGGACAAACCCAATTTAAAACAGCGTTTCAAGATATTTCGCGAGCGTCTTTCTTACGCATGGCAATATCTCCCTGCACAGAAAAAGTTGGCCTATACGCTTTTATTGCTCTTATTTTTGGTAATGCTTTTAAGTGCATTCATTCCCAAGGCTACCTACTTTGCGCTCCTGGCGCTTGCGGCATATCTGTTATGGTACATCTACAAAAAATAGGAAGTATTCTCTGATTGATGCCAAAAACAAACGGGATGACCATTCGGCCATCCCGTTTGTTATAAATATCACGCGATTAGGATTAAACCTCTTCGCCTTCAACTTCAACTTTGATGGTGGCTTTGATGTCGCGGTAGCATTTTACAACTGCTTCGTATGTGCCTACCTCTTTAATGGTGTCAGTGCCGGTTATGGTGACGTTCTTGCGGTCAACATCGTGGCCGAGAGCAACGAGAGCTTCGGTAATCTGGATGTTGTTGACACTTCCGAACACTTTACCCTTTGAGCTTACCTTTGTGGTTACCTTTACGGTAAGTCCTTCGAGTGCATTTGCAAGAAGGGTAGCATCCTCACGAATCTTGGCCTCTTTGTGTGCGCGCTGACGAAGTTTCTCAGCGAGAACTTTCTTGGCGGAAGGTGTAGCCATTATAGCCATTCCCTGAGGGATGAGGTAATTGGCAGCGTATCCGTTTTTTACCGTAACGATATCGTCCTTATGTCCGAGGTTGGGGACGTCCTGCTTCAAAATAATTTCCATAATCTCCTCCTATTTCAATAAATCGGTTACATACGGGAGCAATGCAATGTGTCTTGCCCTCTTTATTGCCTGTGCTACTTTCTTCTGGTATTTAAGAGAAGTACCGGTGATACGGCGGGGAAGAATCTTACCCTGCTCGTTGAGAAATTTCTTCAAGAACTCAGCGTCCTTGTAATCGATATACTTTATGCCGGCCTTTTTGAAACGGCAATATTTTTTCTTCTTGATATCTACTGTAGGTGGATTGAGATAGCGGATGTCATCTTGTTGTGCCATGGTGTAATCTCCTTATTCTTTAACTGTGGTTTCTGCCTCTTCAACATCTGCCTTGGTCTCTGCTTTGGGCTCGGCCTTACGCTCTACCTTATGCTCTGCCTTGGGAGCTGTTGCTTCGCTGATTTTATTACGACGACGCTCTGCATATGCAATAGCGTGCTTGTCCATAGAGACGGTATGGAAACGGATGATACGCTCATCGCGTTTGTACTGAGTCTCTAAATTGCCGATAAACTCGGGATCTGCCTTGAATTCTATCAAATGATAGAATCCTGTAGTCTTTTTCTGGATAGGGTAAGCTAATTTTCTAAGGCCCCAATCCTCCTGGTGCACAATCTCTCCACCATTGTCCTTGATGAAGGTCACGTACTTGGCAACCGCTTCCTTCATCTGGGCATCAGATAAAACGGGAGTTGCAATGAAAACGGTTTCGTACTGTTTTAACATTTTAATTAATTGAATTTAAGATAAATAAGCCCTTCCGGATTTTCCGAAAGGGCTGCAAATATAGTTATTATTATCGAATTGGCAAAAATTTGCCCCAAATCTTACTTTTTGGGAGCATCAGCAAGCGCTGCAACGATAAATTCCCACCATTTATCCACAGAAGGGATGAATACCCTTTCATCCGGAGAGTGGGGAGACAGGATGGTGGGGCCGCAGGAAATCATATCCCAGTTGGGATATTTGCTTCCGAGGATGCCACATTCCAGACCTGCATGAACAGCCGTTACCTCAGCCTCTTTGCCGAAGAGATTGAAATAGGTCTCCTTCATGGTTTTAAGAATGGGAGACTTCATGTTGGGTTGCCAGCCGGAATAACCTCCCGAAAGCGTAACCTCAGCTCCCGCCAGTTCGAACGTGGCGCGAATTGCCTCACTCAGATCTTCTTTTGCGCTGTCGATGGAGCCGCGCATGAGGCATTTTACAAAGATTTGGCCATCTTCGGATTTTACAATGGCAAGGTTGTTGGAAGTTTCCACAAGGTCAGCCATCTCGAGGCTCATTCTGTCTACTCCGTTAGGGCAGGCATATACAGCTTTAGCCATCTTGAGAGCCACCTGACCGCACATCATATTCTTTCCTTTAGTCTTTTCCAGGAAAATCTCAATATTGGGGTCTATGTTGGCGTACTCATTCTTAACCTTGGCTAAAACCGAATCGACTATTTCTTGAAGTGCTTTTACTTTTGAAGGAGGTAGAGCTACTACTGCTACAGCCTCGCGTGGGATAGCGTTGCGTAGGTTGCCGCCCTCTATTGAGACGAGCTTGGCCTTCAGATCCCTCAATGCGGGAAGCAGCACTCGCATCATCACTTTGTTCGCATTGCCGCGACCTTCGTGAATTTCCATACCTGAGTGGCCTCCGCGAAGTCCTTTGACATGGATTGCCAATACTTCGTGTCCCTTGGGAAGAGGTTTCTCCCTATATTTGAATATTGCAGTGGCATCGAGTCCGCCGGCGCAACCCACATAGAGCTCACCCTCAGTCTCAGAATCGAGGTTTATAAGGATATCACCCTTCAATATACCCGGTTTGAGTCCTCTGGCGCCGGTCATTCCGGTCTCCTCATCTACTGTGAAAAGCGCCTCTACTGGTCCATGTACCAGGTCGTCAGCTTCCATTACTGCCATTGCCACAGCACAACCGAGTCCGTTATCAGCTCCGAGAGTGGTGCCGGTAGCGTAAAGCCAGTCGCCATCCTCTTTGCTTACGATACGGGGCTGGATGGGGTCCTTTTTGAAGTCGTGCACCTTGTCGTTGTTTTTCTGGGGCACCATATCTATATGTGCCTGCAGAATGATACCCATCCTGTTTTCCATACCGGGAGTAGCAGGCTTGCGAATTATTACATTACCAATTTCATCCTTGATGGTTTCGAGACCGAGATCCTTGCCAAATTTCTCAAGGAATTGAACTGCTTTGCCCTCGTGCTTCGATGGGCGGGGAATTTGTGTGAGGGAGTAGAAGTGTTTCCACACTCTCTGGGGTTTTTAGATGAGAAAGTGTCATACTGTTTTGTATTTAATTATTTAATAAAAAGATAGATTATTTACTGATAAGAGTCTCAATGGGGAAAGAGTGCACCGTACCAAGCTGGTAAACCGGCACTCTGGTCTGGAGCAACACCTGTTGTCCGTCAAGTATACGTGCAGTAACCGTAGCGGGCACTCTGTAATAGATCATCTGGCTTCTGCTTCTTCCGGCAGCAGCGGCAGCAGCTTGCTGGACAGTGGTGCTCTTTGTCCCCTCGTCGAGGATGAGCTCCAGGATAATCGGCCTTCCGGACATATTGGAGGCGGGGAGAAGTCCTTGAGTCTCTGAGATGCGGAAAGCGACATAGATATGCTTCTCGCTACCGGCCTTAGGCACTACATCGAAACTCATATTTTGAAATGAGGTCTCGGTAATACCGAAAAAGAGAGTCAGATACTCTTGTTCGAGACGGTTTATCTCTTCGATTGCAGCTCCGAGGGCTTCTCCGTTGAATATGGCGTCAGTGTCACCGGTTATGATTTCCACACGTTTGCGGCGTAAATTGAAGATACTGTTAGCCACCTCTTCGGCCTTCTTTTCGATTGATTTCTCTACCACCTGTTTTTGTTCGACGGCCACTCTCTGGAAGCCGCTTTCAGTCATCACGCTCTTGTAAAGGGTAGTGGTGGTACTGGTGAGATTGCCCCCTACACCCTTTCCTGCGAATTGGTCATTGGCAGCGATGGAGGGAAATCTCCAGGCCTCAGGCTTGCCGGTATAGCTGTCAGATGCGATAATCAGTCCCTGTGAACAGAACTGCAGGAAATTGGCTGCCGCAATGTTTTTGCCTGCCAGATTAATTGCAATGCGGCTGGTAGCGTCCGCTTCTATATAGGGATGAAACCGGATGGAACCCATACTGTAGGTGACTGTGTTCTCCGTTCTTGCGGCTGTGCCGAGATATTTCTGAGCATATTGCGCATAGGGTCCTGCAATGAAGGTCTCTTTCTTTGCCTCAACCACGAGGTTGATCGAGGTGCTGGGAAGAGAATAGATCACTAATCCGTCGGGAGTCGCACTTTTGGGTGTTTGTGCCATAGTGTAACTGCTGCAAAATAACAGGGTTGCCAGTGCGGTAATCACAATTTTCTTCATAAGAATTGACTTTTCGAGTTAACAAAAAGTAAATATACGATTTTTTTTATATTTTTGCCGCATTGTTTGATTAAACTAATACAAACCAATAATAACGAAAAAACTATTTATGGGACAATTCTTCACAAATCTATGGCTTCATAACCGCTCCATGGTTATCCTCATAGCCATTCTTATTGTTGTCATTCCGTTCCTCTTGTTTTACCTCGCCAAGGCTAAAAAAGAGCACCCTAAGGGTCTTATAGCTGCTGCGTTGAGTAATATGGGCGAAAGGTTTGGTTATTACATTATGAACGCGGTATTACTGCTCTTCCTCTGTTCCAAGTTTGGAATAGATGATTCCGTAGCAGGCTGGATTTATGCCGTATTCTATTTTATCATCTACATCTTCAGTCTTCCCGGCGGTAGGATTGCAGACAGGTTACAGAACTACAAAGGCACCATCATCTCAGGTCTTATAGTGATGGCAGTAGGTTACTTGCTCCTTTCCATTCCGATTTTCGGCGAAACCAGAGGTGTCAACGCCGTCCTGGTGTTTACTTGCTTTGCACTTCTTTTGATTGCATTCGGTAACGGACTTTTCAAAGGAAATCTCCAGGCTATTGTGGGCCAGATGTATGACAACTTTGAGGCTGAAGCCGCCAAGAAGGGTCCCGAGGCTCTTGCTTTGGCCAAGTCCAAACGCGACAGCGGTTTCCAGATTTTCTACGTGTTCATCAACATCGGTGGTGTAGTCGCCCCCTTTGTTGCTCCGCTACTGCGCAGTGCCTGGCTCAAGCTCCAGGGCTTCGCTTACAATGCTGACCTTCCGCGTCTCTGCCACAAGTTTCTTGATACAAACGGCGCCCTGTCAGAGGTGGACAGCGCCAACATTGCAACACTTGCCGAGAGCGTAGGTCATACAGGCGTGGTTGATGCTGCATTCTGTGACCAGTACCTCAATATATTCAACACAGGCGTACACTATTCATTTCTCGCCTCCGTGTTCGCAATGCTTCTCTCTCTGACTATCTTCTTGGCAGTAAAGAAAAAACTTCCTACACCTGTAAAGAAAGATAAGAAAGAGGTTCAGGACTATACTCCCGAAGAGAGAGCAGCCAACGCAAAAGAGATCAGACAGCGTCTCTATGCACTCTTTGCAGTTCTTGGTGTTGCAGTTTTCTTCTGGTTCGCATTCCACCAAAACGGTCAGTCACTCTCAGTGTTCGCACGTGACTTCGTATCGACGGCTGCTATTCCACCCGAGATATGGCAATGTATCAATCCCTTCTTTGTGATTACTCTCACTCCGATCCTGATGTGGCTTTTTGCTTCATTTGCACGTCGCGGTAGGGCTGTTTCCACTCCCAAAAAGATTGCAATAGGTATGTTCATCGCTGCCTGTGCATATATCTTCCTCATGATTGTTGCAATGTATAAGCACTATCCTTCAGGATACGAGTTTGCAGCTCTCAGTGAGGCTGTGAAAGCATCTATGAAGGCAAGTCCTTGGGTACTTATCGTTACCTATTTCTTCCTGACGGTAGCCGAGTTATTTATCTCGCCTCTGGGAATTTCATTTGTAACGAAAGTGGCTCCGCGTCATCTCCAGGGTATTTGCCAGGGTCTGTGGCTTTCCGCTACGGCTGTGGGCAATCTATTTATTGCCCTCGGTGTTACCATGCTCAACACTTTCCCACGTCAGTGGGAGACTTGGGCGGTATTCGCCGCTTTCTGTCTCATCTCGATGGGAGTTATGGCAGGTATGGTTAAATGGCTGGAAAAGATTACAGCGTAGTTTAGGATTAAACATATATATGAAAATGCCCGACGAATTGGTTGGGCATTTTTTTAATTTTTTATTGGAATATTAAAAAAAGGTGATATCTTTGTGATATTAAAATGATATCAAATTTTAAAGAAAATGAAACAGGTTAAGGAAAAATTCATCACTCCTAAAAATGGATGGTTGATGTTATTCGTCTCTATTATTGGCATGGCCCTCTGCATAGTGGTGCCTGCTATATTCCTAAGCAAAGGTGCAAGTGATTGGTGGGGATTGCTTTTCGTTGTTTCCACATTCTTTTTTATCCTTTTATCGGGTTTGACCATTGTCAATCCGAATGAGAGCAAAGTGGTACTCTTTTTTGGCAAATATGTCGGGACAATCGTGGACAACGGATTCTTTTTTGTCAATCCTTTTACAAAAAGGACTACCGTTTCTCTTAGGGCACGTAACCTCAACGCTGACCCCATTAAGGTCAATGATAAGATGGGTAACCCTATCATGATCGGCATTGTGCTCGTATGGAGAGTCAAGGACACATTCAAGGCCTCCTTCGAAGTTGACAATTATGTAAAATTTGTAGATGTGCAGAGTGAGGCTGCAATCCGAAGTCTTGCCGGTTCTTATCCCTACGACAACCTCGAAGATGAGGATGCCGCCATTACTTTGCGCAGCGGGGGCGAAGAGGTGAACGATCTGCTGGAAAAATCTCTTCAGGACCGCCTTAATATCGCCGGCATTGAGGTTATGGAGGCCCGCATCAGTTACCTTGCGTATGCTCCGGAAATTGCCAGCGCAATGCTTCAACGCCAACAAGCAACTGCCATTGTTGCTGCACGCCACAAAATAGTTGAAGGTGCAGTAAGTATGGTTCAAATGGCGCTCCAGCAACTCTCTGATAAGGAAATTATAGAACTGGATGAAGAGAAGAAAGCAGCAATGGTGAGCAATTTGATGGTTGTGCTTACTTCGGACAGAGCAGCGACTCCTGTGATTAACGCAGGCACGCTCTACCAATAATATTCTGTTATGGCCAAAGAGAGAAAACCATTTGTCCTCAGGATAGATTCGGATACATTGGCCTCCCTCGAAAAGTGGGCGGCCGATGAATTCCGTAGTGTCAATGGCCAGCTGGAATATATCATCACTGAAGCCCTCCGTAAGTCAAAACGGCTAAAAACGGGTAAAACAAGTAAACGTAGTCAATGAATTTTAAAAAGATATTCCCTATACTTGTAGTTGGGCTGCTGTTATTCTCATGCAATGGGAATAATTCTCATATAGATATAGATGATGAAGGGAATGAAAGAATTTCCGGTTATGCCACCTACACAGATGGCACTCCTATCTCAGGGATGGTCGTAAGCGACGGCTTCAGTTGCGTAATCACCGATAAAGAGGGTTATTACTCCATTGAATCACCCTCATCCAACACCTTCTATATCTACGCATCCATTCCCGCAGACTGCAAGATCAAAGAAAACCCACAGGGAAATCCCGATTTTTATCACAAATACTCTGTGGAGCGTAGCATATACGACTTCCAATTTGAGCGCATCGAAGTAGAGAATGATTTTGTACCCTATGCTCTTGCCGATCCACAGTGCGCCAATGAGGAGCATATTTCTAATTTTGAGTTGAAGACCGTTGCGGATATTAAAGAGAAGCAAAAGAGCGATAGTCTGCCCCCTTACGGTGTTACTCTTGGAGATATAGTCTATTCCAAAGGCGAGCGCAATTGTGTGCCACTTATGAAAGAGATGCGCCGGATTATGTCCAAGAGCAATATCGGCTTTCCTATCTTCCAGACAAGGGGAAATCATGATGTCTTCGTCAGCGCTACGCAGCCCATCGAGGATGTAGATTTCAATTTGGGGTATCAGCGTGATTTCGAGGAGGTATTTGGTCCGATAAACTACTCATGGAATAGAGGCTCGGTTCATTTTATCCACATGAGGAATATTATCTACAAGAATAAAAGTAACTTTAACTCTTATGATAATGGTTTTACGATCCGGCAGGTGAAGTGGCTTAAGCAGGACTTGATGCATGTTCCTAAAGATAAACTGGTGGTACTTTGTGTTCATCTACCGCTACTTAGAAATAACGGTACCAATCTTAATTTAGTAAGGTTGGTGCTCTCTTCTTTCGAAAATGTCATCGTCTTTTCAGGTCACCTTCACTATATGCGCAATGGGCTCAATTTACCGCTTCCTGAGTTGGTTCATCCTGCTGTGTGCGGAGCCCTTTGGTCCTCTTTTCTCAATGGAGATGGCTTGCTAAATAGCTACGGGATCCATCATTTCAGCGGAAATAAGATAGTAAACTCCATTTTCAAGGGTGCAAAGAGCGGAGCCGAATAATAAACTTTGTAAATCAATCCTCTTAAATCGTAAACTAATGTCCTACCTCTCACCTAAAAAGAAAGAAAACATAGGCCTTTCGCCTTACGATCTGAAATTTCGCGGACGAAAAAGAGCTGACAAAGTACGCATAACGGTTTTTGATATTACCCCTGACAACGTTACCGAAACTTCAGTTGACTCCGTGGAGGAACTTCGCATATATCGTGGCTCTCCATCAATTACCTGGATAAATGTAGACGGATTGCACGACGAGCAGCTTATTGGAGACATATCCACCATATTTTCTATTCCCACCTATATCCTTTCAGATGTTATGGAGCCATCGTCACGCCCACAAACAGAAGCATTCGACAACGGTTTTTTCGTCTCCATAAAAATGTTGGAATTCGATGAAAAAAAGAATACGGTTGCGGTAGATAATCTGAGCCTAATTGTGATGGACAGGATTCTTATCACATTTCAGGAAGAGGAAGGTGATGTGTTTGATCCGGTTCGAGAAAGAATCCGCAAACACACAACCAAAATTCGCACATCAGGAGCCGATTATTTGGCATTCGCCCTGCTCGATGTGGTAATTGACAACTATATCTATATTTTGGGCGTTTACGGCGAAAAGGTGGAAGAGTTGGAGGGTAAACTTATTCTGAATATTAGTAAAGAGACCCTGAAAATAATCAATTCATTTAAGCACGAACTAAATGACCTGCGTATCAATATCAAGCCCGCAAAAGAAATGGTGAATGGCCTGGTGAAGCTGGATACGGAATTGATACAGGAGGAAAATCAGAAGCACTATAAAGAATTGCAGGATAATATAAATCAGGCGGTGGATCTGCTGGATTATTATCGAGAAGTGCTTTATGACGAACTCAGTATGTACCATTCTGCAATGAGTACAAAACTGAACGACACGATGAAATTACTAACTATTTTTTCGGTGATTTTCATTCCGCTTACCTTTATCGTAGGCGTTTACGGAATGAACTTCAGCAACATGCCCGAACTCCGTACACATAATGGCTACTTTATTGTGTGGGGAGTTATGTTGGTCGCCGTGCTTGTGATGTTGTGGTACTTTAAAAAGAAAAAATGGTTTTAAGGAAGTTCTTAGTGGGTAGTATGTAGTGTGTAGTCTGGGAGTTCTGAGTTTCGAGTATTGCGTATTGAATTTTTCACTAGGAACCCCGGACTAAAAACTTACTAGGAACTGCGTACTCAGAACTCAAAAAAAACTCCATCATGGGATGGAGTTTTCTGTAACTATTCTAATATTCTTCTTCGTCGAAGCGCCATAATATATCTTATTATCAATATATTACAACTGTAAGGTATGCACATAGGGAAACATAAATCAAGGGAAAACAAGTCAAAACAAGACCCAGGTGGAACACTGCGTGATTTTGACTATCTTTGTGAAAGTAAATGTAGAAGCCCTTATGGAACCGAATAGACAGGATAGTATCGTAAGTAAGTATGCCTCACTCATCAAGGAGAATAGAGAGAAGCGAAAATTGAGAGGAGAATGGCGAGAGGATGAACCGGCAGAGCTCATATTTGACCCTTCGTGTGTGGGGGACACCGATTTGAAGGGTACTCCTCTTCCTTGGGAATATTCCAATCTCATCAGTGCCTTGTGCGTCCAGGACATCTTTGGAGACGATTGGTCTTGTGTGTCAAGGTTATTGGATGTCCATCCTGCTCCTGATTACATTTATAGAAGTGAAGGTGGCAAGGAAGTCTTGTATTTCCGTGAGCAAGACATTCTTCGTGTCCTCAATACTCTTGCGACACTTGCGAAGTCAAATATCATCAACACTCTACGACCAGTTTATCAGTATATCAAGGCTGACGAACCGGTCTATTCCAGCACAGACTTGATGAACTTGCTGGATATGAAGGAGGAACGTCTCCGTAAGTTCCGTGATAAAGGATATATCGGCTACACGAAATATCCTGGGAGCGATAAGATTTGGTACCAGAAGAAGGATTTGGAAGCTTTCCTCAATAATCCGGAAGCAAGACACGAACCTTGGAAATAGAGTTGTTCGTTGTCATAACTACTCTTTGTTTGAGGAGCCCTCGGCTTTTTTGCCCAGGGCTTCTTTCTTCAATCCCTCATAAGCAATCATGGCAGCAAGAGTAATAAAGTCCTTGATGGTCTCTACCTGCTCATCGGTAAGGTTCTCGCCTCCTTCAACATTTTGCCTGACTTCCTCGGTTGTCAATCGGCCTTCTTCTGGGATATCGTTCAGCATAATCGTATGGTTTGGCCAAAGATATAAGATGTTTCGTAATCATGCAACTATTTATGAATGAAGTAATTTCATATACTATACATTTTTTGGGAGCCCTCGGCTGTGAAGTCCAGGGCTTCTTTCGTCTCTTCCTTTGAGTATTTTCCGCTATCAACTACTATTTATCTATTGAAGTGCAGAAAGAGTTGGTCCGTTCCAAAAACTTTTTGTATATTCTATATGTAAGATAATCAACAACTTGGCGTGGAAAACAAGTAGAAGAATAATAGATTTCGGGCCCTGATTTGCAGCGGAGTTTCCACGCCCTCCAAAGCATTTCGGGGCCTTTACTATTTCAAAATGGAGAATACGAAAGAAAGTTTTGTAATGTACGGCAGTTTTCTGTCTGCTGCTGAAAAAGCATTGAGTTTGGAGGACATCGGTAGGTTTGTCCTGTTGTTGAGAGACTATGCACTGAAAGGAGAAGATGCGCATAGTGAAAATCCTGTGATTGAGGCCTTCCTTGAAATGGCGAAACCTAATCTCAAAGCAGCGAAGAAAAGGTATGAGGATGCGTGCAAAGGTAGAGAGCACGGCTGAAAGGGAGCGAAGGACGGGATAAAGGGGGGAAGACCTCGCCTGGGAGAAACGAAGGAAGAAGCGTACGAGCGCAGAGCGAAGGAGAGAGAGTTGAAGGAGCAGGAGCTTAACCAGGAACCATTACCGGCCGCTGAACCGGAAACGGCCGTAGAAGCCCCTGAAAACCCTATAAACCCCCTTAATGTAAATGTAGATGCTAATGAAAAGGAAAATGACTATGTCAAAGATGATGACTATGTCTATGTTTATGAAAAAGGAGATGTATCTGGGTATGAAGATATTAAGGATAATCCAAATGAAAAAGAAAAGGACTATGTTGATGAAAAAGTTGATGATAATGGGGGAGGGGGTTTTGTAGATAATCTTATTCTTGATGACTTTGATGATGAAGATGATTATTCTTCCTTTGGAATAGGAAGTATGAGTAATTACCTTGAAGGAAAAATCCTTGAAGAACAAGAGAGATTATACAGACAATCACAGATGTTGGAAGAGGAAGGAGAAAGAGAGACTTACTTATAGTCGCCTCCGGCAGAGCCACTAATCTCAAAGTGGCTTCGCCATCCTGCCCTTACGGGTATCTATTTATGACTTTGATGGTTATGAGGATACTCTTACCTATTCGTACTGGAAGCATAGGAACAGGGTGGTTTAGCCTCCGGCAGACCGGCATATCTCAATGTGGCTTCGCCATCCTGCCCTTACGGGGTTCTTCAATGACTATGATAGTTTTGGAGAAGTGGAAGAGGCTTATCCCCAAGGGAAACATAGAAACATAAAGCATAGCGCAGCGACAACACCTCAACCTCCCTTTATTGTGTGAGCCCTTGGAGTGGGCGAGTATGGTGGAGTTCCGCCCCGGCCACGCCCCCGCCCCGAAAAAGGAACGCCCTTCCGCACCTCACGGCGAAGAAGGGAATTGAACATAACGCATGTTTTACATACGTACAAGCGTTCAACAAAGGTAGGAAGAAACAATAAAACGTAAAAGGAAATCCCAATTCTTATTTGTTCATTTCCGCATATAATGCTTTACGGGAACTATCACAAAAAACTCCTGGTTCATGGAAACAAAAGTGAATGGTTGTCAGGTGTAAGACTTCCATGGAAACTCTTACGATTTCTGCTCAATTCAATCAAAATCAGCACTTTGCATATCGTTGGAATTGGTCCGGTGTGAGACTTTTGCAGATTTTCTCTATAAGTCATACATTTTCACGGCGTTGCTCTCCGCATTTTTTGCTAACTTTGTATGATTAGCAAGCAACACACACACGATGATAACCGGTGAAGTAAAAAACCGCATTGACCAGATATGGGATACCTTCTGGTCCGGTGGTATCCCTGACCCTATGTCTGTGGTCTCCCAAATGACCTATCTCTTCTTTATGAAGCTGCTGGATGATGTGCAGATGAAGAAGGAAGCCAATGCTGCTCTTCTTGGAGCTGCCATTGACGACCCCGTGTTCAAGGAAGGAAACTGGCACAATCCGGAAACAGGCGCAGATGTCCCTTACGAGAGCTTACGCTGGCACGTCTTCAAGAACTACGAGCCCCAGGCGATGATGGCTACGATACGCAATGACGTGTTTGTGTTCATCAAGAACCTCAATACCGGAAAGAGCTCGGCCTACTCCAAGTATATGCAGGATGCCGTCTTCCTCATCCAGAACCCCAGGACGCTCGTGAAGGTCGTGGATGGCATTGATGCACTGGATATGAACAACCGGGATGCAATGGGCGATGTCTATGAGTATATCCTGGGTAAGATGGCTGCATCCGGGAACAACGGCCAGTTCCGCACCCCAAGACACATTATCCGTATGATGGTGGAACTGATGAAACCCACGCTGAAAGACGAAATCTGCGACCCTGCAATGGGAAGTGCCGGTTTCATCGTGGAGAGCGCCAAGTACATCACCGACCACTATAAGAGCGAGCTGCTGAAAAAGGAGAATGCTGACCACTACAAGAAGGGAATGTTCCACGGCTTTGACACGGATGCGACAATGATGCGTATCGGGGCGATGAACTTGATGCTGCACGGAGTTGATGAGCCCGACCTGGACAGACGGGACAGCCTTTCAGCGAGCAATCCGGACAAGGACAGATACACGTTGTGCCTCGCAAATCCTCCGTTTGCCGGGAGCATTGATAGTGAAGACACGGCGAAGAGCTTGCTGACCATCACGAATACCAAGAAGACGGAGCTCCTGTTCGTGGCTCTGTTCGTGAGGATGCTGCAACTGGGAGGCCGGTGTGCGAGCATTGTCCCGGATGGCGTGCTCTTCGGCAATTCCAATGCTCACGTGGCTCTCCGGAAGGAGCTGATTGACAACCAGAGATTGCAGGCCGTTATTTCAATGCCTTCTGGTGTATTCCAGCCCTATTCCGGTGTCTCCACGGCTATCCTCATCTTCACAAAGACCAACGCCGGTGGAACTGACAAGGTATGGTTCTACGATATGCAGGCTGATGGGTATTCCTTGGACCAGAAGAGAACGGAGGTGCAGGAGAACGATATTCCAGATATCATCGCCAGGTACAATAACCTTGCAGGCGAAGAGAGCAGGACGCGTAAGGACAAGAGCTTCCTCGTACCGGTCAAGGAGATACAGGACAACGATTACGTCCTGTCAATGAACAAGTACAAGGAGGTTGAGAGAGAGGTCGTGGAATACGAGAAACCGGATGTCATCTTTGGCCGGATTGATGCCCTTCAAAGTGAAATCAGCGCAGCTCTTGCAGAGTTCCGCGCCAAGTTCTTGTAGGCTATGAGGCAGGATTGGGACAAGAGAAAGATTGGCGAGATTTGCGAGGTCTTGAATGGCTTTGCTTTCAAGAGCAGCGAATACGTAGAGAACGGCATTCGTGTAATCCGCATCACCAATGTCCAGAAAGGTTTTGTCGTTGATGATGACCCCAAATACTACCCGATGACGGCCAAGGAGAGCATCAAGTCATATCTCCTCAATTCTGGGGACCTGCTGATGTCGCTTACTGGGAATGTTGGTCGTGTCGGTGTTTTGCAAAAAGAGATGCTCCCTGCTGCCCTTAACCAACGAGTAGCTTGTCTGCGAATTAAGGACAAAAGAGTGTTGCTGAAATACCTTTTCCACAACCTTAACTCTCCAATCTTTGAGCAAGATTGCATAAACTCTGCTTCTGGTGTTGCCCAGAAGAATATGAGTACGGAGTGGCTGAAAAAGTACTTGATAGGTATTCCTCCCATCGCCGAGCAGGAGAAGATTGTTGCAGAGCTGGATTGCTTGACCGGCATCATTGAGAAGAAGAAACAACAACTGGAAGAGCTGGACAAGCTGGCCCAATCCATCTTCTACGATATGTTTGGGGACCCCATCACCAATGAGAAGGGATGGGAGATGAAGAAACTGAAAGATGTTGCAGAGATTGTTGGAGGAAGCACGCCCAAGACTAATGTGGAAGAGTATTGGAACGGGCAAAACCCGTGGGTCGCTCCGGCAGAACTGCATCAAAACCACTACATTTCTTCAACGGAAAGAGGCATCTCTAACGAAGCAGCCAAGGGCCTGACCCTTCTTCCTGTTGGAACGGTTCTTCTTTCCTCACGAGCCCCTATTGGCAAGGTGTCTATCACGACCATCCCAATGTATTGCAACCAAGGTTTCAAGAACGTAGTTTGCTCCAACGCCCTCAACAATGAGTACGTGTATCACCTGTTGCTGAACAAGACTGAATACCTCAACTCTTTGGGTACGGGAGCCACATTCAAGGAAATCTCCAAGAAGACCACGGAGAACATAGCGATTGCCGTTCCTCCAATTGAACTACAAGAGGCTTTTGCGGCACAATCCAGGGCCATTGAGAAGCAAAAGGAGCTTGTGAAGCGGTCAATCGTGGAAACCGAAACGCTCTTCAACAGCCGGATGGATTACTGGTTCAACTAATACAAGGATATGGAAGGTTCAGGTGCATCAATGTGGATAATGCTGATACTGATGATTTTGATGATTGTCGGTATCATCAAAGTCATATCCAAAGGTCCAGCGAATAACCCGACTTGGAAAGGTATCATTATCAGTGCTATCTTCGGGATGCTGCCCTTGTACTTGATTTGTTGCTTCCTGGGGTGGATGGGCGAAGAACGGAACACATACTGAATGAGCTATGCGCAACTTTGATTACCTACAAGACATAGATGCCCTCCGGGACCTGTATCGTTTCTGCTCCGCTGCGGAAGAGACACAGAAAACGGACTATGACACCTGCGCCATCAACTGCCGGAAGGCGTTGGAATGGCTGGTGAAGGCCATCTACACCTTGAAGCACATAGAGGTCAGCGACAGGGACACCGTGTATGAGCTGATGACAAGCGAGCCCTTCGTCCAGTTCATTGACGATGACCGGCTGATGATGGCGGCTCACTATGTCCGCAAGGTTGGCAACAAGGCAGCGCACACAGGCGATGTCAAGGCTGGCGAGGCGTTCTTCTGCCTGCTCAACATCTACAATCTCGTGGGGGGCGTGCTGCTCAAACTGAAAGTCCTTACCTCCCTGGCTCCGTTCAACAGGGACCTCATACCGGACAGGGCAGAGCAACCGGTTATCACTCCTGCTGATGTCCCGGCTCCCGCACCGGCCTTCGTGGAGAACGTGGATGCCGATGCGGTCAAGCATCCTGCACCGATTGACCTGGGAACCGATTACAGCGAGGCACAGACACGCAAGTTCTTCATTGACTTGATGCTGAACGAGGCAGGATGGGATGTTCTGGACAAAGAAGGAGCCATCGTGCCCAGCAAGGCCGGAATTGAGATTGAGGTCTCCGGAATGCCGAACCAGACTGGAACCGGCTACGTGGATTACGTCTTGTTCGGTGCGAATGGGAAGCCCCTTGCGGTCGTGGAAGCCAAGAGAACTACCAAGGACCCGGAAGTGGGCAAGCAGCAGGCCGTCCTTTATGCCGACTGCTTGGAGAAGAAGTACGGAGTGAGGCCAGTCATCTACTACACCAACGGATACCGGACCTTCGTGATTGACGGGCTTGGCTACCCGGCACGAGAGATATTCAGCTTCCATACCGAAGATGACCTCAACGTTCTCATACAGAGAAGGAGCCGGAAACCCATCACGGACTTGAAGGTGAATGACAACATCACCGACCGGGAATACCAGAAGAGAGCCATCCGTGCCATCTGCGAACACTTCAACACTCTTCACCGGAGAGGATTGCTCGTGATGGCTACCGGAACCGGCAAAACCAGGGTCTCCATCTCTCTGTGTGATGTGCTGATGCGGAACGGATGGGTTAAGAACATTTTGTTTCTCGCAGACCGCACCGCCCTTGTCAATCAGGCGCACAAGAACTTTGTCAAGCTCCTTCCCAGCGCTACTACCTGCGTATTGAGCGAGGACAAGGAGCCGGATATGAAGGCCAGGCTGATGTTCTCCACCTACCAGACGATGATAAACTACATTGACACGGATAGCAAGCAGTTCTCCGTGGGTAGGTTTGACCTCGTTGTGGTGGATGAGGTCCATAGGTCCATCTTTGGGAAATACTCGGCCATCTTGGATTACTTTGATGCGCTGATAGTGGGCCTTACGGCTACTCCAAGGGATGAAGTTGATAGGAGCACCTACGATACCTTCCAGATGGAGAGTGGCGTGCCCAATTTCGCCTACGAGCTCCAAGAGGCCGTGGATGACGGATACCTGGTCCCATACAACGTCTTGTCCAGGACCACGGACATCTTGAAGAACGGCATCCGGTACAATGACCTTACGGACGAAGAGAAGGAACAGATGGAGGGTATCTGGCAGTACGAGAAGGCCAAGAAGGAAATCTACGACGGAGGAGACCCTGAACAGAAGTATCACCGGGATATCCAGAGCAAGGAAATCTTCAAGTACATCTTCAACACCGATACCATTGACAAGGTTCTCGCTGACTTGATGACCAACGGCCTCCGGGTGAATAGTGGAGATACAATCGGCAAGACCATCATCTTTGCCTACAACCATCAGCACGCAGACCTCATCGTGCAGCGTTTCCACCTCCTGTATCCTGGCTTGGGTGATGACTTCTGCGTCCTCATAGACAACTATGTCAATTACGCCCAGAGCCTCATCAATTCCTTTGAGGTGAGAGGGAAACTACCCCAGATTGCCGTTTCCGTGGATATGCTGGACACCGGTATTGACGTGCCGGACATCCTCAATCTCGTGTTCTTCAAGCCGGTCCATAGCTACATCAAGTTCCACCAGATGATTGGCCGTGGCACGAGACTGTCCCCGAACATCTTTGACATAGAGGATGACAAGAAGGAGTTCTACATCTTTGACTGGTGCGGCAACTTTGAGTTCTTCGGCAAAAACCCAAAAGGAAAGGAGCCGCTGCCGGTGATGTCCCTTACGGAAAGGCTCTTCGGTCTTCGTCTTGACCTCGCAGCCACACTTCAACATGCCAAATACCAGAGCGATACCTTTGCAAAGGGCCTCCACGATGAGCTGAAAGACATACTCCGGAACCAGATTGTAGGTTTGAGCGATGCGAATATCTCCGTCAGGCAGCACTGGGCATCCGTGGATAAGTTCCGGAAGAAGGAGAGCTGGGAGTATGTGTCCAGCGTGGATGTCATTGAACTGAAAGAGCAGGTAGCTCCGCTTCTCGTGCCTGGATTTGAGAATGAGGCGGCGAAAAAGTTTGATGTGCTGCTGCTCAACATCCAGCTTTCCCTCGTGGATAGTGAAGTGTCGGCGGAGAAGAGCAAGGTCTATGTGGAGAATACGGCACAGAGGCTCCAAGAGAGGGCATCCATCCCCCAGGTAGCTGCGAAGATGGCCATCATCAACGAGATTGCTGACCACAAGTTCTGGGAGACCGCTACATTGAGCAAGCTGGAATGGGTACGAAAGGAAATCCGTGAGCTTGTCCAGTTCATCCTGGGAACCGATAACCGGACCTTCACCATCAACATTGAGGATGCCGTTGTGAATGGTGGAATGTCCCAGGGAGTTGCCCCCACGATGACCTACAAGCAGAGGGTCATTGACTATCTTGCCAAGAACAGAGACCTCCCCGTCCTTGCTAAAATCTTCAAGATGGAGAAGCTGGAAGACAAGGACATTGACGAGCTGGAACGGATACTCTGGGAGGAGCTGGGAACCAAGGAGGAATACCAGCGATACGTGGAGAAAGGCAATATGATTTGCGGAGATAGCGTGGGAGCCTTCATCCGGGCGCAGATAGGCGTGGATAGGGTCGTGGCCGTGGAGAGGTTCGGCAAGTTCCTGTCAGGGGCGAGCCTGAACACTAGGCAGGAGGAATACTTGAAGACCATCATCACCTATGTCTGCGAAAATGGCGACATCACAGCCGGAACCCTGGTGAATGTGTCCCCGTTCAGTGAGTACGACTGGATTGCCATCTTCGGCCAGAACCTCGTTTCGGTCCGGGACTACGTGAATAACCTGCACAACATCATCCAACCGACATCAACAAGACTTTACGCATAACACCTCGTTATTGGAATATGGAAGCCGAGAAATACACAACCTATCCACTGACAATCAATGCCATTCTTGGGCTGATTGAGGCTAACGACATTGCAATCCCCGAAATCCAGCGTCCCTTCGTCTGGAAGAATGTCCAGGTGAGAGACCTCCTGGATAGTCTCTATCACGGGTATCCTACCGGCTATCTTATCGTGTGGAAGAACCCGAATGTGAAGTTGAAGGATGGGACGATTTCTGCCGGTAAGAAAGTCCTCATTGATGGACAACAGAGGACAACTGCGCTGATGACTGCAATCGCCGGTAAGACCATCATCAACGCGGATTACAAACAGGGGCGCGTGAAGATTGCGTTTGACCCATTCGCTGCTCTCCACTATATGAACGGGACCTCCACGGAAGAGGAAATCTTTGCAGTGCAGACCGCCGCTCATCTCAAAGACAAGAAATGGATACCGGATGTTGCCGAAATCTTCAAGCACACCTTCTCCAATTTCAAGTTCGTCTATGAGTACTGCGCAAACAATCCGGGCATCACTCCGGAGGAACTGGATGCGGTACTCAATAGCTTGAAGGCCATTGGAAACCGGTCTGTTGGTATCATTGAGCTTGCTGACAACCTAAACATTGACATCATCACGGACATCTTCATTCGTATCAACTCCAAGGGAACGGCATTGAGCCAGGGCGATTTCGTGATGTCCAAGATTGCTGCTGATGAGATACACGGAGGAAATACTCTCCGGAAACTCATAGACTATTACAGCCACCTGTCTCTTGAACCGACATTCTACGATTACATTGCAACTCACGATACGGCTTTTGCGGCAACGCCTTACTTACAGAAGCTTGAATGGCTGAAACACGATAACGAGCTGGTGTATGACCCGAACTGCGATGATGTTATCCGTGTAGCGTTTATGCATAAGTTCGGCAGGGCAAAGATGGCTGACCTCGTGAGCTTACTCTCTGGACGAGACTTTGAGACTAGGGAGTATCGTGATGACATCATAGATAAGACCTACGAAACATTCCGGGATGGTGTCCTCAACACAGTAAATGAGCAGAACTTCAAGCAGTTTATGATTGCGATTAAGTCTGCTGGCTTCATCTCGCCGAAATTGGTCAATTCCAATATGGCGCTGGATTTCGCTTTCACCATCTACTTGATGCTCCATTATGGCAACGAGGTGTCCGTCAGCGAGGTGAAGAGAATTGTCCAAAGATGGTATGTCCTTTCCGTTTTGACTGGAAGGTATAGCAGCTCTCCGGAAAGTGCATTTGCCAGGGACATCAAGAGGATTGGTGAGCAAGGCGTTGTGGCAACACTGAAAGACATTGAGGCTGCAACATTGAGTGAGAACTTCTGGGAAGTCAAGATTGTCCAGGACTTGACAATGACTTCAACGAATAATCCTACTTACCTGGTGTATCTCGCGGCCCAGGTCTATTTCAACGACATTTCACTCCTGTCATCAAACATTGCAGTCAGGGAACTGATTGAATTGGGTGGAGATGTGCATCATATTTTCCCGAAAGAGTACTTGAAGAGCAAGGGCTTTGAGAAAGGAATGTATAACCAGGAAGGAAACTATGCGTACCTGGATAGACCGGTGAATGAGAGCATCGGTAAAAAAGCCCCGTGCGAATACTTCAACATTGCCAGGGAGCAGTGCGAGACAAAGGTTATCAAGTGCGGTTCCATCACGGATTACGATGAGCTGATGAAGAACCTGGCAACGAACTGCATCCCGGAAGATGTCTTTGAGATGGATGAAAGTTCGTATGACCGGTTCCTGGGCGAGAGACGAAAGTTGATGGCACAGAAGATACGCAAGTTCTACGAAAATCTTTGATTATCAGATATCTGTTATGGCGAAAACACTTTTCCCCTTTATCGCGGAAGATGGCTTGATGGGATACAAGGACCTGGCCGGGAATGTCAAAATCGCAGCCCAATGGGACCAGGTGAAATCATTTGGCTACAAAGCCGGGTTATTGGCTTCCGTCTCCGGAAGTGATACAGCCCCTGCACGAGTTAGAAAGGGTTACAAGTGGGGGCTCATCAATGAAACGGGAGATACCGTCCTTCCGTGTGAATATGACGAGATTTCTCTTGCCGTATATGCCCGAAAGGTCTTCTTTGAGCTCATCAATTATTATCCGGGAGAAGAAGTGCGGATTGAGAAAGGACTTGCAGACATATCGGGGACGCTTCTGTTTCCGCCCAGTAATGAGCATTTGAGGGGAATATATGACGGGGTTGCCAGATTTACCGATGGTATTGGAGGTGAAATCATAAGAGAATTGGACCTCAAAAAGTGGTTTGACCAACCGGACACTTCCATTGCAAACGAGAGGACAGGCGAACCCGAAGTAAAAGTGAATGTTGTGGATGGGTGCTTGATGGATATGGATGGGAATGTCCTAACAGAACGGTTCAACCACATCAGCCGGTTCTTCTATAACAGAGCTTATGTTGAGCAGAAATCTCGTTCCGGGGTCATTGATACGGAGGGTAATTTCATCGTCCCCCTGACCTCAAAACTCAAACGGATTACTACTTTCAAGGAGGGCTACGCAGAGTGCCAAGTCAAGACAAAGGAAGGCTATGTGGATGGGGTGATTGACTTGTGGGGAGGAGTAAAGGAATTGGGAGTGCAGTTTAACCCTCTGTATCCGGAACACTGGGAAAAGCAGCGGTGTTCCAATTTTGCACGTCATTAGGAACTACACAAATGGAAACGGCTCCCAGGACAATCCCAGGAGCCGCTTTCAGTAAGCCAGCATATCGTAGGTGTCCGCCATTACCTGCTGCGTGAGCCCAATATACTTCCGGGTGATTGCCGTACTGCTATGTGAAAGTAGCTCACTTAACCTAACGAGAGCATCCTCACTCCTGTTTCCAGCCATCGTATAGACCCGTTTGGCGAAGGTCTTGCGGAGGCTATGCGTGGTGAAGCGCTTGATGGAAAGCCTGTACTTGACCCGGATGCCCTTGAACATCACATTGAGCCTGTCGGCGGTGTAGGGCTGACCAATCTTGGAGAGGAAAACCGGCTCGTCCAGCTTCTTGATGCGGAGCTTTTCGTAGCAGGGCTGGATGATGGTCCGCTTGAAGGTGTCATTGACCTTGATGATGCGCCTCTTCCCGGTCTTTTTCTCGTGGATGATGAAGGTGTCCTCGTCAAGCAGTTCGTGCCAGGTCAGCCGGAGAAGGTCGCTGATGCGTAGGCCGAAGAATATGCCGCAGCCCACGAGGAGGCTGATGCGATAGTTCCCGTCCTTGAAGAGCCGGTTCATCAGAGAGATTGCCTCATCCCAGTCAAGCGGTTCGGCAGTGGTGTATGTTCCTTTTGCGCTCATTGTCTGTAAGGTTTGTGAGGGTTTCGGTAGGTAAGTCGTATAGCCCTCGTGTTAAACTCAAATATCTATCTATAAATCAATCTGTTGCAAGTACGGCTTTTGCAATTAGTCTTACACTTGGCTAATTCTTCGGTCTCCTGGGTGCTTGTGCTCTCCTTGCTTGGTCCAAGATGAGTAAGGCGAGGGGCTGGGGAAAGGAAGAGAAGAGCAGGTACATCCGGTTCAGTTCCTCACCCTCAAACCCCAATCGCCGTAGAGTGCGCATCAGCTTCGTGTCAAGCTCCGTAATCATAACCCGTACTGGCTCCGTACCCTGGAAGAGTAGTCATCGGTCTTCTCAACCATCCGGTCAATGCAATCTACCAGTCCATCGGCGTAGATACCCTCCTGCTGCTCCTTGGTGGTCCCGTCCTTGTTGATGGTCCGGACGATAAACAAGTCCCAGCCCTCGTCATACACCACCTCAACTCTGCCGGTGTGCTTGTAGCCCTGGACGAAGAAGGCAAGCCCGTTCTCAATTGCACGAGCGTTGTGAAAGCCCCAGGAGAAGACAATCATCATCTGGGAGCGAAGGATTGCGAGGATGTACTTTGCCATTTCCATAGCGAGAAGAGATTGTGGGGGCCACCGGAGCAGCCCCCCGGTTAAACATTAGATAACTGCGACCAGGTTTTCCCAACGGAAGGAACGGAAGCCGCCCTTCTCCATGTCCCAGTACGGCGTGCAGCCCCAGTTCTCCGGGCTGATGCCCCTGCCGTTGATGTGCTTGCCGCAGAGGGAAGGATTGAGAGTGCCGAAAGCTTCACGGACCTCGCCGTTGGCTTTCTGGTAGATGAAGTGGCATCCGGAGGTGGAACGCATCTGCCTCTTGGCTTCCTCAATAAGAAGGGCCTTGCTGGTTCCCATAAGGGCGGAGCCGGTCTTGGCAGAGATGGCGGAGATGTGGCGAGCAACGAGAGCGTTGTTGGTAGCGGTGGTGATGATGGTAGTCATATCCAAAAAGTGTTATGCGTTAAACAATCTAAATCAATAAGGGTTTATCCTTAATTCCAAGAGCAAAGTTAAGCATTTATTCTTAATATGCAAAATATTTTTAAGGTTTTATTCATAATTTTTCGCAACTTTTTTGATTTTTCTTATGGGTTTGCCCCTAAAATGACTATCTTTGCCGAAAATGGAGAAATTATGCCGCTAAAAATCAAGGATGTCGCCAAGTCCAAGGGAATGACGATGGCACAAATCGCAGAGAAATTAGGGATAAACCCGATAACCCTATCCCAGTCCTTAAACGGAAACCCTACATTGAGCCGCTTGACAGAGGTGGCGAATGTCCTGGGGGTTGATGTCAGCGACCTCTTTGTCCAGCCGAGGGGAAAGCAGGATATTCACGGCTGCATCTTCGTTGATGGGGACCCGGTTATCGTGCAAAGCAAGGAAGAACTGCTGAAACTGGCAAAAACATTGGAATAGATGACCCCGAAAGCAGAACTGCAAAAGAGAGTTGAAGAACAGGACCGGCAGCTTCAACTCATCCACAAGTACCTTCCCTCCCTGGAATACATTGAGGAAAATGTCCGTGTCCTGCAAAGTCTGGGGCTGAAAGATTACCAAATTGAAGAGGCGATTTCCCGAGGAACCACTTGTGCCGTCAATGCCATCACCAATCCCCAGACCGGTGAAGAGATGGCCATCTATGTTGTAGAGGTCAGCATACAGAAGACAGAGGACGGGCAATACGGCGTGTTCATCGGCAAGGTCCCGTACCAGGAATACTTTTCCCAGGCGCTGATGACCAAGGCGAAGATTGAAGCTCTTGCGAAGGAGGTCCCGGAAATCAGGGCAATCTACAAGGAGAACCAGGAACTGAAATCGCTTTTGAAAAAGTAATGGTTTTCCCGGCCAACCCCAAAGAGACGGGAAGGCCGAGAACAAACGGCGAACAGGGATAGCCTATGCGACACTTCTGGCAACCAGCGCTGGGGCTCTCCTGACATAGCCGTGTTTCTGGAATGACTTGACGAAGATAAGCTTATGCTCCTTCCATCCTTTTCCACAGGCCTGGTTCCTCCAAAACCCCTGGACCATAAACCCTTCTGTCTTAATAATTGTCTTGAAGTACGAGGAGTTCAAGTGTCTAATGGGGAATGGCATTTTGTTGGCGACCTTTTTGTTCCCAATGGTTCTTATCGTATCCTTTGCAACAACAACAGTCTCCACTTCGCCAAACTTCTTCATAAGAAGCACATTGAGGGTTGCAAGAAAATAAATCTTGTGCTCTTCCCCCTCTGCGATTTCGGCATAATCGTAATCACCAAATAGAATAGTAATCCGCCCATCTTCGTTCCCATCCTCCATAAACCGCAGAAACACCCCATCTTTGAGTATTGCGTATTCAACAAGGCCAACATTAGGGAAGAGCATTATTCCAGAACATTCGCCCAATAATTCATAAAGATTTTGGTTTTCAAGTAGTTTCGCCATAGAGCAATACTGAACATTGTCGTAGAATGACTCTTCAACGGCTTCCACTTTGAAATTGCAGTAGATTTTCCCGAATACTTTATGTAGAAAAATCATGAAAGAACTCGCTTGTTCTTCGTCAGTTGCCCCTTCCAGGCCAATAGACCTGCAATAGCCTTGAATGCATTCAATGGGATTGGGGGTTTTCCAATACTTGCAGAAACTCATTACATACGCTTGAACGGGTACTTGCTTCTTGCAGATAGCGTTGCTCCACTCATACTCATTGAACAGATAGGGGGCGTTCTCTTTTGTAATCCTCATTTTCAAATGCTTCGTTTCTGGGGGATGTTGTAAGCACCCCCCCCTGGTTGAACATTCGTTTTAGAGAGCTTTCGCTTGGTTGAGAAGCCTCCTCTTGACCTTATAACTGACGGGACCCTCTGCCTTGATTTCGGTTATTGGCTCTCCATCAGCAAATACCATTGCGGCGGTCGCAACCTTACGAAGATACCGGTCCGCATCAGCTTTGCTTTCGTAATACGGAGCCCAGAACTCAACCATCTCTTTCCAAGTCTTGAAAAGGCCGAAAGAGCCATCGGTGTAGCGAAATGAAATCATTTTCTTCATAATCAATGATTTTGTGTTTCATAAAAGCTTTCTAATAGTCAGGGCACAGTTCGCCCGTAAGGGGTAGGTAGCCTCACTACCCCAGAGAACCGGCTCGGGCATTCGTACGCTATGCTCCTTGCCTTGGTGTATGTCTGTCGCTCTTTGAAACCAAAAGAGCCACACTGATTGTATGGCTTTTGAACAAGAGGGGACTATTTGCGACCCCAGATGTTTAGTCCTGTATTTCTATCCCGATTAGCCAAGTTTGCCATAAATGCCACCGGTCAAAAGTCCGCCTTGGGACCTTCATTTCTTCTACTATAAGAATACAAACAATATGCCGAAAAACCAAAAATAAACAAAAATCAGCGAGAAAATCGCAATTATTTTTCCCGCTGATTTTCAGCAACTTATGACTATCGTTTTTATCCGTTTGAGGTGGCCTGCTCCTGACCTTCATATTCAGCACGGACTTGGCTGTTTGCTGTCGGTTTGCGCCCCTGTTCCTTCTGCCTCTCCTGGGTCTTGGAGGCTTGGCGTGGGGAGGATTGCGGCTGGGATAACGGCGTGGTGAGGATGGAAGGTGAATGGGCTATCGCACTCTTCCTGGGGCGTTGTCTTGGACGGCGTATTCTCATCCCTCTCTTCAGTCTTGTTGGTTTCCCTGGTGCGCTCATTTGCTGCTTGGAGGCAACATAGGTATAATAGGTATCGTCCATCCACTTCAAAACCAGAGGGGCGATACGCAATATGTGCTTATAGTCGGTGGAAACGAGGGTCCAAGTGCTTCGTTGTTTCAGGTAATTGACATCCAATACATTGACCCCATCGTTATCGTACTGGAAGCTGACGGGAAGGTCATAGTATTCTCCTTTATAGAAGTGGTCCTGGGCGTTGATGCAATAATGCCAGATAAGCCCTGCAAAGACCTCTGTGGGGCTTATTCTCTCCTCAACCCTCTTTACTACCTCCGTAATCATCTGTTTCAGTTCCTGGTGGTTCAGCTTGACAATCATCGTTCGCCGTCCTCCCACACGACATTGCTCCAATAGCGTTTGAGACCCCGGGATATTGCTTTCCTGGTCTGTGTGTCCTTTTTCCTGCCCTTCAAGGCCTCACTTATCTTGCGGCGTTGTTCTTCGGGCATCTGCCTCTTCACCCGGTAGTTGATTGTCTGCTTCATATCGTTTCTCTTTCCCAATAAATATCTCGTAAGTTGAAAAAGGAAGTAATAAGTAGCCCTTTTTTAAGGCGAAAAATTGGGGAAAAATATTTTCACACAATTGTTCTCGGCCATTTGACGGGGTGGCCAGGGTATCCCCATGGGAGGGCGTTCAGGGGACCGGGTAGTGGGGGAATAACCGGGGCATAGAGGGCGTTTCCTGCCCGTTAGAGCGACCCAAATCACACCGGAAATAGATTTCACCTCTCTGGGCCAGAACGCACCAGGAGGCCAAAAACGGGCAATTCGGGGCAAAGAAATACCGCGATAAAACCTGCTTTCTTGGATACACAATTCCCTTACTTCTTGTCCAGGTCTGGAAGGAAGTCAAAGTTCAACTCATTCATCTTATCGCCCAAGGTCTCTACGATGTAATCAGCATACACTTTCTCTGTGGTTTCCGTTGATGAATGCCCAAGTAAGCGAGAGACCTGGTACATATCCAACGGGTGGTCCTTGTCGTTGAGAGCGTTGATGGCAAATGAATGTCTGGCGCAGTGAAATGACAAGGTAAAGGGAAGTCCCATCCGTTGTCCCACGACTTTGAGAGCTTGATTGACCTTTCTGTCTGCATTATTGCGAGCGAGATAAAGCGCCTTGTCATCTGTTATGTCAAAGTCATCATCAAGGAGGTCAAAGACAAATCGTTTTCTCCGTCCCATTTCCTGCCATTTGTTCAGTATCCTAATAGCAGGAGGCGTTAGGGGAATGGTGTTGCGCTGCTTCTGGTACTTCAATGTCTTGATTAGCACCTTCTTCAATTCCTTCTTGTTCAAGTCAATGTTTCGCCATTGTAAGGTCATCACGTCAATCATTCGCAACCCTCCGGCGTGGAACGAGAAAAAGAACATCTCCACATATTCCTTTCTGCGTTTCTCGGTGTCGTTATTGTAGAAGTCTGCCAGCTTTTCAAGGTTCTCTTTTGTGAGGTATTTTCCATCAAAGCCGTCATCGTCAATCGTTGCAGCGTCTATCACCAGGCGTTTCTCCTTGATTTCGTTATAGACATCCTCTGCGATATAGTGTTTCATCGCAGCTTTTCTACAAGCCAGGATAATCGGCGTTAGCGAATGATTGATGGTTGTATTCTCGTTCTGCTTGACATTCTTTCGGTATGCGATATAGTCATCTATCAGTTCGCCAGTGATTTCGCCAAGATAAATGCTATCTGCTTTGTAAGTGCCTTTCCCTGTTGCCCGTAGGAACTCTTGGAAAATCCTCATTCCAGACAGGCCATTTTCATATCGGCTTAACTTAATCTTGTTGGCGGTGTATCTGGTTTGTAAATCTTCATTGACATAGGCAATGAAGTCTCTTCCCTCATCGCTCCTGGTCAAAGGCGCATCATTGAGGAGGGAACGGATTATATCTTCGGTGAGCCTACCGGGATGCTTCTCTGCGTATTCACGGATTTTGTCATCCATTTCGCTCAAATAATGGAGCATCCTGTTGGTATCACGGATATAGTCATCTCCATAGGAGGAGCGCAGTCCGCCCTTCCCGTTGTTGGCGCTTGCACTCCAATCCTTAATTCGCGCCTTGAATGGAGAAGCTTTCTTGATGACGTGGCGGTTGTAATTGTACTCGTAGTAGATGGGGTATAGCTTGGTGCTGCTGGCCTCTTTCTTGTTGTCGTACCTTAACCGAAGTTTGCCGATTACCGCCGTTTTCTTTGCTCTGCCCATAGTGCTTTCTGTTATGTAGGAGGAACGGAACAAAGGTAGTGCAAATAGGGAAACAAAACAAGACTTACCCCCAATAGAGGGTGCGCAAATAGGGAAACGTATTTCGTGTTAAAACGGGCTAAAACAAAGAGAGGGAAACATTCGTTGCCTCCCTCTCTTTATTGATATTTAAGTATTTACGGTATTTTAGTAATGCCGAAGAATACTAATATTCTTCCTCGTCGAAGAAAAAGTCATCTTTTGTAGGATAATCGGGCCAAATGTCTTCGATGGAATCGTAAGCTTCTCCGTCATCCTCGAGTTCCTGCAGATTTTCGATAACCTCCAGAGGTGCACCCGAACGTGTAGCGTAATCGATCAATTCTTCTCTGGTTGCGGGCCAGGGAGCATCTTCAAGTTTCGATGCGAGCTCTAATGTCCAATACATATCTATCCTGAGTTTTAATGGTTTCTAAAAATGGGCTGCAAATATATATAAAAATATATATAACAAAAAACTA